>Ga0209515_10000750_pt1 | contig 57202 bp, 53 predicted proteins | sample Subgroupgradi54m_FD_187454 | JGI IMG/M metagenome (GOLD analysis project Ga0209515, IMG submission 187454) | Subsurface groundwater microbial communities from S. Glens Falls, New York, USA - GMW60B uncontaminated upgradient, 5.4 m (SPAdes)... ... | reverse complement strand
ACGTCGCAGATCACGCTCGGGTCGGCGATCTCGGGGAAGACGGTCACCTCGGCGTGGAGCGACATCTCGCCCGCGGCCAGGGCCAGGTTCTCGATGGCGGCGCCGAAGGCCAGGTAGGTGGCGCGGTGCTGGTAGTCGAGGAACGAGCGCGAGCGCTCGAGGTCGTGCACGCCGCGCAGCCGGCTGCCATTCCACGCCCAGCGCCACGGCTGGCAGTTGCCGCCCGACGGCGCCAGGGTGGCCGCGCCCACCAGCGTGCGGATCACGTCGTCGGTAGGGCGGGCGCCGTGGTGGCCGGGCAGGTACAGCGGCGCGGTCTGCGCCGAATCGGTGATCTCGGGCGCGTTGGTCTCGGGCCGGACCGCGTCGGGCACGGTGGAGTCGGAGCCGAAGCCGTCGGCGACGACCTCGCTGCCCGGCCGCACCAGCTGCTCGAGATCGACGTAGAAGCGACCCGAGCCCTCCAGCTCACCCAGGAGGATGCGGCGCGCCACGTCGGTGACCACGGCGCCGCCCAGGGCCACCGCCGAGGCCAGCTGCGGCCAGGTCTTGAGCGTCGACTTGACCTCGATCATCGAGGCGGCCAGACGCGTCGACACCGCGGTCTCGCCCAGCATGCGGAACACGATGGGCACCTTGTCGTAGCTGTCCAGGCCGCGCAGGCTCTCGGCGCGCAGGCCGCCGACCAGCCCGTGCAGGAGCGGCCGATCCGGCTCGCGGTCGAAGCGCTCGATGTCGAGCAGGCCGCGATCGCTGGTCTCCATGACCACCGGGATGCACGCGGCGCGCGCGCGCTCGCGCAGCGCCAGCTTGACCTGCAGATCGTCGCACTCCTCGACCAGGAGGTGCAGCCCGTCGAGGAAGGCGTCCATGTTGGCGTCCTCGATGCCGCCGGGAAAGACCTCGATGCGCGCGTAGGGGTCGATCTCGAAGATCTCTCGCGCGGTCACGATGGCCTTGTTGAGCCCGAGGGTGTGCACGCCGGCGCGTACGCGGTTCAGGTTGGACAGCGCCATGCGGTCGAAATCGGCCAGGCGCAGCATGCCGGCCACACCCTCGAGGGCGAGCGTGATGGCGGTGGCCTGCCCGACCGAGAGCCCGACCACGCCGATGCGCTTGGTGGCCAGGATGTCCTGCTCGACCTGGGTGATCTTGTGCCGGTTGCGGCTGGTGCGCACGCAGCGGAACTCGTCCTCGCCCAGCACGTGCACGAGCCGCTTGGTCCACGGGTAATAGACCCAGGTGCCGTGGCGCGAGATGGCCTGGTCACCCACGTACGCGCGCACGCGCGTGTCGAGCTGCGCGGGCGTGAAATCCTGGGCCGGCTCGCGCGTCTCGATGAGCTCGCGAATCTGGTCCTCGAGACGGTCGCACACCTGCGCCACCTGGCCCGAGGTGCGCAGCTCGCGCAGCACCGCCTGGGTGTCGGCGTGCGCCGCGTCGTAGAGCAGGGGCCGGTAGGCGTCCTCGCTGTCGCCGTCGCCGTACCTGCGCGTATCGTTGTCGGTGTACGAGCTGCTTGCCATCAGACGATGCCCAACCCCGGCTGCGGATGCGCCTCGGGGATCGTGATCTCCCAGGCGTGCTCGAGCTGATCCGGGATGAGGTCCGCCGACAGCACGGTCATGTCCGCCTCGCCCAGATCCTTGAGGCCAGTCTGTACCACGTGGCTCGGGTCGGGGTGCTCGCAGAAATAGACGAAGTGCTTCTTTCCGCGCTCGGCGTACCACGCGCGCGCGGCCTCGATGAGCTCGGGGTACGCGGCCTCGCCGCCCTCCGCCAGCGCCCACAGCCGCACCACGTCGAAGAGCCCGAACAGGTGCACGCCTTCGTGCGCCAGCTCGAGGATGGCGGCGGCGATGGCCTCACCGTCGCGTCGGACGACCACGACCTCGCGCTCGCGCAGGAGCCGCGCGGCATTCCATGCCCGGCGCGTCGAGGTGAGGTCGAAGCGACCCGGTAGGAGATCGTGGGCGGCCACGTACGGCCACGGCCGGCTGAGCCGGATGGTGCCCAGGAGCGCGGTCGTCTCGCTCGCCGTGGGCGCGCCCAGGGTCAGCCCGGGCGAGGGCGGGGCCACGCGCATCCGGCTGCAGTCGCCTTCCAGCGCGCGGAAGCGGACGATGGCCGCGTGATCGCTCTCGTCGCGGAAGCGACGGGTCAGGTCGTGCATGAGGAAGCGGCTGAAGCGTCCCGACGCCTGCACCCAGGTGACGAACCACTCGAACTCGGGGTCTCGCTGCGGGTACTCGTAGCCGTGCAGGATGACCTCGCGCAAGATGTCGCGCGGCGACGCGGGCGGCTCGCCGTCCTGGCGGCGCGCCAGCTGGTAGCCCATCCAGGTGCGGCTGTAAGGCTTGACCAGGGTCACCGCGGCCTCGATGCCGCGCACCGACGGCCACACCACCTGGCAGGCAATACCACTGGCATGCGTCAATCGGCGACTGGCAATCGTGAATGCCGACTTCTGCTCGGCGAATGCTTCGGGGCTCTTGCCCGAGAGCTCGAAGTAGCCCGACTTCTCGTACAGATCCCACAGCTCGGCGGGACGGTTGCGGCCCAGCTGCGTGAACGGGTAGAAGACCTCGGCGATGGCCGACAGCCAGGCGGCGCGATCGTCGGGGCCGAGCGGGATGAGCTTGAGCCCGCACAGGACCTCCCCCTCGCCCTGATCGGGCGCCGCCTGACGGAACACATGCCGCACCTCGGCGGCGAAGGACAGGAGGCCCCGGCCCGGCCAGGAGACCAGGATCTCGGGCAGCTCGAGGCCGGCGAAGAGCGCGTCGTCGGCGCCCGGCATGGCGAAGGAGAGACCTTCCGGACCGACGTCGAAGAGCGGGCGGCGCACGATCAGATCGGTCCAGATGGGGTGGCGGAAGGTCACGTACGCGCCCGTCAGCGCCGAGCGCCGGCGGTGGCGGCGGTTGCGACGGCGCACCACCTGCTCGGGAAAGGGCAGCTCGAGCATGCCTTCGCGCGCCTGCGCGGACTCGACGCGAAAGCTGAACACCGAGTTGAAGTAGCCGAAGGTGACCTCGAGCGGCGCCAGCGGCGGTGGCGCGCCCGCGACCGACAGGCGCACGAGCGCATGCTCACCCGCCTCGACCAGCTCGGTCAGGGCCACGCGGGCGACGGGAAAGTCGCGCCCTGCCAGCGAGCGCACCTGGCCGTGCGCGTGCGCGGCGCACAGCCCGCGCAGCACCGTGGCGATGCGTGCGCGCTTGAAGATGGTCTCGGTGCGCCGGGGCGGTGCCGACGGTAACGCCCCGGGCGCACGGAAACGCCGGACCAGGCCGAGCAGGCGGCGGCCCAGCTCGAGCGAGGGTCGGGCCAGCACGATCTCCAGCTCGCGCTGGCCGCGCGGCGGCAGCGTGCGCAGGCGGGCGACCACGCCGTGCAGCGGCCCCAGCGAGTCGCCGCGCACGGTCAGACGGAAGTCGAGCGACTCGCCCAGCGACAGCGGCACCGGCGCCTCGGCCACGCAGGTGAGCGTCGACGGGCTCAGCCGGACCACGCGCAGCGGTGCCGGCAGCGGGATGCTGAGCGGGACCAGCCGGACGTTGGCGGAGTGCGCGAGCGCGTCGTCGCTCGCGCCACCGCCGGCGTCGCCGCCGCGGGCCTCGTCGGCCTCGGCCTCGTCGGCCTCGTGGACCACAGGAAACTGGCCACTCGTGACTGCGCTGCTCGGAACCATGGATTCACTCCCCGGCCTGCAATTGGAACGAAGCGAAGCGAACGCGGCCCGGACGCGTCGGCTTACGGCTCGCAGACCTCGCCCTGGTAGTCGCCGTCGACCTCGCCGCTCTCGAGGTCCAGCTTGCCGCGCAGCACCAGGTGGCCCTGCTTGCGCGCCTGCGTGCCGGTGCCGCCGGAGATGGTCAGGATGGCCGCCATGGCGTGGGTTCCGGTGGGCTCGAGATCGACGGTGCCGGTGTCGATGCCGAGCAGCGTTCCCGGCGCGCCGCCGCGCAAGGTGACCACGCTCTGGCCGGTGTAGAAGAACACGCCGGGCAGCTCCCTGACGTTGGACGAGCCCAGCGTGGTCATCACGAAGGCGTACGAGCCGCGCAGGTTGCCGGTGAGCTCACCGGCGGTACAGAAGCCCACCGGCGATGCGCATGTGGGCGGCGGCGCCGAATGGAACTTGCCCTTCACGCTGCGGCAATGTGGTCCCGGCGGCGCCGGGCAGTCCTCGTTGGCGTCGGCTGGCCGGCCGACCAAGAGGAGCCCGGACGCGAGCACGAGCGCAGAAATGGACGCGAATCCCCCCCGATGTGTACTGCAACGGCGCATGTCACTCCTTTCGACGTGAAGTCTCTCTGCTGGCACGCACACCTCACCCGATCCGGTGCGGTCCGGTGTCAGCTCCCCCCGACTACGTCTGTCAACCTACTACCGGTCTATTCGGTGCTTTGTTCCGGGCTTTGTTCCGTCCGGATATCGTCATTTCGCAAAATGGCATTCAACGTGGCGTGCGCAGGTATCTCACGCCGGACCACCAGCATGGTCACATCGTCCTCTTGCTGGTGCGCGAAGCGCTGGCACTCGCCCAGCACGGTCTCCACCAGGTGGCCGGCGCTCTTGCCGCCCTCGCGCGCCAGGATGGCCTGCAAGCGCTCGAAGCCGAACATCTCGTCGCGGCCGAACTGCTCGGTGATGCCGTCGGTGTGGAGGAACAGCTGGTCGCCGGGATCGAGGTGAATGCTGACCTGCTTGAGATGGTTGGCATCGAGCTTGTCGACCACGCCCAGCCACATGCCGTCGAGATCGATCGACTCCACGCTGGCTGTGGCGTGGCGATAGACCAGGACGGGCAGGTGTCGACCCACGGCGGTGAAATCGCCATCGCCGGTGTACTCGAGCAGCACGAACGTCATGTAGACGCTGAAATCCATGCGCGCGACATTGCGACGAACGCAGCGATTGAGGACCTGGTAGAGCTCGGCCAGCGTGGCCGCCGGTGCGGCCTCGAGCGCGCCCACCAGGGTCGTGCTCGTCATCATCATGGTCAGGCCCGAGGTCAGGCCGTGGCCGGAGACGTCGCCGATGGCGAGGAACCGGCGGCCATTTGATTCCAGAACATCGTAATAGTCTCCGCCGACCTCGGATGCTGGGACCATCCGACCTACGACCTCGCACCCGGGCAGCTCGGGCGCACGCGGCAGGAGCAGCGTCTGGATCTCCTGCGCGACCTCGACCTCGGCAAAGAGTGCGTCGCGCGCCGCGCGCAGCTCGAGGCTGCGCTCGTACTCGAGCTGCAAGGTCTCGCCCAGCAGCGACATGATCTCGGCGAACATGAATCCCGCCATGGCCATGACGCCGACGTGGAGCAGGAACGAGTACCAGTCGACGGCGCCGGAACGAACCAGCGTCATGACCGCGTAGATCGACAGGTAATAGATCACCGCCAGGCGGCCCCACAGCGGCCGCTGGGTGAGCAGGCCGAAGCCGATGGCGGCGCCCAGGCACAGCACCATGAACCCGGGCCACCAGGGCGCGAGCGGGCCCGACACTAGCACGTAGACCACCGCGGCGAGGATGCCGCCCACGGCCAGGCGAATGCCTTCCAGCAGGCGAGGCCGGCGGATCCGGCGCGACGCTTCGCTGAGCGCGATGTTCACCACCAGGAACAGCAGGATGCCGATGAAGTCGCGAAACGGCGCATCGCCACGCCGCCACGCGACCAGCACCAGCGCGGCCATGAAGATGACGAAGCCGCCGAAGAACACGTCTGCCGCCAGGAGCGCGCGCCCGTAGCCCTCGGCCAGGCCAGCCGCACCCATGGGTTGCTTGGCCGCCACCGGCGGCGGCCGACTGTCCCCGTCGCGCATGCTCCTCCCGGCGCGTGACACGCGCCACTCCAGTGTCGTGACCTCGATTGGCTTCGTCAATGTAGGTGCAATGGCTCGTGAATGACATGGTGTGACGCAACCGTTGTTACCAATGCAGGCTCAATGCGTGGGTTGATGGAACCCACGGGTCAACTATGGATTGAGCGGCGGCGGAAACGCGCCGACTTCGCTCGCAGGGCTGTCTGGCGGGATGGCGCGAAATGTGAATCAGACCGTCTTGCAGGAGGCCTGCATGGCACTGGTAGCAATCATCGTCGACGAAATGTTCGAGGAGTCGGAGCTCGCGGTGCCGCACGAACGACTGCTCGCGGCGGGTCATCGGGCCATCCTGATCGGCGTGCAGGAGGGCAAGCCGCTCCAGGGCGTTCATCACCAGAAGCGCATCGTCACCGAGCGCAGCATCGACGAGGTGCTGGCGGATGACTTCGACGCGCTCGTGATTCCGGGCGGCTATTCACCGGATCACCTGCGCATGCACATCCGCATGGTGGGCTTCACGCGCGACATGTTCAACGCCGGCAAGCCGGTGGCGGCGATCTGCCACGCCGGCTCGATGCTCATCGAGGCCGACATCGCCGAGGGCCGGACGCTGACCTCGTGGCCGTCGATCAAGACCGACCTGCTCAACGCCGGCGCGCGCTGGGTCGACCGCGAGGTCGTCGAGGATGGCAACCTGATCACCTCGCGCAAACCCGACGATCTGCGCGCCTTCGTCGACGCCATCCTCGACCAGCTCGAGCATGGCCCGGCGGATCGCTACCCGCCGCCGCTCGCGCCGGAGGCGGCCTCGTCCGAACCGCCCGAGCAGCCGGACGACCGGCTGTAGTGCTCGCGCCACGTCTGTGCGCGACCGTCACGACACAGTGAGCCCCTCCGCTACACGGCACCGGTGAGGTTGCGCGTGAGCGCGGATGGCATATCACTTGCTCGATGAGGGGAAGGCACCGGGAGGTAGGCGACCATGACGCGAGCAAATGATTCCGGTCGGACGGCTTCAATCTGGACGCGCACGACGGAGGTGCCCTCGTTCGCCACCGAGCTGCCAGCCGAGACCAGCGCCGACGTCTGCGTGGTCGGCGCCGGCATCGCCGGCCTGACCACGGCCTACCTGCTCGCGCGTGCCGGCAAGCGCGTCATCGTCGTCGACGACGGTCCCATCGGCGGCGGCGAGACCGCGCGCACGACCGCGCACCTGTCCGATGCGCTCGACGATCGTTACTTTCGTCTCGAAGCCATGCATGGCGCCGACGGTGCGCTGCTGGCCGCCGAGAGCCATGGCGCGGCCATCGACTGGATCGAGCAGATCGTGGTCGAGGAGTCGATCGACTGCGGCTTCCTGCGCCTGGACGGCTATCTCTTCCTCGCGCCCGGCGACGATGCGACGCTGCTCGAGCGCGAGCTCGAGGCCGCCCACCGCGCCGGACTGGTCGGGGTGGAGCGGCTGGCGCGCGCGCCCATGCCGCACTTCGGCACCGGCCCGTGCCTGCGCTTCCCGCGCCAGGCCCAGCTGCATCCGCTCACGTACCTCGCGCAGCTGGCGCGCGCCTTCGTGCGCGACGGCGGCCGGATCCACTCGCACGCGCACGTCGAGCACATCGAAGGCGGTCACCCGGGACGCGTGCTGGTGCGCGGAGGCCACACCATCACGGCCGAGGCCATCGTGGTCGCGACCAACACCCCGGTGAACAACCGGGTCAGGATCCACACCAAGCAGCATCCCTACCGCAGCTACGTGATCGGCCTGGAGGTGCCGCGCAACTCGGTGCCCACGGCGCTCTTCTGGGACACCGCCGATCCCTACCACTACGTGCGTCTGGCCGACCCGCTGGCCCAGGACGGCGTCGATCTCGACGTGCTCATCGTCGGCGGCGAGGATCACAAGACCGGCCAGGAAGACGACGCCGAGGTGCGCTGGCAGCGCCTCGAGGCGTGGACGCGCGAGCGCTTCCCCGAGGCCCGCGCGGTGGCCTACCGCTGGTCGGGGCAGGTCATGGAACCCGTCGACGGCCTGGCCTACATCGGGCGCAACCCCCACGACGAGGGCAACGTCTACATCGCCACCGGCGACTCCGGTCACGGCATGACCCACGGCACCATCGCGGGCCTCTTGATCACCGATCTCATCGAAGGCCGCGAGAACCCGTGGACCAAGCTCTACGATCCGTCGCGCCTGAGCCTGCGCGCCATGGGCACCTACGCGCGCGAGAACCTCAACACCGTGGCCCAGTACGCCGACTGGTTGCACGGCGGTAGCGTCGAATCGGTCGCAGACATCCCGCTCGGCCACGGCGGCGTGCTGCGCCAGGGACTGAAGCGGATCGCGGTCTACCGCGACTACGCGGGCGAATGCTTCGCCGTGTCAGCCAGGTGTCCGCACCTGGGCGGCGTGGTGCGCTGGAATTCGGGCGAGCAGACCTGGGACTGCCCCTGCCACGGCTCGCGCTTCGATGCCTACGGCAAGGTCGTGAATGGCCCGGCGCTCGACGACCTGGCGCCGGTCGAGGCGGAGCTGGGCGACGTCGGTGACGAGGCCCGCGTGGCCGAGAGTAGCGAGGAAGGCGTTCCGGCGGTCTGACGCGGCGGGGCGCGGCCCTACGCCGCCCGCAGCCCTCGCTTCGGCTTCACGGCGCGTGCGAACGCGTCGGCAGACAGCGTGTTGAGCACCTCCTCGGGGCGCAGACGCGCGCGCCGCGCCATGGCCACCGCGTACTCCACGCAGCTCAGGGCGCCGGTGGAATGGGCGTCGCTGGCCAGCACGAAGCGGATGCCGCGCTCGCTCGCCCTTCTCGCCCAGCGCGGCTCGAGGTCCAGTCGGTGCGGGTCGCCGTTGATCTCGATGGCCGCGGGGGCGGCGGCGATGGCATCGAGGACCTCTTCCACGTGGCACTTGAAGGGCTCGCGCCGGCCGATCAGCCGGCCCAGCGCGTGGCCCCAGATCTTGAACACGGGCAGGCGCATGGCGCGCACCAGCCGGCGCGTCATCTCGTCCTCGTCGAGCTTGTGGCGCTGGTGCACGCTGGCAATGACCACGTCGAGCTGCTCGAGCACGGTGTCGGGCCAGTCGAGCGCGCCGTCGGCCAGGATGTCGGCCTCGGTGCCCTTGAACAGGCGGATGCCGACGCGCTGCTGGACCTCGTCGATCTCGTTCCACTGCTGGCGCAGGCGCTCGAGGGTCAGGCCGCCCGCGTAATGGGCGCTGGCCGAATGATCGGTGATGGTCAGGTACTCGAAGCCCAGCTCGACGGCGGCCAGGGCCATCTCCTCGATGGTGGCCTTGCCGTCGGAGTGCACGGTGTGGCAGTGGACCGCGCCGCGCACGTCGCCTGGTTCGACCAGCCGATCATCGAGCGAGCCGACATCGGCGGCGTCGAGCTCGTCGTCGCCGTCGCGGACCTCGGGCGGCAGGTAGGGCAGGCCGACCGCGGCGTAGACCTCGCGCTCGTCGGCGGCGGCGAAGCGATCCAGATCGATGCCGCGCGCCGCCGCGCGCGCGACCAGCTTCTGCCAGTGTGCCTCGGCGCCGGTGGCGCGTGCCAAGGTGACGCCCCAGCGCTCGGGTGGCGCGGTGTGCAGCGCCGCCGCCGTTCCGGTCACCAGGGTCACACGCGCACGCTCCTCGTCCTCTTCGGCGACCGCGAGCACCATGGGATGGCGCTCGAGGTGCGCACGCACCGCGGCCGGATCGTGCGTGGCCACGGCCAGATCGAGCCTGTGCGCCGTCTCCAGCCACCGGCGCACCTCGCCGGCGACCGAGGTCCTGACCGCAGCATGGCACGCGGCCAGATGCCGTTGCAGCGACGTGGCCATCTCGCGTGCCTGGGGCAGGAGCAGCGCGGGCGGCGGCCGGTCGCCGCGCGTGGCGATGGCCTCGGCCAGGTTCTGCTCGCTCCTGGCGCCGAAGCCGGGCAGGTCGCGCACACGCCCCAGCGTGCAGGCCTCGGCCAGCTCGTCGATGGAGTTGATGCCCAGGCGCTCGTGCAGCACGCGCGCCTTCTCGGCGCCCAGACCGGGCAGGCTCTGCAGCTCGATCAGCGCGCTCGGCCAGCGCACGCGCAGCTTCTCCAGCACCGACGCCGTGCCGGTGCCGGCGAGCGCGGTGATCGTGCCGGCCAGCGCCGGCCCGATGCGGGGCAGGCTGGTCAGGCGGGCCTCGCGGATCAGTCGCTCCAGCTCGGGCGCGCTCTCGACGATGGCGGCGGCACGCTGGTAGGCGCGAGCCCGAAAGGACTCACCCTCGAGCCACAGGTAGCCCGCAATCTCACGCAGGCTGGCGGCAATCTTGACCGGATCCGCGTCCATTCTGCCCATCGAAGAATTCATCGCCCGCACTCATGCACGCTGCGGGCCCGCTCAGCCTGACAGGTGTCGCTGTCCCACGCTTTCGCCTTCGGCGCGCGCGAGCCGCGCACCTTCTGCTTGCTTGCGCACGAGCGCGAGCATCGTGCGCGCGTTCCTCACCGCATGTCCCTCGGCGTCGTTGTCGAAGTACACGTGCACGTCGCGGCCCTCGCTCAGCCAGCGCTCGGTCCGTGCCGCCCAGCGACGCAGATGCGACGTGCTGTAGCTCGACGCGTACTTGCGCGTGTGCCCGTGGAGACGCACGTAGACGACATCGGTGGTCACCTGCGACCACATGGGAAAGTCGGGCGCATCCGACAGGCAACTGGCCACGCGCGCCTGACGCAGCCGCTGCGCGACCGGCTCGATGAACCACGAGCGATGCCTGAGCTCGAGGACGTGGCGCACCTCGCTCCAGCGCCCCAGCTCGATCAGGAAGCCGTCCAGGCGATCCAGGTCGAGCGTGCTGCGCGAGGGCAGCTGCCAGACCACGCAGGCGAGCTTGTGGCCCAGCGGCGCGGCCTGGGTCAGCACGCGGTCGATCGACTCGCCCACGTCGCGCAGCTGCTTGTAGTGGGTGATGAAGCGATGGCCCTTCACGCTGAAGCGAAAGTCGTCGGGCACGGCGTCTGCCCAGACCCGGTAGGTCTCCGGGCGGATCTGACTGTAGAAGGAGCCATTGACCTCGAGGGCAGTGAACTGGCTGGCGGCGTGGGCCAGCCAGCGTCGGCGCGGCACGCCCTGGTACAGGTCATTGCGCCAGGACGCATATGTCCACCCGCTGGTCCCGATGTACGCGCGTCCGCGCATGGCTCGATGCACTCATCGAGGAGCAGGCACCATGCCAATGGCAGCCAGCCGCGGTGCGGCTGCCGCGCGCTGAATACTTGCATGGTCCCTGTGCGCACAGCGAGCGCTCGCGCACGCTCTCCCGCCCGGTGACGTTCGTGGGTTATTGCGCAGTTGCCGGTGGCACGCCCGCTGCACAAGCACGCTGCGGAGACGCCGATGACTAGACTCGTCAAAGAGCCAGATTGCACCGCCCTCGCGGCCGACCTCGGTGGGCGCTTCGAGATCGAGGCACTGGTGGCCGTGGGTGGCATGGGCCTGATCTTCGAGGCGCGTCGCGTTCTCGACGGTCGCCACGTCGCCATCAAGGTGCTCAAGTCTCGCCTGGCGCGCGACCAGCGCTGCCGCAGCCTGATGGCGCGCGAGGCCAGCGCGCTCGCCGTCGCCGAGCACCCTCGCGTGGTGCAGCTGCTCGAGCGCGGCGAGACCCGTTCGGGCCTGCCCTACCTGGTGCTGGAGTGGCTGGAAGGCCGCACGCTGCACTCGCTCATCGCCGAGGAGGCGCCGCTCGAGCCGGGACGCTGCGAGCGCATCTTCGTGGCGCTGCTCGACACCCTGGCCGACATCCACGCGCGCGGCGTCGTGCATGCCGACCTCAAGCCCGAGAACATCATGCTGGTGCGCGGTCCGGGCGGACGCGAGGAGATCCGTCTGCTCGACTTCGGCGTGTCCAGCGTCGGCAAGGAGCACTTCGCCTTCCCCGGCGAGGTCTGCGGAACCCCCGGCTACCTGGCACCCGAGATCCTGTGCGGCTCGCCCCCGACGGCGGCCAGCGACCTGTACGCCGCGGGCATCGTGCTGTTCGAGCTGCTCACCGGCCGCTTGCCCTTCCGCGGCACCTCGCCGGCGGCGCTGCTGCTCGAGCAGATGTACGAGCCCGCGCCCCGTCCGTCGCGCTACTGGGGCACGGCTGCAGGTCCATGGGACGCGCTCCTGCAGCGCGCGCTCGCGCCCGAGCCAGGCGACCGTTTCGTCGACGCGGCCAGCCTGCGGGTTGCCTTTGCGCTCGCGTTCGCCAGCGCGCCGCCACGACCGGCCTGCGCGCCACCGCCGCGGCGCCCCTTCCACGTGCCCGCGGTCAGCGGCGACGCACCGACGGCACGGTGGAATCCGATGATGGGCCTGCGCCGCGCGCCGCGCCGACGAACCGAGGCCTGGCGGTCACGCGGTATCGCCGCCTGACCCACCGTCGGACCGCGTCGTTCGTGTGGTGTGCGGCTGCGACTCAACGAGGCGGGCTTGCACACCGCTTGTGATCGGCGTGTGCGTAAATGAGTGCATGATGGGTACAAGGGCGCGGGCACGCGCCATGCAGTTCAGGCCATCAGTTGTTTAGGAATCCGGAATGATGAGTCTGTCCATGAATTGACGACACCTCCAGGCCTCCCGCGGCCGCGGCTCAACCTGCGCAGCTTCGTCGGACGCGACGCTGCCGAGCCGCTTCGACCTGCAGCCGGGCGTGGAGTCTAGAATCCAGGATGGCGGCGGGCATGAGTGGTTCGATTCTGGTCGTAGACGATGATGCAGACACGCGCGAGCTGATCGTCGATGCGCTGACGCGCCGGGGCTCGACCGCCACGGGCGTCGTCGGCGGCGCCGAGGCGCTCGAGGTCATCCGGCACACCGACGTCGACGCGGTGGTGACCGATTTCCAGCTCGGCGGCATGAGCGGCATCGAGGTGTGCAGGCGTCTGAGCGAGCTGCGCCCCGATGTGCCGGTGATCGTGCTGACCGGCCACGGCAACATGGATCTGGCCATCTCGGCCATTCGCGCCGGCGCTTACGATTTCATCACCAAGCCGATCAGCGAGGACGTGCTGGCCATGGCGGTCGCGCGCGCCGTGCAGCACCGTCAGCTCAAGTACGAGGTCGGCCGCCTGCGCGAGGCGGTCTCGGGCACCCGCCGGCCGGTCAACATCGTGGGCGACTCGGCGCCCATCCAGCGCATCCTCGAGCTCATCGACCAGGTCGCCGACTCCGACGCGTCGGTGCTGGTGACCGGCGAGAGTGGCACCGGCAAGGAGCTGGTCGCGCGCGCCATCCACGAGCGCAGCCATCGCGCCAGCGCGGCCTTCATCGCCATCAACTGCGCCGCCATGCCGGCCACGCTGCTCGAGAGCGAGCTGTTCGGCCATGTGCGCGGCGCCTTCACCGACGCCAAGCGTTCACGCCCGGGTCTGCTCGTGCAGGCCTCGGGCGGCACCCTGTTCCTCGACGAGATCGGCGAGATGCCGGCCGAGATGCAGGTGAAGCTGCTGCGCGCGCTGCAGGAGCGCAAGGTGCGTCCCGTCGGCGGCGAGGAAGAGATCGCCTTCGACGCGCGCCTGGTCACCGCGACCAACCGCGATCTGCAGACCGAGGTCGACGAGGGGCGCTTCCGCGCCGATCTCTACTATCGCATCAACGTCGTCTTCGTCGAGGTGCCGCCCTTGCGCGCGCGCCAGGCCGACGTCCTTACCCTGGCGCAGCATTTCTTGCACCGCCACGCCGAGCGCAATGGCAAGCCGGTGGTGGGCATCTCGGCCACGGCGGCGCGCAAGCTCATGGACTACGACTGGCCCGGCAACGTGCGCGAGCTGGAGAACTGCATCGAACGCGCCGTCGCGTTGACCCGCGGCACCGAGGTCTCGGTCGACGACCTGCCCGAGGCCGTGCGCACCTACCAGAGCACGCGCCTGGTCATCACGGGCGAGAACCCCGACGAGATGCTGACCCTCGACGAGATGGAACGGCGCTACATCCGACGCGTGCTGACCGCGTGCAACGGCAACAAGTCGCAGGCCGCCAAGGTGCTCGGGCTCGACCGTCGCTCGCTCTACCGCCGCCTCGAGAGCCTGGAGATCAAGGGCGCCAAGGCGACCATGCCATCGCGCCGTCCGCAGGCGCCGCCGTCGTAGGCGCGCTCCCGCTGCAGACTCCCGCCGCAGACTCCCGCCGCGAGCTCCCGCCCCAGCGCGCCAGCGCGGAATACTTGCGGGCGCCGAAATGTCAGGTATGGCAGTGGGAGTCGTGCGAGAGGACCAGGGTCAGAGCTGGGGCAGCATGGGGCGGGGCGCGACGTCGCGGCGGCCCAGCTCCCAGCCATGTATGATGAGCGGACGAGCGTCCACCCAGTCGATGCCGGTGGCCAGATTCTCCCACTCGTCGCGCACACGCGCCTCGAGCTCGTCGGTCCAGGACGCTTCCCAGGTCCAGAAAGTGGCCGCACCATGACCGAGTCGAATCGCATGCCGGGCGTGCTCCCACCCGATCCTGCCCTCGGCGGTGGCCGGGCCCGGCTGCTTGCCCGCGGCCTGCTTCATGGTGTCCTTGGCCGTCTGGTCGAGGTCCGCTCCACCGGAGATGTGCAGGTCGGACTTGGTCTGCAGCCAGTCGCGGTGCAGCGCATCCTTGACGCGATCCCACGCCGACTGCTGCTCGTCGGTCCAGAAGCTGGGCAGCGGGCCCTCCGCGATCTCCGGGTCTTCCTCCGCGATTCGCGCCTTGGCCGCCTGTTCGGCGGCACGCAAGCTGTCGCCCTCGGGACCGTCGATGGCACGCTCCGCCGCTCGCGCCGCCGGTCCTACGTGGTTTTCGTCCACGAACTGACGCACGCGCTCGCGGTACCGACGATCGGCATCACGATTCCCCTCGCCCTGGTTCTGCTTCCCGTTCTCGCTCACGGCGTCCTCCCGGCGGGCCTGTCGCGCTTGAGCAAGGCGTAGACCACGAGCACGGCCATCGCGCCCAGCGTGCTGGCGATGATGCCCGGGCCTTCACCGGGGGAGCGGTACCAGCCGAGCGCCTGACCGAGGAAACCGGCCAGGATGGCGCCGGCAACGCCGAGCAGCATGGTGACGACCACGCCGCCACCCTGGCGACCAGGCATGAGCAGCTTCGCCAGCGCGCCGGCGATGAGTCCAATGATGAGCGTCCAGACGATCGACATGAGCTTTCTCCTTTTTCAGAATGGCATTTGCCCGGCCGCTAGACCGCAGCCTTGCGTTCGACGCGTGCACCGTTCTCGACGAACAGGTCCTGCGCGCGGGTGAAGAAATCGTTGTCGGAGGTCGAGAACGAGATCGCCACCTCCGAGCCATGCAGATTCTGCGTCAGGTGCTCGAGCGCCTCGTCGGGTGAGGAGACGCCGGTGAGCGCGCCACCGAGGGCGCCGATGACCGCGCCGCCGAGCGCGGTGAAGCCCACCAGGATGCCCAGGCTGGCCTGCGCGATGCCGCCCACATACAGGAGGATGCCGACCAGGGCACCCCAGAAGATGCCGTTGATCAGGCCGAAGATCATGCGTCGCCGGCCGTTGGTCGAGTAGAGCGGAATCTTCTCGTCGTCGACCGCGCCGCGGTGCAGGGCGACCTCCATGGGCGAGTCGGGGTAGTCGCGCTTGACCTGGCGAAGCTCGCGCAGAGCCTGCGCCGCCGGCTCACTACCGTTGAACAGAGCGAAGAAGACATGTCGCATGGGCGAGAAGACGTACCTCATGCAGGCAATCGATTGCTAAAGCCGTGCCACCCGTGAGCGTGCGCGGATCGCTGTCTGCCAGAGGAATTCGCGTGCGGCGGCGCACGCCGTGCGGCGCGGCTACGCCCGGCCGGACACCGTCCGCTGCGGGTACATGGCTTGCACAATTGCGGCTCAGGAGGCCAACCATGGCAACGTCCAAGCGCCGCGGCAGCGGCACGTCGAAGAAGAAGGCGGCGAAGTCCACCAAGGAGTCGCACTCGGCGGTGCCGCGACGCCGCGACGACCGGCTGGCCGAAGGCAGCGGCGCTCACGCCAGCAGCATCGACCGCAACGTCGACGAGTCTCCCGACGCCGTGGAGCACCGCCGCGAGGCGCAGAGTGGCCCGGGCGCGACCGGCGTGGCCCACACCGGCGCCGGCACCCCGGACAATCCCAGGCCAGTCCCGGGGCGCACGCACATCCGTCATACCGACGACGGAGACGACGACGCCCGCGAGGCCATGGAAGACGAGGCCGCTGCCGGAGCCCATGAGGAAGGCGAGGTGGCAGGGAAGAAGCACGACGAGCCCGTCGTCGCCGACGAGGACGAGGATCTCGACGAGCCCGAGCGGGACAAGATCGACCCACACACGCGACACGAACGCTAGGCCGCCTCGGCGGACCCCGGCTCGACCCCGGATGAACCGCCATGTCGCCAGCGTCGCCAGCTCGGACAAACCCGGGCTCGAGCCCAGACTGGTTCCGACAAAGATCAGAAAGGATCTCGGGTAGCTGGAGTCAGTCGGACTGGCGATTCCTGGCGTCTCTGGCGGCCCTGGCGGTTCTCCGAAAATGCCGCGTCGCAGCGTCAGAACCGCAGAACCCTCAGAACCCCATGAGCAGCAGCCACGGCGGCCCGCCCGCAGGCTTCCAGCTCCAGCGCCAGCGCCACTTCCACTTCTTCTGTCGCTTCATGCACTCCCGTTTTGCAGGGCGCGTGCCGCCTTCGTGCTCCTGCGTGTGCACGTGCGACGGTTGGCATCCACGCTGCAACCCGTCCAAGCTGCACCGATGCACCGTCGTCCCCCACGCCAGCTGCTGCGGCTCGTCGCCAATCGCTTCGTCTGGCTCTTCGACCTGATCGTCCAGGCGGTCAAGCGCTTCACCCGCCACCGCGGTGACACGCTGGGCGCGGCGCTGGCCTTCAACACGCTGCTGGCGCTGGCGCCGCTGCTCGTGGTCGCCGTGGCCGTGCTGGCGCGCGTGATCGGCGAAGGTCCTGCGCGCACCGAGGCGCTGGCCGCGGTGCGCCAGGCCATCGGACCCAAGGGCGTCGACATCGCGGCCGGGTGGCTCGACGCCGCGCGCGAGATGAGCTCGATCGCCACCGCCATCGGCACGCTGCTGTTCGTCATCGGCGCCAGCCGCTTCGTCGACGGGCTGGACGTCGCGCTCGACGTGGTCTTCGAGGAGCCGACGCTGGCCGAGCCGACGCCGGTGCCGTGGAAGCACGAGGTGCTGCACTTCATGCGCGATCGCGCCGTGCACCTGGCGGTCTCGCTCGGCCTGGGCCTGTGGATCGCGGCCTCGCTGGGCCTGCGCGTGGCCATGGAGACGTGGTGGCCGGCGGCCTTCAGCGTCGGGCTCGGCCCGGCCAGGTTCGTGCTCTCGTTCGGCTCGCTGGTGCTCGCGCTCGCGGTCATGTACCGCGTGCTGCCTCACCGCAAGCTGGCCTGGGCCGACGTGCTGTTCGGCGCCATCGTGACCGCAGGGCTGCAGACCCTGGGCGCGTGGCTACTCGGTCTGTGGTTCACCCGCGCGTCGGTGGGCGCGGGCTACGGAGCGACCGGCACGGTGGTCGCCATCCTGATTTTTCTGTATTCCTCGTCGCAGGTATTCGTGCTGGGCGCCGAGCTGAGCGCCGAGCTTCTGCGCCGTCGCTGGGCGCGAGCCATGCGCGCCGCCGTTTAGCACGCCGGTGTGCTCGAATACCGGTGATTGATCGCAGCCGCCGAACCCGACGGTGCCAACGGTGAGTAGAAACGTGGTGGTAACCGCCACGGTCACGATCCTCTGCATCTCGACCTCGCCTATGAACAGGCCCACCCGCGGTGCAAGGGCCGCGCCTGGAGGTCGGGTCGCAAATACTCACTATCTGCGTGGCAGACGGAGTCTGACCGTGCGCGGGTGCCACACCGCGCGATTGCGCACGCACGCGGCGCACGCCGCCGAACTGGTGCGAATCACTCGATCTGCAGCGCGTGGATGCGTCGATACAGCGCACGCCTGTCCAATCCGAGCACACGTGCCGCTTGCGACTTGTTGCCATGGCACGCCAGCAGCACGGCCCGGATGTAGCGCCGTTCCATCTCGTCGAGGGTGATGAGATCGGCGTCCTCGACGACGTCGACCGGGCGCGGCGCGCGCGTGGTGCGCACCGACGCGGGCAGGTCGTCGACGCTGATCTCGTCATGACGGGTCAGCGCGACGATGCGCGCGACGCAGTTCTCCAGCTCGCGCACGTTGCCGGGCCAGTCGTAGTCGAGCAGCTTGCGCACCGTGGTGGGCGCGAAGTGCAGGCTCTGGCGCGTGTTACCGCGCTCGCGCTCGAGGAAATGCTGCGCCAGCGAGATGACGTCCTCCTGCCGCTCGCGCAGGGGCGGAACGTCGATGCGCAGCACGTTGACGCGATAGTAGAGATCGGCGCGGAAGCGGCCGGCCGCGACCTCGCGCGAGAGATCCCGGTTGGTGGCGGCGAGCACCCGCACGTCGATGTCGAACTCGCTGTCGCTGCCGACGGGGCGCACCTTGCGCTCCTGCAGCACACGCAGCAGCTTGGCCTGCATCTCGAGGGGCGTCTCGCCGATCTCGTCGAGCAGCAAGGTGCCGCCGGCCGCGCGCGCGAACAGTCCCTGGCGGCCCTGCTTGGCGTCGGTGAAGGCGCCGCGCACGTGGCCGAAGAGCTCGCTCTCGAGCAGGTTGGCGGCGACCGCGCCGCAGTTGATGGCCACGAACGGGCCGCGCGCGCGCGCGCTGCGCTCGTGGATGGCGCGCGCGATCATCTCCTTGCCCGTGCCGCTCTCCCCGGTGACCAGCACGGTCGCGTCGCTGGCGGCGACCTGGTCGATGAGCTTGACCAGGCGCTTGATGGCCGGGCTGTCGCCCACGATATCGAGCGGCAGGGACGTGACGCCGCGCCCGCGCAGGCGGCAGATGTCCGACGTCAGCCGGCAGTGCTCGATGGCGCGGCGCAACATCAGCGCCAAGGTCTCGGCGGAGATGGGCTTCTCGATGAAATCGAAGGCTCCCGCGCGCATGGCTGCGATGGCCACATCGACGTCGGCATGACCGGTGATCACGATGGCGGGCAGGTTGGGTCGGATCTCCCCCGCGCGCCGGCACAGCTCGATGCCGCTCATGCCGTCCAGCTTCACGTCGACGACCAGGCCGTCGTATTCGCCGTCCTGCAGGCGGCCCAGCGCCTCGGCGCCGCTGGCCACCGCCTGGGCAGCGAAGCCGCGTCGGGTCAAGGCACTGCCGAGCAGCTCGCGAGCGTCTGCATCATCGTCCACGAGCAGAATGGCATCTTCCATCACCCATTTGCTCTGCAGCACTGATGCCATCACCTGTGCATGACGGCACATAGGCGGATTCCGTACGACGATCGTGCGCGTGGCCAGCACAGTCGTGCGCATCCGCTCGACAGACGCGCATGCCTCTGGCCGACGGGAATATGTCCAGGGATGTTGAAAGCACAGCGCAATTCCAGGCAACCGTTTCCGGCACGACCATTGCTCCAGGCGATTGGAGGCAACGACTCAAGCTTGTCGAGGAGACAGGCCCGTCAAAGGAGACAGTTATGAACAATGCATTCGGGACCCTGAAGAGTGTGCTTGGACATTCGATTCGCGCCGTGCTCGTCGTGGGTCTCGCCTCGGCTTCCAGCTCAGCGTGGGCCGACGAGGGCGACCAGCGGCCGGTGAAGACCGAGCCACAGCCGGATAATACGAACGAGACCAAGCCGAACAATGGCGATCTTCCACCGCCACGCTCCGACAATGACACCCAGCCGGAAGTGGCCTCGCCGGGCGCTCCTGCCGAAGGCGTCGTCGAGCAGGCGGGTGCGGGCGGCACCACCGGCTATGGCCGCGCGGGCGTGCTCGAGCTGGGCGGCTCGCTCGGCCTGCAGATGGCCACCAACCTGACCGAGTTCAACGTCTCGCCGACCATCGGCTGGTTCGTGGCCGACAACTTCCAGCTGTCCGGTATCGTGGGCCTTTCGCACATCGCCACCGACGTCGACAGCTCCACGCTGTTCAGCGCGCTGGTCGAGCCGTCGTATCACCTGCCCTTCACGCGCACGGCCTTCGGCTTCTTCGGCCTGGGCATGGGCGCGAGCTACGTGGACAGCCTGGGCACCGGCTTCGCGATGGCGCCGCGCATCGGCGCGAACTTCATCGTCGGCCGCTCGGGCATCCTGACCCCGACGGTGAGCTGGCAGTACACCACCCACGACGCCATGTCGACCACGGACAACACCACTCTGGTAGCCGTGTCGAGCGCGCTGCGCGTCAATGTCGGCTACACCGTGATGTGGTAGCTCGGGTCGCGGGTGCCGAGGGAAATGCAAGAAAGCACGAGGCGCGCGGGTCGGCGCTAGGCCTTTTTGCTGGTGCGACGCGCGGGCTTGCGCGTGCCGCTGGAGCGCCGCTTGCGGCGCGGCGAGGGTACCTTGGCCCCCGCTTTTCTCGCCTCACTGAGACCAATCGCTATGGCCTGCTTGCGACTGGTTACCTTCTTGCCACTACTTCCCGAGCGCAGGGTGCCGCGCTTCCGTTCGCGCATGACCTTCTTGACCTTCTTCGCGGCGCCCTTGGAGTATTTCCTGCTGGTTCCCTTGCGAGCGGTCTGTGCCATGGGATTTCCTCCTGCCACCGTTCCATGCAAATTCCATGGCTGGGCACGGGGGTTGCACCGCACTTCAGCAGTAGGACTGGGAGGAGCACCATGTCGACGTGCAGTGTCTGTGGCAATGATTACGACAAGCCGCTCGAGGTGCGTATCGGGGGCGTGACGCGGGTCTTCGATTCCTTCGCTTGCGCCATCCATGCGCTGGCGCCCAGCTGCGCGCACTGTGGCGTGCGCATGATCGGGCAGGGTATCGAGGCGCGGGGTGTCTATTACTGCTGCGCGCACTGCGCGCGGCAGAGCGGCGTGGCCAACGTCGCCGATCGCGTGTGACCGCCATGCCCGTCAACCGCAGCCATATCCTGCTTGTCGACGACGAGGCCGATCAACGGAGTCTCATGGCCGCGATGCTCACGCGACGCGGCTTCGAGGTCACCGCGGTGGGCAGCTGCGACGAGGCGCTCGAGCAGGTCATGGGCCTCGACATCGACGCCATCGTCACCGACGTGGTGCTGGGCGACTCGAGCGGCATCAACCTGTGCCGCCGGCTGGCCGAGCTCAAGCCCGACCTGCCCGTCATCGTCGCCACCGGCCACGGCAACCTCGACGTGGCCATCGATGCCATCCGCGCCGGCGCCTACGACTTCATCATGAAGCCGATCACCAGCGAGACCTTCGTCATCGCGCTCGAGCGGGCCGTGCGCCACCGGCGCCTGACCGCCGAGATCCGCCGCCTGCGCGAGAGCCCCGCCAGCGCGCGACCGCCCGCCACCATCGTGGGCGAGAGCGCGGCCATCAAGCACGTCAACGAGCTCATCGATCAGGTTGCCGATTCGCAGGCGACCGTGCTGGTCACGGGCGAGAGCGGCACCGGCAAGGAGCTGGTCGCGCGCGCCCTGCACGAGCGTGGCGCGCGGGCGCGCGGGCCGTTCGTCGCGGTCAACTGCGCGGCCATGCCGGCGACGCTGCTGGAGAGCGAGTTCTTCGGCCACGTGCGCGGCGCCTTCACCGACGCCAAGCGCGCGCGCGTCGGTCTGTTCGCCCAGGCCACCGACGGCACGCTGTTCCTGGACGAGATCGGCGAGATCCCGCAGGAGACGCAGGTGAAGCTCCTGCGCGTGCTGCAGGAGCGCAAGGTGCGACCCATCGGTGGCGACACCGAGGTGCCCTTCACCGCGCGCCTGGTGGTCGCCACCAACCGCGACCTGCAGGCCGAGGTCGAGTCGGGGCGCTTCCGCGCCGATCTCTTCTATCGCATCAACGTCGTGCGCATCGACGTGCCGCCGCTGCGCAAGCGCGACGCCGATGTGCTGGTGCTCGCGCACCACTTCCTGCGCCAGCACGCCGCGCTCAGTCGCAAGGCCGTGGTCGGCATCTCGGCGCCCGCGGCCAGGAAGCTCATGGACTACACCTGGCCGGGCAACGTGCGCGAGCTGGAGAACTGCGTGCAGCGCGCCGTCGCGCTCGCTCACTACAGCGAGATCACCGTCGAGGACCTGCCCGACGTCGTGCAGTCCTACGAGCCGCCCCAGGCGGTCGTCGAACGACCCGAGGAGATGCCCACGCTCGACGAGATGCAGCGCCGTTACATCCGGCGCGTCCTGGCCGCGTGCCACGGCAACAAGACGCAGACCGCGCGCGTCCTCGGCATCTACCGGCGCGCGCTCTATCGCCGCATGTACCAGCTCGGCCTCGAGGCCTCGCGGACCAGCGAGCGTTCCGCCTAGCTCTGGCATGTCGTCGGCGTCGGCCGACGCAAGACGCCTACGCAACTGGAAGCGGGGACTACGAGGAAGTGCGGCGAGAGGCCTGGGACTGGCTCTCGCGTGCGCCAGCGGCCTTGTTCTCGCGGCTGCGCTCGGCGTCGGAGGTGGACGACGGCGAGGTCTGCGAGGTCGCCTGCGACGTGTGCTCGCCGGCTTCGAGGCGCTTCACCTTGAGCTTGTTGTTGATATCCTTCACGCCCAGCGTGTCCTCGATGAGGTCCTCGGCCAGACGGCGGTCGGCCTTGCTGCGCACCTGGCCGTCGAGGACGACCTCGCCGCTGACCACGGTGACCTCGATGTCGCTCGAATCCAGGTAGCCCTGGGCGAGACGCTCGCACACCTCCTCGAGGATGCGCTCGTCGGTGCGGCTATAGCCCTTGGGACCCTTGCCGACGAATTCCTTGATGCGCTGCAGGATGCCACGGCCGAGGCCATGGTGCTCCTGGCGGCCGTAGGCCTCGTTGCCGTAGGACTGCTGCGAAGAGGAAGACGACCGGTTGTCATACTGGCCGCTGTCGTACTGGCCAGACTGGTTGCCATATTGTCCGCCATATTGACCGCCATACTGCCGCGAGCCGCTCTGCGGCTCGGTCGACTCCCAGCCCCAGCTCGGCTGGTAAGACTGCTGCCCGAAGGCGCTCTGCTGCCCGGGTTGGCGGTAAGACCCGCCGCCCGGCGCCCAGTCGCGCCCCTGCTCACGGCCGCCGTAGCCGACGCCGCGACGTGTGCGATCGTCGTCGTACTCGTCCTGGAAGCGCATGCCACGCTGTGACGACTCACCGCGGCCGCCGCGCGGTTCGAGCTCCTCGTAGCCCGAGGCGCGACGCGCGCCACGCCCCTCACGGGTCTCGTCTTCCCAGCGTCGGTCTTCCGCACTGCGCGGGTCGCGATCCTCGCGACCTCGGTCGTCACTGCGCCAGCGCTCGTCACGCTCGCTGCGAGCAGAGTAGCGCTGGCCCTCTCGGTCGCGCTCGCGTTCGCGTTCGCGCGAACCCGAACCATCGTCTCGTTCGTCTCGTTCGTTTCGCCAGTTTTGCATCGCACTCTCCCGGGTTGGAATGCCTGTTGCCCGGCGGGTGCAAGCCACGTGCCCTGCGGTTTTTCGCAGGTGCCCTGGCATGTCGCCTGCTTCTGTTCATCGCGGCGGACCACGCATGCCGCCTCCAGACAAGGAGAGGATCCATGGAATCGTACGACCGCAATCAGAGGCAACAGCGCGACTACCAGAGCGACGATCGTCGTTACGGCTCGAGCGGCCGCGGCTACGGCGACGAGGACGAAGGCCGCACCTTCAGCGACGAGGAACGCGGGCAGCGCGGACGCGGCTCGTATCGTGGCGAGCGCAGCATGCAGGAGAACGAGCGCTACGGCCGCGGCGGCGACGAGGATCGCGGCTTCTACCGCAACGAGCAGGACGACCGCGGCTGGAGCAGCGGCCGCTCCGGCACCAGTGGCGCGCAGGATCGCGATCGCGACGAGTACGGGCGCTTCATGCGCATGAACGACGACCGTGGTGGCTGGGGCAGCGGCGGCTACGGGCACGAACGCGACGAACGCGGACGTTTCACCGGCCGGCACGAGGAGCAGCGGTACGGACGTGGCGAGGGCTACCGCCAGAACGAGCGCGGCGACTACGGCGACGAGCGCGGCGGGAACCCACGCCACGAGCGCTATTACGCGCGCGGCGGGCAGTACGAACGCGGCATGCAGAACGAACGCTACGGCCAGAGCGAACGCTACGGCCAGAACGAACGCTACGGCCAGAACGAACGCTACGGCGGGCAGTACGAACGCGGCATGCAGAACGAACGCTACGGCGGGCAGTACGAACGCGGCGGGCAGAACGAACGCTACGGCGGGCAGAACGAACGCAGCATGCAGAACGAACGCAGCATGCAGAACGAACGCAGCATGCAGAACGAACGCAGCATGCAGAACGAACGTTACGCGCGCGGACGTCAGCGCCACAGCGACGATCGCGAACGCTACGCGCGCGACGATCGCGACCAGGATCGCGACGACCGCGGCAACTGGCGCGATAACGACTACCGCGGCCGCGAACGCTCCTACTGACGAAGTCCGACCCAGCGCATCTCACGCCCATTTCCGCCCGAGCTCAGCGTCATTTCCACCCGGGAATGAACGCGCCGATGGCCTCTGTGCGCGTGGCGAAGGCGCACGTCGAGCGGATCGGCCACGAACCGCACGCGGCGACCCTTTCAACGGTCGCCGAAGTCTGCCTCGTCTGCGCTCGCTCCCACGCTCACGCGCGCGCCGTCGTACTCCGGCCACCACGCGTCCCGCTCCGCGTCCGCGCCCGCGCCGCCCGTGCCGGCTTGCGCGTCGTCGTCGCCTTGGCCGCTGCCTTCGCGCCTCCGCCCAGGCTGGCCTTGAGCGCCTCCATCAGATCGATGACCTTGCCTTCGCCCCCAGCCGTCGCTCCCGCGCGCTTGCCTGTCTCGTCCTCCACGACCTCGCCGATGGCGCTCTTGCGCGCGATGAGTGCCTTCTTGCGCGTCTTGGCCTCGTCCTCGAAGGCCGCGGGGTCGAACTCGTCCTCGGCGGTCTGCTCGATGAGCTTCTGCGCCAGCTCCAGCTCGCGCTCGGAGACCTTCTGCTTGGCGACCGGGACCTCGTCGGGTGGACGGACCTCGTCGGCGTAGCGCAGCTGATGCATCACCAGCACGTCGCCATCGGCACGCACGCTCACGATGTGCTCGTCGCCGCGGGCCGCGTAGCGCGCGATGGCCACGCGCCCACTACGGCGCATGGCCTCGACCAGCACGGCGTAGCCCTTGCTGCCGCCCTTGTCGGGAGCGAGGTAGTACGCGTGCTCGAGGTAGAGCACGTCCACCGACTCGGTGGGCACGAAGGACAGGATGTCGATGGACTCGCGCGCGGCGATCTTGGTCTCCTGGATCTCCTCCTCGCTGAGCGGCACATACTTGCCCTTCGACACCTCGTAGCCGCGCACCAGCTCGTCGCGTCCGACCGCGCGCTCGTGCTTGGGGCAGTAGTACTGCTGCTTGACCCGCGTGCCACAGGCCTTGTGCAGCCAGTGAAAGCTGACCTGCGCCGCGCGCCCGCGCGACGTCGAGTACATCTTGATGGGGACATTGACGAGCCCGAACGAGAGCGAGCCCGATGAGATTGCACGTGCGGCCATGCGACCGATCAAGCAATCCGTGTACCGTGTATGCCGCTCCCGACCACTCCTGACCGCCGCGGCGGCCGAAATCGCAGCCTTGAGCACGCGTGCTGCATTTCGCCAGCCGCACCATGCGTGTGACCTGGAGGCGTGGCACTCTATCTGCAGTCACCTTCACCCAACCCAGGAGGATGTGATGGGCGTCCAGACCGACCGGCCGTTGACGAAGTCGCAGCTCGAACGCCTCGCGCGCCGAACCCGGGGGGCCGGCGAGGCCATCGAGCACGCGTGGTCTGACTCGTGGCTGCCGAAGATCGAGAAGTTCTGCCGCGAGCGCCCGCTGACCGCCATCGCCATCGGCGTCGGCGTCGGCATCGCCCTGCGCAGCCTGCTGGCGCGGCGCTGACGCCGCAGTGCAGCCTGCTCACGCTCACGCCGCGCGTGTATCGCCGCCGAGCAGCGTGAACACCTCGCCGGTCACGTAGCTCGAATCTGCCGCCGAGGCGAAGTACACGTACGCGGGCGCGATCTCCTCCGGCTGCGCCGGCCGGCCCATCTCGGTGTCGCTGCCGAACTTCGAGACTTCCTTGGCCTCGCGATCCTGCACATTGAGCGGCGTCCACACCGGCCCGGGTGCGATGCAGTTGACGCGAATGCCACGCTCGAGCAGGTTCTGCGCCAGCGACTTGGTGAAGGCGTGAATGGCGCCCTTGGTGGCGGAGTAGTCGAGCAGCTTCTTCGAGCCCTCGAGCCCGGTGATCGAGCCAGTGTTGATGATCGTGCCGCCGCGCGGAATGTGCTTCACCGCCGCCTTGGTCATGGCGAAGTAGCCGAAGACGTTGACCCGAAAGGTCCATTCCCACTGATCGTCGGTGACGTCTTCGAGCTTGTCGTGGTGCTTCTGGAAGGCCGCATTGTTGACCAGGATGTCCAGCTGGCCGAGCTCGTCGATGGTCTGCTTGACCGCCTCCTGGCAGAACAGCGAATCGGTGACGTTGCCGGGGATCTGCAGCACCTTGCGGCCCTCGGCGCGCACCGCCTCGGCCACGATGTCGGCGTCGCGCTGCTCCTCGGGCAGGTAGACGATGGCGACGTTGGCGCCCTCACGTGCGAACAGCACGGCGACCGCGCGGCCGATGCCCGAGTCGCCACCGGTGATGAGCGCGACCTTGCGGGCCAGCTTGCCGCAGGCGATGTAGTCACGGGCCTGGTAACGCGGCCGCGGTTGCATCTCGTCCTCGATGCCGGGTGAATCCTGGTGCTGGGGCGGAAACGGCGGCTGCGGCTCGGGGGTCGGCGAGGTGGACGGCGTGTGCGATTCGCTGCTCTTGTGGTTCACGGGAACCTCCGCTCGTCATTCGTTCGCCGCGCGCCTGCGCCCGAGCGCGAACAAGGCGCGACGGAACTGCTGCTTGAAGTCACTGGCGCTGGCGAAGCGTCTGGCCGGCTTGACCGCGAGCGCGCGCGCGATCAGCCCGTCGATGGTGTGATCGGCGCCCGACACCCAGGGCGACAGCCGCGGCAGCTCGCTCTCGACCTGCTCGTGCCACAGCTGGCTGCGCGTGGTGCCCACGAAGGGCGAGCGCCCGCTCAGCAGCTCGAACAGCACGATGCCGGCAGCGTACACATCGCTCGCCGGCGACGGGGCCTTGCCCATGTACAGCTCGGGCGCCAGGTAGCCGGGCGTGCCGAAGACCTCTTCGGCCGAGGCTCCTTCGGCCTGGCGCAAGGTGGAGATGCCGAAGTCGAGCAGGCGCACGCATTCACGTCCGGCGCGCGTCTTCACCACCATGACGTTCTCGGGCTTGAGATCGCCGTGCACGATGCCGCGCTCGTGCACCAGCTGTAGCGCGTCGAGCAGCGACGAGAAGATGGGCAGTGCGCGCGGCAGCTGCAGCGGACCATCCTGCATGATCATGTGCTTGAGGTTCCTGCCCTCGAGCCACTCGAGCACGAGGAATGGCTGGCCGACCGCGGTCTCGCCCGCGTCGATGAGCTTGACCACCAGCGGGTGCGCGGCCATCTGCAGCACCTCGGCCTCCTGCTGGATCTGCCGGCGGCAGCACGCATCCTCGACCAGCTCGCGGTGCAGGACCTTGATGGCCACGCGCCGGCGATCGTGGCGGCGGCGGGCCTCGAGCACCCGGCCCATTCCCCCGCGGGCGACCAGGCGCGCGACCTGGTACTTCTTGGTGATGTGGGGGTCCTGCGCTTCTTCCAGCGCCATGGCCGGTGCTGAATAGGTGCTCATTGGCTTCGCAGCCGGCTTTTGCAGGGCTCGTGCCGGCCGCGCAGGCGCGGCTGACGGGTCGGTAAACTCGCGCCACGTGTGGTAGCAAGGAGCTGATGCCCGGGGAAGACGCGCAGAAACCTAGGATCCGCAAGGGAGTGGTGCGGGTCCTCGACCACGGCGAGTCCACCACGGTGCTGGGCGCCGACGGCGTGGCGCGCCGTTTCGATGGCGATTCTGCGTCGCTGGTGCGCGCTGTGCTCGAGGCGCACGCCGCGCCCTGTACGCGCGCCCAGTTGCTCGAGCAGCTGGCCGGTCTGGCAGACGGGGGCGGCGTACCCGAAGGGCCGGTGGACGAGCTACTCGCGCTGTTCGAGCGCATCGGCGTGCTGACGGCGCCGGGTGCAGCCGCAGCAGGCGGGGCCCCGGGCCCCGGGGCGGTACCGGCACTCCTGCGCCGGCGGGTGGTCCTGGGCATCACCGGGGCGGTGGCTGCCATCGACGCGCCCTTGCTGGTGCGTGGGCTGGCCGCGGCCGGCTGCGACGTGCGGGTGGCGCTGACGCGCACCGCGCGCCGCTTCGTCGCACCCGACGGGCTGGAGGCGCTCACGCACCGGCGGGCCTACCGCGGCCTGTGGGACCGTGACGCCGAGTGTCCGGTGCCGCACGTCAACCTGGCCGAGTGGGCGGAGCTGGTCGTGGTCTGCCCGGCCAGCGCGACCAGCCTGGCGCGCCTGGCACGCGGCGACTGCAGCGATCTGGTCGCGGCCATCGTCTGCGCCACGCGCGCGCCGGTGGTGATCGTCCCGTCGATGAACGACGCCATGCGCGCCTCGCCGGCGGTGCGGCGCAACCTCGATACCCTGCGCGACGACGGCCGCTACCTGGTGCACTCGGCCATGGGCGTCGAGGTCGCCCACCGTCCCGAGGCGCGGCGCGAGCGCATCGGGCCCGCGGCACCGGCGGGCGCGGTCATTGATCTGGTCAAGCATGTGCTGGCGCTGCACCCGGCGGCGCCCTTCGTGCCCGCCGGCGCCGACGACTGGGAACGTGTGTACGCCGAGCTGCCGCCCGTGCGCCTGCCCTGGTGGACCGACACGCTCGACGCGGATCTCGACGCGGCGCTGGCCGAGCTGGCCGACGCCGCACCCGGCCGACGCTTCGTCGACCTGGGCACCGGCCCGGGCAGCGCCGCCATCGCGGCGGCGCGGCGCGGCTTCGACGTCACCGCGACCGACGTGGCGCCCAGCGCGCTGGCCCTGGCGCGGCGGCGCTCGGGCGAGCTGCCCATCCTGTTCGTCCTCGACGATGTGACCCGCTCGCGCCTGCCCGGCGGCTTCGACGTCGCTCACGATCGCGGGCTCTTGCACGTCCTGCCGCGCGCCGCGTGGACGGCCTACGCCGCCGAGGTGGCGCGTCTGGTCGTGCCCGGCGGCGCGCTGCTGCTCAAGTCGCACGACGCCGCGGCCGCCGCGGAGAGCGGCACGACGCCGGTGGACGAGGCCGACGTGCACGCGCTGCTGGGCGGCGCCTTCGACGTGGCGCGCGTCACGCCTTCGACGTTTCCCGGGCCGGGCGGACGCGCGCTGGCGGCGAAGCTGTTCCTGCTCAGGCGCCGTACGGCGTAAGATCTGCGGCATGCTGCGCCTGCCCGCGACGCTGGCCTTCGTCGTTCTCACCTGCGCGTGCGGCGGCGACGACGACGCACCCAAGCCGATCGACGCCGCGGTGGCCGACGCCAGCCCGCCCGACGCCCCGGTGGACGCCGACCTGTGCATCTTCGGCTGCGAGCCCAGGGACGCGGACGCGGGCACCGAATGCCCACCCTGCGCCGATTCTGTCCTGTCCTGCCCGATCGGCTGCGAGCTCAGTTGATGACAGCGCAGCGGCCCGGTCGGGGCCGCCCGGATTCCTGCTAACGTTCCGCTCATGGCGCGCAAGCTCCGCCTGCCCGAAACCCTGGCCTTCGTGGCCATCGTCGCGGCTGCCGCCTGCGGCGGCGACGACGCCAGGGCGCCCGACGCCGCCATCGCCGACGCCGCGGGCAGTGACGGCCCGCAGCCGTGCCTCTTCTACTGCATCCCCGACCAGTACTTCGACGACGGCGGCCTGGTGCCCGACGACGCCGGCGTGATGTGCCCGAGCTGCGCCGACCCGGTCACGCAACAGTGCCCGTCAGGCTGTCGCCCGGTCGGTTGATGACCGACCAGCGGCCGGTCCGGTCGCTCAGATCTCGACGAAGCGGATGGAGCACTTGCTGCCCAGCGGGCGCGACTGGCAGGTCAGGACCACGCCGCGCGCCTTGTCGGCTGCGGTGAGCGCGTCGTCGGCGTCCATGCTGACCTTGCCTTCGAGCAGCAGCGCCGCGCAGCAGCCGCAGAAGCCTTCCTCGCAGGAGTAGGGCGCGTCCAGGCCGGCGTCGCGCACCACCTGCAGGATGGTGCGGCCGGGCGCGTAGGGCACCTCGTGCTGCTGGCCGTTGAGATCGACGGCGATGGCCGCGGGCACGTCGCCGACCACGGCGACCGTGGGCGCCGGCGCGTGGTCCTTCTTGGGATCGGGCGGCGAGACGAAGCGCTCCACGTGGATGCGCTCGCGCGCCACCTGCGCGTCGAGCAGCGCCTTCTCGACCGTGTCCATGAACGGCCCGGGGCCGCACAGGTAGTAGTCGGCGCCCTCGTGCACCAGCGCGCCGACGTCCTCGGCGCGCAGGAAGCCGTCGCGATCGTCGAGCCGGTGGGTGATGCGCACGCGCTCGGGGTGGCGCGCGGCCAGCTCGTCGAGCTCGGCACGGAAGATGATCGAGCGCTCGTCGCGGTTGGCGTAGACCATGCGCACCGGGCGCGTGGTGGTGGCGAGCGCGCTCTTGAGCAGCGAGATCACCGGCGTGATGCCGCTGCCGCCGCCGAACAGCACCAGCTCGCCGGTGTGCGGCGTCGCCGACAGGACGAAGCGGCCTTCGGGCGGAAGCACCGAGATCACGTCGCCCGCGCGCACGCCGTCGTGCAGCCAGTTGGACACCCGCCCGCCCGCGACCCGCTTGACCGTGACCTTGTGCTCGCGGTCGATCTCGGGCGCGCTCGCCAGCGAGTAGCAGCGACGCAGGCGCAGTCCGTCGTGCGGCACTTCCAGGGTCAGGAACTGGCCCGCGCGGTAGGTGAACACGTGCGCCAGGTGCTCGGGGATGTCGAACACGATCGAGCGCGAGTCGTGCGTCTCGTCGATGACGCGGGCCACGCGCAGCGGGTGGAAGGTGCGCCGGAGGGCCTCGGCCTGCTTGGCCTCGGTGGCCTCTGGGTTGTCGGGCAGCTGGCTGGTCATGGACTGAAACATGTTCTACTCGTTGACCTGACCTTCGTAGCGCGGTTCTCGGGCGGGATCAATGCACCGCGTGCAGATCTTTGCCGGCCACCATCTGGTCGGGCGTGCACGGCCCGCTCGCCGAGGTGCAGTGTCTGACCTGCAGCTTGGCCTGCTCGAAGACGTTGAAGTACCAGAAGACAATGTCGAAATCGTAGTCGCCCGCGGCCAGCGCCACGCAGCCGGTGCGGGCGTCCACGCTGGCGGCATCGAGGCCAGTCTCGGCCAGGGCCGCACCGTCGCCCGCGTTCAGGTAGACCTGCCCGCAGGCATTGCGGCTGGTGAAGATGTCGGTGCCGGTGGCGCCGATGTCGACGGAGAAGCAGTGCGTGCCGGCGCTGGCCAGGCGGATGCGCCCGGCCAAGCGCAGGCTGAAGCGCTCGCTGGCCGCGGCCATGGCCCACATGGGCTGGAAGCCGTAGCTGGGGTCGCTGTACGCGTCGGCGCTGGTGTCGAACTCCCAGCCCGCGTACACGTCCATGACCCGGGTCGAGCTGGCGAAGTGGCTGACCATCTCCACGTGGTCGTCGAGGTTGTTGCACGAGCCGACGAACTCGGGCCGGTCGCCGATCATCGCGGTCAGGCCGTTGAAGACGTTCGGGTCGGTGTACGGGTCGCCGTCGATGATCTCGTCGCAGTCGAACAGGCCGTCGCCGTCGCCGTCGGCCCCAGGCGTGCAGGTCAGGTTGGCGTCGGGCCCGCCGTCACCGCCGTCGGCACCGATGTTGCTGGTGCCGCCGTCGACGGGCGGCAGCGCATGGACCCCACCGATGGTACAGCCCGCGCCCATGAGCGCGAGGAGGAGCCCCAAGCACCTACAGCTCGACGGCATGCACTGCCTCCAGCCCGGATAGAACGTGTTCTATTTTGTACTTGGGTTCGGCGACCCAGATCAACTAGATTTTACCTGCACGCAACATGGGTTGAGGAGGTCGGCATGCGAACGGCTCCGGAGGCCATGGCGCTCGCGCTCCTGGTCTCATCGCTTGGCTCGCTCGGCTGCATGGAAGACCGTGTGCTCCAGCCGGCGGGCGACAGCGACGCCAACGTGCCCATCATGCGGCCCGACGCCAGCGTGGGCCCGACCATCGACGGTGGCGGCGCGTCGGCGTGCGACATGACCGGTCGCTGGCTGCAGATCCAGGTCACCTTGTCGACCGCGCTGGGCGCCACGCAGAAGACGGTGACCTGGTTCTTCCACGACATCGTGCAGACCGGCGACACCTTCACCATCACCAAGAGCCTGAACTGTAGCCTGCGCGTGACCGGCACGACCACGGTCACACTCACCGACGCCACCATCGAGGCGCTGGCCAAGCACACGTCCAACTCGACCGGCCGCAAGGGCTTCTTCAAGCCCACCGCCGACGGCAAGTGCGAGTTCAACCTCGACCGCACCTACAACCTGCGTGGCGCCACGCGCACCACCTTCCTCGACGACGTGTGGAAGGTGGGCGATCCGCCCAAGGACCTGAGCCTGTTCCCCGCGCTGCCCGCCAATGCCGCCGCCGGCATGGAGGACTGGGACGGCGACAACATGGAAGGCATCACGCTCAAGACCGGCCTGGGCGATCGCTACGTGGCGCAGCGCGACTGGAACCAGGCGCACGGCTTCGTCGCGCAGGGGCTCGACCGCTTCGGCGGCGACGGCGTCATCGTGGTCACCTGGGACGGGCAGGAGAAGGTCTCGACGCAGACCTCGCCGCTCCTGCAGACCACCTCGACGCCGCAGAACCCCGGCTACTCCTACTTCGAGCGCGTCGGCGACCGCCTGGTCGTGGTCACCACCGGCGCCCATCCCGAGCTGGAGACCTGCAAGCACGCCATCCAGATCGGCCTCACCGACTTCCCCAATCCGTGAAGGTGCGCATGACCAAGACAAAGTGCCTGGCATGCCGTGCGGCGCTCTTCGCTGCGGCTGTCGCGCTGGTGCCGGCGGCCGCGCGGCCCGCGCAGGCCTCGCCGCTCTTCGAGCTGGTGGGCGGGCAGGGCGGCACCTCGGGCTTCAACGCGCGCGTGACCGGTGCGGGCGCCGCGTCGACGTACTTCAACCCGGCGCTGCTCGCCGACGCCGAGAAGGGCCTCGAGCTGGGCATCTTCGTGCTCTCCGACGGCATCGACATCCAGGTCGACGCGCGCGACAGCTCGCCCGAGTGCGCGGGCGGCAAGTGCGACGTGCCCGAGGTGTTCGGCACCGGCCCCGAGTCGTTCCGCCACGGCGACGGCTCCAACCTGAAAGATCCGACCGTGCCGACCGGCTGGCTGGAGAACGGCCGACCCGCCTCGGACACCTCGGATGCGCTGGCGGCGCGCCCGCGCCAGTCCGCCGGCAAGGAAGAAGTGCGCGCCTACCAGGTGCTCGGCCTGGTCAGCCCGGTGTTCGGCAAGCGGCTCGTGCTCGGCTTCTACGCCATGGTGCCGCTGGCAGAGTTCACCACCGCGCACGCCTTCTACAACGACGAGCGCGAGCAGTTCTTCAGCAACAGCTTGCACCCCGAGCTGTACGACGATCGTCTGACCGCGACCTCGCTCGCCTTCGGCGTGGGCAGCCGGGTGACCGACAAGCTGGCGCTGGGCGTGACCCTGACGCTCAGCCTGACCAACTCGGCGGCGGCGCCGGTCTACGTGTCCAACCTGTCCAACCTCGACACCGTGCTGCTCGACTCCAACATCGGCGTGCAGGCGGCGGTGGCACCGCACTTCGGCGCGGCCTGGGACGTGGCCAGGCGACTGCGCCTCACTGGCACGCTGCACACCAGACAGGCATTCGAGATCGTCACCGGATTCCAGTATTTCCTCGCCACCGGCTCGGAGCAGTCGGCCGAGGTGCACTTCACCCACGATTACATGCCGCTCACCGCCGGCGCGGGAGCCGAATGGCAGGTGGGCAGCTTCGGCGACACCAAGCTCGGCCTGGTCGGCACGCTCGAATGGGCACAATGGTCAGACTACAAGGATCGCCACAGCGAGGCTCCGCATCCCGACTATGCCTGGGCCGACACGCTGTCGGGCAGCCTGGGGGCGCGCGTGAGCCACGGCGCGCTGGTGGCGTTCGCCGACACGACCTACCAGCCGTCGCCGGTGCCGGATCAGACCGGGCGCTCCAACTACGTCGACAACGACCGCCTCGGCTTCGGCGCCGGCTTCGAGTACCGCTTCGCGCTGTGGGGCGGCAAGTTCAAGCTGGGCGCGCAGCTGCAGGCGCACGATCTCTTGCACCGGCACGTGACCAAGTTCGTACCGCCCAGGAACCCGCAGCCCAACGAGAACCTGCCCGGCTTCGGCGACAACTACTACCCGCAGCTGGTCGTCGACGAGGTGCCCGACGATGCCACGGACGGCCAGCTGCACGAGCCGGTGCCGAACCGCGAGGGTCTGCAGACCAACAACCCGGGATTCCCGGGTTTCTCGAGCGGCGGCTGGCTCATGGGCGGCTCGGTCAACCTGACCATCCTGTACTGACTTGAAACATGTTCTAGTTCTGGCGTACCGTGCGCGGCAGGAGGCAGACCACGATGACGGCCACAGGTCTCGGTTTCTGGAAGCTGGCGCAGGAAGAGCCCAACCACATCGCGATCATCGAGCCCTCGGGGCGCGAGATCACGGCGGGCGCGCTGCTCGCCGGCGCCAACCAGGTCGTGCACGGGCTGCGCGCGCTCGGGCTCAAGCGCGGCGACGCCATCGCGGTGGCGCTCAAGAACGAGACCGCGGCGCTCGAGCTCTACCTGGCGGCGACCCAGGCAGGGCTCTACTTCACGCCCATCAACAGCCACCTGACCGCGTCGGAGATCGCCTACATCCTGGCCGACTGCGACGCCAAGGCCTTCTTCTGCTGTGACGCCACGGCGGAGGCCGCGCGCAAGGCCGCCGAGGACATCCAGTTCCCCGCCAGCGCGCGCTTCACCACCAGCGGCGACGTGCCCGGCTTCCTGCCCTACGCCGCGCTCAAGGCCGGTCAGCCGGCCACCAACCCGCCCGATCGCAAGGCGGGCGCGCCCATGACCTACACCTCGGGCACGACCGGACGGCCCAAGGGCGTGCGTCGCCCGCTCGCCGACTGCGAGCCCGAGCTGGTCGCCGGGCCGCTGGCGCAGTTCCTCATGCTCTTCGGCATCACGCCGCGCGATCACGGCGTGCACCTGGTGGTCTCGCCGCTCTACCACACCGCGGTGCTGAGCTTCGCGTCCAACCACCTGCACATGGGCCACACGCTCGTGCTCATGGAGAAGTGGACGCCCGAGGGCACGCTCGATCTCATCGAGAAGTACAAGGTCACCACCAGCCACATGGTGCCGACGCAGTTCCGCCGCCTGCTGGCGCTGCCCGACGCGGTCAAGCAGGGGCGCAACTTCTCGTCGCTGCGCCACATGATCCACAGCGCCGCGCCCTGCCCGGTGGACGTCAAGCACGCCATGCTCAAGTGGTGGGGCCCGGTGATCTACGAGTACTACTCGGCCTCGGAGGGTGGCGGCACCACGGCCACGCCGACCGACTGGCTGGCGCACCCGGGCACGGTGGGCAAGGCCTGGCCGATCTCGCAGATCAAGGTCATCCGCGACGACGGCAGCGACGCCGACGTGGGCGAGGTCGGCACCGTGTACATCTCCATGGGCCAGCACAAGTTCGAGTACTTCAAGGACCAGGAGAAGACCAAGAACAGCTGGCGCGGCAGCTTCTTCACCGTCGGTGACGCGGGTTACCTCGACAAGGACGGCTTCCTCTTCCTGTGTGACCGCAAGAGCGACATGATCATCTCGGGCGGGGTCAACATCTACCCGGCCGAGATCGAGTCGGTGCTGTGCGGCCATCCCAAGGTCGGCGACGTCGCGGTGTTCGGCATCCCCGACGAGGACTGGGGCGAGCAGGTCAAGGCCGTGGTCGAGCCGGCCGCGGGCACCGAGCCGTCGCCCGAGCTGGCGCAGGAGATCCTGGCCTTCTGCAAGCAGCACCTGGCCGCCTTCAAGGTGCCGCGCACGGTCGACTTCCTGCCCGCGCTGCCGCGCGACCCCAACGGCAAGCTGTACAAGCGCAAGCTGCGCGATCCCTACTGGGCGGGCCGCGACCGGGCAATCTAAGCCGCGGACGCGAAGCGGACGCCGGGACGCGAAGCGGACCGAGCGGCGCGAAGCGCCGGAGCGTGACGCGCCGCACGCAACTAAGCCAAACCTTCCCGGCCCCCGTTCGTGTAGGTTTTGCCTCTGCGCTTCACCCAGCTCTCACCCCGAACCGCGATGCTCACCTTCTGGGCCCTCCTGGCGCTCGTGTTCGCCGTGTGCGCGGGCGTGGCCTACCTCGAGCCCATCGCGGGCGACTGCTGGACGGGCGTCGACTGGCTGCCCATCCTGACCTCGGTCAAGGCGGTCTGGGGGCTCATCAAGTGGAACTACACCACCTGCAACCCCCGCTTCGGCGAGACGTTCCTCTATCTGACCGGTGGCCACCCGCTGCTGCACACGGTGCTCACGCCCAGCATGATCGTGCTGACGGTGGTGGCGGTGATGGCGCTGGCCACCGGCCGGCTGCCGCGTCCCCGCCAGCTGCGTGACAGCGGCATCCTGCTCGTCACCGTCGCGCTGGTGTGCGTGGGCCTGCACAGCATCGGGGAGAACTTCTTCTACCGCCCGCAGGCGACCAACTATCTGTACGGCTTCTGCATCCAGGCCTGGCTGCTGGTGCCGGTGCGTGTGCGGCTGGCCAGCGTCGCAGGCGCCGGTGCCGGCGCTGACGTCGCGCCCGGGGCAGCACGCTGGTGGCAGGTGCCCGGCATGCTGCTGCTCGGCTTCGTCGCCGGCATGTGCAACGAGCACACCGGACCGGCGCTACTCGTGGTCTACGCCGTCGCCGGCGTGGCGCTGGTGCGGCGGCAGCGTGGCGCGTGGCCGTGGGTGCTGGCCGGCCTGGTCGGCTTCCTGGGCGGTTACCTGACGCTCTTCTTCGCGCCCGGCCAGATGGTGCGCTACGCGGGCATGGGCAAGCAGTCGATCGTCGCGCGCATCGTCAAGCAGGGCGTGCGCGGCCTGCGCCGGCCGTTCGTGGGCATCATCGTCGAGGCCTGGCCGGCGCTGCTGGTGCTGGCGTCGGCGCTGACGTACGGCTGGTGGCGGCGTCGCCAGGGCCGCGCGCTGGCCATGCCGTGGATGGCCGTCGCGGCGCTCGTGGGCGCGGCGCTGCTCGTGGGCGCGACGCTGTGGGCGTCGCCCATCCTGGGCCCGCGCCTGTTCCTCGCCCCCGCGCTGCTGCTGGTGACCGCGGCCATCGCAGCGCTCCTGCCCGCCTTCGCGTCGCCGCGGGCGTTCGCGGCGCTGGTGGGCGTGGCCGCGCTGATCGTGGGTTTCCATGCCGTGCGCTTCCTGCAGGTGCACGCCGACCTGCACGAGGACTTCGCCGCGCGCGCGCGCCTCCTCGAGCAGGCGCCGCGCGGCCAGGTCACCTACGTGCGCCCGGCGCGACACTTCTTCCTCTCGCACTGGGCCTTCGGCGACGACATGCGCGAGGAAGCCTGGCGGCGCACCATCGGCGGTCGCTACGGCATGCCCGCGCTGGCGCTCGACACCACCGACGCCAAGATCCTGCTGTCGACGGGCGTGATCACCGACTGGGTCGTCGACGGCAAACCGCTGGCCGTGGGCAACCCGGCCACGGTCGCGCCGCCGCCCACGGCCACGCCGCTCGCGCCCGCGTTCCTGGCGCGCGCGCACACCTATCTGGAAGCCAGCCTGCCCGGGCTGCAGGCGGCGACGCCGGCGCCGCGCTCGCTGTGCTTGCGCCTCTACGTGCCGCCCGCGCTGGGCGAGGGCAAGCCCATCTGCGTGGCACGCTGGCAGGACGGCCGCAGCAGCGCGGTCGCCGAGCACGTGCGCGAGGGCGGCGAAGATGTGTTCCGCTTCCCTGCCGGTGCCTGGCCGTTCGAACGGACCTTCGTGGTCTCGCTCGACGGGCAGCGCGAGCCGCTCGCCGCCGTCGACCAGGAAGGCGCGCGCGTCTTCCGTCGCCGCGCGGACGCCAGGTCGTCGCGCACGCCGCGCCTGCTGCTCGGCTGCGACGACGCCGTGTGTGTGATCGGAAGCATCTTCGGCGGAGGTTGATCGTGCGGTCGCTCGCGCCGGCGCGGGCCGTCTTCTGCTCGCTACTCGCCGCCGTGTTCGTGGTCGCGGCGGTGGTGTGCGCGCTCGAGCCCAACGCGGGCGACTGCTGGTTCGGCCTCGACTGGCAGGCGCGCAGCTCGACCGACCTGGCCGGCATCCTGCGCCTGGTGCGCTGGAACTACGCCAACTACAACCCGCGCTTCGGCGAGACCTTTCTCTACCTCACGGTGGTGTGGCGCGGCCTGCACGTGATCCTGACCCCAGCGTTCATCGTCATGACGCTCCTCGCCATGGTGACGCTCGCGCTCGGCCGGCTTCCCCGCCCGGGCCGGTTGCGCGACAGTGGCATCCTGCTGGTCGCAGTGGCGCTCATGTGCAGCGTGCAGAGCATCGGCCAGATGGCCTTCTACCGGCCGTTCTCGACCAACTACGTGTACGGCTTCTGCCTGCAGGCGTGGTTGCTGGTGCCGCTGCGGCTGGCCCCCGACCGGGCACGCTGGTGGGCAGCTCCGGGCATGCTGCTGCTCGGCCTGGCGGCCGGCATGTGCAACGAGCACACCGGCCCCACGCTGATCGTGGCCTACGCGCTGCTCGGCGCGCTGCAGCTACGCCGTTCGCCTTCCAGCTGGCCCTGGGTGCTGGCCGGCTTCCTCGGCCTGGTCGGCGGCTACCTGGCGCTCTACTTCGCGCCGGCGCAGCTCGAACGTCACCGAGGTCGTGGCCGCGAGTCCATCTTCGCGCGCATGGCCGAGCACGGCCTCGGCGGTACCGCGCGCCTCTTCGCCGGCCTCGTGTGGGAAGCCATCGCGCCCTCGGCTGTGCTGCTCGTGCTCGCCCTGCGCGCTCGCGCCGCGGTACCCTGGCGCACCGTCTCAGCCTTCGCCGCCGCCGCGCTGGCCGTGGGCGCCACGCTGCTGGCCGCGCCCTTCCTGGCCACGCGCATGTACCTGGCCTCCGCCCTGCTGCTGGCGATCGCGGCGCTGGCGGCGCTCGTGCCTGCCTGCGCCTCGCCGCGCGCGTTCCGCGCCCTGGTCGGGGGTGCCGCGGCGGTGGCGGCCGTGCACGCGTTCGGCTTCCTGCTCGTGTACGCGCACCTGCACGCCGACTACGCCGCGCGCACCCGTGTGCTCGAGCGCGCGCCCGCCGGCCAGGTGGCCTTCGTGACGCCGACCCGGCATTTCTTCAAGTCGCACTGGGCGCTGGGTGACGATCTGGCCAACTCGAGCTGGCACGGCTGGATTGCCGACCACTACCACCTGCGCACCGTCGCCCTCGACACCACCGACGTGCCCCTGGTGCAGAAGAGCGGCCTGACCAGCGACTGGGACGTCGACGCACGGCCGATGCACGGCCTGCCCGCGACGGTGGCCCCTCCGCCTCTGGCGCGCCCGCTCGACGCGGCCTTCTTCGAGCGCGCGCGCGCCTACGCCGAGGCGGCCATGCCCGACATCCTGCACGACGCCGGCCCGAGCCACTCGTCCTTCTGCCTGCGCCTCTTCGTCGCGCCGGTCGTGACGGGCGGCAAGCCGTTCTGCCTCGCCCGCTGGCATGCCGGCCAGCTCGCGCCGCTCGCCCGGCTCGACCACGCCGCGCTCGTCGTCCCCGCCGCCACCTGGCCCTTCCCCGAATCCTTCCTCACGTCACTCGCTGGCGTGCGCACGCTCCTGACGCCCACCAGGCGCGGCGCCGATCTCGTCTTCCCTGCCTCCGCCCCACCCGGGCCCGGACCGAAGCTGTTCATCGGCTGCGACGCCGAGAGCTGCGTGCTCGGCAGCGTGTTCTGACCCGGCTAAAAAGTCTGCCTTTGAACACAGAGGCGCAGAGGCGCAGAGGTGGAGAGGAGCAGGCCACCACGGCCAAAGGCCTTCTTGTTTGGCTCGTAGGGCATGCCCGCCAATCATTGGCGCGGAGGCCGTTCGCACCACCAACTCTGGATCTGGCTGCTCGGATCTCTGCGCCTCTGCGCCTCTGCGCCTCTGCGCCTCTGCGTCTACGAGCGGCGACTTCCTTGCCGCGCGCGCTCTAGCGTCCCTTGAACTCCGGCTTGCGCTTCTCGGCAAACGCGCGCGGGCCTTCCTTGGCGTCCTCGGTGCCCAGGATGGGCCACCCGATCTCGAGCTCCTTGGCCAGGGCTTCCTTTTCGGGCAGGCCTTCGGTCTCCTGCACCGAGCGCTTGATGGCCTGCACGGCGAGCGGGCCGTTGCCGGCGATGACGTCGGCGACCAGGCGCGCCTCGGAGAGGGCCTGACCATCGGGCACGACGCGACCGATGAGGCCGATACGCGCGGCTTCCTCGGCGGTGATGTGCTTGCCGGTGAGCAGCAGCTCCATGGCGTGGGTGTAGGCGATCTGGCGGCGCAGGCGCACGGTCGAGCCGCCCAGGGGGAAGAGGGCCCAGCGTGCCTCGGCGACGCCGAACTTGGCGCTCACGCCGGCGATGCGGATGTCGGTCGACTGCAGGATCTCGGTGCCGCCGGCGACCGCGGTGCCCTCGACCGCGGCGATGAGCGGCTTCTTGAGCTTGTGGCTGCGCAGGAGCGACTTCCAGTGCAGCTCGGGCTCGACCTTGAAGCGCGCCGCCCACTCGTCCTGCGGCCGGTCCTTGCCACCCATGAACTTGAGGTCCGAGCCGGCGCAGAAGTGTCCGCCCGCACCGGTCAGGATGGCCACGCGGATGTCGCTGTCACCATCGATGAGGTCCCAGGCGTCAGCCAGCCGCACCAGCATCTCGGGGCCGAAGGCGTTGCGTGCCTCGGGGCGGTTCATGGTGACGGTCAAGACATGACCCTGGCGCTCGATGAGAACGTGTGGCTCGCTCACGGTGGCCTCCTCTGTCAGGACTAGAACATGTTTCAGTCATGCGTCACAAGTCCCTTGCAGGGGTAAGTGGAACATGTTCTAGTTGAACGCATGAGGCTGGCTGACGTCGATCTGTTCGATCCCGATGTCTACATGGCGAACGGCGTGCCCCACGAGGCCATGCGCGTGCTCCGCAACGAAGACCCGGTGCACTTCCACAAGGAGCCGGGTGGCCCGGGTTTCTGGGCCATCACCAAGTACGACGACGTCATGGCGGTGGGCAAGGATCCGCACACGTTCTCGTCGTTCCGCGGCGGCACCAACATCCAGGACTATCCGCCCGACAACCTGTCCACCATTCAGCTGCTGATGCTGAACATGGACCCGCCCCAGCACAACAAGTTCCGCAAGCTGGCCTCGAAGGGCTTCACCCCGCGCATGGTCGCGGCCATGGAGCCCAAGATCCGCGACGCCTGCCGCGGCATCGTGGACAGCATCGCCGAGCGCGGCGAGTGCGACTTCGTGCGCACCGTCTCGGCCGAGCTGCCCCTGGTGGTCATCTGTGACCTCATCGGCGTGCCACAGGAAGAGCGCGGCAAGCTGTTCGACTGGTCGAATCGCCTCATCGGCTTCGATGATCCCGAGTTCCAGACCTCCCTCGAGGACGGCCGCATGGCCGCGATGGAGATGTGGATGTACGCCAACGGCCTCGCCGAGGGCCGCAAGGGCAAGAACGGCGAGGATCTGGTCACGGTGCTCATCAACGCCGAGATCGAGGGCGAGCGCCTCACCGAGATGGAGTTCGACGCCTTCTTCCTCTTGCTCGCGGTCGCCGGCAACGAGACCACGCGCAACGCCATCTCGGGCGGCATGCTGGCGCTGTTCGAGAACCCCGAGCAGTGGGCGCGCCTGACCAAGGACCAGACGCTGGTCGGGGGCGCCATCGAGGAGATCCTGCGCTGGGTCACGCCGGTGAACTACTTCCGGCGCACCGCCACCAAGGACACGCAGATCCGCGGCAAGAGCATCAAGGAGAACGACAAGGTCTGCATGTACTACTCGTCGGCCAACCGCGACGAGGACGTCTTCGGCCAGTCGTCGATGACCTTCGACATCTCGCGCTCGCCCAACGAGCACCTGGCCTTCGGCGGCGGGCAGCACTTCTGCCTGGGCGCCAGTCTGGCCAAGCTGGAGATGCGCCTCCTGTTCGAGGAGATCGCGCGCCGCCTGCCCGACCTGCAGCTGGCCGGCAAGCCGCGTCGCCTGCGCTCCAACTTCATCAACGGGGTCAAAGAGATCCCCGTCCGCTTCACGCCCGAGTCCAAGCGTCGCTAACCCACGAGGTCGCCATGAACGACTACATCGGTTTCCCGCGCGGCTGGTTCGTCGTCTGCTTCTCCGACGAGATCGCCGTGGGCCAGACGCGCGCGATGAAGTACTTCGGCCGCGACCTGGCGGCTTACCGCGGCGAGGACGGCGTGGTCCGCGTGCTCGACGCGCACTGTCCGCACCTGGGCGCGCACCTGGCCATCGGCGGCAAGGTCGAGGGCTGCGAGCTGCGCTGCCCGTTCCACGCGTGGAAGTTCGGCGCCAGCGGCCAGTGCGTCGAGATCCCGTACTCGAAGAACCCGATTCCCGCCAAGGCGCGCGTCGGCTCGTGGCTGACCCAGGAGCTGAACGGCGTGATCATGGTCCACCATGATCCGGCCGGCCAGGCGCCCAGCTTCGACATCCCCGAGCTGACCGAGCTCAAGACCGGCGACTGGCTGCCGTGGACGACCGAGAAGTACTTCATCAGGACCCACCCGCGCGAGATCGTCGAGAACATGGCCGACAAGGCCCACTTCCCGCGCGTGCACTCGACCGACGTCGACGAGTTCAAGTTCGAGACCGACCGGCACACCTGCACGCAGACGACCAAGGGGCGCGCCTACTTCCAGGACGAGCAGGGCCAGAAGGTCGACCAGTTCGGCTCGGTCACGACCTACCACGGGCCCGGCTATCTGCTCATGCGCATGAGCGGCCAGCTGCAGAACTTCATGCTCATCGCGCACACGCCCATCGACGAGACCAGCCTGGATCTGCGCATGGCCGTGACCATCAAGGTGGTCGGCGGTGACCGCGAGAAGACCCAGGGCTGGGTGGGCGCCTACGTCAAGAACCTGAAGGACGGCTTCGAGGACGACATCAGGATCTGGGAGAACAAGGTCTTCCGCGAGAAGCCCTTGCTGAGCGATGGCGACGGTCCGATCGGTCAGCTGCGTCGCTGGTACAAGCAGTTCTACCAGCAGCCGGCGGCGCCGAGCACGGTGGTGGAGGCGCAGCCATGAACACGCAGAAGATGCCCACGCACGACGAGCTGATCGCCCGCGCCAAGGCGCTGGCCCCGACGCTGGCCGAGCGCGCCCCGGGCGCCGCCGAGCTGCGCCGCCTGCCCGACGAGACGGTCGCCGACTTCAAGCAGGCGGGCTTCTTCCGCATGCTGCAGCCGGCCCGCTTCGGCGGCTTCGAGGTCGATCCAGGCACGTTCTTCGACGTGCAGATGATCGTCGCCCAGGCCTGCCCGTCGACGGCGTGGGTGCTGGGCGTGGTCGCGGTGCACTCGTGGCAGCTGGCGCTCTTCGCCGAGCAGGCGCAGCAGGACGTGTGGAGCAAGGATTCGTCGACGCTGATCTCGTCGTCGTACGCGCCGACCGGCAAGATCACCCGCGTCGAGGGCGGCTACAAGGTGAGCGGCCGCTGGTCGTTCTCCTCCGGCTGCGATCATTGCCAGTGGGTCTTCCTGGGCGGCTTCGTGCCGCCCGACGGTGAGCAGAAGGCGCCCGACATGCGGACGTTCCTCGTGCCGCGCGCCGACTACAAGATCGACGACATCTGGCACGTGGCCGGGCTGAAGGCGACCGGCTCGAAGGACATCGTCGTCGACGACGCGTTCGTGCCCGAGCACCGCACGCACAAGCTGATCGACGGCTTCTTCCGCAAGAGCCCGGGCAACGCGGTCAACCCGTCGCCGCTCTACAAGCTGCCGTTCGGCCAGATCTTCGTCCGCTCGGTGTCGACCAGCGCCATCGGCGCGGCGCAGGGCGCGCTCGAGGCCTACAACGCCATCGCCGCCAAGCGCGTCGCCGCCGGCGACGGCGCCAAGGTCGCCGAGGATCCGGCCACGCAGACGGTCGCGGCCAATGCCGCCGCGCTCATCGACGAGGCCAAGCTGACCCTGCACCGCAACTTCGACGAGCTGATGACGGCCGCGCGCACCGGCGCCGACATGCCGGTCGAGCGGCGCGTGCGCTTCCGCTACGACTCGTCGCGCGCGGTGGCCAAGATGGTCGAGGCCGTCGACGGGCTGTTCACCGCCAGCGGCGGCCGGGCCATCTTCCTCAACAGCCCGATCCTGCGCTACTTCATGGATGTGCACGCGGCGCGCGCGCACTACGCGAACAACCCGGACAAGCCGGGTCGCAACTTCGGCGGCATCCAGCTGTCGCTGAAGAACACCGACTTCTTCATCTAGGCGCGCCCCGGGCGCGCAACGAGGCTGCTCATGACCACCGGCGTCGCCCAGCTCGGCTATCTCGGCTTCGAGGTCAAGGACCTGAGCGCGTGGGAGAAGTTCGCCACGCAGGTGCTCGGCCTGACCGTCGCCGCCCGTCGTCCCGACGGTGCGCTGGCGCTGCGCATGGACGGGCACGAGTACCGCTTCCTCATCGAGCCGGGTCCGGCCGACGATCTCACCCTGCTGGGCTGGGAATGCGCCGACGAGGCCACGCTGGTCGCGCTCGCCGCCAGGCTGCGCGAGGCCGGCGTCGACGTGTCGGAAGGTTCGAAGGACGACGCGGCGGCGCGCCACGTGCAGCGGCTGTTTCGCTACCGCGATCCTTCGGGGATTCCCTCGGAGATCTACTGCGGACCGGCGCTGGCCGGCGAGCCGTTCGTGTCGCCGATCGTGCGCTCCGGCTTCGTCGCCGACCAGTTCGGCCTCGGTCACCTGGTCGTGACCGCCGTCGATCGCGACGCCAGCCGCAAGTTCTACTGCGACGTGCTCGGCTTCCGGCCTTCCGACCGCATCACCGCCGACGTGCACGGCTACAAGGCCGACATCGAGTTCTTCCACACCAACGCGCGCCACCACTCGATTGCCTTCGGCGATGGGCAGCGCAAGCGCCTGCACCACTTCATGGTCGAGGCGCGCAGCATGGACGAGGTCGGCCTGGCCTTCGACCGCGCGCTGCGCGGCGGCGTGCGCATCATGCAGACGCTCGGTCGCCATCCCAACGACCGGATGTTCTCGTTCTATGCCAGGACGCCCTCGGGCTTCCAGTTCGAGTTCGGCTGGGGCGGCCGCGAGGTCGACGACGCCACCTGGACGACCACGACGTATGACCACGTGAGCGAGTGGGGCCACCATCCGCCCCAGTTCCTGGCGCCACCGCCGCCGGGCGACAAGGCGCAGAAGTGAGGACGCGATGACTCTCGAAGAGGCCAAGAAGGTCGTCCCCGAGGGCAAGTACGCCGACATCGGCGACGGCCTGAAGATGCACTACCACGACGAGGGCCGCGGCGAGCCGGTGCTGTTCCTGCACGGCTCGGGTCCGGGCGCGAGCGGCTGGTCCAACTTCCGCCGCAACTACCCGTACCTGGCCGAGCGCGGCTTCCGCACCCTGGTGCCCGACACGCTCGGCTTCGGCTACTCGTCCAAGCCCGAGAACGTCGACTACACGCTCGACTTCCTGGGCGGCGCGGTGGCCCGCTTCCTCGACGCCGTGGGCGTCGACAAGGTCGCCGTCGTGGGCAATTCGCACGGCGGCGCGCTGTCCATCAAGCTGGCGCTGGATCATCCGGATCGCGTGTCCAAGCTCGTGCTCATGGCCCCGGGCGGCCTGGAAGAGCGCGAGACGTACATGAAGATGGAAGGCATCCGCACCATGATGAAGGTCTTCCTGGCGCCGGAGGGCATCACGCGCGAGGGCATGCGCACGGTGTTCGGCCACCAGCTGTACGATCCGACCCAGATCACCGAGGAGATCCTCGACGAGCGCTGCGCCATCGCGCCCATGCAGCCCAAGAAGGTGCTCACCAGCATGCAGGTGCCGCACCTGGCGCCGCGGCTGAAGGAGATCAAGGCGCCCGTGCTCGGCTTCTGGGGCGTGAACGACAAGTTCTGCCCGGTGAGCGGCGCGGCCACGATTGCCAACGAGTGCGCGAACGCACGCGTCATCACGCTGTCGCGCTGCGGCCACTGGGTCATGGTCGAGCACACCGAGCTGTTCAACCGCATGACGCTCGACTTCCTGGCACGAGGATAGAAGGCGTGGAGACTTCGCAGCACCAGCACTACGGCGACGAGCTCTACGCGGCGCTGCGCGAGCGGCGCACGGTCGCGCCCCTGACCGAGCGCGAGCCTTCCATCACCATCGAGGACGGCTACCACATCTCGCGCCGGCTGCTCGAGCGCCGCCTCGCCGACGGCGAGCGCGTCATCGGCAAGAAGATCGGCGTCACGTCCAAGGCAGTGCAGCGCATGCTCGACGTGCACCAGCCCGACTTCGGCTGGCTGACCGACAAGATGCGTTACGCCGACGGTGCGGAGATGCCCATCGGCACGCAGCTCATCCAGCCGCGCGCCGAAGGGGAGATCGCTTTCTTGTTGAAGCGCGACCTGGTCGGCCCGGGCGTCACCGTCGCCGACGTGCTGGCGGCGACCGAGTGCGTCATGCCGTGCTTCGAGATCGTCGATTCGCGCGTGCGCGACTGGAAGATCCGCATCCAGGACACCGTCGCCGACAACGCGTCGTCGGGGCTGTTCGTGATTGGCCGCGAACAGGTCGACCCCAAGAAGGTCGACCTGGTCACCTGCGGCATGGTGGTGGAGAAGAACGGCGAGATCATCTCGACCGGTGCGGGCGCCGCGGCGCTCGGCTCGCCGGCCATCTGTGTGGCCTGGCTGGCCAACACCCTGGGCGGCTTCGGCATTTCATTGCAGGCGGGCGAGGTCATTCTCTCCGGGTCGCTGGTGCCGCTCGAGCCGGTCAAGCCGGGCGACCGGATGAGCCTGAAGATCGGCGGCATCGGCTCGGCATCGGTCGTATTCACGTAGGAGCATGCACACCATGAAGATCAACGCGGCCATCGTCGGTTCCGGCAACATCGGCACCGATCTGCTGTTCAAGGCGCTGCGCAGCGCGTCCATCAGGCCGGTCTGGCTGGTCGGCATCGACGCCAATTCGGACGGCCTGCGCCGCGCGCGCGAGCTGGGCGTGAAGACCACGCACGAGGGCGTCGACGGCATCGTGGCGCACATCAAGCGCGACAACATCCAGATCGCCTTCGACGCCACCTCGGCGCACTCGCACCACGAGAATGCGCGCAAGCTGCAGGCGCAGGGCGTGCTGACCATCGATCTCACGCCCGCCGCCATCGGCCCGTACTGCGTGCCGCCGGTCAACCTGGCCGCGCACGTGGGCACGCGTGAGATGAACGTCAACATGGTCACCTGCGGCGGGCAGGCCACGATTCCCATGGTTGCCGCGGTCAGCCGCGTGCAGCCGGTGGAGTACGCCGAGATCGTCGCCACGGTGGCGTCGCGCTCGATCGGCCCGGGCACGCGCCAGAACATCGACGAGTTCACCCGCACCACCGCGGGCGCGGTGGAGAAGGTCGGCGGGGCCAGGAAGGGCAAGGCCATCATCGTCATCAACCCGGCCGAGCCGCCGCTCATCATGCGCGACACCATCCATTGCCTGACCGAGGGCGAGCCCGACCAGAAGCGCATCACCGCGTCGGTGCACGAGATGGTCGCCGAGGTGCAGAAGTACGTGCCCGGCTACACGCTCAAGAACGGCCCGGTCTTCGACGGCCGCCGCGTCACCGTGTTCATGGAGGTCGAGGGCCTGGGCGACTACTTGCCCAAGTACGCCGGCAACCTGGACATCATGACCGCGGCCGCGCTGCGTACCGCCGAGATGTTCGCCGACGAGATCCGGCGCGGCACCATGGTGCTGCGCGCCACGCCGGAAGGGAGTGCGCAGTCATGGGTCTGAACGGCACCAAGGTCACCCTCCACGACATGAGCCTGCGCGACGGGATGCACCCGAAGCGTCATCAGATCACGCTCGAGCAGATGATCACCGTGGCCACCGCGCTCGACGAGGCGGGCATCCCGCTCATCGAGGTCACCCACGGCGACGGTCTGGGCGGCGCGTCGATCAACTACGGCTTCCCCAAGCAGACCGACGAGGAATACCTGCGCGCGGTGATCCCGCGCCTGAAGAACGCCAAGGTCTCGGCGCTGCTCCTGCCTGGCATCGGCACCGTCGACGATCTGCGCATGGCGGTCGGCTGCGGCGTGGGCACGGTGCGCGTGGCCACCCACTGCACCGAGGCCGACGTGTCGGGGCAGCACATCGGCCTGGCGCGCAAGCTGGGCGTCGACACGGTCGGCTTCCTCATGATGGCGCACATGATCGCGCCGGAGAAGATCCTCGAGCAGGCGCTGCTCATGGAGAGCTACGGCGCCAACTGCATCTACGTCACCGACTCGGCCGGCTTCATGCTGCCCGAGGACGTGACCGCGCGCATCGGCCTCCTGCGCTCCAGGCTGCAGCCGGCCACCGAGCTGGGCTTCCACGGCCACCACAACATGGCCATGGGCGTGGCCAACTCGATCGCGGCGATCGCCGCCGGTGCCAATCGCATCGACGCGTCGGCGGCCGGCCTGGGCGCGGGCGCGGGCAACACGCCCATGGAAGTCCTGGTCGCGGTGCTCAACCGCATGGGCGCGGTGCACGGCGTCGATCTGTACAAGATCATGGACGTCGCCGAGGACCTGGTCGTGCCCATGATGGACACGCCGGTGCGCATCGATCGCGACGCGCTCATCCTCGGCTACGCGGGCGTGTACTCGTCGTTCCTGCTCTTCGCCAAGCGGGCGGCGGCGCGCTACGGCCTGTCCTCGCGCGACATCCTGGTGACGATGGGCGAGCGCAAGACCGTCGGTGGCCAGGAAGACATGATCGAGGACGTCGCGCTCGAGATGGCGCGCGCGAACGAGAAGGCGGCGGCGAAGTCGCGAGCGCAGGGCTGATGCACGATCTGGAAGTGTTCCGCCGCGAGGTGCGCGCCTGGCTGGAGGCGAGCTGCCCGGCCAGCATGCGCACCCCGCAGCGTGGCGACATCGACGACGTGTGGGGCGGCCGGCGCGCCACCTGGCAGCATCCCGATCAGAAGGTGTGGCTGGAGCGCATGGCGTCGCGCGGCTGGACCGCGCCCACCTGGCCCAAGGAGTACGGCGGCGGCGGCCTGGCGCCGGCCGAGGCGCGCGTGCTCGAGCAGGAGATGCGTGCGCTCGGCTGCAGGATCGCGCTGCGCAGCTTCGGCCTGTGGATGCTCGGGCCGGTGCTGCTGCAGTTCGGCAGCGAGGCGCAGAAGCGTGAGCACCTGCCCAGGATCGTCGGCGGCGAGATCCGCTGGTGCCAGGGCTACAGCGAGCCGGCCGCGGGCAGCGATCTGGCCAGCCTGCAGACGCGCGCCGTGCTCGACGACACCGGCACCAATTACATCGTCAACGGGCAGAAGGTGTGGACGTCGCACGCCGACAAGGCCGACTGGATGTTCTGCCTGGTGCGCACTGACCTCGAGGCCAAGAAGCACGAGGGCATCAGCTTCCTGCTCATCGACATGCAGAGCCCGGGCATCGCGGTGCGGCCCATCCAGCTCATCAGCGGCTCGTCGCCCTTCTGCGAGTCCTTCTTCGACGACGTGCGCGTGCCGGTGGGCAACCTGGTGGGCAAGCCAGGCGGCGGCTGGGGCATCGCCAAGGCGCTGCTCGAGCACGAGCGCGCGCTCATCTCCAACATGCGCGAGCGCGCCGCGGCCGGCGAGGAAGCGCTCGAATCGCTGGCGCGCCGCTACCTGGGCAACGACGTGCGCGCCGCCGACCCGGTGCTGCGCGACCGCATCACGCAGGCCAGCATGGACGACCTGTGCAGCAAGCTCACGCTGCGTCGCTCCGCCGAGGCGGCCAAGGCGGGCAAGGCGCCCGGGCCCGAGACGTCCATGTTCAAGCTCTACGGCACCGAGCTGTCCAAGCGCCGGCGCGAGATCAAGATCGCCATCATGGGCTTCGCCGGCGTGGGCTGGAGCGGCGACGGTTACGCCGCCGACGAGCTGGCCATCACGCGCGACTGGCTGCGCTCGCGCGCCAGCTCGATCGAGGGCGGCTCGTCGGAGATCCAGCTGAACATCATCGCCAAGCGGGTCCTGGGCCTGCCGGATTAGTGGTCGAAAAATGCAGTCGCTCGTGCTGACAGAGGACCAGGAAGACATCCGCCGTACCGCGCGCGCGTTCGTGCAGGAGCGCGCGCCGGTGACGCATTTTCGCGCCCTGCGTGACGCGGGCGATGCGCTCGGCTTCTCGCGCGACCTGTGGCGCGACCTGGCGCAGCTCGGGCTCTCGGGCATGGCGGTTCCGGAGGCGTACGGCGGCGGCGGCCTGGGCTTCGCCGAGCTGGGCCTGGTGCTCGAGGAGCTGGGCCGCAACCTGGTGCCCACGCCCTTCCTGTCCACGGTCGTGCTCGCTACCGGGGCCGTGCTGCGCGCCGGCAGCGAGGCGCAGCGCAAGGACATCTTGCCCGGCGTCTGCTCGGGCGAGCGCCTGCTGGCCTTTGCGCACGACGAGGGCACGCGCCACGCGCCCTGGCGCGTGGCCACGCGCGCCGAGCGCACGCCGGGTGGCTACCGGCTCGTGGGCGAGAAGAGCTTCGTGCTCGACGGCCACGTGGCCGACACATTGGTCGTAGTGGCGCGCACCGACGGCGCGCAAGACGACGCGCGCGATGGCCTGACGCTGTTGCTGGTGCCGCGCGACGCGGCGGGCGTGACGGTGCAGCGCCTCGAGACCATCGACAGTCGCAACCTGGCGCGCGTGCGCTTCGAGGGCGTCGCTGTGGCCGAGGCGGCCGTGCTGGGCAAGCCGGGCGAGGCCGCGGCCGTCGTCGAGGCGGTGCTCGATCGCGGCGCGGTGGCGCTCGCCGCCGAGATGTTCGGCGGGTTGTGCGAGGCGTTCGAACGCACCGTCGCGTACCTCAAGGTGCGCAAGCAGTTCGGCGTGGCCATCGGCTCGTTCCAGGCGCTCAAGCACCGCGCCGCGCACATGTTCTGCGAGGTCGAGCTGGCGCGCTCGATCGTGCTCGAATCGCTGCGCGCGCTCGACGACGACTCGCGCACCGATGTGTCGCTCCTGGCCAGCACGGCCAAGGCGCGCGTCTCCGACACGTACATGCTGGTGGCGTCGGAGGCCATCCAGATGCACGGCGGCATCGGCGTCACCGACGAGCTGGACATCGGGCTCTACTACAAGCGCGCCCGCGTCGCGGCCATGACCCTGGGCGAGGCGTCGTACCACCGCGATCGCTTCGCGCGCCTCAAGGGCTATTAGGATGCGAATAGCCGTGGCGTGGGTTCTCGTGCTCGTGACCACTGGCTGCGGAGCCAAACCCGGGGCGCCGGCACCAGCGGCACCGCCTGCACCTGCCGCCGAGCCGGGTGGTAAGGAGGATCCGCCCCTGCCTGCGGGCGTCACCTGGCCGGTGGCGGACGGCTGGCGCCGCGAGGTCATTCCCTTTCCGCTCGAGTTCGCGCCCGGCGTGGCCAGCCACGGCGTCGAGGAGATCCGCTTCGCGCCTGACTTCTTCAAGCCCGAGGCGCCCACCTTCTGGTCCTATGCGTTCGTCTGGCTCCTCGACGACGCACCTGCGGTGGACGGCAGCTGGCTCGAGCATGCTCTGGTGGTCTACTTCGCGGGCCTGGCCGACGCCGTGGGCGGCGAGAAGTACCACTTCGATCCCGCGCACTACAGCGCCAAGCTCGCCCCGGTGACCGTGCCTGCGGGTGGGGGCGCCTGGCAGGGGACCTTCGAGGGCTACGAGCCGTTCAAAACCGGGCAGCCGTTGACGCTGCACATCGAGGCTCAGGTCAGAGACTGCGGCACGCGCCGCGCCGTGCTGCTCGCCGCGTCGCCCCAGCCGCCCGATCACGAGGTCTGGGCGCGTCTGCGCGAGCGCCTGGCGGCATTCAAGTGCGAATGAGAAGCCTCAGTACGACCTGCCGTCGATGAGCGTCAGGGCGAGGGCACCGACGTCGAGGTCGTCCACGCAGCCGAGGTTGACCCGGTAATATCCAGGCTTCGCCGTGCCCACGTAGTCGTCGGGAATCGATGCGACCACGCTGAAGGGGCTGATTCCGCAGCTGGCGCAGAAGTAGTGACGCAGCGATTTCTCGCCGAACTGGTAGAGCGTCAGCGCATCCCAGCCCTGCACGTCGTCGAACCCCTCGGGTGGCAGGTAGGCGGGCGACATGACGGCGCCGCGCCGCACGCACAAGGAGCAGTTGCAGCGGCAGCCGCTGGTGATCGCTTCGCTCCTGAAGGTGAAGCGCACCTGGCCGCAGTGACAGCGCGCGCGGTAGGTCAGCATGGGCCCAGCAGAGCACAGGCGCGCGCCGCGCGACTAGTAGTGATCGTCGCGCTTGGTGGTGCCGAACAGCGGCAGCATCTCCGACTTCTCGCCGTTGATGGTCGTGCCGCCCGCGTGAATCATGCTCGCCATCTTCAGGAACGGCGCGGGGAAATTCAGCGTCGGCGTGGTCAGCTGATCGAGCCTGGCCGTCTGTTCGGCGCTCAGCTCGACCTCGAGCGCCTGCACGTTGTCGTTGAGCTGTGCCAGCGTGCGCGCGCCGATGATGGTCGACGATACGCCCGGCCGTGCCTGCACCCAGGCCAGCGCCACGCGCGCCACCGTCGTGTCGAGCTGCCCGGCGATGCGCTGCAGCTCGTCGATGACGCCGTACGTCGTGTCGTGCAGGTAGCCCGCCGCCCAGGCGCGCTTGTCGGGCTTGACCGTCGCCGCGTTCTCGCGCGTGTACTTGCCGCTCAGGACGCCGCTCTTGAGCGGCGACCACGGCGTCACGCCCATGCCCAGCTCGGCGGCCATCGGCAGCAGCTCGCCCTCGACGGTGCGCTCGAGCAGCGAGTACTCGATCTGCAGGCCGATGAACGGTGCCCAGCCGCGAAACTGCGCGATCATCTGCGCCTGCGTGGTCTTCCACGCGGGCGTGTCGGAGATGCCGAGATAGCGCACCTTGCCCGAGCGCACCAGATCGTCGAGCGCCGCCATGGTCTCGTCGATGGGCGTGTGCTTGTCCCAGTTGTGCAGCCAGTAGAGATCGATGTAGTCGGTCTGCAGCCGGCGCAACGAGTGCTCGCACGCGGCGATGATCGACTTGCGGCTGGAGCCGCCGCCGTTGGGATCGCCGACGGCCAGGTTGGCGCTGAACTTGGTGGCGATGACCAGCCGGTCGCGCTTGTGGCGCTCGCGCCCGACGTGGTCGCCGATGATCTTCTCCGAGTGGCCCTTGGTGTAGAGGTTGGCGGTGTCGATGAAGTTGCCGCCCAGCTCGATGTAGCGGTCGAGGATCTTCTCCGACTCCTCGACGCTCGAACCCCAGCCCAGATCTTCGCCGAAGGTCATGGCACCGAGGCAGAACGGGCTCACGCGCAGGCCCGAGCGGCCCAGTGTCACATAGTGATCGAGAGGCATGGATTCTCCTGTGGTAAGGTGGTTCCGCGGCTGTGTAGTTCCACGTTGGAATAGTTCAATCTGGAACTAGATTAACGCGGCGCCCGTTCTCGTCAAGGGGTGCGAGTCGAATATGCGCAAGGTCTCGCCATGGCAGCTGTGGACGCTCAACTTTCAGGTCATGACGGCCTTGATGCTCGACGTCGCGCCGCGCATCCGTGCGTTGCGCCTGGAGATGAAGGAGTTCTTGCTGCTCACCGAGCTCGACGCCCACCCCAACCCGGCCGATCTGGCGCGCGCGCTCATGACGCCCAAGCCGTCGGTGACCTTCATGGTCAAGCGCATGGAAGCGGTGGGCTACATCAAGCGCGACATCGAAGCCGGCGACCTGCGCCGCTTTCGCCTGACCCTGACGCCGGCGGGCCGGCGCGCCATGGACAGTGCGCGCGAGATCTTCGACGAGGAGTTCGGCAAGCGCCTGGGCCGGTTGACGCAGGCGCAGCGGCTCGAGCTGCTGCGAATCCTCGAGCGTATGGCCTGAGCCGGTGGTCGTGCTGAGCGCCGACGCGCGCGGGGCTACTGAAACTAGGCTTTCACCACCACCGACGAGCCGTGGCCGAACAGGCCCTGGTTCACGGTCACGCCCACGCGCGCGCCGGCAACCTGACGGCCCTGGGCCTGGCCGCGCAGCTGCCAGGTGAGCTCGCAGACCTGCGCGATGGCCTGCGCCGGCACCGCCTCGCCGAAGCAGGCCAGCCCGCCGCTGGGGTTGACGGGCACGCGTCCGCCCAGCGCGGTCACGCCGTCGCGCAGCAGCTTCTCGGCGTCGCCCGCGGGGCACAGGCCGATGTGCTCGTACCAGTCCAGCTCGAGCGCGGTCGACAGGTCGTAGACCTCGGCGACGTCGACGTCCTCGGGGCCGAGGCCGGCCTGTTCGTAAGCGGCGCGCGCGATCGAGTCCTTGAAGCCCACGGCCGGCGGGGCCAGGGCGGCCGCCGAATCGGTGCCCAGGTGGGGCATCTCGATGACCGTCTGGGGGAAGCGCGGCGTCACCGTCGACACGCCCGCGATGGTCACCGGGTTGGTGCTGCGCTTGCGGGCGAACTCCATGCTGCACAGCACCAGCGCCGCGCCGCCGTCACTGGTGGCGCAGATGTCGAGCAGGTGCAGCGGGTCGGCGACGATGGCGGAGGCGAGCACTTCCTCGACGCTGACCGGCTTGCGGTAGCGCGCGTAGGGATTGCCCAGCCCGGCGCGTGCGTTCTTGACCTTGACGCCGGCGAAGTCCTCCGCGCGTGCGCCGTAGAGGTCCATGCGCCGGCGGGCGTACAGCCCGAAGTAGGTGGGATTGGTCGCCCCCGCCAGGCGGAAGCGCAGCCAGTCGGGATCGTCGGGACGGTCGCCCTTCTGCGGGGCCAGGAAACCCTTGGGCGTGGTGTCGGCGCCGACCACCAGCGCGACGTCGCACAGACCGGCCAGGATCTGCGCGCGCGCCGCGTCGATGGCCTGCGCGCCGGTGGCGCAGGCGCCGTAGCAGCTGGCCACCTTGGCGCCCGTCCAGCCCAGCGCCTGCGCGATGGTCGCGCCCGCGACATAGCCGGGGTAGCCGTTGCGCATGGTGTCGCCACCGGCGATGAACTGGATCTCCGGCCACGACACGCCCGCGTCGGCGAGCGCGGCCTTGGCCGCGTGCACGCCGTACTCGACGAAGTTCTTGCCCCACTTGCCCCACGGGTGCATGCCAACGCCCAGGATGGCGACCGGGTTCGCGCGCGCCATGGTCATGGCCTCCTCGCTTCGGTGCCGGGCACGGGCCGCCATTTCCAGGTCAGGTAGCGCTGCTCGGCGTCCTCGTGCAGGGCGTCGAGCACGAGCTCCATGGTCATGCCCACGCGCAGGTCGGCGCAGCGGATGGGCGCCGGCACCATGCCCAGGATGCACAGCCGTTCCTTCTCCAGCTCGACCACCGCGATGGCGAAGGGCTCGAACGGCTCACGCGCGGGGATGAAGGGCGGCGGCGGCGGATAGCCGGCGCTGGTGTAGCTCCACAGCGTGCCGCGCCGCGACAGCGCCACCTCTTCGAGCGTGGTGGCCTGGCAGTGCGGGTTCTTGCAGCTCGTCCGCTCCTTGGGAAAGAAGTAGCTGCCGCAGGCCGTGCAGCGCGTGCCCAGGAGCTGCGGCTCCGGGCCGGTGGTGAACCAGCCTTCGATGGCGGGAACGTCGCGTTTGGGGGCGCTCACGTGCGGCTACAGGCGCTCGATGATGGTGACGTTGGCCTGGCCGCCGCCTTCGCACATGGTCTGCAGGCCGTAGCGGCCGCCGGTGCGCTCGAGCTCGTGCAGCAGCGTGGTCATGAGCCGCGTGCCGGTGGCGCCCAGCGGGTGACCCAGGGCGATGGCGCCGCCGTTGACGTTGACCTTCGAAAGATCCGCGTCGAGCTCCTTGGCCCAGGCCATGACGACCGACGCGAAGGCCTCGTTGATCTCGACCAGGTCGATGTCGGCCAGCTTCATGCCCGTCTTGGCCAGCGCATTCTTGGTGGCCCGGATGGGCGCGGTCAGCATCCAGATCGGATCGTCGCCGCGCACGCTCAGGTGGTGGATGCGCGCGCGCGGCTTCAAGCCATGGGTCTTTATCGCGCGCTCGGACGCCACCAGGACCGCCGAGGCGCCGTCGGAGATCTGCGACGACAGCGCGGCGGTGATGCGGCCGCCTTCCTCGAGCGTCTTGAGCGTGGCCATCTTCTCCAGCGTCGAGTCGCGGCGCGGGCCCTCGTCGACGGCGAGCGCGCCGTAGGGCACGATCTCGCGGCTGAAGCGACCCTCGTCGATGGCGCGCAGCGCGCGCTGGTGCGACTGGAAGGCGAACTCTTCCATCTCGCGGCGGGAGAAGTTCCACTTCTCGGCGATCATCTCGGCGGAGCGGAACTGCGACACGATGGCCGTGCCGTAGCGCTCGGTCCAGCCGCGCGCGCCCTGGAACGGGTGGGCGAAGCCGAACGGCTGGGCCACGGTCATGGCCGCGGCGATGGGGATCATCGACATGTTCTGCACGCCGCCGGCGACCACGAGATCCGCGGTGCCCGACATGACCGCCTGGGCGGCGAAGTGCACCGCCTGCTGCGACGATCCGCACTGGCGGTCGATGGTCACACCGGGAACCTCGTCGGGCAGGCCGGCTGACAGCCAGCAGGTGCGCGCGATGTCGCCCGCCTGCGGGCCGATGGTGTCGAGACAGCCGAAGACCACATCGTCGACGGCCTTGGGATCGAACTTGCCGCGCTCGACCAGCGCCTTGAGCACGTGCGCGCCCAGATCCGCAGGATGCTCCTTGGCCAGCCCGCCGTTGCGGCGGCCCACCGGGGTGCGGATCGCGTCGACCAGAAATGCCTCAACCATGTGCTCTCTCCACGGGCGGCAGGATCGCCGCAGCCACGCGCGCACGGTGCCAGGCGGCATCGCCCCAGGCGGCCGCCAGCGACCACGCGCGCTTCATCCACAGGTGCAGGTCGTACTCGAACGAATAACCGATGGCGCCATGGCACTGCAGCGCCGCGCGCGCCGCGCCGTCGGCGGCCTCCGATGCGTAGGCCTTCGCCATCGACACGTGCACGGCCCGGTCGGAGTCCATGCGCGCGAGCGAATCGGCGGCGCGGTAGACCACGGGGCGGGCGAACTCCAGGCCGAGCATGGCGTCGGCCAGGTGGTGCTTGACCGCCTGGAACGAGCCGATGGCCACGCCGAACTGCTGGCGCGTCTTGGCGTACTCGACGGTGATCTCGATCATGCGCGCGGCCAGGCCGATGAGCTGCGCCGAGGCGGCGAAGGCGCCGCGATCGAAGGCGGCCGCGGCGGCTTG
>Ga0209515_10000749_pt1 | contig 57261 bp, 56 predicted proteins | sample Subgroupgradi54m_FD_187454 | JGI IMG/M metagenome (GOLD analysis project Ga0209515, IMG submission 187454) | Subsurface groundwater microbial communities from S. Glens Falls, New York, USA - GMW60B uncontaminated upgradient, 5.4 m (SPAdes)... ... | reverse complement strand
GAAGCTTCGTGCGGCTGGCCATTGGACGTGTCCCTCCTCCTATCTCATCGCAGAGTTGGGTCCGGGATACGTCCTCTCTCTTTCTCCTCTTGAAAGTACACAACCTAGCGTACGCTACCGGCCACCCGCCGCGTTTGAAGCAGGTAGGTTGCTGTGCTATAATTCACCCCCGGAAGTGAAGCCGCAGGAGGCCGAGCCATGAAGACGGTGGACGCAGTCGAACGCCAGCAGCAGAAGCACGCTCTTCCCGCGTTCACCCCTGGCGATACTCTGCGGGTGCATCTCAAGGTGCTCGAAGGTGGCCGCGAACGGATCCAGGCGTTTGAAGGGACCGTCATCGCGCGGAAGAGTGGCGGGCCCCACGAGACGTTCACCGTTCGGCGGATCAGTCACGGCGTCGGGGTAGAGCGCATCTTCCCACTCCACTCACCGCGCATCGATCGGATCGACGTAGTGCGCAAGGGTAACGTCCGCCAAGCGAAACTCTACTACCTCCGAGGCAAGATCGGTCGGGAAGCTCGGATCAAAGAGCTTAGGTAGTTCAGGTCTTCACACCTCATGCGGTTGGAGTTCTTGGAGCGTTTCCCCCTGAGCCTCTCAACGATCTTCTTATTGCTGACCGCGGTGCTCGTCGCCGCCCGCTTCATGATCCGGCGAGCCTACACGATCCCGCCCACCTGGCGTGGTTCGATCCTGGAGACGCTGGACGCCGGCATCTTCGCCGGTCTGCTCAGTTTGCTCATCATCACCTTCGTCGTGCAGGCGTTCTACATCCCGTCCGGGTCGATGGAACCTACCTTGCAGACGGGGGATCGCCTCCTCGTGAGCAAGTTCGCCTATCGGATCGGGACAATTAGCCGGGGGGATGTGATCGTGTTCCACTATCCTCTCAACCCAAGCAGGGATTTTGTCAAACGGGTCGTGGCGCTGCCCACCGAGTCGGTGGAGCTGCGTGATGGGGTGGTCCTCATCAATGGAGAGCCCATTAAAGAGCTTTACCCCACTGCGCTCCCGGGGGGAGACCGCGCCTGCACCAGTAACTACGCCCCCCAGAAGATCCCGCAGGGGTACCTCTTCGTGCTAGGCGACAACCGGTGCAACAGTGAAGATAGCCGCTTCTTCGGGTTCGTCCCCTTCCAGAATATCGTGGGCAAGGCGTTGTTCATGTACTGGCCGCCGCCCCGACTCGGATTCGTCCGGTAAGAGTCTGCCATGGCGGCTCCGCTGCGTCCCCGCGATCTCCGGCAGCTGACGGTCGGAGAACTTCGCGCTTCTCTTGGCGGCGCTCCGCTCGATGATGCAGTACTACGTGCGTTGCTCAGGGATCGGCGCCGTGCGGTCCGGGTCCTTGGGGCTCGCTGGCGTGCTCAGCAGGCACGGATCGCGGTCGAGACGGCCCGGCTCGAAGCCTTATTCACCGTGGAGTCGGAGTATCGCGCCATTGGCTATCGGCTCATCGCGGGTGTCGATGAGGTCGGCGTCGCCCCGCTCGCGGGACCCGTGCTCGCCGCCGCCGTGATCCTGCCCCCCGAGGCTCGGTTCGCTCACCTGAACGACTCGAAGCTCCTGACCCCTGAGATGCGTACCCGTGTGTACGCGGACGTCGCCCGCGTGGCGACCGCCATTAGTATCGCGCAGGCGTCCGTGGACGAGATCGATACGCTTAACGTCCTGCAGGCGACCCGCCTAGCGCACCGTCGGGCGATTGAAGGGTTGCGGCAGCGCCCCCACCTCGTGCTCATCGACGGTCGGTACGCTGCTGAGGTGCCGATCGCGCAACTCGTCATCGTCGACGGCGATGCCACGTGTGCGTCGATTGCAGCGGCGTCGGTCGTGGCAAAAGTGACCCGGGATCGCATGATGGAGGACCTTGCAGAACGTTACCCGCAGTACGGATTCGCGCGCCACAAGGGGTATGGGACCCGCGCGCACTTGGAAGCGATTCGACGTTTTGGACTAACGCCTGTGCATCGGCGCTCCTTCGCCCCGTTGCGCGCCGCCCAAGAACTTCTCCCTATCGGTTGACCACAACGCGCAACCAAGCCGCGTCGAGGGGCGTGAAACGCATCACGTAGCCTCCGAAAGAGTGGAACGTTTCGCGTCCATTGATGACCGCCGCCCGAAAGGCAATAAGCCCCTGAGTCGCCCCGACGACTGAGCCAATTGCGTCCTGGAGAAACCAGCCCACTTGGACCCCCCGTTGCATGTCAAAGGGGATGTAGAGGACTTGCTGCTCGATGCGCCCCTCCCGCACCACGAGATCGACGGTGATCGTGCCATCGTCGGAGACGAACCGATGCAGGAAGGCTCCCGCCATCGGTCCTGACAACGGGACCGGGTTCTGCGGGCTGAGCGCCAATTGATTCATTAAAGGGCCGGAGGCAAAGGCCGCAGCCGGGTCGCCGACCTTGCCTGCGACCGGCGACGCGAGCACCAGGGCCCCCAACACCGCGATCAATACGCTCTTCACAGACCGTCACCCGTCTCAGCCATGCCCCTCCGCAGCGTCCAAAAGACTTACCTGGGACCCACAGCCTTTCCCAGCCGGTGGTGTTAGAAGGGGTTCACTAAGGGCTCTTGAGCGGTGCTATAACGTGGGGAACCTGAAAGCTGGCGGCCACCCCAAATGCCTCGGAGCCCTTGCGCCCGCATCCCACGGCATGATAGTATTTATTCGGTAATTCGCGAAATACGGAATAATTGGATGGGGATCAACGACATCTTTCGGGCTTTGGGAGATCCGACGCGGCGGGAGATCCTCCGCATGTTGCGAGCTCACGACATGACCGCCGGAGAACTCGCGGAGCGATTCCCGCTCGCCAAGTCCACCCTGTCCGGGCATTTCAACGTGTTGAAGGGGGCTGGTCTAATCGTGCCGGAGCGTCGGGGCACAAGGATCGTCTACAGTCTGAATACGTCGACCTCTGAAGAACTTCTCGGAGCGGTGATGGGCCTCTTTGGCGTAGGGGAAACCGAAAAGGAGCAGAGGGCATGAGGGTGACGTGGCGGACCGAGGCGCCGCAGTGGATCCTGATCGCCGGGATGTTTCTCTTGGCGTTGGTGAGCTGGGCTCGGGTGCCGGACCAGGTGCCCGTGCACTGGAGTGCGGCCGGGCAAGTCGACCGCTACGGGAGCAAGGGCGAAGGGCTGCTCTTGCTGCCGGCCCTAACGGTGGGGGTGTATGTGCTCTTACTACTGATACCGCGGATTGATCCGGGCCGCGCCAACTACACGCGGTTCGCCGGGGTCTATTCCGTAATCCGGATTGCCGTCGTTACGACGCTTGCGGGGCTCTACGGGGTTCTTTATCTGCTGTACTCGGGGCGCCACGTTGACATTGGCACGCTCGCGGGACTCCTCACGGGTGGTTTGTGCGTGATCCTCGGGGAGCTCATGCCCAAGATTCGACCGAACTGGTTTGTCGGGATTCGGACCCCGTGGACCCTATCGAGCAAGCTCGCCTGGGCGAAGACCCACCGCCTCGGAGGGTGGCTGTTTATTGCCGCCGGGCTGGCCATGATGGCGGCTGGACTGGCGCACACGGGGTGGGCGGCCAGGGTCGTGCTTGATGCGCTGGTGGGTATTGTGGTCTGGTCGTTCATCTACTCGTATCTTGTGTGGCGGACCGATCCCCAGAAAATTCTCCCAGCTGGGACAAGCCCGGCGGAAACCGAATGAAACGAATGAACCGCGTGTACTCAGAGAGAACGCGTGAGACTGTCGGAGGGTTCGATTTGCCTGCCCGCTTGACAGACTGTGGTAGGGTAGAGGGTAGGTTTTTGGCCCCTGGGCGCGAGAAGTGACTGAGTCCAGTGATTCTCGGGCACGGGTTCATGCAGCGCATCAAGGAGTGAGAGTGTGACCAAACCGAAATCGCTCGTGGTGGTCGAGTCCCCCACGAAAGCGCGTACGCTCAAGAAGCTGCTCGACCGGAAGTATGAAGTCGTGGCCTCCATGGGGCACATCAAGGATCTCCCCAAGAGCCAATTGGGGGTCGATGTGTCCAATGGATTCACGCCTAAGTACATCGTCATCAAAGGCAAAGGGTCGATTCTCAAAGAGCTGAAGGGCGCCGCGAAGAGGGCGGACGCGGTCTATATGGCGACCGATCCTGACCGCGAAGGAGAAGCGATCTCCTGGCACCTCTCCGATGCCCTGAAAAGCGTCAATCAGAAGATTAAGCGCATTGAGTTTCATGAGGTCACCAAGGATGCGATCCGGTCGGCGCTCCGCGGGCCCCGAGATATCAACCTCAACCTCGTAAATGCGCAGCAGGCCCGCCGAATCCTCGATCGCCTCGTCGGCTACAAGTTGAGTCCGCTACTCTGGCGCAAGGTGCGTGGTGGGCTCTCAGCTGGGCGCGTGCAATCGGTGGCTGTGCGTCTGGTGGTTGACCGCGAGAAAGAGATTGAGGCGTTCGTACCTCAAGAGTATTGGAGCCTGCTAGCCCACCTCCGCAAGCGCGAGCAGCCCTTCGACGCGAAGTTGTTTGAGAAGGAAGGTACTCGATATGGCACGCCCACTGATGACGGTGTCACCGTCATTCATACCCAGGCGGAGGCCGACGCGATAGTCGCCGACCTCGTCGGCGCAACCTTCACCGTCCGCGAGGTCCGCCGCAAAGACCAGTTCCGCCATCCATCTCCACCGTTCACCACGAGCACGCTGCAGCAGGAAGCCAATCGCCGGCTCGGGTATTCGGCCTCGCGCACGATGCGGCTCGCCCAGCAACTCTACGAAGGGATCGACCTGGGGCGGGAGGGGACGGCCGGGCTCATCACCTACATGCGGACCGACTCCGTACGGGTTGCGCCTGTGGCGCAGCAGGAGGCGCGCGAGTTTATCGCCGCCGAATACGGCAAGGCGTCCGTGCCAGAGACGCCGCGCCTGTACCGCTCGCGGAAGACGGCGCAAGATGCCCACGAAGCCATCCGCCCGACCTCTGTGCGTCGGACCCCCGAGCGCGTGAAGGCCGCGTTGCGACACGACCAGTTCAAAGTCTACAAGTTGATTTGGGAGCGGTTCGTTGCCAGCCAAATGGCTTCGGCAGTCATGGACACGCTGTCGGTGGACATTACCGCAAAGAGCTACTTGTTCCGGGCGACCGGGTCCAGGGTGAAATTCCCTGGCTTTCTCGCCGTCTACCAGGAGACTGTTGAGAACGGGGCGGGGGAGCAGACCGGGTGGCTCCCGGACCTCGACGCCGGCGACGTCGTAACGCTTGCTAAGCTGGTCCCCAACCAGCACTTCACCCAACCGCCTCCGCGCTACACTGAAGCCTCCTTGGTACGCACGCTGGAGGATCGAGGGATCGGGCGCCCGAGCACGTACGCGCCGACAATCGAAACAATCAAGACTCGGGGGTATGTCCGGGCGGTCGATCGGCGCCTGCACCCGACCGAGCTTGGCATCCTCGTGAATGATCTCCTGGTCGAGCACTTCGGCGATGTCATGGACTATGATTTCACTGCGACGCTCGAGGAGGAACTCGATCAGATCGAAGAAGGCCAGGTCGATTGGAAGAAGGTCGTCGGCGACTTCTACCGTCCGTTTGAGCATGACTTGAAGCTAGCGGAAGCGAAGATTGGGGAGCTTGACCGATCTCCGGTGGAAATCGGAGAGCTCTGTCCCCAGTGCTCCCGTCCGTTAGTCCGCAAACACGGGCGGTTTGGGGAATTCATCGCGTGTTCCGGGTATCCGGAGTGTACGTACACGCGTCCGCTCGGCATCGGCATCGCCTGCCCGCTCTGCAAGGTCGGCGAGGTGGCCGAACGTCGGTCCCGGCGCGGGCGGATATTCTATGGATGCAACACCTATCCGGCATGCACGTTTGTGAGTTGGGACCGTCCCTCCGACCGGTCGTGCCCACGGTGCGGGAAGGTCCTGGGGATGCGGCAGACCCGGCGCGGGACTACGCTCCGGTGCATTGACAAGGCCTGTGGGTACACCGAACTGCCTGCTAGTGAGCGTGCGGAGGACCGCCCCACCCCTTAGACGAACTTTGCGGGGGTGGAAACGGACATCGTGGCGTTCCTGCAGGTGCTCGCGGGCGAGCACAGTGCCTCCACCCACACGCTCGACGCCTACGGACGAGACCTCCGGCAATTCGCCCAATTTCTGAGCCAGAGTGAGTGCCCGGATTGGGCAAGTGTGACCCCCGCAGTGGCCCGACAGTACCTCGCCGCGCTCGGGCGCCGATATGCCCGCCGCACGATTGCTCGAAAGCTGTCGGCGGTCCGCTCGTTCTACCGGTTCCTCTATCGCGACGCGAAGATCTCGCGCAATCCGATTCTCCTCATCGCCGCGCCAAAACCGCCCCGCAGGCTCCCCAAGGTGCTCACGCCGGATGAAGCGAAGGCGATCCTCAAAGCGCCGGACACCGCGACCCCGCTGGGGGCGCGCGACCGGGCGCTTCTCGAGGTGCTCTACGCGACCGGGATCCGCGTGGGCGAACTCGTGACCCTTCGCGTGGAGGCGCTGACGTGGTCGGGGGAATTCCGCGTCACCGGCAAAGGTCAGAAAGAACGTGTGGTGCTCGTCGGTGGCGCCGCCGAAGATGCGCTACGCCGCTACCTGCAAGCGAGCCGACCAACGCTCCTGCGACAGAAACCGGACCGCGGTGTGGTGTTCCTCAACGCCCGGGGGGATCCGCTCTCTGACCGCGGGGTTCGAGTGATTGTGGACCGCCATATCCGCGGGGTCGCCTTTGACCGGCACATCAGCCCCCACGTCCTGCGGCACACGTTCGCCACGCATCTCCTCGATGGGGGCGCCGACTTGCGTACGGTACAAGAACTCCTCGGCCACAGCAGCTTGGCGACTACCCAGATCTACACCCACGTCTCCCGCGATTGGCTCAAGCGCATCTACGATCGAGCGCACCCTCGAGCGTAGTTCGGGTCTTGCATAGGTTCTGATCTTTTCTTCATTGCGTATGGTCGAGTTGACATGGTTCCGCCTCTGGTTGTAGCGGCGTCTATCCTGATCATCCTCGACTACATCCTCCCGTGGTTGTGCGTCGAGCAATGCGGTAGAGTCTGCGACATGATCCCCCGAATCATCGCCCCTAGCGTTGATTCAGTTTGGGGGCCTATGCTATACTACGTCGGGATTAGCGACCCGCGAGTCTGTACGCCCCGGGCGACAATGCCGGGGCATGCTTGTCTGGGTCGGAGCACGGCAAGAACGTACTGTCGCACGCTGCCTGACCCTGCCGAGGGTGCCCGTCCTGGGTCTCGGTCCTGTCTAGGGGATGAGGGGAGCGGAGGGAAAACCGAGAGGGGGCATTTGCGTTGCCGGTTGTTACGATGAAGCAGTTGCTGGAGGCCGGGGTCCACTTTGGCCATCAGACGCGCCGGTGGAATCCCAAGATGGCTCGGTATATCTTCACCGAGCGCAATGGCATCCACATCATCGATCTCCAGAAAAGCGTCCCCATGATCGAAGAGGCATACCGAATTGTTCGAGACAGCGTCGCCGCAGGCGGCGCGTGTTTGTTTGTGGGGACAAAGAAACAGGCCCAAGACGCGATTCGGGAGGAATCCACTCGCGCGCACCAGCCCTACGTGAGTCAACGGTGGTTGGGGGGGATGCTGACCAACTTCCAGACGATCCGCAAGCGGGTCGAGCGCCTCCGCGAGATCGAGGACATGCGCGACCGAGGGCTGATGGACGTGTTGCCCAAGCGCGAGCAGGCGAGGCTTCTGGAGGAGCTGGCCCGTCTCGAGAAATACCTCGGCGGTATCAAGGCGATGACCAAACTGCCCACTGCCGTCTACGTCGTTGATACCCGCAAAGAACACATCGTGGTGGCGGAAGCGCGGAAGCTTGGCATCCCTGTGGTGGCGATCATCGATACGAATTCCGATCCCGATGAGGTCGACTACCCGATCCCGGGGAATGACGATGCGATCCGCGCCGTCCGGTTGATCACGAGTCGGATTGCCAACGCCGCCCAAGAAGGGTTGGAGGAACGACGGAAGAGAGAGGTCGTCGAAGAAGAGGCGACCGCGTCCGCCGTGGCGGACGCGGAAGATGTCTTCGCGGAGCGGGCTGAGCACGAGGGAGGCCTCTCCGCGCAGACCGAGCCGGTCCTCGACGCGCTCGTGAAGAAGTCCGAGCCCGTGGAGCTGCTCGGCGTCCAAGATCTGGTTAAGGAAGAGCTCGAACGCTAAGGTTGAGGTGACTGGGTGGACCGTCAGGAAGCAGTGCAGGAGAATCGGACGGAGCTCATCAAGGAGCTGCGGGCGCGGACGGGCGCCGGCGTGGTGGACTGTCGGAACGCCCTAGCCGAAACCAAAGGTAATTTGGACCGGGCTATAGAGCTGCTCCGTGCGAAGGGACTCGCGACCGCGGCGAAGAAGGCCGGTCGGATCGCCTCCCAAGGTTTGGTCGAGTCATACATCCATACGGGCGGTCGCGTTGGGGCTCTCGTGGAAGTGAACTGCGAAACGGATTTCGTCGCGCGGACCGAGGAGTTCAAGCGGTTCGCGCGCGACGTCGCCATGCAGGCAACCGCGACGACTCCACTCTACGCGACGCGCAAGGACGTCCCCCCCGAGGTCGTGGTATCGATGCGCGAGCAGTTCAGTCGCGAGCTGATGGGGAAGCCTGCGGCGGCCGTGGAAGGGCGGCTCGAGAAGTGGCTGCAAGACGTCGTGTTACTCGAGCAGCCGTTTATCAAAGATGAAAGCAAGCGAGTCCGTGACGTGCTCACCGAGCTGATCGCGAAAGTTGGGGAGAACATCCAGGTCCGCCGGTTTGCACGGTTCAAGCTCGGCGACTAAAGCCGCCCGGGTCGGAGTGGCGAAGGGGGCGCGGTATTCCCTCAGACGCACGCGCGCCGAAATACACGCGGGTCCTGTTGAAACTCAGCGGCGAGGCTCTGGCTGGCGAAGGCGGCATGGGCCTCGCCGCCCCTGTGCTCCAGCTTGTTGCGAATGAAGTGAAGGATGTGACCGCGCAGGGGGTCCAGGTCGCGATCGTCGTAGGGGGCGGCAATATCGTCCGTGGGACCGATCTCGGCCGGCGGCTCGGGATTGAAGAGGTCGCCGCCCACCACATGGGGATGCTCGCGACGGTCATCAACGCCCTCGCCCTTCAAGACATCTTGGAGAAGGAAAACCTCGTCACCCGCGTGCAGAGTTCGATTGAGATGCACCAAATCGCGGAACCGTTCATCCGGCGCCGGGCGATGCGGCATCTCGAAAAGGGGCGCGTGGTGATCTTTGCCGGAGGGACCGGCTCGCCGTACTTTACCACCGACACGGCCGCGGCACTTCGGGCGATCGAGATCGAAGCCGACGCGTTGCTCATGGCGAAGAAAGGTGTACGCGGCGTCTACGACAAGGATCCGAACGTCCATCCGGATGCTGTGATGTTCCGCCGCCTGGACTACATGGATGTCCTCAACCAAGAACTCAAGGTCATGGACGCCACGGCGGTCGCGTTGTGCAAAGATAACAACATGGACATCGTTGTCTTCGACGTCGAAGAGCCTGGGAACTTGAAGCGTGCGGTCCGAGGTGAAGACGTGGGGACTTTGGTCGGTCGGCTTCGGGCAACCTCGTCATGATCACCGATGTCATCGCCGATGCCAAGACGCGGATGCACAAGGCGATCGAGGCCACCAAGCACGAGTTTGCGACGCTCCGGACTGGGCGCGCAAGTCCTGCCCTGCTCGAGCACGTCCGGGTCGAGTACTACGGCGTTCCGACCCCTATCACACAGCTCGCGACAATTACCGTCCCCGAGGCCCGGCTGTTGGTAATCCAACCGTGGGACAAGAGCATGGTGAAAGAAGTGGAGCGGGCGATCCTGAAGAGTGAGCTCGGACTCGTGCCCGCATCAGATGGCACACACGTCCGCGTCCCGATTCCCACGCTGACCGAGGAGCGGCGCAAGGACCTGGCCAAGATGGCGCGCAAGCATACCGAAGAAGGCCGGGTCGCGATCCGGAACATTCGCCGTGAGGCGAAAGAGATGATTGAAGACCTCAAGAAGGATGGCGACGTCTCCGAAGACGACGCCAAGCGGGGGATCGACGACCTCCAGAAGGTAACCGACAAGACGATCGCTGACGTCGACAAACTGTTGGCCGCGAAGGAAGCCGAGATCATGGAGGTCTAGGTTTCGGACCCGCTGATGGTTGCCATCCGTGATCTCATAGGTGTGGAGCTCGACGAGGCTCAAGAGCGGCTCGCCCGCGCCGGGGTGCAGGTGTCGACGGTGACCGAGACCCGGCCACCGCGCGACCCGGCGTTGGAGGGGCCCTTTCGCGTCGTGCGCGTGCGCGGCGAAGAGCGCGGGCCGGTTGATCTCATGGTTTCGCGCGAGCGTTACGTGCCCCCACTCGCTCGGCAGTGACCCGCCCCCTGTCGGTCCCTCCAGCGTCGACGTCAGAGCCGCTCGTGTCGCCTGATCCAACGCGCATTCCCGCCCATGTGGCCATCATCATGGACGGGAATGGGCGTTGGGCAGAGCAACAAGGCTTTCCGCGGGAGGCTGGACACCGGGCCGGGGTAGAAGCGGCCCGCCGGACCATCGAAGCCTCCCGCGACGCGGGCGTGCGGATCCTGACCATGTATGCGTTCTCGACCGAGAACTGGCGTCGACCCATGGAGGAAGTGGAAGCGCTCATGCAATTGTTTGAAGAAGCTGTGCAGAGAGAAGCCGCAGAGCTCATTCGCAACGGCGTGCAACTGCGGGTGAGCGGGGACTTGCACGCGCTTGAACCGGGTTTGCGTGGACACATCGAACGTGTTATGGCCGATACGGCTCAGAACCACGACTTGATCCTGAACTTCGCCTTCAACTATGGGGGGCGGGCCGAGCTCGTCCACGCGATGCAGTTGCTTGCTGCGGACCTCGCGGCGGGGACAATGACCCCAGAGATGATTGATGAAGCGGTGATCGGGCACCATCTCTATACGACTGGGCTTTCGGATCCCGACCTGTTGATTCGGACCGGTGGGGAGCAGCGCATCAGCAACTTTCTGCTCTGGCAACTCGCCTACACCGAACTCTACTTCTCGGACGTCTACTGGCCTGACTTCGACAAAGCGCACTTGTTTGCTGCGCTTGATGCCTACCAGGTCCGTCGGCGCCGATTTGGCGGCGTGGAAGGGACTTAGGTGACTCGGTCTTGGGGTAGCGGATTCCCCGGTGGTGAACTGACGGCTCGGATCGTCACCTCATTGGTAGGCTTACCGTTGCTCCTCGGCGCCCTGTGGTTGGGTGGGCAGTGGTGGATTACCGTGGTTGCGGTGGTGACGATTGGCGGGACCATGGAGTTTGCTCGTCTCCATGCCGCGCTTTCGTCCGTTGGCCGCACGCTCGTCATCGGGGGGGCGGCAGCCGCTGCCGCGATCATTGCCCGAGGCCCAACCTCGGTGGTCCCGTGGGCCCTCGTCATAGCTGGGGGCATCGTCGTGCTCGTGGGGGTAGTGCCGCTGCTGGCGTCGCGGGGGCCAATCGGACTCGGGTGGGTGCCGTCCGTGTGGGTGGCGGTTCCCCTGGGGATTGCCTACTTGGGCGGGCCGAGCGGAGTGTTGGTGCGGTGGCGGAGCGAGAACTTCCCTGCCGTTGTCGTGTTCCTGGCCATTGTGTGGGGGAACGACATCGCCGCTTATTTCGTAGGGTCACGCATCGGTCGGCACAAGCTCGCTCTGCGAATCAGCCCCGGCAAGAGTTGGGAAGGGGCGATCGCGGGTGCGCTCGTGGCGGGAGGCATCGGCATGTGGGTCGCGCCTGTCCTTGGGTTGTCTGCTCTGGGTGGTGGGATGTTTGGGGTGATCACCAGCGTCGCTTCGCAAGGTGGGGATTTGTTTGAGTCGGCCCTGAAACGTAGGGTAGGCGTGAAAGATTCTGGACGCATGCTTCCCGGGCATGGTGGCATCCTAGATCGCTTTGACGGGATCCTCTTTGCCGCGCCGCTCGGCTATGCGCTCTTCCATGCCTGGACATCATGAGAACGAGGTCCAAACCATGAACTGGCGCGCCGCGCTGCGCCCAATAAGATGCAACACCGCGTAGCCATACTAGGGTCTACGGGTAGCATCGGGCGGTCCACCCTCGAGGTCATCGACAGGCTGGGCGACATCGAAGTCGTGGGCTTGGCTGCCCGGCGCGATGTGCGATCGATGGTCGCGCAAGCCCGACGCTATCGACCTCAGGTCGTGGGGATGACCGATCCCGCGGCTGCGGCGGAGGTCCGTGAGCAGCTTGGCCCGACGATCGAGGTCCTCGAAGGCGCGACGGCCTTGCAGCAGGTGACAGCGGCCGCAGACGCGGACTTGGTCTTCGTGTGCGTCGTTGGCGTAGCCGGGTTGGTTCCGACGCTAGACGCACTGCGGTCGGGGCGTGATGTCGCCCTCGCCAATAAGGAGACGCTAGTCGCCGGGGGCGCGCTGGTCATGGACGAAGTCCGCCGCAGCGGCCGGCGCCTGGTGGCGATTGACAGCGAGCACATAGCGATTACCCAGTGCCTGCGCGGTGAATCCATGGCCGCGGTCCGCCGCCTCCTCCTCACGGCTTCGGGGGGACCCTTCCTACATAGTCCGATAGACTCCCTGGCCCGGGTCCAGCCCGCGGAAGCCATCGCCCATCCGACTTGGAGGATGGGCCGCAAGATCAGCGTGGATTCGGCCACGCTCATGAACAAAGGGTTTGAGGTCATCGAAGCGCATTGTCTATTCGAGCTCGAGGCCTCCCGCATTGCCGTAGTGCTCCACCCGCAGAGCATTGTGCACTCCATGGTCGAGTTCATTGATGGGACCGTGAAGGCGCAGTTGGCCCCACCCGACATGCGGTTGGTGATTGCCTACGCGCTCGCGGCGCCTGAGCGGATCGAGAACTCGGCCCAATTGGAATGGGATCGCCTCACGCTCACGTTTGCGCACCCCGATCCTAGGCGGTACCCGTGTCTGCGGTACGCGTATGATGCGCTTGCCGCCGGGGGGACGATGCCGGCTGTACTCAACGCGGCCAATGAGGTTGCGGTGGACCTGTTTTTGGCTGGGCGGATCGGGTTCCTGGAGATCGCGGACCTCGTGCGGCGCACTATGGACGCGCACCGCGTGGTATGTAGTACCCAGGTCGACGATGTGCTTGCGGCGGATGCCTGGGCACGCGAGCAGGTGCTCGCGCGTCCCTTGAGGTGATCGATGGCGAACCTCGTCCTCGCGGTTATTGCGTTCGGGGCGTTGATCTTCGTCCACGAGCTAGGCCATTTCTTGATTGCGAAACGCGTGGGGGTAACGGTGTACGCGTTTGCGCTCGGGTTCGGGCCGCGGCTCATCGGCTTCACCCGGGGAGAAACCCGCTACGCGATCAACGCGTTTCCGCTGGGCGGGTACGTTCGGCTCGCAGGGGAAGATCTCGACGCTTCGACCGACCCTGGGAGTTTTCGGTCAAAGACCGTGTGGCAGAGGATAGCAGTGGTGGCGGCCGGGCCGCTGATGAACATTCTCCTCGCCATCGTCCTGACAACTTCCACCGCTTTGATATGGGGAATCCCCGTCGGGACAAGCAACCACATTGCCCGGCTCGTTACCTCGGGTGGCGGGATGCTTGGATGGGTTACGGGGCGCTCCGCACCCCAGACGCCGGCGCAAACAGCCGGGCTGCGGGCGGGTGACGCGATCGTTGCGATCGATGGTGTGCGAATGGACAACGGGGACTCGGTGGTTGAGGCCATCCACAGTACGCCGTATTCCCCAGTGCCGCCGAGCATCGAACGGTGGCTCCCTCCTGACGACTTGACCGCGATCCGACAGCGGGTGTTAACGATCGAGCGAGAGGGGAAGCGGTTTGAGGTCACTGTGACGCCGCGTTTGGATCCTCGATTGCGCATTGGTCTCATTGGCTTTGCCGTCGAGACGCTCCACGAACGTGTCGGGCCCGTGCAGGCCGTCGTCTATGGGTTCGTGGTGACCTGGCGCTATGTTGATGGCATCCTTAGCACTGTCTCGGGCCTGGCGGGCAATCCCCGCGAGTTGTTCAACCAACTGGCTGGGCCGGTCGGGGCCGGAAAAATCCTCGGGGATGCCGCGCAGGTGGGGATCTGGTCCTATATCGATACCGCTGCGGTGCTCAGTGTGACTATAGGGATCTTCAACTTGCTGCCCGTCCCAGCACTCGATGGCGGGCGGCTGCTCTTCCTTGCCGTCGAGGCCGTCCGGCGCCGCCCGATGAATCCCCGACTCGAAGCCTACGTCCACGTTGCCGGGTTTGCGCTCCTCCTGTTGCTGCTGGTAACATTGACTTGGCGCGACATTGTCAGGCAGTTGACGGGCGGGATGTGAGTGTGCGGTTTCCTCTGTGACAAGCGTATGGTTTGTGCCCCTACGTCCCTCGGGTCGCCCTCGTGGAGGTCAAGTGACGACGCGTAAGCACACGCGGATGGTTCGAGTCGGCAAAGTCGAGATCGGCGGTGGTGCGCCTATCTCGGTCCAGTCGATGACGATCACCGATACCCGGGATGTGGAAGCGACCCTGGTCCAAATCTACCAACTTGCAGCCGAAGGATGCGAGATTGCCCGCCTCGCCGTCCCAGATCGCGCGGCGGCAGAGGCTCTCGCCGCTATCAAGCCCCGCAGTCCCCTGCCGTTGGTCGCCGACATTCACTTCGACTACCGCTTGGCGCTGCTAGCGCTCGAGGCCGGCGTCGACAAGTTACGGATCAACCCCGGGAACATCGGCAGCCGCCATCGGACGCGGATCGTGGCCCAAGCCGCGAAAGCCCGGGGCATTCCGATCCGCGTGGGGGCCAACATTGGCTCGCTAAGCAAGGCGACCCTCCGCCGGTTTGGCCAGCCCTGTGCCGCGGCCCTCGTCGAGAGTGCACTCGACGATGTGAAGGTGCTCCAGGACTTGGACTTCCACGATGTCGTGATCTCGGTGAAAGCCTCCGATGTCCCGATGGCGATCGAGGCGTACGCGCAGATGAGCGAGGCTACGGACTACCCGTTACACGTTGGGATTACCGAGGCGGGCACTGCGTGGGCGGGGGGCGTCAAATCCGCCGCCGGCATTGGCGCAATCCTGTCCCGCGGCATTGGTGACACGATTCGGGTGTCCTTGGCGGCGGATCCAGTGGAAGAGGTGAAAGTCGGCTTTGAGATCCTCAAAAGCCTCGGCCTGCGGACGCGGGGCGTGCAGCTCGTCGCGTGCCCGTCTTGCGGACGCGCAGAGGTCGACATCATCGCGATTGCGCAGGAGGTGGAACGGCGCCTCGCGCGGATCAACGCCCCGGTGAAAGTTGCGGTGATGGGGTGCGCGGTGAACGGTCCGGGAGAAGCGCGGATGGCGGATCTCGGTATCGCGTGTGGTCGAGGGATGGGGCTGTTGTTCAAGGGCGGGAAAGTCATCGCGAGCCTTCCCGAAGATCGGCTCGTGGACGTCCTCATGGAACACGTCGCCCAGCTTGTGCAGGAAAAAGCCGCCACGTCATGATCGCCCTGTGGGATACGGCCTTTCGGTTGATCCTGGCGATGTTCCTTGGGGGTGTCGTCGGGTGGCAGCGGGAAACGGCCGTCAAGCCTGCGGGATTCCGGACGCACATCTTGGTCTGCGTCGGCGCGGCGCTGTTCACACTGATCTCCCGTTTCGGGTTTTTTGAGTCCGGGGCGGATCCCTCGCGAGTGGCGAGCAACATTGTGGTCGGGATCGGCTTCCTGGGCGCGGGGACCATCTGGCGAACGGGGGCGAGCGTCCAAGGGCTGACGACGGCCGCGAGTCTGTGGACAGTCGCGGCGATCGGGATGGCCGCCGGGATCGGTTACTATTGGGGCGCGCTGGTGACAACGATCATTGTGATCAGCGCGTTATCACTCATGAAGTCCATCGAGGTTCGCATTCGCCGGCCCGGGGTAGGGCAGCTCATGGTGGGGACGGTTGACCGCCCGGGGCAGTTGGGCCGGATTGGTACCGTGCTAGGGGGCTTTGGAGTCGACATTGAGCACATCGACTTCTCGTCGCGGATGGATGAACGGGTCATCTTGCGTCTCGAAGTGCGCCTCCCGGTCCACGTCAGCCGTCACGAAGTGCTCGTCGCGCTCGGGGATGTCGATGGCGTCTCGGAAGTCGAATGGGAGGATGGGTCCTCCCCGGCATGATCCCTTTACGCGACGACAACCCCTCTTCGACCAGGCCAGTGGTGAACTACCTCCTCATCACCGCATGCGTGGGAATTTTTGTCTACATGCTGTCTCTGGGCTCGCCATCGCGCATCGTGCAGTTCACGTTCACCTACGGCGCGATTCCGGCGCAGATCCTCGGCGGGACCGGAGGGTACGCGACGTTGGTGTCCTCGCTGTTCCTTCATGGCGGATGGGTGCATCTGCTCGGGAACATGCTTTACCTCTGGGTTTTTGGTGACAATGTCGAAGACGTGTTGGGTCACGGGAGTTACCTAGTCTTCTACTTGATCGTTGGGGTCATCGCGACCCTAACGCATGTTGTGGTGAACCCCTCCTCGCAGGTCCCGGTGGTGGGGGCTAGCGGCGCGATTGCAGGGGTGTTGGGAGCCTATCTCGTGTTGTTCCCGCGCGCCCGCATCCTCTCGCTCGTCCCGCTGGGGATCTTCTTCTGGTCGGTGAAAGTGCCTGCGCTGTTCTTCTTGCCCGTGTGGTTTGCTATGCAATTCCTCACAGGAGTGGCCTCAATTGGACGGGACGTTCCTGTAGCGTGGGCGGCGCACATCGGCGGCTTCGTCGCGGGCATGGTGCTCGTCTTCGTCTTCCCCCGTCGGCCGAAGCTCCCGACCGCGTGGTAGGAAGTACCGTTGCCTGACACGAATCGCTCGGAACATGAGGACTAATGGACGCGGAGGCCAGGAGTGAGACAGATTACCGTTGAGGTTCTTGGCGGGACGCCGGTGGCCGACCACGCAGTCGAGATCGTGGAGCGCAAGGGCGTTGGCCACCCGGATTCCATCTGCGATGCAATCATGGAACGGGTCAGTATCGCGCTCAGCAAGGAGTACCAAAAGCGGTTCGGCACGATCCTCCACCACAATATCGACAAGGCGTTCCTCGTCGCCGGCGACGCGGAAATCAAGTTCGGCGGCGGCCGGGTCCGAGATCCGATGCGGCTGATCTTTGGCGATCGCGCCACGTACGAGCTCGATGGACAGCGGGTCCCCATTGAGGAAATCGCGATCGCGACGGCCAAACGCTGGATCAGCGAACACCTTCGATTCGTGGATCCCGATGAGCACGTGCGCTATGATGTGCAGATCAAGCCAGGCTCACCGGAACTCGTCGACATCTTCAGCCGCGAAGCCCCGGGGGCGAACGACACGTCCGCAGCGGTCGGCTACGCGCCGCTGACGGAGACGGAGCGGCTCGTGTTGCTTGCCGAAAACCACATGAATGCGCCGACCTTCAAGGCCCAGTTCCCCGAGGCCGGCGAAGACATCAAGGTCATGGGGTTCCGCCGCGGCAAGGACCTCAACTTGACGGCCGCGGTCGCGTTCGTCGACCGATTCATCGACTCCGAGGCGACCTACTTTCGCCGCAAACAGCAGATGCACGAAGCCGTCGAAGAGTTCATTCGGAGCGATGCCAAGGCCTTGGACCGGGTGACGTTAAGCCTCAACACGTTGGACCACCCGGGGCGGGGTCTCGGCGGCATGTACTTGTCAGTGACGGGCACATCGGCGGAAGCGGGCGACAGCGGGCAGATAGGTCGGGGCAACAAGGTGAATGGTGTCATTGCCTTGAACCGGCCGATGGGGACTGAGGCGGCAGCTGGGAAGAACCCCGTCTCGCACGTGGGCAAGATCTACACTATCATGACCCATCAGGTTGCGGGCCGCATCTACCAGGAGGTCCGGGGGGTCCGAGAGGTGTACGTATGGCTGCTCAGTCAGATCGGTTCCCCAATCGACCAGCCGAAGATCGCTGCCGCGCAGGTGTGTTTGGAGAAACGGGCGCGCGAAGCGGTCGCGATGCGCAAGGTGCGCGACATCATGGAACGCGAGCTCGCCAACATCAACCAGCTCACCCGTGAGCTCGCCGAAGGGCGGTACGCAGTGTGCTAGACGTGCGGGCACTCTGGATTCGCCTCGCGCCCGGCCTGGCCGGGCGCGACCCTTTCCGGTGCCCTTCGGCCTGTGTGGTCGCGGCGCTCCTGGGCGCCGTGCTAGTGACCGGGTGCCAAGTCCAGCGCACCCTCGCGCCTGAGAGCACGCGCCAATTGCGGGTCGCCCGCACCCTTCGCGTGGTGGTACGGCCGGCGTCAAGCGTGGTGACCTGGGCGCCGGACGGCCAGCGGCTGGCCTATAGTGCCGCAGGCAACATCTGGGTCAGTGACCTCACGGGGACTGAACGAGCCATCGCGTCGGTCGCCACCCCACGAGCGATCTCCTGGTCGAAACCCCTCGACCTCCTCGCACTGATCGATGGCGGCGTCGTCTGGACTATGCGGCCTGACGGAAGCGCGCGCAAGCGCATGCCCCTCCCAGGCGTGGCGGTCGATGTCGTGTGGGCGCCGGGCAGTGATCGTCTTGCCGTCGTGCTCGTGCACGCGACCGATGGAGACCCCCGCTTTGAACTGTGGTTGACGAACCGAGACGGTGGGTTCCAGCGCCTAGTCATCCAAGCGCCACGGGGGTCGGCGATACGCGATCTCCAATGGTTTCCCGATAGTTTGTACCTGTTCTATGGCCTCTCGGCACAGACTGACCAGATCATCACGGACGCCTGGCGCGTCCGCATCGCCTATCCGGACCGCCACCAGGCTACGATCGCGGGGGGGGCGCGGTTCCTGCGGCTCGCTCCCTCAGGGCGACTCATTGCCTACCTTCAGGGACCCGACGTGGGGAACGGGCGAGGCCAGGTGCTCGTGGCTCGTCCGGACGGCAGTGGGCGCGTGCTCCTGACCTCCGCCTTGGAACGCGTTGATGGATTGGCGTGGGCACCCCAAGGGGACAAGCTTGCTGTGGCGGGTCTCCGAACGGCGACTGACGCGGACCTGTCGATGACCAACGCCGATGGTTCCGACCAGACCCATCTCTTTTCCTTCACAACGGAGGGCCCAGAATCCACCCCCCTCCTCTCGCTCCTCTGGAACCCGAATGGTCGGGGGATCGCGGTCGGCACGAACACTGGCGGCCTCACGGGTCCGATTTGGTTCATCGAATTGACGAGGCGGTGACGGGGGAGAAAGCCCGCGCCCCGTTTCGATGTTGTAGGATGGTGATCGTACGGTGGAGGCGTGTAGATGCCGACTTACGAGTACCGCTGCGAACAATGCGGTCAAACCGTTGAACTCGTTCACCCGGTCGGAGCGGACCCTGGGCTTTGCCCCGTCTGCAAGGGGAAACTGCATCGAGTCTTCACGTCGATCGGGGTGATATTCAAAGGAGCTGGCTTCCACAGCACCGACTACCGCAAGGGACCCCCTCCAAAGGAGGAGGGGGCTCCCTCCCAGTCCGCCACGGACCAGTCCAGCGAACCGCCGAAAGGGAGCGCGAGTGAGGCGACCAAAGGGTCCGCGACCGACACGCCCTCAGGGTCCGCGACCGACACGTCCTCAGGGTCCGCGACCGACACGTCCTCAGGGTCCGCCACCACCAAAGGGTCAGCAGGGAGTGCGAGCTAACCTGAGGAGACACTTGCGAGAGTGTGGCCGGTGGGCCGTGCCCCTCATTGCTTTCTTGCTGTGCTACGGCTCGACGGCGACCGGTGCGCCCATCATCCAGTTGGCTATCGACGTAGGCTTCGATGGGTACCTCGTCCCCAGGACATGGACGCCGCTCCGCATCGACGTGACCGCTCAGACAGCAGTCGACGGAGTACTGGTGGTCGATGTCGCCGAGGCGGGTGGGGTCAGGCGCGCGTACCGGTATCCGGTGCGCCTCGTGGAAGGGGCGCGCCAGCAGGTCCACGCTGACGTCGTCATCCCCGATCCCCGCTATCCTCTTACCGTTCGTGTCCTTCAGGGCGAGGACGAGCTCGGGCGGAAGACTCTACCGCTGGGTGGGGCGCGGGCGGTCGACGGGGTCGTCGTCGTTCTCGCGCGCTCTGCGTCAGGGCTTGAGTTCCTGACCACGTTTTCGGGACGGCTGCGCCCAGCCTACATCCGAGAGGAAGCGCTCCCGGTGCGGTGGCAAAGTTACGAAGGGGTCAGCGCCGTAGTCATCCACGACCTCGACGACAATCGGCTCCTGCCCACCCAGCGCGAGGCGCTCCGGGAATGGCTCGCTCAAGGGGGGCGCCTTCTCGTGACTGGGGGCGACTTCCTTGCTACGGTAAAGAGTCGGTGGCTGCTGGACCTCCTGCCAGGCGTCCCGCTGGGTGTGAGCGCGTCGCAGATCCTACCGGGTTTCGCAGGCCTCACAGGACCTTTGAACCTCGCGCTCGTGCGTCCGCGACCGGGGGCCAAGGTTGAGCCCGATCCCGGTCGCCCGCATACGCTCCAGTGGCGGTACGGGCGGGGGACCGTGATCCTATGGACTTTTGACGCTTTCGCACCACAGCTGCGGACTTCGGCAGACGTCATCGCAAAGTGGCGGGCCACGCTAACCGATCCGATCGGGTCCTCCTCTGCGAACCGATCCCTGGCGGAGCTTCTGCCGAATGTCCCGGATCTGCCCGGGACCGTACAAGTGGGCATCGCGCTGGCAGTGGGCGCGTACATCGTCGCGTTGCGTTGGGCCCTTCGCATCGCCACACGTCGCCGAGGGTGGTTGACGGGAGCGACGATCGGCGTGGTGGTCGGAGCGCTCTTGTATGGAACAGCAGTGGGAGCGCGTGAATCCGTTGCCGTCCTTGCGCAAGTCTCACTTGTGGAGGTAATCCCCGAGGTGGAGCTTGCGCGCGTCTCGACTGCAGTAGTGCTCCACGCGCCGTTTGGGGGACCCTTCCATCTCGTCGCCCCTCCACAAGCGACGATTCGCCCATTGACCGGACCGACGGTCAATCGATTTGGAGCCGCCGCGGAGGTTGAGGGCCGCACGGCGTTTCCAAGCGCGGAGAGGTTTGAGCTCGTGCAAGTCGTCCCCTTCGCAGTCCGCGGAACGATCGGACCAACCCCCCGTGGATTGCAGGTCGAGATCGAGAACGCATCAGGGCTCCTCATCCGCCAGCCAGTGATTTACTTCGCGGGACAGATCTACCCGGTGCCTGATATCCAAACCCACGCCGCAGTTGTGCTGGATCCGACGCGGTGGGAGGCAATCGACCGCCAGCGGACGCTTGGAGAGGACTTGGCGAGTCGCCTCCGGCAGTGGACGTTCGTGCGACTGGGGCACGATGTTATAATCAGGCCAGATCAAACAGTGCTCATCGGGTGGGTGGATGATGCGCGCTTGGCAGTCCGGTCGCCGCAGGCTCAGAGAGGGAGTACGGCTTCCCTGCTGGTCGTCCCCCTGGCCGCACGGTGACCGGGGCTGGTATCGTCCATGAATCCTATCCTGCGGGGTGATCTGCGGGCCAGAGTCGCGAGTCCCAAGGCGCTTACAGTCTATACTATTTTTCTCGGTGTGCTTGGCGTGCTTGTGGTACTCTCGCTACCGCCGGATTTCAGCCGGGCGGATGAGGTGCGAGGAGAAGGGCTGCTCCTGACCGTCTTGATTGTCCAGGCGGTCTTGGTCGCCTACTTCACCTCGGCGACAGCGTCCGGTGAGATCGCGCTTGAAGGCGACAAGTCCGTCGAAGACCTGGTGACCTCGCCATTCTCTGCGCGCGCGATTGGCGTAGGGAAGATCGCGAGCGCGTTTTGTTTCGCCGGTTCGCTTGTGCTGTTTGCAGCGCCCGTGGTCGCGGTCGTTGCGGGGGTTCGCGGTGAGCCGCTGGGACAGATCGTTCGTGCGGCCGCGGTGGCCGCGCTCATTGGGGGCACGGCGGGGGCACTGGGTACCGTGTACGGGGCGGTCTTTGAATCCGACTTCTCCCGGAGTTTTGTGCTCTGGCTTACCTTGTTCTTGTTAGTCGTCGCGGCGGCCGCCCTCCCAGAGCCGTGGAACACGATCAGTCCAGTTCGCGCGATCGTCGTGGCCGTTCGAGGGGGTGCGCCCGCCGCCCTCACGATGACTGTGTTGGGGTACGCGCTGCTCACATTGGCGTCGATCTGGGCTCTGCGGCGCCGAGTGGAGGTGATCCGTCAGCATGCAGGGATCCGCTGACCTCATTCGCGTATGCCGCGCGGCGGCGATCCGGCTTACGGTGCAGCGCGCGGTTCGCGCTGGCGCGCGGGTCAGCATGTTCGCACTCGCGATCGCCTGCGGCGTCTCGGTCCTGGGTGTGGTCGTGCCCGTGGCTCTTCCGCTCGCATGGGCCCTTGTCGTATCGGTAGCTGTCGGGGGGCTGGGCATGGTCCTCGCGGCGAGTTGGCGGCCAGTCAGGGTTCAGGGCGCCAGTCAACTCCTCGACCGGCGGCTTGATTTCCATGAGCGCACCAGCACCGCCCTCGAACTTGCCTCCTCCCCCGTGCCTTCGCCGCTTGGTGCCCGCGTCATGAGCGATGCACTGACACATCTCTACAGCGTTGATCTCCGACGGGTGTTTCCTCTGCGTGTTCCGCGTGAGGCGTGGGCAGCCGGTGTCCTCGCCCTCTTGCTCGTGTTGTCTAGCGTGGGCCTGCGCGGAATCGCGGTACCCGGGACTCCGGCCGGCTCGACGGTCCAACAGATCCAGGAAGAAGGCAAACGGATCGCGGCGGTTGCTCAGGCCCTCCAGGTACGTGCAAGAGCCGAGCAGGCGCCTCAGACGCGCCGGCTGACTTCGCAGTTGCATGATCTCGGGGAACGGCTGCAACACGACCGAGTCGATCGGGCCGAGGCGCTGGCTCGCATCGGGGATCTCTCCCAGCAGGCTGAACGCGCTCGTCGGCAGGTGAGCGACCGGCTCGAGGCGACCCAGCCGCCCTCCCGCAGCGAGGGGGTAGTGCCACCAAACCTGCTGCGTCGGCAGGCATTGGAGCAACAGATCAAACAATTGCGAGAACTCGAAGCACAGCTGAACCAGGAGCTCACACCGGCCGATCGACAGAAGCTCCTTGATCGACTCGCAGTCCCGCAGGGCGCGGGTCAGGCGGGTTCCGCTCCGGTCCAGCGTCAACTGGGGGAGGCACGAGACCAGCTCCAGCAAGGCAATGTCGCGCAGGCTGGGCGTGCGGTGGGTGAAGCCCTCCGGGACTTGGAAGGCTTGCGGGCGCTCATTGCTGACGAAGAAGGTTTGCGCAACGTGCAACAGCAACTCCAGCAGTCTCGGGCAAACCTCGCCTCAGGTCCGTCTGGGACCTCCCCGCGCGGCGGCGTGGAGCCGGGACCCCAAAGTGGGCGGCCCCCCGTCCCATCGGGGACCTCGGCACCCGCCCCTGACCCGGCGGGGGACCCCGCAAGCCCGTCTCGGGGCCCGTATCCTGGGGTCACCGCCGGCAGTGGCGTGGCTCCAGACAAACTCGGTCTCCCGTCGGGCCGGCTGCAAGGACCGAAGTCTCCCGAACGACTCCGTGGAACCCAAGGAGACGGCGAAGTGAGTGCGTCTGAAGTGGTGGGAGCCGCACGCCCCGGGACTTCCCACACTCCACTCACACGCGTTTCCCCCGCAATCGTCCCCCAAGCGGATCGGTACATGGAACGTGCCTCAGTGCCCGCGCGCTACCGCCAGTTGGTCCGGGCTTACTTCGAACGGCTTGCTCGATTGCGATAGGCGAGGAGCGAGACAATGAATCCAGAGATCTTCGCAGCCACGTTTGAACGGATCCGAGCGGAAGTTGCAAAGGTGATCGTCGGGCAGCAGACCGTCATCGAGGACGTGCTTATCGCCTTAGTGGCAGGGGGGCACGTGTTGCTAGAAGGGGTGCCGGGACTGGGCAAGACGCTGCTGGTTAAGACTTTGGCTCGGGCCCTGGACCTCCGCTACGGGCGGATTCAATTCACTCCCGACCTCATGCCCGCGGATATCATCGGCACGAATGTCGTTATGGCAGACGCCGGCGGCAAGCGCTATTTCGAATTTCAGCGCGGACCGGTCTTCACCCAAGTCTTGCTCGCCGATGAAGTGAACCGGGCAACGCCCAAAACGCAATCAGCCCTTCTGGAGGCGATGCAAGAGCATGCCGTGACCGCCGCTGGGGTCGCTTACGCGCTCGAGGAGCCGTTCTTCGTACTCGCCACGGAGAACCCGATCGAGATGGAAGGCACTTATCCTCTCCCGGAAGCCCAGCTCGATCGGTTTCTCTTCAAGCTCAAAGTCGAGTACCCAGGGGTGGCAGATCTGGTCGGGATTATCGACCGGACCACGACCGCCGTACTCCCGCAGGCGAATGTGGTGGCCACACGCGAGGAGATCCTAGGGATGCTCCAGTTGGCGCGGGAAGTTCCTGTGGCGTCACACGTCAAGTCCTACGTAGCGCGGCTCGTGCAGGCTACGCGCCCCGATGGCCCCGCGGCGTCCTCGATGGCGCGCCGCTTGGTCCGCTACGGCAGCAGCCCGCGCGGGGCACAGGCGTTGATTCAAGCTGCGAAAGTGCGTGCTCTCGTCGCGGGGCGGGCCAACGTGAGCTTTGAGGATCTCAAAGTGCTGGCCCCCGCAAGCCTCCGGCATCGGCTCATCTTGAACTTCGAAGGTGAGGCCGAAGGCATCGATCCAGATGCCGTGGTCGCTAACGTGGTCGCCGAGACGCCGGAGCTCGAGGGCGTCCACGCAGGCGAGTAGGGCTCGCAGCTTATGGTACCCGAGACGCTGTTGGCTCCGGAGTTCCTTCGGAAGCTCGAAACCCTGACTCTCCGCAGTCGGCGGGCCGTGCGGGGCAAGCTTCGGGGCGAACGTCGCAGCCCGGCCCTTGGACGGGGCGTCGAGTTCGCCGACTACCGAAGCTACCACCCCGGGGATGACTACCGCCACATCGATTGGAACATCTACTCCCGCCTCAACCGCTTGTTCGTCAAGCTCTTCAGCGAGGAAGAAGATCTTTACGTGCACCTGTTGGTCGACGCCAGTCGTTCCATGGCCTGGGGGGTGCCGAGCAAGCTCGACTACGCGATCCGAATCGCGGCGGCGATCGGGTACATCGGACTAACCAACCTTGATCGGGTCGGGGCGGTCCTGTTCGCGGCGCGTTCCCACGAGGTCCTAATGCCCCGCCGCGGCCGCGGGCAGGTTTTCAGCCTCTTCAAGTTCCTCGCCGCCGCTCGGAGCGGCGGCAGGACGAGTGACCTGCATGCCGCGGTCCAGCACTACGTGCACTTGACGAAACGACGGGGACTCCTCGTTCTCATTAGCGACCTTCTTTTCCCGGGTGGTTACGAAGAGGGGTTGAAACTCGCACGATACCATCGGTTCGAGCCGTTTGTCATCCACGTGCTCAGCGACGACGAGCTCGTGCCAACCGTCCGGGGCGAAGCGAGGCTCCTTGACGCGGAATCGCGGATCCCCGTGGAGGTGAGCGTGGACGGGCCTGCGCTCGACGCCTATGCGCGCGCCCGAGATGCATACTTCGCGGCGACCGAAACCTTCTGTCAACGGCACCATATCGACTACCTGCGGACAACGACCTCGATTCCCTCTGACGATCTCATCTTGCGCTATCTTCGGATCGGGGGACTGATCGGATGAAGTTTGCGGTCCCAGGAGCGTTCTGGTTGCTGCTGGCGCTGCCGGTTCTCGTGCTCCTCTACCTGCTGCGCGCTCGCCGCCAGGAGGTGTTGATCAGTTCCACCCTCCTGTGGCAGCGGGCACGGGAGGACTTGCTCCTGCGGTTTTCGATCCGACGGCTGGAGCGCAGCCTGCTGCTCGTCCTCCAACTCCTGGCCGCAGGGTTGGCGATTCTCGCTGTCGCTCAGCCGCAAGTCGCACTTCCGAGTCCGCGCGGGGGAGCGCTCATTCTCGTTGTCGATAGCTCAGTGAGCATGCAGGCGACCGATGTTTCCCCCTCGCGGTTTGAGGTCGCGAAACGCGAGGCGCGCGCGCTCCTGGACGAGACCGCCGGACCGGTCATGGTGATCAATGCTGGTCGAATTCCCTCCATCGCGCTCCCTTTTGCGGATCCCGTGCAGGCGCAACAGGTGGTCGACCGACTTCACCCCACTGATGCCCCGGGGCGACTGGAGGAAGCTATCGGGCTTGCCGTGGCGCAGCAGCCCCCGCAAGGCTTGGCCAGCGTGGTAGTCTTCACGGACCGCGCGGCGACACCGCGGCCCGGAGTGAGCTATCGGATCATCGGCACCGCTGCCCGCAACCTTGGGATCACCGCGCTCCATGTGGAGCCTTCCGGTAACGGAGCCCGCGTCACGGTTCAGGTACGCAACTGGGGTGACAGTCCCGAGCGGGTCCCCATCGTCTTGACCTTGGAGGGGCGTCGGGTGCTTGAGCGGGTCCTCTCCATCGCCCCGTTCTCGCAGGTGGCCGTCAATGGGATCGTGGCCGGGCGCGGTATCGTGCGCGCCGAGCTCCAGGTCGATGATGCGTTGGCGGTGGATGACGTCGCCTATGGAATCGTTGGCGCGCCACTTCCCCGGGTGGTCCTCATTGGTGAAGAGAATCGTCTGTTGGATCAAGCCTTGGCAGCGTTGCCGGTGCAGTACGTCCCCACACGTCAGGTCACTCCTGAGGCGTTCGCCGCCGCTGACGTTGTGATCCTCAATCAGACGGAGCCGGTGGCCGTGCCACCCGGGAACTACCTGTTCTTGGGGACCACGGCCACCAATCTGCCCCTCACCAGCAACGGGGTGCGTCGCGGCCCCCAGGTCCTGCGCGGGTCCCCGACCCACCCCGTGATGCGGTACGTTGATCTGACCCAGGTGCAGATTCAGGACGCGATGGTGCTCCGACCGCAGGGTGGAGAGGTGCTCGCTGAGGGCGAGGACCCGTTGATCTGGGGCTACGAGGGCGCAGGCATCCGGGCAGTGGTCGTCGCGTTCCCCCTCGAGCGCACGGATTTTCCCCTCCAAGTCGCCTTTCCAATCTTTCTGTCGAACGCGTTGAGGTGGCTCGCCGGGACTGATACCGTCTATCATGCAGGCGACCCTTATGTGCACTCAGCTCGCGGAGCGACCGAAGCGACCCTTGTTGATCCCACCGGCGCCCGAAGCATCGTGCCGGCCACCGGAGGTCGTCTTGTGATTCCTTCGTTGGAGAAGGTGGGCGTCTACATGTTGCACGGGGGCGGCCGCACCTACACGTTTGTCGTCAATCCTGCGCCCGAAGGGTCGGCGATCGCTCCGGTTGGGAGTGATCAAGTCGTCGCGAGGTCGCCAGGCCGTTCCACGCGGACGGTGCGTATCTGGCCGGTCTTCCTCGGTGTCGCGCTTGCGATGCTCCTCGTAGAGTGGGGGGTGTGGGTACACCGGCTCCCCCGGACTGACCTGGGTCGCCCCCGGGCGGTGAGGCGGTCATGATCCCGATCTGGTTTGCGGCCCCTGCGGCGCTAGGAATGTTGCTCCTCCTGCCGTTGGCGGTGACGTTGGCCCGCCATCGCGTGGTGCCGCGTGGGGTGATGGTACTTCGGCTCCTCGCCCTCGCGCTAGTCATCCTGGCACTCGCCCAGCCGCAACTTCCCAGCCGGAGTCGGGATCGAACAGTGATGTTTGCGGTCGACTTCTCGGACAGTATGACCCCCAGCGCTCGGGAGGCGGCCACGGCGTTTGTCAAAGCGGCGGCGCGGAGCCGTCACCTGGGCGACCGAATCGGCCTGGTGACCTTCGGGACGGATGCCATTCTCGAAGAGGCGCCGACCCCGGATCCCCAGCTCGTGTTTGCATCCCACCCCGCAGGGGAGAGCACGGATATCGCTCAAGCGATTCGAGTCGCGTTGGCCGCCATGCCCGGAGGTGGCGAGCGGCGGATCGTGCTGGCCACAGACGGGAATGCGAATCGAGGAGATCTCGCTGCCGCGCTCGCGATCGCGCGGCGCGAGGGGGTTGAGGTTTCCGTATTCCCGGTGGCCCCTCATCCCGGACCGGCGGTCCTCGTCGATGAGGTGCGCACCCCTTCGGAAGTCCGCGTCGGCGAGCGGTTTCCCGTCCGAGTTGTCATTGACGCGACGGCCCCCGCCCAAGTGCACGTCCAGGTGGTGGAAGGGGAAGAGACCATCGATCGTCGCGCTATGGCGGTCCAAACGGGCCGTACCATCATTACACTCTACCGGGTCGCGGCCCGGGAGGGCATGCTGCGGTATACGGCGCTAATGGCCGTCTCGCCGGAGGGGATCGCTGCGAACACCCGTGCCTCGGCGTTGGTGACAGTGCGTGGAACTCCAGTGGTCTGGTACGTTGCTCGGACGCCAGGCGTGTTGGCGCGCGCGTTGGCTGCGCAGGGGTTGCGAGTACTTTGGCTGCAGCCGGAAGCTCTCCCGAGTGCGGCGGCGGACTACCAGGGGACCGGGGCCGTTGTGCTCGACGATGTCCCCGCCGTGCAGTTGGCCCCGGCGCAGATGAGCGCCCTTCGAGACTATGTGGGTTTGGGGGGCGGCCTCGTTGCGGTCGGAGGGCTGCATAGCTTCGGGGTCGGCGGGTATCTTGGGACTCCCTTGGAGGAGGTCCTCCCGGTCTCGATGGACATGCGTCACCGACTCGCGATTCCTTCTATGGCAATCATCCTCGTGATCGATGCGTCAGGGAGCATGGGGAGCTTCGGACAGCAGATCGCGCCGCTCGATCTGGCAAAAGAAACGGCCCAAACCGTGATCGACTTGCTTGGCGAGCGGGATGTCATCGGGGCGATTGCGTTCGACCAGGAGCCCCGGTGGCTCGTACCGCCCACCGTCGCCCGCAATCGCGAGCTGGTGTTTGACCAAATCTCCCGACTGCAGGCGGGCGGGGGGACGAACATGCACCCGGCGATCGGGCTCGCGTATGACTACCTCCGCAGCTCGCCCGCGAAGGTACGACACGCGATTGTACTTTCCGACGGGCAGACCGATCCAGGGGATTTTCGAGGTTTGCTGACGCGGATGGTCCAGGACAAGATCACCGTCTCGACCGTCGCGATTGGCGGGGACGCCGACCTTGAGCTCATGCGGAACGTGGCCGCGTGGGGGACCGGACGAGCCTACGTGGCCAAGGACCTCTATACGATCCCCCAAATCTTCACCGCGGAAGCGTTGCTCGCGTCAAGGGTGTACATCGTGGAGGGGCAGATCACCGCGCGGGTCGTCCGCGACGACCTGTTCCCTGACGTGGGGCGGCTGCCACCGCTGCGCGGCTACATCGCAACCGCTCCGAAGCCGACGAGTACGCTCTACTTGGTATCGCCCCAGGAGGACCCGCTGCTCGCCAGTTGGCAATATGGGAGCGGTCGAGCGGTCGCTTTCACCGCTGATGCTGCGCCCCGATGGGCCCCAGACTGGGTGCGCTGGCCGCAGTTTGCGCGGTTCTGGTCCCAGTTGGTCCGGTCGGTCATGCGCTCCGAGGACGCAGGTCTGCAAGCGAGCGTTGAGCGCGAGGCGAATGGTGCGGCAGTGATTCTTGATGCACAGCTGGCCAATGGAGAGCCGCTCGACGACCTTGAAGTGCAGGCCCAGGTGGTGGCAGCCGGTAGGTCGCAGCGTGTGCTCCCGTTGGTGCTATCTGCTCCCGGGCGCTACGAGGGGCATCTGAACCTCCTCGAGGAAGGCGAGTACACCGTTGCGGTCGCCGCACGCCGCGCAGGCCATTTGGTTGGTGTGCGCACCGCCGGCCTGGTGATTCCCTACTCGCCGGAGCTCCGCGATTTGACGGTCAATCATGCGACGCTTGCCCACATCACGGAGGCGACGGAGGGTCATCTGCTGACGGAGGCGAGTGAAGCTCTCCGTCCCGCTCGTCGCCCCCCTCGGGAGACTGGCCCCGCTTGGCCTGGATTCGCAACCGCGGCCGTTGCGGCTTTTGTCGCCGAGATCGCGGCGCGACGAATCCCAGTTCTGGGGGAACGCTTGTCCATGCTTCTGGGCACGCTGCGCAGTTGGTGGCGGCGTCCGCCGTCGACAGCCGACGTGGCGGAGGACCGACACTACGCCGACGCCGACCGGTGGAAGCTTGTCGAGCCGGGGTCCGCTGATGCCGCGGCGTCGATGGAGGCAGCCGCGCGATTGTACATCGCCCGCCTGAAGGCCGTCGACCATGGGCTGCACGAGAAGCGGCCGCCCGACCCGAAGGATCGGACATGATCCCCGGGCAGACCACCGGCATAAGATGAGGATCGTCCGCCATGCCGTCGCCGGCACGCGACCCGGGTCGGGCGGCGTGCAGTGATGTTCCCATTCCCCAGTCGTCCCGCCGCGTTTCCCCTGATGGCTCGCGTCGAGGTGACTTTTCCACGACCTCGCATCGAGCAACTCGAGCGGGCCGTCCACACCGAGCTAGCACGGTTGCCCCTTCCAGATTTGACCGGTCGGCGCGTGATGGTCACCGCCGGAAGCCGTGGCATTCGCGACATCGTCGCGATCCTCGCCGCCACCGTCACCGACCTCCGGGCGCGCGGCGCCCAGGTGGAGGTCGTGGCGGCCATGGGCAGCCACGGTGGCGGCACAGCGCAAGGGCAGCGGCGGTTGCTTGAGCATTTGGGGATCACGGCCGAGTCGGTGGGGGCACCGATTGTCACGTCGATGGATGTCGTCGAGCTGGGGCGCACCCCTGGCGGGCTCGTCGCTTATTGCGACCGACATGCTGCCACCAGTGACGGGATTCTCGTCGTCAATCGGATCAAGCCCCATACCGCGTTTGCGGATCCCTTCGGCAGCGGGTTATTGAAGATGGTCGCGGTCGGGCTCGGGAAGGCGCCCGGAGCGGCGCAGATTCACCGGCAAGGCCCGGGGCAGATGGCGACCGCGATCACCCACCTGGCGGCCGTCACGCTGGCCACGGGGAAGGTGCTGGGCGGGTTAGCGATCCTCGAGAACGCTTACGATGAGACCGCGCAGCTAGTCGGCGTCGCCCCCCAGGACTTCATCCGGAAGGAACACGAGCTCTTCGTCAACGCGCGGGCAATGATGCCCCGTTTGCCGGTGGATGACCTCGATATCTTGATGATCGATGAGATCGGAAAGAACTACAGTGGGACGGGTCTGGACGTGAATGTGATTGGTCGGTGGCGGCTCCCTGAGGTCCCCGAACCCACGAGCCCGCGGATCAAGCGGATCGTCGCCTTGCGGCTTTCGCCACAGTCGGAAGGCAACGCCCAGGGAGTCGGGCTGGCCGATGTTATCACCAAGCGACTCGCGGAAGCGATCGACCCTGTCGCGACCTACATCAACAACTTAGTGAGTACGTACCTGCAGCGCGCATTCATTCCCATCACCATGCCTACCGACGAGGACGCGATCGCACTGGCGCTCGCGAGTCTGAGTCTCCCCGACCCGATTGGGGCTCGGATGGCCCGTATCCACAACACCCTGCACCTCGACGAGGTCTGGCTCTCGGAGCCCCTGCTGGCGGACGTCCGCGGCCGTCCGGGGATCCGGACTGAGCCACCCCGGCCGCTGCAGTTCACTCCGGAGGGGATGCTCGCGGATCTTGCGCATGACGGCTGAGCGAGCCGCTGCGCTCCTCGCCCAAAGCCGGTCGGTTGTCGTCCTCACCGGTGCGGGGATTAGCACGGAGTCAGGGCTGCCCGATTTCCGCTCTCCCCGCGGAATTTGGGCAGAGTGGGATCCGATGGAAGTGGCCACGCTGAGCGCGTTTCGCGCAACGCCCCACCGGTTTTTCGATTTCTATCGGACCCGCCTCGCGACCCTCACCAAGGCTCGCCCTAATGCAGCCCACGTCGCGCTGACCCGATTGGAGGAGCAGGGCCGCGTACGGGTCGTGATCACGCAGAACGTCGATGGGCTGCATCAGGCGGCGGGATCGCAACGCGTGATCGAACTGCACGGCAACCTTCGCGAAGCGATTTGCGACCGTTGTGGTACGGTCGGGCCCATTGCGGCAATTACCGAGGCACTCGAGGCCGGGCGGCTGCCACAGTGCCACGCGTGTCGGGGAGCCCTCAAACCCAATGTCGTGCTCTTTGAAGAACCTCTGCCCGAAAGCGTGTATCGGGACGCCGAGACTGCGTGCCGTGGGGCAGACCTTCTGCTGGTGGTGGGGTCCTCGCTCCAAGTCACCCCAGCGGCCTGGCTCCCCGAGGTCGCCCTTCGACATGGCGCCGCCATGATCATAGTCAACGCGGAGCCCACGCCATTGGATCATGTCGCGAGCGTGGTTATCCGGGGTCGTGCGGGAGTCATCCTACCTGCACTGGTCCATGGCATCGATGGGTCGGGCCAAAAGGACTCGTCCCGCTGACGAAGAACACCCTCTGAGCTAGGCCAGGCCAACCGTCCACGCCCAGAGGGTTACCCATGCCAGAAGCGGAGATTGGCGTCATTGGGGGAACAGGCTTCTACAGCTTGCTTGATGGGGTTGAGGAACGCCGGATCGACACCCCCTATGGTGCCCCCAGCGACATGGTCACAGTTGGGGAGCTCTCGGGGCGTCGGGTCGCATTCCTCCCCCGCCATGGACGCACGCACGCGCTGCCTCCCCATGCCATCAACTATCGAGCGAATCTCTACGCCCTGAAATCGCTCGGGTGCACGCGCGTCCTCGGACCCTGTGCTGCCGGCAGCCTCCAACCGCACATCCAGCCCGGAGATCTGGTGATCTGTGATCAATATGTGGACCGTACGAGCGGACGCAAGGATACCTACTATGATGGGCCCGTGATCACCCACGTGAGCATGGCTGATCCATTCTGTCCCACACTCCGGCAGGTTGCAGCGTCCGCCGCACGGCAGCAAAACCTCGATGTGCACGAGGGGGGGACCGTCGTCGTCATTCAAGGGCCGCGGTTTTCGACCCGGTCCGAGAGCCGGTGGTTCCGCCAGCAAGGGTGGGAAGTCATCAACATGACGCAGTATCCCGAGTGCGCCCTCGCCCGTGAGCTCGAACTGTGCTACGTGAACATCTCGTTGATCACCGATTACGATGTCGGGGTCGAAGGTGATGTGGCCGTGATCCCGGTTACCGCGGACGAGGTCCTGCAGCGGTTTCGCGAGAATCTGGGCACGCTCCGCGAGCTGATCGCGTACATAGTCAAGGCCATTCCCACCGAACGCACGTGTCTGTGCGCAACCGCCTTGCGCAACGCGCGAGTGGGGTGAGCGAGCGTGTGCGGCTTGCCGAGCTTCACCTAGTCTGAGCCGGCGCGAGCGATTGCCTGTCAGAGACTCTAGCGAGTACAGAAGGGATGCCAGATGGACGTCATTGATCTGAGGAGTGACACTGTCACAGAGCCGACTGAAGCGATGCGGGAGGCAATGGCGCGCGCGGTTGTGGGCGACGACGTGTTTGGTGAGGACCCCACAGTTCGCGAGCTGGAGGCCGTCGCCGCTGAAATGGTAGGCAAAGAGGCAGCGGTGTTTGTCCCCAGCGGGACGATGGGCAACCTCGTCGCGGTGCTCACGCACACGCAAAAAGGAGACGAGGTCCTCCTGGAAGCCGAGGCCCACATCTACTACTATGAGGTCGGCTCGATCTCTGCGGTCGCGGGGGTACTCCCGCGACCCATCTCCGGGAGGGCGGGGTACATCGCGCCGGAGCAGGTCCGCGCGGCCGTGCGATCGCCCAACATTCACTTTCCGCCTCCTCGGCTCCTGTGTCTTGAGAATACCCATAATCGCGCCGGCGGCGTGCCCTTCGGTCCTGCGCAGGTGGACGCGGTCTGCGCGACCGCCCATGACCTTGGGCTGGCCGTCCACCTAGATGGGGCCCGTATTTTCAATGCGGCGGTCGCACTCGGAGTCTCTCCCTCGGCCTTGACCCAGTCGGTGGATTCTGTCATGTTCTGTGTCTCGAAAGGGTTGTCCGCCCCGGTCGGGTCGCTGCTCCTGGGTAGCGGCGAGTTCGTCACGCGCGCGCGGCGGTTCCGCAAGATGGTCGGGGGAGGGATGCGGCAGGCAGGCGTCATCGCCGCCGCGGGGCTGGTTGCCCTCCAGACCATGGTTTCGCGCCTCGCGGAGGATCACCGCAATGCGCAGCGGCTCGCTCGCGGCCTCGCGACCATCGCCGGCCTCTCCGTCGATCTGGAGCGCGTCCGGACAAACATGATCATAGTGCAGCTCGCTGAGGGCGGGCCCACAGCCCCGGTCCTGGTTGCCCGCCTGCGGACGGAGGGGGTCCTCGTCGCGCCCATAGGTCCGATGACAATTCGACTCGTGACCCACCGGCATATCTCGAACGCCCTCGTGGATGCGGCCCTCGAGCGGATCGCAAAGGTCGGCGTAGAGCTGGGCAAGGGATCAGACGCCGCAAAGGTGAACTAACTCCGGTCTGGACGGCAAGATCCCAGGTGGGCCTCGGTACAAGCGGGATCTTTGCGTTGATGCAGGGGAAAGCGAGCCCATCGACCATGCCTCGACGACCTGGCGATTCTTGAGCGTCTCGAGGCGGCCGACGATAAGGAATCATTGATCAATGATCGCAAGCTGCGGATCAAGACACTGCAAGCCACACTAGACATCCTCCTGGAAGACATCGAGCACGATCCCTCTCGTTCCTGACTGTGGCTGCCGGACCGCCGTTTGCGCCTGTCAAGTCATCTAAGAACCTAACCGAGTAGAGTATCGTCGCACCATCTAAGATCTAACCGTAGCAGGCCGCCGCTGTGGGGAAGTGGGGGATGCGCCCACTACGATGGGGATGCCGAAGAGCCGCTCGAGGTCGCGCATCGTGTCTCGCTCCACGCGGCTCAGCGGTCGAGGACTTTGCCGGTGGTTTGCGAGGCGGTAGATGCACGTGAGGTTTCGGTTAATGGCGTCGGAAAGGGCGAAGGGATCCAGGTGGGCGCGATGGTGCTGCAAAGCGGCGACCTTGGCCGGGTCGCCCTGGCCCGACGCCAGCAGCCGGTCCAGCGGCGTCTGCGGGCGCTCGTAGACGCGCGTGAGGCGGGAGCCGACGCGGACTTTGCGCAGGAGCTTCACGGAGGGTTGAAAGAGATTCATCAGTGCGCCGGGGAAAGCCTGGGCTCAGAAGAGGAGGTGGTGTACCTCTGAAGTGAGCGATGAGCCTAGCGGGTGGAAATCCCGTCCGGTCAAAGCCTAGCCAGCAAACCGGAAGTGAGTCTTGCGTGGCACACGAGCAATCGTGGCTGCGAAGCGTAGACAACAAGCGAACGGGCCGCATGAATGTAGCCCCGAAATTCTTAACGTTGTGGTGGCCGAGACTGTTGATGAGGTCGAAGGCAGTACCTTCTGTTCCGTGAGGGTGAGGGACAGATGGTCCACCGGGGTCATGGACTGCGGCACGAGCGCAAGAGGCTCACCAGGAACCCGGGAGGCCCCTACATCTCCGTCCTGGAGGTCCCGGGGAGGACAGCCGGGTAATCAAGGTCCTGGCCACCGGCGCGGCAGCGACCGCTGGTGGAGAGACGAACCGTATCGCTGCGAAGGACGGTAGTGATGGACGAGGACAACCGAAGGCCACACGAGGGATGGAGGGGAGTCCGACTGCCCCATAGTACCGAGGAAGCGGGGGAACGCAAGGACCCTGCGGAGGGAAGGGGACAGCGAGGCGGTGCAGCGATGGAGGGAAACACGGACAGCACACAGAGGCTGAAGACCGTGTTCACGAAACTCCGTTGCATATCCGAAAAGGCAAAGCAGGACCCAACTCTGCACTTTACGTCGTTAGCGCACCTGCTGACAGTGGAAATGCTCGGCGAGGCGTACCACCGGCTACGGAAGGACGCGAGCCCGGGTGTTGATGGACTCACCGCGCAGGAATATGAGCAGGACTTGGAGGGGAATCTCCAGGATCTGCATCGACGCCTGAGGGAAGGGCGGTACCGTGCCCAACCCTTGCGACGGGTCTACATTGAGCAGGAAGGAAAGCTGCGTCCGCTCGGGATTCCTTCACTGGAGGACAAGATCGTGCAGAAAGCAGTTGCCCTCGTGATGGAGGCTATCTACGAGCGGGATTTCCTGCCGTGCTCCTACGGGTACCGGCCGAGCCGTGGCTCTCAGGACGCCTTGAATGCGGTGTTCCGGGCTATCGTACTGGGCAAGGTGAACTACGTGCTGGATGTCGACATCAAGAGCTACTTCGACAACATTGTGCGAGAGCATTTGATGGATTTCATCCAGTGGCGGATCAAGGATCCGAGTCTCTTGCGGTTGATTAGCAAGTGGCTCCACGTGGGGGTATTGGAGGATGGCAGGCTCCTGCCAACCACCAAGGGGACTCCTCAGGGTGCGGTAATTAGCCCCGTGCTGGCCAACGTGTATCTACATTATGTCCTCGATGCGTGGATGGACAAAGAGATGAAGCCGCGGCTGCGTGGTGAGATGTATCTCATCAGGTATACTGATGACTTCATCGTCTGCTTCCAGTACCGAGGAGACGCAGAGCGCGTTGCCAGTGTGCTCCGGGAGCGGTTGGCCTCGTATGGTCTGGAGCTGAGCGAGGAAAAGACTCGGCTTCTCACCTTCGGGCGATTTGCCGAGCAGGACTTGCGACGCCAGGGTCAGGGGAAACCGCCGACCTTCGACTTCCTTGGGTTCACGCACATTTGTGCGCGAGGCCGAAATGGGAAGTTTACGGTCCATGTCCGCACAGCACGGAAGCGGCTGCGGCGAGCAATGCAGCAGGTAGCTGAGTGGTGTCAGGTACATCGGCACCTCTCAGTAGGAGACCAACACCAGGCGCTCAGCCGCGCACTTCAAGGACATTACGCCTACTACGGACGGCGCAGTAACATGCAAAGCCTCCAGCGATTCTTCTGGTTTGTCCAGAGGACCTGGTACAGATGGCTTCGGCGGCGATCACAGCGCCAGAGCCTGACGTGGGCGGCGTACGATCATCTCCTGAGCAGATATCCACTCCCCACACCACGTATCGTGCATCTTGGTGCCTGTTAGCCTGAAGGGGAATCGTCTTGAAGAGCCGAGTGCCGGAAATCGGCATGCTCGGATCTGTGGGGGGCCCGGCAGGGCGACCTGCCGGGCTATCCCGAGTGAGGCGGAGGTGGGTGCGATAGAGGGCGTTGATCGCGGCCACGGCCTGGGGGGAGTCATACCGATCCCAGCCCAGCAGCTTCCGGACGTGGGTCCAATTTTTCTGCTCGATGTGGGCATTGTCGTCCTTCTTGTAGGGGCGCCCGCGCGTAAACTGGACGTGATGGAGCTGGCAGTAGCGAAAGAGATGGTCGTTGATGAACTCGGAGCCGTTGTCGGAGTCGAGCCCGCGCAGTGGGAACGGCATGACCGCCACGATCGCGGCGAGCGCGTGGCGGATGCCGGCCTGGCCTTTGCCCATGACCGCGCACGTTTCGACCCAGCCGGTGTGGATGTCGGTGAGGTTGAGCGAATAGGCGAATTCGCCATCGGCCGCGTTGCCGGAGTGGGAAACCAAATCGACCTCGGCAAAGCCGGGGATGGTGACCGCCCAGTGATCCGTCTTGATCGGGATGTGATGCTTGAGAAGGGTCCCGGGCTTGGTGCGGCCATACAGCCGACGCTTGAGCTGACGTTTCTGAGGGGCGAGATGGCGGTCAATGGTCCGCGGGCTGATGACTCCCAATTGGCGCTCGACGCGCGGAGAGAACTGAAACCGGCGTTGGGCCCAGGGAAGCCACACCGGCAGCAAGGCCTTGAGCCGCAAGGACCAGGGGTAGCCCGCCGCTTTCCAGATGGCAGTCAGCACGGCATCGGTTGACGCGTCGTAGGTCTTCGCACGTTGGCGGCGACGCGACGGGCGGGGAGGTGGCGGCCCATTGAGCACGTGGATGACGTACTTGCGGTTGTACCCGGTGGTGGCGCAGAATTCATCGAGGATCTGGTGTTTTGCAGCTTTAGAAGCCGTGGCATAGCGTTTGTAGACCACGTGCGTGTACTCTCGCTTCGACGTCGGGCCCATGCGCCGCACCCTCCCAGCGTATCGTGCTGGGTTAGATCTTAAATGGCGTGACGATAGGCCCTTGGGTTAGATTGTAGATGGCGCGATTCGTTGCGTTGACCACGCGTTGGGGAGTGTGCTATACTTCGGCTCGCTTATGGCGCCAAGTAGAAGCCGCCGCTTCTCACCGTCCGGCTGCAAGCCAGGACGGTCAATCTCGATGACGCTACGGTGTCGACAGGGATGGCGGGGGCCATCCCTGTTGTGTTTTGTCGTTTGGGGGGTGTAAGCGTATCGAAAAAGAAGCACGAGTGAACGAACGCATCCGAGCACGCGAAGTTCGGGTGATTGGTGCTAACGCGGAACAACTGGGCATTCTGCCCATCCGCGACGCGCTCGCGAAGGCGCAAGAAGCAGAGCTTGACCTCGTCGAGGTCGCACCCACGGCTCAACCGCCGGTGTGCCGCATCATGGACTACGGGCGGTACAAGTACGAACAGGGGAAGCGCGAACGGGGGGCGCACCGTCATGCGCGAGCTTCCGACCTCAAGGGCATGCGGATGAGTCCCAACATCGGCGAGCACGACTTTCAAGTGAAGACGAAGCACGTCTTGGATTTCCTGAAAGCAGGGCATAAGGTCCGGGTCTCCATGTGGTTTCGAGGTCGCCAGATGGCACATCCGAAGTTAGGGGAAGTCCTTTTGGTGCGCCTGGCGGAGGCGGTCGCTGAAGCGGGTGGCGTTGAACGGCCGCCCTTGTTGGAAGGACGCAACATGATCATGATCTTGACGCCGCGGCGATCAGGCTAGCGCTGGCGGACGGGGCGGGGGGCCATGGGGAAGGCGAAGACACATCAAGGTACCGCGAAACGGATCACGGTTTCGGCCCGCGGGAAGTTCCGGCGGGGTCGGCAGATGGCAGGTCATCTCAAGGTCACCAAACGACCGAAACGGTTGCGAGCCCTCCGACGTCCTGTCGCGGTCGACGGAGCGGATGAGCACCGCCTGCGAGCGCTCCTCCCGCATGCCCGTCGTGCGCGGGAACGGAGTGGCCGCGGGACGGACGACGTCGGCCAAACGCTCTGAGAAGGATGTGACGTGTCATGGCACGGGTTAAACGCGGCACGAGTGTTCGCCGTCGGCATAAGAAGATCCTCAAACTGGCGCGGGGTTACTACGGCGCCAAGCATCGGTGGTTCAAGCTCGCTAACCAATATGTGGTGCGGGCACTCGCCCGAGCCTACCATGACCGGCGGCTCCGGAAACGGGACTTTCGGCGTCTCTGGATCGCGCGCATCAACGCAGCGGCGCGCACGAACGGGGTCTCCTACAGTCGCCTCGTCGCGGGGTTGCGGCAGGCCGGGATCGTCGTGAACCGGAAAATTCTCGCGGACCTGGCCGTTCAGGATAGCGCGGCGTTCACTGTCCTGGTCACGAAGGCAAAGGCAACACTCAAGTCCCCCCCGCGCTAAGTCCATCGAGGTCGGGTGCGCCGGGGTGCCTGCGGTCAGTGCCGCCGCGGTTTGCGTCCTGAGTGGTTCCCTCCATGGACCGTACACTCACGAGCATCAAGAACCCACTTGTCAGCACGATCCGCACCCTTGGCGATCCGCGCCACCGCCGGGTCGAGCAACGTTTGGTGGTTGAAGGCGTCCGGATGCTTGAGGAGGTGCTGGATGCTGGCGTGGCGGTAGATGTCCTCCTCTATGATCCCACGCTCCGCGACCACGCCCGGGCGACGCGCGTGCTCGAGCGAGCGAGAACCGCTGGCATCAGGCTGATTCCCGCACACCCCCGCGTGATCGCCGCGTGCAGTCAGGTGAAGACCCCGCAGGGCATGATCGCAGTCGTACATGAGCCACGCGTAGACCTTGCCTCGGTGCTCGGGGCCCGCCAGCTGCTCTTGGTGGTAGCGGACCGCCTCCAGGATCCGGGTAATCTGGGATCGCTGATCCGGATTGCCGATGCTGCCGGAGCAACGGCCGTCGCCGTGACGGCCGGGAGTGTCGATCCCTATCACGCAAAGGTGGTTCGCGCTACGGCAGGGTCGCTATTCCACCTCCCAGTCATCCCCGTGATCCCGGAAGCGGCGATCCCGCTCCTGCTCACCCATCGAGTCAGGATCTTTGCTGCGGACCAGGCGGGGACGGTCGACTACACCGAAGTTGACTACCGCCCTCCGGTCGCGTTGGTGGTCGGGAATGAGGGAGAAGGGCTCGACCAGCAATGGATCGCAGCGGCGACCGCAACTATCCGGATTCCGCACTACGGTCGGGCAGACTCGCTCAACGTCGCTGTGGCCGCAGGAATTCTGCTCTACGAGGCACAGCGGAGCGCACACTTGACGAGGTGACCACATGGCAGAAGGGATCTTCCGTCACATCGACACGCTCGACGAGGTGGAAATCGCCCCCGGGGTGCACTTTCGGATCCTGGTAGGCTCCCAGCTCATGTTCAGCGTCGTCCGGTTTGCGCCGCATGCCACGGTGGCGACGCATCATCATCCGCACGAACAACTCGGGTTTCTGGTCGACGGAGAACTGGAGATGTGGATCGGCGATGAGCACCGCCACCTCCGTCGCGGAGACGTCTACGCGATTCCTCCCGACGTTCCTCACGGAGCACGGACCCATGACAGCGTCGCACTCGTACTCGACGCGTTTCATCCACTTCGGGAGGACTATATCAAGCGATTTTCGTCGAATCGAACGTGAGGTTTTCATTGTCACGATCGCCAGGGCTGTGATATACTCCTTGCCAATAGCGGTGCACATAGCACCTGATCGGAACGCTCCAGTCGTTAGGGGGGTGATTCGGTGGAGTTGGTGTGGACACCGCTCGTTTACTGGCAATTGTTCGAGTCGACCGGGTCCATCTGGGCATATTTGGCGTATCGCCGGTGCACGATACTCCGGACGGTGCAAGTGAAGGTTTCGCTCAACTGAATACGGCGCAATGACGGAGAAGAGTATCCCGTGCGCGTCCCGCAGAGAGGGGAGGCAATAGACTGAAAGCCTCCCCGGGGCCTGAGCCGGGAGAAGTTCGCTCCTGAGCTGGCCCCTGAACTCGCATGACGACGCACAGTAGGGGGCCCCGGTTCGCTCTCGGATAATGGGCGTGGAGCGCTAGCTCGCGCCCATCGGTGCGGCTAGAAGCAGGGTGGTACCACGAAAGCGTCGCTTTCGTCCTTGGCGAAGGCGGCGTTTGCATTTCCAGGGAGGATCGCGATGACCGCACCCGACCATGACCTAACCCAGCTTAGCCAGGAGGCCGAGACGGCGATCCAGAGCGCTCCGACGGCGGAGGCGCTCGAGGCGGTGCGCGTCAAGTACCTGGGTCGGCGCGGCCGGCTCGCGCAGCTCTTTGACCAACTCCCCGCTCTCCCGGCCTCCCAGCGACCGGAAATGGGCCAGCGGTTCAATGCGTTGCGCGCTCTGTTGGAGGCGAGGCTCGCCGTGCGAACCCGACAACTCGTAGAAGCCGCGCAGACCAAGAGTGCGGCCTCGGACGCGATCGACGTCACCCTCCCAGGACGGCGTCGCCGCGTGGGCCGCCGTCATGTGCTGAGTCGGACGGTGCAAGAAGTCCAGCGGATCTTCTTCGGGATGGGGTTTGAGATCGTGGATGGCCCAGAAGTCGAGACCGACGAGTTCAACTTCGAACGCCTGAACATGCCACCCGACCACCCGGCGCGCGATAGTCAGGACACATTCTACATTACCGACGACTTGCTCCTCCGCACGCATGCGACCGTCGTCGACGCCCACATGATGGTGGGGCGGACCCCGCCCATGCGCATCCTGACGACCGGGCGATGCTACCGTCGCGATCCCACCGACGCGACCCACATGCCTGTCTTCCATCAAGTCGATGGTTTCATGGTTGGGGAGCACCTCACGATGGCGAATTTGAAGGGAGTGTTGGCCTCCTTCACTCGGCAGATGTTCGGTTCTCAGACCCCGTTCCGTTTTGTGCCGGGGTACTTCCCGTTCACGGAGCCCAGCGCTGAACTCTTCGTCTCCTTTGGTGGCCGCTGGCTCGAGCTTGGCGGGTGCGGCATGTTTCATCCCCGCGTGCTCGAGATGGCGGGGATTAACCCTCGGCACCATACCGCGTTCGCCTTTGGGTTGGGCGTGGACCGTCCGGCGATGGTGCGCTACGGTATTCCCGATCTCCGTCTGTTTTGGGACAACGACTTGCGGATGTTGGAACAGTTCTAGGGCGGATGGCCTGAGTCTCTAGCACGAGGTGGGCAGAAGTGCGCATCCTGTTGTTGTGGCTCAAAGACTACGTCGATGTCCCCTGGTCCGTCGAGGAGCTCGCCGAGCGGCTTCCCATGCTCGGTTTTGGTGATACTGCGGTCACCCGCGTGGGCGAGGACGCGATCCTTGACCTGGAGATCGGGGCCAACCGCGGAGACCTCATGAGCGTGATCGGCGTCGCCCGCGAACTCGCGGCAGCTAGCCGCAACGCCATCCGATTCCCTCGCGTGGACCTGGTCGAAGACCCCACTCCTCCCGTGACCGAGCTGGCCCGCGTCGAGGTGGCAGCTCCCGAGTTGTGCCCCCGGTACACTGCCCGGATGATTCTTGATGTCCAGGTTGGCTCATCCCCAGGATGGATGGCTGGCCGCCTGGAGGCCTGCGGCGTTCGCAGCATCAACAACGTCGTTGATGTGACCAACTACGTCATGCTCGAGATGGGGCAGCCCCTTCACGCGTTCGACTATGATCGACTCCAGGGCGGCCGTGTGATCGTCCGCAGGGCTCATCGGGGAGAACCTCTGACGACCCTTGATGGGGTCGAACGGCGCCTCGATCCCGACACGCTGGTCATTGCCGATACCCAGCGCGCCGTGGGGGTCGCGGGGATCATTGGCGGCCGCGAATCGGAAATCGGTTCGACAACACGCCGCGTGCTGCTCGAAGCCGCAAGTTTCGCCCCCGCGAGCATTCGGCGGACCAGCAAGCGCCTGGGGGTGCGAACTGAGAGCAGCGCTCGATTTGAGCGGGGGGTCGATCCCGCAGGCGTGTTAGCCGCTTCGGCTCGGGCGATTCAATTGATGGTGGAGACGGCAGGCGGGCGTATCCTCCGGGGCGCGGTGGATCTGTACCCAGCACCCCGGGCCGCTGTGCGCCTCGAATTACCCTGGTCTAGCGTCGCGCGACTTCTAGGGATGGACGTCCCAATCGATGAGGGTGTGGCGATCTTGCGAAGCCTTGGGTTCGCCGCCGACGTGAACGGTCAGACGGTGCGCGTGCAGGTACCTTCCTTCCGGATGGATGTGGAGCGCGAGGAGGACCTTATCGAGGACGTCGCACGACACTACGGGTACGACCGCATTCCCGAGACGATGCCTGTGGAAGAGATCGTGCAAGGGAAGTACGCTACGCAGTTGGAGGCGGAGCAGTTTGTGCGCGAGGTAATGATTCGAGCCGGTCTCACCGAGGTGCTCACCCTCTCGCTCACCCATCCCGGGTCGCTTGACCACCTCCGGTTGCCCGAGAGGCATCCGTGGCGCAGGGCGGTGGAGATTCGCAATCCGCTGGGGGAGGACCACACCCATCTGCGTACGACCCTTCTACCGGGCGTGCTTGGGGTCGCCCAGGTCAACATCAGCCATCGCATCACCGATGTCCAGATCTTTGAAGTCGGCCGGACATTCGATCCCGACGGGAATGCCGTGGCCGAGCGGCGTCGGCTTACGTTGCTGCTGACCGGACGGTTGTTGCGGGGTGCGTGGAACATCCCCGCCGAAGTGGCGACGGCGAGTTTCTTTCACGCGAAGGGGATCCTCGAGACGCTGCTCGAAGAGTTGCGCATTCCAGGGGCGATTTTTGCGCCCGCGCCCTCGCCGTGGCTCGTTGCGGGTCGTGCGGCCGAGCTTCGCCACCGTGGCGGGGTTATTGGGACACTTGGGGAGCTTCACCCGGACGTGGCGACCGCGTATGGGCTCACAGCCGGCGTCTACGTCGCCGACCTCGACCTGGACACGCTGCTCCAAGCGGCGACCTTCCGCCCGCAGTTAGTAGCCCTCCCGCGGTTTCCCTCCGTCCGACGGGACCTCGCCATCGTCGTGTCTGCGGCGATTCCGGCGTCGCAGGTCGTCGAGGTGATCTCGGCGGAGGCCGGAGAGCTCCTGGAATCGGCCGAGTTGTTCGACCTCTACACGGGGCCCCCCATCCCCCCAGGGCATCGCAACCTCGCCTATGCGCTGACGTTCCGGGCCAGGGATCGGACGCTGGATGCGGCCGCGGTCGATGCGATCCTCGGCCGAATCACGCGGGCGCTCCGGAAGCGGTTGCGGGCGGAATTCCGTGAGTGATAGAATCGGGGCGTGACTTGGCTCGATTGGGCAATGGTTGCGGTCCTGCTGTACTCGCTCCTCCATGGGTTGCGACGCGGACCGCTCACCGGTCTCCTTAGCACGGTGGGTCTGATCGTGGGGTTTGTGGTCGCGTCGGCATGGTACCCGGCACTGGCGGACATGCTCACGTTGTCTCTGCACCTGGACAAGGCGTGGGTGGGGACCGGCGCGTTCCTCGTGTTGTTCCTCGTCGTCTACGTGATCATCGGTGTGGTGGTCACGATCCTGCTGTGGGCTCGGCGGATGTCTATGAGCACTCGCCTCATGGGGGCGCTGGTGGGGGTGTTGAAGGGAGCGGTGTTGGCGACGCTGCTCCTCGTCGTTGTGCTCGCGTCTCCGCTCGGGCCGATGGTCCACGATGACGCGAACCACTCCCGGATTGCCCCTTATGCGGTCCAAGGATACCAAAGCACGCTCAAGGTTCTCCTCCGCGTGCTCCCCTCGACGGTCCACCTGCCGGACGCTGATAGCACGCGTTTCTAAGACGGCATGAAGAACCGCGCGGTCGCGGCGATGTTTCACGACATCGCCGGTATGCTCGAGATCATGGAGGAGTCGCCCTTCCGCATCAACGCCTACCGGCGGGCGGCACGCGCCCTGGAAGGGTTGACAGAAGATGTCGCGGTCGTCGCTGCGCGTGGCGCGCTCACCGAGATCCCCGGGGTTGGTCCACGTATTGCCGAGAAGATCACTGAGTTCCTTGCGACGGGAACCTGCGCGTACTACGAGGAGCTCCGCGCTCACCTTCCCGCCGGCGTCACCGCGCTGATGACCGTTCCTGAAGTGGGGCCGAAGACCGCGTTGCTCCTCCAGCAACGGCTAGGTATTAGCACGGTCGAGGAGCTGGAGCTGGCCGCGCGAGACGGGAAGATCCGCTCGCTTCCACGGATGGGGGCCAAGACGGAGGAGAACATCCTTAAAGGGATTGCGATGCTCCGGCGCGGCTCGACCCGGCATCCGATCGGGCGGGTCCTTCCATACGCAAGCGAACTATTGGAGGTTGTCCGCGCAGTACCTGAGGTCAAGACCCTGAGTCTGGCGGGGAGCCTCCGACGGATGAAAGAGACCGTGGGCGACATCGACCTCCTGGTGGCTGGTGGCCAAGCGGATCAGGTAATGGATGTCTTCACCGGGTTCCCCCGAGTCAAGCAAGTGCTTGCTAAGGGGCTCACCAAGTCTAGCGTCGTCCTCGATGTGGGCATCCAGGCAGACGTTCGGGTCGTTGAGCCCGATGGCTATGGCGCCGCGCTTCAGTACTTCACTGGGAGCAAAGACCACAACGTGAAGGTACGAGAACGGGCTGTTCGGCGAGGTTTGAAGGTAAACGAGTACGGGGTCTTTGCGGTCCCAGGCGACCGACGGGTTGGGGGCGCGACGGAAGCTGAGGTCTACGAGGCCGTCGGGTTGGTATGGATCCCTCCAGAGATTCGAGAAGACCAGGGAGAGATCGAGCGAGCGGAGCACGGGAGTCTCCCGTCGCTTATCAAAGCGACCGAGCTCAGGGGTGACCTCCATGTGCACACCCGTTGGAGCGATGGGACGGAGTCCGCACAGGAGATGGCTACGGCAGCCAAGGCGCTGGGCTATGAATACGTGGCCATCACCGATCATTCACAGTCATTGAAGTTCGTCGGGGGAGTGACGGTCGACGAGCTCCGAGACCATGCGACGGTTGTCAAACGAATCGCCGACAAGGTTGGCATTGCGATCCTCATTGGAACCGAGTGCGACATCAAACTCGACGGGACTCTGGACTACCCTGACGATGTCCTCCAGGAGCTCGACGTAGTCATTGCGTCCATCCACACTCGTTTCAGGATGAGTCAAGAGGAGATGACGGACCGACTTGTGCGAGCGATGGAGAACCCGCATGTGGACATCATCGGACACCCCACTGGCCGGTTGTTGGAGCGCCGCGAAGCTTACGAGCTCGATTTCGAGCGCATCCTGGAGACTGCGCATCGGACCGCGACAGCATTGGAGATCAACGCGTCCCCTGAGCGCCTGGACCTCCGGGATGTCTACGCCCGGATGGCGAAGGACCGGGGAGTGAAGCTCGTGATCAACACCGACGCGCATAGCCACTACGAGTTGCAGAACAACATGGCGTTTGGGATCGGCGTCGCGCGACGCGCGTGGCTCGAGGTCACCGACGCGGTCAACACATTCCCCCTGGCGCAGCTCCGTGCGTATCTGGATGAGCGCTAGCGGAACGTCCGCGGGGGCCTCGAGGAGTGGAGAAGGGCCCAGTTCCAGGGATCTTCTCCCGGTCGGGGGGTCGGGATCCGAGCCGGATGAGATCTCCCGCTTGTTCTCTCCCCGGTGAGGGCCTACCGACCTTTCTCGCGCAGGTTTTTCGCTCGCGACACGCTCATCGTCGCTCGAGCGGTGCTGGGGCACGTCTTGGTCCATGAGACGCCACGCGGTCGGCTCGTGGGACGGATCGTCGAGGTCGAAGCCTACCGCGGGCCTCGCGATCCGGCCAGTCATGCCTTCCATCGCAGGCCGCGGAGTACGATCATGTGGGGAGAGCCTGGGACAGCCTACGTGTACTTCACCTATGGGAACCACTACTGTGTCAATGTCGTCACCGAACCGGAGGGAACGGCTGGCGCGATTCTGTTGCGAGCGTTGGAACCAGTGGAAGGGCTGGATCTGATGCGCGCGAACCGGGCTGTGACAGAGGACCGGTTCCTCCTCAGCGGCCCAGGCCGGTTGACGCAGGCCATGGGGATTGGAGCGCACCACAACGGGGTCGATCTCACCCAGCGGCCGCTGTACCTGGCGTCCGGCCGGAAGGATCCGCTTCCGGTGAAGACCAGCCCACGGATCGGGATTCGGGTCGCGACCAGCCGGCCGTGGCGATTCTACATCGCGGAGAGCGCGTTTCTATCACGGTGATGAGGCAGGTGCTGCTGCTCTTCATCGATGGAGTGGGGCTCGGGGACGACGATCCGGCTGTTAACCCGATTGTCGCAGCTCAAACTCCGGTGCTCGACGCGCTTCTCGGAACGAAACTCGTCGCGACCTCCCAGCGTGTCAAGACCGCTCGGGCCCTGTTGGTGCCAACCGACGCGACGCTGGAGACGGGCGGGCTGCCGCAAAGTGCCACGGGGCAAACCGCCCTATTCACGGGACTGAACGCAGCGCGCGCCGAGGGCCGCCACGTCACGGCGTATCCTACGAAGGCGCTGAAGGAGCTCCTTGGTGAGCACAACCTCTTCCGGCGCGTCAGAGATTCGGGGGGTACGGTCGCGTTAGCGAATGCCTACACTCCGGAGTACTTCTCCGCGGTCGAGGCACGCCGACTCCGGCACGCGGCGATCACCTTCTCGGCTCTGGCGACGGGCGTCCCCCTGCGGGGGCTCGAGGACCTGCGCCTGGGGCGTGCCGTCTTCCACGATTTGACCAATGCCCGACTCCAGCGGTGGGGCTATGATGTCCCGTCCCGGACCCCGTATGAGGCGGGCGCCATCCTCGCGCGCCTCGCCATGGAGCACCACCTCACGGTCTTCGAGTTCTTCCTTACCGACCTCGCCGCCCACGGACGCGTCGCTGTGGAGCCAGTCACCGTGGTGGAAATGCTCGATGAATTGCTGGGGGGGGTGGTTGGCGTGGCAGACTTAGAGCGGCTGCTCGTCATCGTTACCAGCGACCACGGCAACCTCGAAGATCGGCGAGTCGCGACACACACGCGCAATGCTGTGCCCACTGTCCTGATTGGGCAGGGCCGGGAAGCGGTCGGGGCTCAAATCCATACGCTGATGGACATCACGCCTGCGATCGTCGGCTGGGTCGCCGGGGAACGCGTCGATGGATGAGCGCACGCTCCGAGTCCTTGAGTTCCCGAAAGTGCGCGACCGGCTTGCCGCCATTGCTGTAACGGCGATTGGGCGGGAGCTGGCTGCCGCGTGTTCCCCTTCGACCGATCCGGATCAGGTGCGCGAATGGCTGCGGGAGACCTCCGAGGCCGTCAGCGTGATGGCGGACGGGCCAGTGCCGCTTCGAGGGACAACAGATCTTCGCGAGACCGTCACTCAGGCAGAACGTGGAGCGATCCTGGACCCCGCCCACTTCCTGGCCATCCGGGATACCCTCGTCACGATCCGCCAATGTCGGGCGTGTCTGATTGATCGCCGTCTGCGCGGACCGGGGCTGGCCGAATTCGCCGACCAGATGGCGACGTTTGACACCCTCGAGGCGGCGATTCGCAAGACCGTGGCAGACGACGGGACGATTCCCGACGGCGCAAGTGAGACGCTGGGGCGCATTCGGCGGGACCAACGGACTCTCCATGGACGGCTCCGCGAGCGGCTGGAGGACATCCTGCGGGGTCCCCTCGCGCGGATGCTGCAGGACCACCTGATCACCATACGAGGCGAGCGCTACGTAGTTCCCGTCAAGCAGGAGTTCCATGGACAGTTCCCGGGGGTACTCCACGATCAGTCTGCCAGTGGTGCCACGGCGTTCATGGAGCCGTTGGCGTTGGTGCCGCTAGGGAATCAACTCCGCGAACTCGAGATTGCCGAACGGGACGAGGTCGCGAGGCTCTTGCGAGAGTTGAGCGCCCGGATTGGGGCGCACGCAGTCGCGCTGAAGCACTCCATGGAAGCGCTGGGCCACATTGACTTTGCCATTGCGAAGGGGGTGTTGGCGCAGATGATGGACGCCTCCGCCCCGGTCATCCGGACCGATGGGGTGGTCCGATTGCGCCGCGCCCGGCACCCTCAACTGGTAGGTGACGTGGTCCCGATCGACGTGTGGCTCGGGGACGAGTTCACGACTCTGGTCGTGACCGGGCCGAACACGGGAGGCAAGACGGTCACACTGAAGACGATCGGCCTCCTGACAGTGATGGCGCAGGCGGGCCTGCACCTCCCCGCGGCCGAAGGGTCGGAAGTCGCCGTCTTTCCCCAGGTATTTGCCGATATTGGCGACGAGCAGAGTATCGAACAGTCGTTGAGCACATTTTCCTCGCACATGGGGGCGATTGCCGGGATTATCAGCCAACTCCGGGGTCCGGCGTTGGTACTGCTCGATGAGATCGGAGCCGGTACGGATCCCACGGAAGGTGTCGCCCTTGCCCGTGCCCTGATCGAGTATCTCCACGCGCTAGGAGTTCGAACGGTCGTGACCACGCACTACAGTGAACTCAAGACACTGGGATACGTACATCCCGGGGTGCAAAATGCCTCGGTCGAGTTCGATACACAGACCCTTCGTCCGACGTACCGCCTACTGCTCGGGGTGCCGGGACGCAGCAATGCGCTCACGATCGCGTCGCGGCTCGGAGTGAGCCCGTCGATCATCGAGCACGCGCGGACGTTTCTCGGCGCGCACGAGGTCGCGATCGATCGGATCCTAGGTGATCTCGAAGCCGATCGACGGACCTCCGAGGAGGAGCGCGCCGCGGCCACGGCGCGGCGGCGTGAAGCCGAGCAGGTGCACGCTCGGTACGAAGCGGAGCTGGACAAGCTGCGCGACGAACGGAAGAAGGTTCTCGCCAAGGCCCGCGACGAGGCGGAGGCCCTGCTGGTGCGCACCCGGCGCGAGGCCGCCGCGATCATCGAGTCCCTGAAGTCCGCACCGCCTCCCGACGTAATCCAGGAGGCACAGCACCGCCTCCGCGAGCTGGCGGAAGAGTGGGTCGCGCAGGTGCCGGCTGAGGCACCGCCTGGCGTTCCATTGACGGATGTCCAACTGGGCCAGCAGGTGTTCGTGGTCCCCTTGAACCGTCCCGGGACCGTCCGCGCTGTCGCGGAAGCACGCGGGGAGGTGGAGGTAGAGAGTGGAGCGCTCCGGGTGCGAGTGTCCCTCTCCGCGCTTCGGGCAGTGGACACAAAGTACGTCGAGCCACTGGAACCTGCCCAACGCATCACGGTACCTCCGCCCATAGACGTGCCGCTGTCGCTCGACGTACGGGGACAGACGGTAGAGGAGGTGATCCCGAAGGTCGACCGCTACCTTGAGGATGCTGTTCAGAGCGGGCTGGCTCGCGTGACGGTCATTCACGGGAAGGGGACCGGTGCACTGCGCCGGGCGGTGCATGAGTTCCTGGCCACGCACCCGCAAGTCCGAGCGTTCCGGTTGGGAGCGCGCGGAGAGGGGGACACCGGTGTGACGGTGGTGGAGCTGCAAGATTAGAACTGGTGGAGGGATGCTATAATCGTGGCATTATCTTCATGACATCGCTGAGTCCGGACGCACAACTCGAACGTCTCCGCCGGGGGACGGTAGAGATCATCTCCGAAGAAGACCTGAGGGCGAAACTCCGCCTGGGGCGTCCCTTGCGGGTCAAACTCGGGGTCGATCCAAGCGCTCCCGACATCCACCTCGGTATTGCGATCGTGATGCGAAAGCTGCGGCAGTTTCAGGAGCTCGGCCACGAGGCAATCCTCGTGGTGGGCGATTTCACAGCCCGCATCGGGGATCCCTCAGAGAAGAAGAAGACGCGGCCGATGCTCAGTTCGGACGAGGTGCTGCGGAACGTCGCGACGTACCGGGACCAGTACCGTCGGATTCTCGAACCGCAGCGTACGCGCGTGGTGTTCAACAGTGAGTGGCTGGGTCGATTGTCCTTCGCCGACGTCGTTCAGCTCGGGTCGAAGACGACGGTCGCGCGGATCCTTGAGCGGGACGACTTCACCGACCGGATGAGGGGAGGGATTCCGATCTTCCTTCACGAGATCTTTTACCCGCTCTGCCAGGCGTACGATTCCGTTCAGCTCCAAGCGGATGTTGAGCTCGGCGGAACCGACCAAAAATTCAATAACCTCATGGGGCGGAATCTCCAGCGCGAGTTCGACCAGGACCCGCAAGTGGTCGTGTTGACCCCGCTGCTGGTCGGGCTCGACGGCACCGAGAAGATGAGCAAGAGCTTGGGCAATGCGGTCGGGATCGCCGAGCCTCCTGCAGAAATGTATGGGAAGATCATGTCGGTGCCCGATGCCTTGACTGCGCACTACTTCGAATTCTGTACGGAGGTCCCGATGGAAGAGGTGCAGAGCCTCGCCCACGCATTGGCCGAAGGAACCGTGCATCCACGCGATGCGAAGGCGCGCCTCGCACGGGAGATCGTGACCCTGTGGCATGGCCCCGCGGCCGCGGGAGCCGCCGAGGACGAGTTCCGCCGGGTCTTTGTGAGCAAGCAGCTCCCGGACCAGATTCCCGAAGGTCTGATCAGCCGGGACGAATTGCGGCAAGGGAAAGCGCGTGTGGTGAAGTTACTCGTCCTCCTCGGCCTCGCCGAATCCAATGGCGAAGCACGGCGGCTCATCGCGCAGGGTGGGGTGAGCATTGACGGGACGCGTGTCCGTGACGTCGATGCCGAGATACAGGTGGAGGACGGACTGGTGCTGCGGGTTGGGCGCCGGCGCTTCGCGAAGCTCCGCCTCAACTAGTGGAGGGGACGATGAGCAACACACCAGCTGACGGAGTGCGGGAGACCGTACTTCGGACCATTGACGCGGCGGCGGGGGAGCTTGTCGCGTTGTCCACGCGGATTCACAAGACGCCGGAAGTCGCCTTTCATGAAGTCCAGGCGTCACAGTGGTTGACTGATGCGCTCGAACGACGGGGCTTCCAGGTCCGCCGTGGGGTCGCCGATCTGCCGACAGCGTTTCGGGCTGAGGCCCTCGGGCGAGAGCCGGGCCCGGCGGTCGCGATTCTCGCTGAGTACGACGCGTTGCCGGAAATTGGCCACGCGTGCGGGCACAATTTGATCTGCACGGCGGCCGTAGGCGCGGCTTTCGGCCTCGCGGCGGCGAAAGACCGTCTGCCAGGGAAAACGGTTGTTTTGGGGACACCTGCGGAAGAAGGGGGCGGAGGCAAGGTTCTCATGCTCCAACGGGGTGAGTTTGTCGGCCTGGACGTCGCCCTGATGGTGCACCCGGCTTCGTACACCCTGACCATGCGGCCTTCGCTCGCCTCCTACCGCCTGAGAGTGAAGTACCTTGGCAAAGCAGCCCATGCGGCATCCGCGCCTTTTGAGGGGATCAACGCGTTAGATGCGCTCATCCAGCTGTTTGTGGCTATTGGATTGTTGCGGCAGCAGTTGCGCGAGGACGCGCGTGTCCACGGAATCATTACCTATGGTGGCGCCGCCGCGAATATCATTCCAGACCGGGCGGAGGCGACCTTTAGCGTGCGTGCAACCGACAGCGCGTACGCGAAGGAGGCCCTCGACAAGGTCCTCAGTTGTGCCCGCGCGAGCGCGGAAGCGACAGGGGCAACCCTGGAATTTGAGACAAAGAAAGGCTATGACGCGATGAAGGCCAATCGCCCGTTGGCGGACGCGTTCGGTCGCCATCTCCGGGAGTTGAACTGGTCTGTGGATGCGCTCCCCGCGCGACCGCGGATGGGATCGACAGACTTAGGAGACGTCAGTCAGGTCCTCCCGTCGATCCACCCATACATGACGATTGGGCGGGATCTCACGGGTCACACCACTGAGTTCCGAGAGGCGGCGTGCTCGCCCCAGGCCTTCCAAACGATGCTCGTCGCCTCAAAGGCGATCGCCTTAACCGCGCTCGATGTGCTCACGGATGCAGCTTTCTTGGCACAGGTACGCGCTGACTTTACGGGGGCAGAGGCGCGACCACGAGTTGGCTGACGAGCTTGCGCCAGGCTCCACGTGCAAGACTACGTCTTTCGGGTTCCGGCCATTTCTTGACCAAGTATCCTTGACGTCAGTATACTGGCTGTTGAGTTCTCGCCAAGTGCGTGTGGGCCCTTAGCTCAGGTGGTGAGAGCGCACCCCTGATAAGGGTGAGGTCCGTGGTTCGAGTCCACGAGGGCCCACCAGACCAATAGCAACCTTCAAGCATGTCAGTAGGCACACTGAAGTCTGATTGGGGACGGTCGAATGACGCCGGTAGGGGGAACGTCCAACCTTACACGTTTCGAATCACGTCTCTAATGAGTTTCCTCTCCTCGAATGTCCATGCGGCGGGACTTTCCTTGTGTGCATCTGCACCGTGGAGTTCGATGTGGTGCCATAGTTCCTGTTCGGTCTCCGCAACGAATGACGCAGGGCACGTCTCCATTCCTGGGTAGTCTCTACACCGATACGAGTAGGCCATTGCCATCCATCCCTCCCGAAAGCAGCCTGAAGCATTCGCAATCCGCACCGACGAGCCCTCCTAGCCTCGTTAGCATGAAGTCGAGACGAAATCGACCAGCAGCTGGTGCGTCAAGTGCGAAGTCCAAGGGAGCTCGATCGACCAACCGCGAGTCGGAGAGGCAGCGCAAGTGTGAGTCTTGGACCGCTTGCCCTATGGCGCAGACGTATTGCACTTGGAGACAATTCGTGAGATACTAAACATGCATCGCAGAATGAGTTAGGGTCTGTGGTAGCTTGTAGAAAAGGTGGTAAGAGCATGGCAACTGGTACCGTGAAGTGGTTCAACAATGAGAAGGGGTATGGTTTCATCACCCCGGAAGATGGCACGAAGGATCTATTTGTACACTTCAGTGGAATCGAAGGTGATGGGTACAAGTCACTCAACGAGGGTCAGAAGGTGGAGTACACCATGACCCAGGGGCAAAAGGGCCCCCAGGCCACTGCAGTTCGACCAGTTGGCTAACGCCTAACCAACAAATCCTGTCCGACGAGGCTTGTCCACGAGACAGAACATGGGCCTGGGCACTTGCTGCCCAGGCCCATGAAGTTTGTGGAGGACCTCGACCCTGACCCCGACGTCTACGCGGACGGCGGACCGACAGGCGTCCCCACGAGGTGCAAGCCGCCGTCCACAAAGATGATGTTGCCGGTCACCGCCCGAGAGAGGTCGCTTGATAGGAACACCGCAGCAGCGCTGACATCGTCTTGGGTGGCGTTTGTCCGCAGCGGACTGACAGTCTCCGCCACAGAGCGTAGTTTGGAGATTCCTCGAATGGCACGGCTTGAGCGGGTCCTAATCGGACCCGCGGAGATTGCATTGACGCGGATGTGCAGGGGGCCCAGTTCCGCCGCGAGGTAGCGCACTTCGGTTTCCAACGCCGCCTTCGCTACAGCCATAACGTTGTACCCCGGGACCACCTTTCGAACGGCGTCGTAGGTCATTGCGATGATACTCCCCCCTCCGGCCGCCTCGAGCATGGGCGTGGCCCGCCTGGTGACCGAGATGAGCGAGTAGGCGCTCGTGCCCAACGCGTGCCCAAACCCCGTACGAGAGATGCCGGTGAAGGAACCAGTCAAGTCTGACCGTTCGGCATTCGCAATGCTGTGAATGACGATATCTAGGCGGTCCCACTGGGCACCAAGGCCGGTGAAGGCTGCCTCCACTTGGGCGTCCTCACTGACATCGCAGGGGAAGGTGAGGAAGCGGCTAGCGCCACCGATCCGGTCGAGAAGTTTGAAGAGGTTCTCCTTGGATCGGTCCCGACGATAGGTGAACGCCAGTTCAGCGCCTTCACGGTGGAGGGCGGTGGCGACGCTCCACCCAATGCTGCGGTGGTTTGCCACGCCCATGACGAGAGCACGTTTTCCTCGAAGGAGCACTGGGTCACCTCTACGCATGAAGATCAGGTACCAGGACACATCGAAGCGCTTTTCTCGGGAGCGACAGGCGAGATGAGGGTGACGAGCTTAACCTCGAGTTGCTGAGAATCGGCGAGGTGCGCGAATGCAACAATTGCCGCGAGCACGCGGGCAACGATAGTCAAAGTTCTATGCGTGTTCCACCTCCCCTGACTGATTCTTGCTGCCGAGTTCCGTGGGTTCTGCACCCACGGGGGCCCTCCTGCCCTCCCGGGCAGGCTCATCTTGCCCTACGGCCTACCGGGATACCGGGCTTCTATTGGATTGACCGAACCACGGCGCGCGAAACCGCCGTACCCCACTTAAGCGGGTATATGCCAATAGTAGGGCCTTACTAGCCCTCAGGCTTCCCTGGAAAACGCCCCGGTTTAGCTGAGGGGACGACCCGGGGGAGTGGTTCTTCCAAGCCCTCGGGATGACCTCGGGCGTTATCCGGACACTTTTGGGGAAAAGTCCTAGAGGAAACCACCCCGCCGGCCGATAATGATATACGCGGGACCCGGGCGTTTCTCTCGGGGAGGCGCGTAGGACCAATCATTCGCGGTTGAAGGTGACCACGGCAAGGCGCGTGCTTCTCAGAACATCAGTTAGAACCTAGATCGTTCAAGCTGATGCCCTCTGGGCGGGAGTCATCAATCATGGCGAAGTCGAAGCTACACCACCGGGTGCTTGGACTCGTCATCTTTTTCGTCATCGCCGTCGCCCCCGGAGTTTCGTCTCAGACCTCGAGCACTGCACCTGAAGGATCGGTCTTGGCCGTTTTGGCTGTGGACCCCGGCGCCGGGAAATTCATCAAGCGCGCCACCGCGTTCCACATCGGCGACGGAGTCTTCTTCACGAACGCGCACGTGGTTCGGGGCGCGCCGTTGCCGGCCAACTTCACCGAGATGTACCTCGCGGGGACGACCGCAGCGCGTGTACGAGACGCGTGGATGGGGCCTATTAGTGTCAGTTGTGTAAACGCCAAATGGCACGGGGATGGTGATGGGGATCGGGCCTATCCGTTTGATGTCGCGAGGGTGACCGTACCTCAAGGGTCCTTGCTGCCACCCGGCTTGACAGTGAGCCCGAAGTGGCCTGAACTCGGCGCGCACGTGACCATCATGGGGTTTGCCGCTGCGTCCCACGCGTGGCCCCCGAAGCTCTACACCGCGACGGGGCACATCAGTAGTGTCAATGATAGCGCCCAGACTTTCGTGATCGATGTTGAAGCCGGATTCGCACTCGAGGGATCGAGCGGATCCCCCGTTCTCAACAGCTCAAACGAGGTGATCGGGATTCTCTATGCTCGGCAGGGAACCCGTGACCGTTCGGCTGCGGACAAGGTAGCCGCGGTCTGGGCGTCCGCGATGCTCGCGTCCTGCAAATAGCCCGTTCCGCCCAAGCCCCCTTCACTTCTGGTCGTTGAGAAGGACCCGCAGTGCCTCGAGCGCGTGCCGGTTGTTGTCGAATGCGAGTGGGTGAGGAAGCGCATCGAGGGCGAACCATGCCGCTGCACTCACGTCGCTTCCCGGCGTCGGCGTACCGGTCCGGATCACTCCCCGATAGTAGAGGTTGAGCGTCGATTCTCCACCCTCCCCATAGCGGTCCATATAGATCCCCACTAGCTCACCGATGGTCGCGTCGATTGAGAGTTCTTCGAGGAGTTCGCGCCGGAGAGCGTCCGTGGGGTGTTCTTCAGGGTCGATGAATCCCCCCGGACAATCCCACGGTCCTTCCCATGGGGGTCGCGCGCGCTGGACGAGGAGCACTTCCAGCACACCGTCCTGGTCGTGGTGTCGGAGTACGAGTGCGGAGACAGTTGGTTTCGGGTTCTGCCAGACGACGTGACCGCCCTGCGTGCAAACCGGTTGTGGGTATCGTTCGTCCTCAAGCTGACGGTACTGGAGGGGGCCTGCGCACAGAGGGCAGAACGTGAGGGTCATCCCTCTCCCGCCTCCCTGCATCCGCGAGGTCGCTGCAGGCCGCTGAGTCTGCCCACGCGTGGGGGTGTCAGTTCTTCGCGGGCGCGATGCCGTAGATCTCCCCGAACTTCGTTTGGAGATAGGTCAGATAGGGTTCAGGAGTCAGCGGGCTGCCGGTCACGCGGACCAAGATCTCCTTGGGAAGGAATTTCCGCCCATGCCGGTGGACGTGCTCGCGGAGCCATCCCAGGAGGGTCCCGAACTGGCCTCGTCGGAAGAGATCGGCTAAGTCCGGGTGCGCCCGCTGGGCCGCCGCAAAGAGCTGGACCGAGAGGATGTTCCCCAGCGTATAGCTGGGGAAATACCCGAGGGACCCTCCCGCCCAGTGAATATCTTGCATCACCCCGTCTGCATCGGTGGGGGGGGTGAGCCCCAGGTAGGTCTGCATTTTCGCCTTCCAGGCTTCGGGAAGGTCCTTGACCTTCAACTCGCCCTCGATAAGCGATTTCTCGAGTTCGAACCGGAGCAAGGTGTGCAGATTGTAGGTCACTTCGTCCGCCTCGACCCGAATGAGGCTGGGGGAGACGCGATTCACGGCACGATAGAAGGTCTCGAGATCGACTGAGCGGAGCTGCGCGGGGAAGGGGTCCAGGAGT
>Ga0209515_10000748_pt1 | contig 57274 bp, 52 predicted proteins | sample Subgroupgradi54m_FD_187454 | JGI IMG/M metagenome (GOLD analysis project Ga0209515, IMG submission 187454) | Subsurface groundwater microbial communities from S. Glens Falls, New York, USA - GMW60B uncontaminated upgradient, 5.4 m (SPAdes)... ... | reverse complement strand
CTTGGGAAAATCCATCGGCCAGCCTTGATGACCCAAGATTCGGTCGAGCTCGCCGTCATCGAGGATCAGCGCCGAGAGAACCATGACGCCGCCCACGCGCGCGCCGACGCGCGGACGGCTTCGTGCGCCGCTCGCTCAATCTTTCCCAGCACCGTCACCAAGTACCCGGCTTCCAGTTCGGTCGTACCCGCCTTCTGCCGCGCGGCCTGGCTCACGGCCCATCGCAAGGGTGAGCGCGGCCCCAACGCGAGTAATATCTGACGAGATGCTTGCGCGCGGGAGGGATCAACGCCGCCATGCGTCCAACGAATTCGGCACCGGTCCACTCGAGGACTGCGGGCGAATCGGGCTTGCCCTTGGCGGGGCGATAGGCGACGAGATCCTGCTCGGGCTTATACGTCAACTGCTTGAGCGACAGTGCCGGGCGAAGGACATAGAGCAGGAGCCGCTCAAGACCCGCGCGGTCCTGTGCCTCCACGAAAGTGCCGCCATCGAGCGAGAAGCCCCCGTGCGGCCAGGCGAGCATCTCATCGACCGTCGCCGTGGGAAGCACGCGCAGGCGCAGCATCCGTTTGAGAATGCGCCGGCGCAGGCCCTCGACGAGCTCGGCGACTTCCTCGAAAGTCGGCCGGAAGTACCTCTGAACATGCCGTTGGAACGCGCGGTTCGACTGGCTTCAGGCGGACTGCTCGGTTCCATCTGAGAATCCGACTATGCCGAGCGGCCCCGTCAAACATCATTCCCGCCGGCCCGCCGATATCGGTGTTAGAACCGGTATGAGAGCGACAGTTTATGCGTGGAGCCGAGGCCGCCCGCGGGAGACCAGCCGTAGTCGAATCCGAAGCGCTGCACGCCCAGGCCGCCGCCGAAGGCGAGCCCGGTCAGGCCGCCTGAGTCGCTGCCGGTGAGGCGGCCGTCGTAGCCGGCCCGCAAGGCGGCGGACAGGCCCTGCTGCATCGGGACGCGCCACTCGAGGCCGAAGCTGGGATAGAGGGAGCGGTCGCGGGGGGCGTTGACATCGAGAGTGACGACGAGCCCCTTGGTGATTTTCAGGGCTTGCCCGGCCGTTATGACCAGCGGCAGGGGGTCGCTGTAGTCGCGAAACTTGAGCTGGCCTCCCACGTTTTGGACGCTGAGCGAAAGGGCGTAGGGAAAATCGCCGGGCAGCCAGGTGCGCCAGCGTGCGCCGAGGTCAACGGCGCCGGTCGCGGCGGTATGCTGGATCTTCGAGCTCACATACTTGAGGCCGACGCCGACATCGAGGCCGCGCGAGATCGTCGCGCCCCAGGCGATGAAGACCGCGAAATCTTGAGGAGTGAGACGGTCGCCGGTCGGCGTTCCGGTGTTGTCGACCTCGGAGATGCCGCCGGAGTTCTGATAGAGGACGGCGACGCCGAGCGTGCCGAACTGGTCAGGCCGCAAGTCGCGCTCGCGTCCGGTCTGTCTCGTGAAAGGGGACTCAACCGGCTGGGCGTAGGCGATAAAATCCTGGAAAGTGGCTTGATACGACGCGGCGTGCGTCATCGTCGCGTGGCGGTAGCGCAGGCCGGCGAGTCCGGCGGGGTTCCAATAGATCGCGGTCGCGTCGTCGACCGCGGCGTGCACGGCGCCGCCCATGCTCGCGCCGCGCGCGTCGGCGCCGAGTTTGAGGAAAGTACCGCCGCTTGTTCCGGCCTGGTTCGAGCCGAAGCCGGCCGCCGCGGCCGGAAGGGCCGCCAGGACGAGGATGACGGCGAGCGCGAAAATTCTCATCGTTCAATCGCGAACTTGACGAGCGCGGTGGAACCGTTCTCGCCGGTGATGCGCGCGAAATAGACGCCGCTGGCGGTGCGTCCCCCCCCGTCGTTGCGGCCGTCCCATGAGACCGTTCCGGCGGCCGAGCCGTCGAATGAGAATTCGCGCACGCGCTCGCCGGCAAGGTTGAGGATGCGGATGATGCCGGTCGTCGGCAGACGGTCGAAGGTGAGGCCGGTCGCGTCGAAGCGATCGCGCGTTCCCGGCGTCCAGGGGACCGGGTAGACGCGCACCTGCGACAGCGAGGTGCCGATCGTCATCGGCGCGAACAGCGCGAACACGGAGAAGTGCGGCGTGTAGGTGGTGACGCGCCGCGTCGCGGGATCGACGAAGGTGGGCAGGGCCTCCCAGCGGTTGACCGTGGTGTTGAGCGTGTAGACTTTAAGGGCGGAAGCCGCCAAAGGCGGGCTCGTGTTGTCGATGATGTTGTCGCCGTTCGCGTCGGCGTACGGCATCGAGAGGATTGCCGGCGACCCGAGGGTCTGCGTGAACGGCGCGCCGGCGACGATCGGAACGACTTCGATGATGCTGTTCGGCACGAGCGTAAATCCGGTCGGGATGACGGTCAGCCCCGCGTTGAGAAAGGCCGGCGTGATCGTAATCGGATGCAGGACGGGATCGATGGAAACGAATATGTTGGCGGGCGCGCCGAAAGCGTTGGGCGCCAAGCCGATCATGACGGTATTATTCGGCGCGGGCGGCGTGACCGTGGAGACGAAGCTTCCCTGATATTCGGCGAGGGCCTCGGCGGCGTTCAGGGCCCGCTGTTGGACGCGCACGGCGTCGATGCTTCCCAGGAAGCCGCGGTCGTAGGCGGCGGCCGCCGACTGCCGGTTGCCTATCGAGATGTCGTGCGCGGCGGCCGTGCGTAGGGGCACCGCCAGGACGGTATTTGCGGGGCGGCCGTTGACGTACAGCGTGGCGCTGCCGACTGCGGAGTCATAGACGCCGATCAGGTGGATCCAGGTCCCGACCGCGATCGTGTTCGTCGAAGGGGCGACAAAGCCGGGCTTGGGCATGAAACGGTACAGGCCTAAGGACACATCGAGCGCGAAATTTTCGACTCCGCCGTTGCCGCGCACCACGATCCCCGCTCCGCTCGGCTGGGCCAGGCTCGAGGGGTTCACCCAGGCGGAGACGGTGATATTGTCGTTAAAGTTGTAGTTGACCGTGTCGGGTACGCGCACGAGTCCGTTCGCGAGGCCGGAAAAGGATACGGCGCTGCCCAGTCCGGCCGGGCCGGCGGCGAAGGTGGGCGTGGAGACGCAGCCGGCGGCGACGCAGGTGAGGTATGCGTTGTTGCCGAACACGGAGGAGTCGGCCGCGATGGTGCCGGTGCCCACGTCGAAGTGCCACTGGCCGATCGAGCCGTTGGGCGGGACGTAGGCCGACGGCGGAGCCAGGACCACGGTGACCGCCGGGTCGGCGAGGGTAAAGGAGACGGGGAAGTTGACGGTTCCGGTCCCGTAAATCTGGCTGCCGTTGACGGAGCGCACGCGCGCGTAGTAGGAGGTGCCTGGAAACAGCCCGGTCGCGGTCGCGGTGGTCGCACTGATGGTCAAGGTGGTGACGATGATCGCGAAGGTCGGGTCCGTGGTGACCGCCACTTCATAGAACGTGTAAGCGGGATTGAGGTTCCCGTTCCAGGAGTAAGTGATGCTGCTCGCGAACACGCCGTTGACGACCGGAAACGTCGGATCGTTGGCGAGGGTGAACGCGGTCGCGCTGCCGCGCGCGCCGGCGCCGTTGGCGGAGACGGCCTCGACGCGGCTCGTGTACTGGGTGTTGGTCGTGAGCCCGCCTTGGATGAAGGAGAGCGCGCCGCCGGTGTACAAGGTCGAGCCGGCGATGTCGAAGAGCTTGTAGTACTGCGCGTTGGGGACCGCGGTCCAGTTCCATTGGATCGCGACGTTCGACAGCGCAAAACCGCCGAGGCCGGGCGTGCCGGGCAAGGTCGTAAAAGAGGTGCTGACGAACACGGACTCGGCCCCGCCGAAGGCATCGCTGGAGCGGCCGCTGAACGACTGGACGCGGACATGGTAAGTCGTGCCGGCGAGCAGGCTTGGAAACATGATCGAGCTTCCGGTGTAGTCGTTGGCAAGCGCGGCCGGGGTCGACACGCCGGTCGCGAACAGCGGGTCCTGGGACATGCTCACGAGATAGCGCGTGTAGGCGGGATTGCCGTTCTGGCCCCAGCTGATCAGCGCGCTGCCCGTCGAGACGACGCTCGGCACGACGCTGTTGGCCAGCGGCGGGTTCGCCAAGGTGTAGGCGGAGGTGACGGCGCTGAGGCCCGCGCCCCAGTTGTCGTTGACGCGGAGCTGGCGGCCGGTCAGCTGGTTGGGAGAGCCGGGAAAATTCTCGCCGACGGTGGAGGCGGGGTAGGCCATGTTGCCGGGCGGGGTCAAGGAGGCGCCGCTGGGCGCGTCGACGAGCTGATAGAAGACGGATGCGGAGCCCGGCGGGAGGCAGACGCGCGGAGGCAGGCCCCAGTTCCAGGTGATGTCGTTGGCCGAGGTCGCGACCGCGCTCAGCGCCGGGGCGATCGGCGGCAAGTTGTCGATCGTGATGCCGTAGGCGCTGCCCACGACCGATTCGCCGTCGATGTTCTGTGCCGTGAACCTCCAGCGCGCCGTCGCGCTGTAGGGCTCCGGCGGCACGTAGGTCACCACGGCCGTGGTTCCGTTGAGCGGCGCGCCGGAGTACGCGCCCGCGACGGTGCTGAAGGTCACGCCGGAGTCCGAGGAATACTTGTGCATCTGCGTCGTCCACTCGAGCATGATGTCGTCGTCCGTGATCGAGTCGTTAAAGATGCGGACGTCATCGAGGCTGCCGTTGAGAAACTCGGTGCCGCCGACGTATCGGCCGATCTCCAGGCTGGAGGTGTTGGGGTGGCTCGTGAAGGAATTCGTGCTGGACGCGACCGCGGTGCCGACGAGACGGCCGTCGATGTAGTAGCGCCGGTCGGTGCCGTTGCGGCGCACAAGATGCACCAGATGCCAGCCGCCGACCAAGCCGCTGCCGCGCTCGACGTCGGTGTTGCCGCCGGCCTCGCGCGAATCGAAGTGGCGCAGGCCGCCGCCGCCGCCGACGCCGATGCCCCAGTAGCCGTTGCCCTGCTGGGACACGATGCGGCCGCTGACGGCCGCGGCGTTGACCCACGCCGCGAGGGTGTAGGTCGGCGGCAGGTTCCAAGAGGATGAGTTGGGCGAGGTAGCGAATTGGTTGACGCCGTTGAGCGTGATGGCCTCGGCGGACAGTCCGTTCGTGGCCAGGCCGGGGCGCGGGCCGGGAGGGGTGATGGCGGCCGTGCCGGTTGCAGCCGGCAATGTGCTCGGATCGGCCGGACAGGCGCCGAACTGCGCCCGGTTCTGCTGGGCGCCGAAGAGGGTCATGACCGTGAGGACCGAGCAGTTGTTGTTGACGGCGTCCGTGTAGGAGCACAGTCCCGTGCGCAGTCCCGCCGAGCCGTTCGCGTCGTTGTAGGTGTAGTCCCAGGTCCTACAGCATCCGGATGGGCAACCGACCGTGTAGTTGCTGGAGACGAAGACGTTGAAGGTGCCGTCGAAGCGCCAAAGGGCGACCGTGCTCGCGGGCAGGACGCTGAGGCGGCGCTGGCCGATTTTGAGGCCGGGGGTGGAGCTCTGCTCTTCGACGCGGACCGTCGGGGTCGGGTGGCTCGTGACCACGCCCGACGCGAAGCTGCCGTCGCATTGGAGCACCCTCGGCGTCAAAGTCGGCGGCGCGGCGGCGGCGGGACCGGCGGCGCAGAGGACGACGGCCGCGAAGGCGGCGGTTACGATGGAAAACCGAGGGTTCACCGAGAGTGCCATCCTATAGGGAAAGGCTAGCTTCCGGCTGTTACGCAATCATTTCAGTCGGGAGATGAATGCGAGGGCTTCATCGCGGTCTTTGACTTTCCCCTCGGCCTGCGCCTCGCGGACGATTTCGAGAAGCTCTCCGATGCGGGGCCCGGGAGGAATTTTAAGCGCCTTCATGATGTCGCGGCCGTCGAGCAGGCGAGCCGGGGCCGGGGCGCGAGACAGGTCGTGCCACCGGCGCAGAAGTGCCGAGACGAGCTGCAGATGCCGGACGGTCTTGCGCGCGTCCTCGGGCTTGAGGCGCGAGAGGTCGGAGCGCTTGGAGTCGGAGGTTGAAATCTTAAGCAGGCGCTTAAGACGCGCTTCGGGCACGTAGCTCGCGTGGTCGCCCCAGCAGACGAGCAGGAGTCCGGGAGCGTCCGGGCCGAGGTCGCGGAAAAAACGGTACACGGCGCGTTCGGTCAGCGGGCCGCCGGACGCCAGATGGCCCGGCCGCAGGTGGTGGCGCACGATCGCGGCGGCGGTGTCGATTTGTTCGCGCGACAGGCGCAAGCGGCGGAGTATTTTTTCCGTCGCCGCGGCGCCTTTCGCGTCGTGGTCGAAGAAGCGCAGGCGCCCCCCGATTTTCTTAGCGGTCTCGGGCTTGGCGACGTCGTGAAGAAGCGCGGACAGCAGCAGCAAGGCGCGAAACGGCGGCCCCCCGCGCTCCGCGCAGTGCGCCTCGATGTCGCCGGCGATCAACGGGTATATCCCGCGCAGATTCGCGAGCAGGAAGTCCAGGCGGGCGCAGACTTCGAGCGTGTGCTTGAGCACGCCGCCGGTTCCGTAATAATCCTCGGCGCAGCGCCGCGAGGGTTCGAGCTCGGGAAAAATGGCCGTCAATAGGCCATTTTTATCCATCACATTGAGCCAGGACGAGGCGCCGGGAACGGCGAGGAGCATGAGCAGTTCGGCGGCGACGCGTTCCGGTGCGGGCTTGCCGATGAGCGCCTTGCGCCGCCCGATCGCCTTGAGGGTTTTACCCTCAATCGATAGTCCGAGCTGGGCCGCGAGGCGGAACGCGCGCAGCAGGCGCAGGGGGTCGTCGGTCAGGTTCTCCTCGATCTCGGCGCGGACGACGCCGGCGGCGAGATCCTTAAGTCCGCTTCGCGGATCAATAAACGCGGATACGGGGAGGGACGCTGGCGTGCTGGCGGTCAGCGCGAGAGCCATGGCGTTCACCGTGAAGTCGCGGCGCGCAAGGTCCGCAGCGATGGTCTTGCCCTGGAGCCCGGCGATGTCGATCTGCTTGATGGATTTGCCGTGCGCGGGCTTCAGGACGAGACGGTAGACGGCGTTCGTCTCGTCAAGCGTCACGAGCGTGCCTTTGAACGCGCGTGCGAGCCGGCCCGCGAGGACGGGCGCGTCGGCGCAGGCCAGATCGAGATCGCCGAAGGGCCGTCTCAGCGCCGCGTCGCGGATTGAGCCGCCGACAAGCCACACCGGCTGACCAGCGACACGAAATATTTTCGCGAGCGTCGCGCGCGCTTCGGCGCCCAGACGGACGCGCCGGACGGCCATCAGGCTTTGGCGGCGGGCGCGCGCTTCTTCATCTCGCGCTCGCGCAGATCGCGCTTGAGCACTTTTTGGAGCGCGTTCTTGGGCAGGGACTCCACGATCTCGACATCGCGCGGACGCTTGTAGGCGTCAAGGCGGTCTTTGAAGAACTGCATCAAGGCCGATTTCTCAAGGCAGCAGCCCTTCTTGACGACGACAAAGGCCTTGATGATCTCGTCGCCGACTTCGTCGGGCACGCCGATGATGGCGCTTTCTTCGATGGCGGGGTTTTCAGCGATGACGGCCTCGACTTGGGCGGAGAACACCTTGAGACCTTTCACGATGATCATGTCCTTTTTGCGGTCGCGGATCGAGAGGTAGCCGTCGGCGTCCACGACGCCGATGTCGCCGGTCTTGAGCCAGCCGTCGGCGGTGAAGGTGTCGCGCGTCGCCTCCGGCTTGTTCCAGTAGCCTTTCATGACGCAGTCGCCCGAGACCACGATCTCGCCCTCGACGCCTTGCGGCGCGTCTTTTTCCGCATCGTCGACGATCTTCACGCGCACGCCGTCGATCGGCGTGCCGACCGCGCCTCGGCGGACCTTGCCCGGCGCGCTGATCGTGGCGACGGGGCTCGTCTCGGTCAGGCCCCACCCCTCGACGATCTCGCAGCCGACGGCGTTCTGGAACGCCTCCGCGACGGCGACCGAGAGCGGCGCGGCGCCGGAGACGGGAATCTTGACGCGGCGGAACGCCCAGAAGCGCAGGAACGCGCGCGTCTTCCAGTCTTTGGCCTCGCGCGCGAGGGCCGCGTAAACTTGGGGCACGGCCGCGAACAGGCTCACGCCGCGCCACCCCATCGCCTTGAGCCAGGGTTTGGCCGGCGCGATCGCGGCGAAGACGACGCAGGTCAAAGTCAAACGCAATGAGGTCAGGACGATGCCGGTCCAGGCGAAGCTGTGAAACATCGGCAGGATGCAGAGCGTCACGTCGGAGCGGTCGAGGGCCATGCGTCTCAGCGCCGACTCGCAGTTGGTCACGAGGTTGCGGTGCGTGAGCATGACGCCTTTGGGAAAGCCGGTCGTGCCCGAAGTGTAGAGGATCGCGGCGACGTCGCTTTCGATGGCGGCGTCGGTCGTCGAATCGGCGAAGGCGGCCGCGCGCAGGTCCGAGAAGGGCCGGATCAGAGGCGACGGCGGGGTCGTCAGGTCGGTGACCCAGAGGGCCTTGAGCTCGGGGCATTTCGCGGCGGCGGCGCTGAGGCCCGGCAGGAAGTCGTTCTGCGTGAAGACGCCCTTCGCCCCGCAGTCGCCGAGCATGTACGCGAGCTCGTCGGCCTTCGACACCATGAAGTTGATCGGCACGGCGATCGCACCCAGACGGTTGGCGGCGAAGTAGGCGACGATGAACTCGGGCGCGTTGCGGTGGACGATCGCGACGCGGTCGCCCTTGACGATGCCCGCGCGGCGCAAGCCCTCGGCGACCTCGAGAACCTGCCGGCGCAAATCGAGAAAAGAAACCTCGCGCGCGCCGAACACCAAAGCGGCTTTCTCTCCGCCTTCCTGCGCGGACCGGTCGAGAAGCGCGTTGAGAGTCGACATGTCAGAGCGAAACGGCGGAACCACAAAGACACAAAGACACAAAGAACGGAGAAAGGGTTAACGTCGACGTTAACTTTCTTTCCGTTCTTTGTGTCTTTGTGTCTTTGTGGTTCAATCCGTTCTCCGTTATTTTTGGCGAGGGTCCAGGATGTCCCGGACGGCGTCGCCGAGGAGGTTCCAGCCGAGCACGAACAGGAAGATCGCGATGCCCGGAATGAAGACGGTGTGCCAGTATTCGAAGGGATTCCCGGACGATCCCAGAATCCAGTTCCTTGAGAGCGAAATTAATTGTCCCCAGTCGGCGTAGCCGACGGGCGCCCCCAGGCCGAGAAAGGACAGGGCGGCCGCGGTGATCACGATGCGTCCCATGGACAGAGACGCGACGACCAGGACGGGATAGATCGAGTTCGGAACGATGTGGCGGAATAGAATGCGCGCGTCGGAGGCGCCGATCGCGCGAGCGGCGGCGACAAAGTCTCTCTCTTTGACGGACAATACGTCGCCCCTCATGAGGCGCGCATAAGACGGCCAGGAGACGGCCGTGACCGCGACCATCACGTTTTCAAGGCTGGGCCCGCGGACGGCGACGATGACGACGGCGAGCACGATGTCCGGGAAGGCGAGGATGACATCGGTAAAGCGCATCAGCAATTCGTCGATCCAGCCGCCGTAATAGCCCGCCGCACCCCCGAGCAGGATGCCGACGATCACCGAGAAGCCGACGACCTGGAGCGCGACGGAGAACGCGGTGCGCGAACCCCAGACCATGCCGTAGTAAAGATCGTACTGCTGCTCCGTCGTGCCGAACCAGTGATCCTTGGACGGGCGCACCGGGTCCGGGCTGTAGCCGGTCTGCGGGATGATGTAGGCGTCGCGCGAGCCGGCCTCGGGCGGGGCCAGGACGGGGGCCAGGAGTGCCACCGTGAGGAAAAAGCCGATCAGCCCGAAGCCGAGCAAAGACATCGGCCGACGCTTGAGCAACGTATAAACGTCCGAGAGCTTCTTCATCCTAGTTCCCCACCCGGATGCGCGGATCGACGATCGCGTACAGGAGGTCCGAGGCGAGGTTGGCCAACACGAACAGGAACGCGGCGAGCAAGGTCGAGCCCAGGACTCCGGGAATGTCGAGCTGCTGGGCGGCCTGCACGCCCCAGCGGCCGATGCCGGGGAAGTCGAACACGGTTTCGGTGATCACGACGCCGCCGAGCAGGCCAATGAAGAGGAGGCTGGACAAAGTCACGACGGGGATGAGGGCGTTGGCCAGCGCGTGCTTGCGGATGATCACGCTTTCCGGCAGGCCTTTGGCGCGCGCCGTGCGCACGTAATCTTTAGAAAGCTCTTCCAACATGGATGAGCGCGTGATGCGCAGAAGCAAAGCGACCGAGATGTATAAGAGGGTCGCGGCCGGGAGCACCATATGCTTGGCGACGTCGACGAAGGCCTCGGCTTCGCCGTTTAATAAACAGTCGAGGGTCAGGAGGCCGGTGTAATGACGAAATGAGTCCAGATGGACCAACATGTCGGTCTCGAGCGCGTAGCGGCCCGGCGGGAACCAGTGCAGCTTGCCGTAGAAGACCATGAGCAGCAGCAGACCGAGCACGAAGCTCGGCAGGGAGTAGCCCGTGATCGCGACGAAGCGCGACACATGATCGATGAATCTGTCTTTATACACCGCCGACAAGACGCCGAAATAGACCCCAACGACCATGATCGGGATGAACGCAATCAAGGTCAGCTCGAAGGTGGCCGGAAAGAAGGCCCGGACCGCGAGTGCTACCGGCATCTTCGCGGTCTCCGAGTAGCCGAGCTCGCCGTGGGCGACCTGCTTGAGCCACAGGCCGTACTGTATGTAGACCGGCTTGCGCAGACCGTATTTTTCGATGACCGCGTCGAGCTGGGAGAGCTGGCGCGGGTCCTTGATGTAGAGCGACGCGCGCATTTCCGGGGACAGGAACTGCAGGCACGCGAACAGCAGCGCGGTGACGCCGAACATCACGAACGGCAGGAAGGCCAGGCGCTTGAGGCAGAACTTGAGCACTTTTCCCTTATTCCTTGGAGAGCGAGTAGAAGTAGCCGCCGTACGGCGAGTCGGGGTAGATCGGGTTGTGGTACCAGCCTTTCACCCACTCGCGCTGAGTCCGGTAACGGACCGCGTCGATGATGTACAGCTGAGGCGCTTCCTCGTACGCCAGATCCTGGAGCTTCGCGTAGATCACCTTGCGCTTGGCGATGGCCGTCTCGGCGTTCGCCTCCTCGATGAGGCGGTCGAACTCCGGGTTCTTGAAGCGCTGCGTCATCGGGTAATCTCCCTTCGAGTGGAGCAGCGGGAATGCGAAGTTGTGGGGGTCCGGGTAGTCGGCGTTCCAGCCCATCACGAAGATCGGCAGCTTCGACGCCTTGTACGCGTCGAGGAAGGTGGGCCACTCGACGGCGCGCACGTCAATTTTGAACTTGGGGTTGATGCCCTCGATGTTTCGCTTGAGAATCTGGCAGACCGTCTGCCGAGGCAGGTTGCCGCTATTGAAGGCGATCGTGAACTTAAAGCCCTGCTCCCAGAGCTTGCCGCCCCACGCCTTGCGGAAATACTCCTCGGCCTTCTTTTTGTTGAGAGAATATATTTTTCCCTTCGGGTTGTGGCCGGGCAGGCTTTTGGGGATCGCCCCGGTGGCTTGCGTGCCCTTGCCGCGCATGACGTCGCTGATGAAGCCCTTGTAGTCGAACGAATACGCGAAGGCCTTGCGCAGGTCCTTGTCGGAGAAGAAGTCCGCCGGAATGCCGTTCCCGTCGAGTTTTCCGGAACCCAGGAAACTATTGCCGACTTCGTTTATCTTGTAGGTGAAGAACACCACCGGGTTCATCTCGACCGTCGGAAGGTCGTCGATGATTTTCACGCCCGGGATGCCTTGAAGCTGGGTGAGCAGCGGGCGATCCGCGTAGATCGCGTCCGCGTCGCCGGCCTGGAGCATGAGCTTGCGCGTGCCGAACTCATTCACGCCCTTGATGACGATATTCTTGATCTTCGCCGGCTCGCGCCAATATTGGTCGTTCCTCGTCAGGATGAATTCCTTCGTCTTGCGGTCCCAGCGGTCGAGCTTGAACGGGCCCGAGCCCATCGCGCGCTCGAAGAAGGGCGAGGTCTCCTTGTTCGGGTTGTTGTACTTCTGCCATGTCAGCATGGTTCCGTCCCAGTCGCCGTTCTTCATGGCCCATTCCTTCGATAGGACAGGCGCCCAAGAGGCGAGTATGGTCAGGAGTGGCGCGTACGGCCGCGGCAGACGCAGGATGAGCTTGTCGCCCTGCACGCTCACGGCCTTGTTGACGTCTTCCCAGACGGTCGGCAGGATCTTCGCGTCGTCGCCGCGCGTCGAGGCGTACCCGAGCAGCGGTTCCATGAGCAATGACGAGGGGCCCGCGGCGCGGTCGATCAGGATAAAGCGCTGTATGGACCACTTCACGTCCTCGGGGGTCAGGGGCGAGCCGTCATGAAACTTAATGCCTTTGCGGATCGGGATCGTGTAGGTGCGGCCGTCGGGCGAGATCCCGCCGTTTTCCCGGCTCGGCACCAGCGCGGCGATCAGCGGGATCAGCTTTTCGGTCGAGGTCTTGTCGAACTGGAACAGCGGCTCATAGATGTTGAGGATGATCATGTGGCTCGCCGTGTCGTACGAGTACGCCGGGTCGAGGCTGTCGGCGTCGGAGATCGTCAGATAGGTGTAGGTCTGGGGATTCTTCGCGGCTGCGGCGAGGGCCGGAAACGGGAGGCAGCCGAGGGCGAGCACAGCGACGAGGATTAGGTCTATGCTCTTGTTGTGCGTGATCATGGGGCGTATTCTAGCACTCATTTCAGGGCCTTATATAGATCGTAGTAATAGCCGCCGTAGGGCATGTCCGGGAAGGTCGGACGGAAGACGAAGCCCTTGACCCAGGAGCGCTGAGTGCGGTAACGCACGCCTTCGGCGAGCATGACGTGCGGCACGTCCTCGTCGACTAAATCCTGCATTTTCTTGTACAGCGCGGCGCGCACAACTTCGTCGCTCTCGGTGACGGCCTGCTCGATGACCTTGTCGACCTCGGGGTTCTTGTAGCCCTGTTTGCCCGCATAGTAACCCGCCGAGTGCACGATCGGGAACGCGAAGTTGTGCGCGTCGGGGTAGTCCGCCTGCCATGCCGCGAGAAAAAGCGGGATTTTATTGGCCTGCGTCTGTTCAAGATAGGTCGACCATTGGATCATGCGCAGGTCCACGCGAAACTTCGGGTTAAGCGCCTCGACGTTCTTTTTGATCATCTGCGCGATCGCCTGGGCGGGTGCCGAGCCCGTGTTGTACACGAAGGAAACCTTGAAGCCGTTGTCCCAGACCTTGCCCCCCCACGCCTTGTGGAAATGCTCCGCGGCTTTCTTGGGATCTAGGGAGAACTGCGGCTGAGGATTGGATCCGCCGGGCAAGGACGCCGGGATGACGCCCGAGGTTCGCCGCCCCTTCCCGCGCAGCAGGTCCCTGATGTAGCCGTCGTAGTCGACGCTGTACGCGAACGCTTTGCGCACGTCCTTATCCGAGAAGAAGTCGGGGGGCACGCCCTGCCCGTCGAGCTTGCCCGAGCCGATGTTCGCGTTGGCCGTCGGGTTCATCTTGAAGGTGAACGCCAGGATCGAGGAGCGCTCGAGATTCTGCAGGCCGTCGATGACCTCCGCGCCTTCCACGGCCTTGAGCTGCGGGAAGTACATCTGCGGGCCGTACACCGCGTCCGCGTCGCCGGCTTGGAGCATGAGCTTGCGCGTGTTGAAGTCGTCCACCACCTTGATCACGATCTGCTCCAGCTTCGCGGGCGCGCGCCAGTAGCCGTCGTGGCGAGTGAGCACCGTCTGCTTGTTGGCCTTGTCGAAGCGTTCGAGCTTGAAGGCGCCGGTTCCGTTGGCCTTGTCGTTGGGAAGCACCGCCTCATGCTGGGGGTTGTTGAACTTCTCGATGGTCGCGGCCGCCCCGTCCCACTGTCCGTTCTTCGCGCAAAAATTCTTCGACACGATGGCGCCGAAGCCCGTCAGGATCGTCTGAAACGGCGCGAAAGGCTTGGCGAGCTTGATCACGAGGTTATTTTTATCGACCGTGACCGCTTTGAACGCGCGCTCGGCGATCGCGGCGTCGAATTTCCCGCCCTTGCGGGTGCTGTTCGAACCGAGAATCGGTTCGAGTAATAAAGATGAAGGCCCGCCGTCGCGGTCCACGAGCAGGAAGCGCAGGATCGAGTAGCGCGCGTCCTCGGGCGTCAGGATCGTCCCGTCGTGGAACTTGACGCCCTTGCGGATCGGGAAGCGGTAGGTCAGCCCGTCCGCGGAGACGAGACCGTTCTCCTTCGTGGGGACCTTCTCCGAGAGCTGAGGTTCGAGATCCTTGACGCTCAAACCGGAGCCCTTGAAGGCGACGAGATGCTCGTAGACGTTTGAGATGATGTTGTGGCTCGCGGTGTCGTAGGACCACACCGGGTCGAGGCTGTCGGGATCGCCGATCGTCGCGTACACGAAGGTGTCGGGATTCTTGATTTGGGCCGCGGCCGGGATCGCGAAGAGAGCGGCGAGCAGTAGATGTTTCATGGGATTTTCGTTACCTCGTATAAAGTTCCGTAGGGTTGGATCGGGTGATACAACCAATTAATGACTTTCGCGCGGTGCACGACGATGTTGTGGCTGTCCGCCGTGAAGATCGCGGGCGCGTCGTAGATCGCGAGCGCCTGCAGCTCGTAATACAGCGCCTTGCGCTTGGCCGGATCGGTCTCGGCCGCGGCCTGCTCGATCATCGCGTCGGCTCTTGGGTTGTTGTAGCCCAGCATGGAGGCGAAGTAGCCGGCGGAGTGCAAGTAAGGCTCGACCGCGTTGTGCGGGTCCGGATAATCGAGAATCCAGCGATACATGAACGCGGGCAGCCGGCGGGCGCGGAACTCATCGAGAAGTTTCGACTCCGGCAAAGCCCGGCAGTCGACGTGGAACTTCACGTTGAGCTTCTCGATGCCTTCTTTCAGCAATCGGCAGGCGATGCGGCGCTCGGCGTTTCCTTCCGTATAAGCCATCGACAGCGCGAAGCCTTGGTTCCACACCGCGCCGTTTTTGGCGCGCTTGAACGCGGCCTCCGCCTGATAAGGCGAGTACGGCCACGGCTTCTGCTTGGGATTGTGGCCGAACAGCACCGCCGGAATCGGCCCGTGAGCCTGTATGGCCTTGCTGCGGTAGGCTTCCTTTATGAAGGCGTCGTAGTCGAAGGCGAACGCGAAGGCCTTGCGCACCTCCGGGTCCGCGAAGAAATTCGGCGGCACGCCGTCGCCGAGCGTACCGCTGCCGAGCCAGGTGTTGTCCTTCGGCTCGACTTTCAGGTTGAAGAGCACCGTATTCTGCGCCTCGAGCGCGGGAAGGCCGTCGGTGACGCTCACGCCGGGCAGGCCCTCGAACTGATCGAGATAACGGCGCTCGACGAACGCGACGTCGATCTCGCCCGTCGCGAGCCGGCGCCGCCGTTCGCGCGAGTCCGCGACCGAGGTCAGATTGACGCGGGAGAGGGCCGCGGGTTTGCGCCAATACGCGTCGTTGCGCACGAGGGCTACCTTCTTACCCGGCCGGTCCCAGGCCTCGAGCTGGAACGGACCGGTGCCGTTCATGCGCGAAAAGAGCGTCGAGCTCTCCTTGGATGGATTGCGGTATTTGACCCAGGTCTCCTTGCGGCCGTCCCAGCCTCCATTGGCCGTCACGTAGCCCTTGGAGACGACATGGGCGAAGTTGGCGAGAATGCCCAACAGCGGCGCGAACGGCTTATTCAGGCGCAGGACCACGGAGCCGCCCTCGGTCGAGATCGTCTTGTCGGCGAGGTCGTACAGCTCGTCGGGCGGCAGGTCGCCGGTGTGCCGCACGCCGAGCAGTCCGCTCAGCAGCAGGTTTGACGGCCCCCCCTCGCGGTCCAGCAGTAGAAACCGCAGAAGCGAGTACTTCACGTCCTCGGCGGTCATCAAAGTGCCGTCATGGAATTTCACGCCGCTTCTCAGCGGGAAGGCGTAGGTGAGGCCGTCTTTTGATAGGAATCCGTTGCGGAGCGATGGAACGACGGTCGCCAGGCGCGGCTCGAAGGCGTCGAGCGACTCGCCCGCGAAGTCGATCAAGGTCTCGTAGACCTGGTCGACGATGAACAGCGAGACCGCGTCGTAAGCCCAGTGCGGGTCGAGGGTGTCCACGTCGGCGGCCAGCGCGTAGTCGAGCGTGGAAGGGTCGTTGGAGGCGTGGACGCTCAGCGGAAGAAGCAGGAGTAGGGCGAGCGCTAACCTCGACACGAGCGTATTCTAATCAATTTGAGCCTGAATTCTTTCAACTCTGCAACTTCTTGCAGATACCCGTTCAGTTCCGTTGCGAGAGGGTTGCTGTCGCATTTGCCCAAATTGGCTGCCCGAAATCGACAATATCAGAACCTGGTTCCGCGCCCAGGCCCCCTTGCTATGGGATAAAGCCGATCTTTTTTGTCTTTGACGATCCGGGCGTCTCCACAAGTTCTTCGAGGACATCGAATATCCGTCCTATATCGGCAGAATTCCCGCCAACCCGGCGCTCAAGATCGGCCACTTTTCGTCCAAGACCGTCATGCTCGGCGATCAGTTCCCGCAGTCGGACAAACGCCCTGACCACTTGAAGGCTGGCGGCAACAGCGACAGGAGAGCTCAAGACGCTCGCCAGCATGACCGCGCCGTGCTCCGTGAAGACAAACGGCAAGTATTTGATGTTTTGACCTCTTTTCAAGGTCGCGGATTGCGACCTTGAACGCAGAATTCGCGAAGCCTCGTTCTGCGTCAGTCGAAAGATGAAGTCCTGCGGGAAGCGATCACGATTACGCTTGACCTGCTGGAACCATCTACCTACCATACGATTGAATTGATATGGACGGAAAGTTCCATCAGCGGGAGCTCCCCAACATTTAAATCTAGCACTATTTATGCATTAAATTTAACAGTAATATAAATTAATTTATAATTATATGTAATTATTTATAATATATCAGGCATTGACAACTAGCACTTTTAACGCTACACTTTCCCCATGTTCCCCGCCCTTCCGTCCCAAACGACTCCAGCGCTTGAGCAGTTGGCCTTGGATGTCGCCTCCTCCTCCGCCGCGCTAGGCCGGGGTCTCCACCCCCTCATCCTGGAAGAGATCGCGCGCTTCATGGGGAAAATCAACAGCTACTATACGAACGCCATGGAAGGCAACCCGTCCAAGCTCAAGGACATCGAGGCGGCACTCAACAAGAAGCTGGCCAAGGATACGACGGCCCGCAACTACCAGTTCGAGCACCTAGCCCACATCTCAGTTCAAGAGGCGATGTTCGCGCGTCTGCGTCTCGAGCCCGAGCTTCGCGTCTGTTCCGAAGCGTTCCTCCGCTGGCTGCATGAGCAGTTCTACCGCGAGCTTCCAGAGGCGATGCGTTTCGCCAAGACGGAGAGCGGAGAACTCGTGCCGGTCGTGCCCGGAGAATTGCGCGACCGGGGCATAACCGTGGGCCGCCATGACGCACCCGAGACCCGATCCGCGATCAAGGACTACCTGATCAAGTTCGAGGAGTTCCTCAGCCCCGGGGTCTTGGCCGGGACGCGGAAGCTTCTCGGCATGGCCTCCTCGCACCACCGGCTGCTTTGGATCCACCCTTTTTCCGACGGCAACGGAAGGGTCGCGCGTCTCTTCACGAGCGCTTATGCCTCGCGCATCGGCGTCGGCGAAGGCACGCTCTGGAGCGTCACGCGCGCGTTCGCGCGAAACCGGGCCGCCTACGACGGGCACCTCGCGATGGCGGACCTTCCCCCCCGCAACGCCTTGGACGGCCGGGGTCCCCTTTCCGAGGAGACCTTGGTCGAGTTCTGCGGGTTCTTTCTGCGCTCCTGCTTGGATCAGATTCGCTACATGGACGAAGCGCTCCAGCTGGCGGAACTCGAGCGCCATTACCGGCGCTACATCCATGGCCTCGCGCAGGAGAAGATGATCTCCAAGTCCGGCGTCAAGGTGATGGCGCGGCTATTGATGCAGGGTGAGGTGCCGCGCGCCGATGTCCCGCAGATTTGCGCCGTCAAATCGCGCCGCGCTTCCCTGATCAGCAGTGAACTGCTCAAAGCGAAGGCCGTCCGCAGCGAAACGGCCTATGGAGCGCTCAAGCTGAACATCACGGCGGACATGGCGGCGGTGCTTTTTCCGGAACTCACGCAGTAGCCGACGCGGCGCCTACGGAGTTAAGCTCGCTTCTTTTTGTCGGTCAGCCACTTCTCCCCGCCCACCAGCAGGAGCAGGACGGAGATGACGCCGAAAGCGGCCACCGAGGTCAGATCGCACTTGGCGACCGAGGCGAAGCGCTCGCTTAAGTCCATCTGCGCGGAGAGCTTGGGGCTCATCGTCACGAGAGCCACGATGATGCCGGCGATGGCGCCGCCCGCTATGTAGCCCGAGGAGAACAGGACGCCGGGGCTCATGTCCGACTCGGCCTCGGTCTTCTTGGTCCAGCGGTCCGCGATCCAGCGCATGAGGCCGCCCACGAAGATCGGCGTCGAGGACGACAGCGGCAGATAGACGCCGACCGCGAAGGGCAATGAGGGCACCTGACAGAGTTCGAGGACCAACGCGATGCCGACACCGAGCAGGACCAATCCCCACGGGAGCTTGCTGGTCAGGATGCCGTCGATGATCAAGGACATCAGCCGCGCCTTGGGGGCGTTGTACTTGAGCACTTTCGTTCCGTCGAGGCGCGTGGTCTCCACGCCGTTGATGCCGGGGTCCACGAGATACTTGATTGATCCGGAGTCGTTGACGAGATACTTGCCCTGAGGCAGGCCCGCGACCTCGCCCTCGCCCACATGCCAGACCTTGTAGATCGCGCCGTCGCTGGTCGAGTCGGAGCCCTGAAGACCTTCGGTCACCTTAAGATCCGCCACGGGGGCCGTGATGCCCGGGAAATTGCGCTTTGCGTAAGTCGTGCTCGCGTCGTTGAGGAGGATGAGCGTCAGGCCGATGACGAGGGCCGAACTCAAGGCGCCCACGAGCAGGCCCAGCTGTTGATAGCGCGGCGTCGCCCCGACTAGGTAGCCGGTCTTCAGGTCTTGCGAGGTTGTGCCGCCGTTGGAGGCGGCGATGCAGACGATCGCCGCGATCGAGAGCGCGGTGAGGCGCGCGCCCTTGCCGATCCAGCCGCCGGTCGGATCGAAATGGTTGAGAAGGACGAAGATAAGACATGTTAGCAGGAGGGTTGCCACCGTCATGCCCGAGATCGGGTTGGAGGAAGACCCGATCTCGCCTGTCAGGCGCGAGGATACAGTTACAAACAGAAAGCCAAACAACACGATCAAGATGGCGCCCAAGATTCCCTTGAGGCCGAAGCCGAGGCCCAAGCCCGGCGCCGCCGCGATCGCAAGCACGAGGACCAGGCTTCCGACGACCACGACCGAGTTCGGCATGTCTTCGTCGGTGCGCAGCTTCGGTCCGGAGGACTTCGCCGCGCCGCCCGCGAGAATGTCGGCGATGCCGGATTTGAGCGAGGAGATGATCGTCGGCAAAGCCTGGAACAAGGAGATGATTCCCCCCGTCGCCACCGCGCCCGCGCCGATGTAGAGGATGTAGGACTTCCAGATATCGGCCGGGGACATGTCGGAGATGAGCTTGGCCGCCGGGAACAGCGGGACCGTGAGGCCGTCGCCGAAGAGTTTGATCGCCGGGATCAGCACCCAGGAGGCCAGCACGCCGCCGGCGACCATGATGCAGGAGATCTTCGTGCCGATGATGTAGCCCACGCCGATGAGCTCGGGAGTCACCTCGCCGCTGATCGCCGCTCCCCTGAAGAAGGTCAGCATGCGCTCGGGCGTGTCGTTCCAGAGCTTGAGGCCGCTCATGAGGACCTTGTAAACCGCGGCGACGCCGAAGCCCGTGAACACCGTCGCAGCACTGGAGCCGCCTTTCTCGCCGACGATCAGGACGTCCGCGCAGGCGGTGCCCTCGGGGTAAGGCAGGACGCCGTGCTGCTTGACGATGAAAGCGCGGCGCAGCGGGATCATCATGAGCACGCCGAGCAGGCCGCCCAGCGAGGAGACGATCAGCACGCGCGCCGCGTCCATCTCGTAGCCGAGGATCATGAGGGCGGGCATGGTGACGCCGACGCCGAAGGCGATGGACTCGCCGGCCGAGCCGACGGTCTGCACCATGTTGTTCTCGAGGATCGTCGTCCGGCGAAAGCCCGTGAGCTTCGAGAACAGGCGGAACAAAGTGATGGAGAGGACCGCGATCGGAATCGAGGCCGACACGGTCATCCCCACCTTTAGCACTAAATAAAGAGAGGAAGCGCCGAAAACGATGCCGAGGAGCGCGCCCACGATGACCGCGGGCCAGGTGTACTCTTCCATGACCGTCTTGTCGGAAACATAGGGCTTGTGCGCTTCTGTTCCGGCGGGGACGGTGGACATGGCGGTTCTCTCCTAAAGAGCGATCAGTGCGGCGGCGCTGCGCGCGGCTTTGAAAGGCAATATTTCGCAGGCCGCTTCGTGGCCGGGCTTGGCCGCGATGAGCGCCTGATCATTGGTTTGACACGAGTCCTTCATGTAGCGGCAGCGCGGGTGAAAGCGGCAGCCGGACGGCGGCTTGAGCGGTGAAGGAACGTCGCCGGTCAGCAAAATTCGTTTGCGGCGCTTCTCGATGGAGGGATCGGGGACGGGGACCGCCGACAGCAGCGCCTCGGTGTACGGGTGCTGGGGGTCGTTGAACAAAGTCTCGGAATCAGCCGTCTCGACGACCCGTCCTAAATACATAACGGCAATGCGTGTACACAAATGACGGACCACCGAGAAATCGTGGGAGATGAACAAATACGCCAACTTTCGTTCCTGCTGCAAATCTTTCAACAGATTAAGAATTTGAGCTTGGATCGAGACGTCGAGCGCGGAAACCGGCTCGTCCGCGACGACCAATTTCGGATCGAGCGATAATGCGCGCGCGATGCCGACCCGTTGCCGTTGACCGCCGGAGAATTCATGCGGATGTCGAGGCAGATAGCTCTTCGCGATGCCGCAATCGTCCAAGAGCTTCGCGAGTTTTTTCGCCCGTTCCGCGGGATCCTTGTGCATGCCGTGAATAATCCACGGCTCGGTGATGATGTCTTCGACCGTCATGCGCGGATTGAGGCTCGAATAGGGGTCCTGAAAAATGACCTGCATCTCGCGGCGCATTTTCTTCAACGCAGCGGTGTTCATCTTGGAGACGTCGTTGCCGTCGAAAATGACCGAGCCTTCTGTGGACTTCTCCAACGCCAGGACGAGTTTGCCAAGCGTCGTTTTACCGCAGCCGGACTCGCCGACGACGGCGAAGCTTTCCTGGGGCATCACGCTGAAGGACACGCCGTCGACCGCCTTGACGGCGGTTTTCTCTCCGAAGAGGCTCTTGCGGACGTCGAAATATTTTTTGAGGTTCCTGACCTCGAGAATAGGCGCGCCGCTCATCGCTTGCCCCCCGTCCGCTCGTGGCGATGTGAGTGCTGCGTGGACTCATTCTCGTTTTCCCAGCAGTTGGACATGCGCGCGTCCGGGAGGTGGAATTGGGGCGGATCGTCGGTCATGCAGCGCGGCCGCGCGCAGCCGCAGCGCGGCTCGAACGGGCAGCCGACGAAGCCGCCGCTCAAATCCGGGGGCTGGCCCGAGATCGCCTCGAGGCGCTCCTTGCGTACGTAGATCGAGGGTACGGAGCCGAGCAGCCCCTTCGTGTACGGATGCTTGGGATTTTTGAAGAGGTCGTTGACAGAGGCGTGCTCCACGGCCCGGCCGGCGTACATGACGACGACGTCGTCGGCCATTTCGGCGACCACGCCGATGTTGTGCGTGATGAGCACGATCGCCATCTTGTACTCGCTCTGGAGCTGCTTCATGAGATCAAGAATCTGGGCCTGAATGGTCACATCGAGCGCGGTCGTGGGCTCGTCGGCGATGAGAACGTCGGGCTCGCAGGAGAGCGCGATCGCGATCATCGCGCGCTGGCGCATGCCGCCGGAGAATTGGTGCGGGTAGTCGTTGACGCGCTCTTCCGGGTGCGGAATGCCGACCTTCTTGAGGAGGTCCACCGCCTTGGCCCAGGCTTTCGTCTGAGAAACGCCTTGATGCAGGACGACGGCCTCGGCGATCTGTTCGCCGACCTTAAGTACGGGGTTCAGGCTCGTCATCGGCTCCTGGAAGATCATCGCGATGCGGTTGCCGCGGATCTTGCGCATCTGCTCGTGATCCATCTTGAGCAGGTCCTGGCCCTGAAACAGGATTTCGCCGCCCACGACTTGGGCGGGCGGCTCAGGAAGAAGCCGAAGAATGCTTAAGGCATGAACGCTCTTTCCCGAGCCCGACTCGCCGACGACGGCGAGCGTCTTGCCGGGGTGTAGGTCGTACGTGACCCCATCCACCGCTTTGACTGTCCGCTCGCGCATGACGAAGTGCGTCCGTAGGCCGCGGACGGAGAGGACGGGCTCTTTCACTCGATGATCACTAGATGGAAGTCGTCACGAGGCTCTCGGTCGACAGCACTCCTGGAGTCGCGCGGATGTCGCGCACGACGAGGTTGGAGAGCGTGCCGACGTCTTCGGTTTCGATGTCGAGGACGAGGTCCCAGCGTCCGAACACGGCGGTGACGTGCGAAACGCCCTTGATCTCTTTAATACGGGTTAGAGCGACTTTTTCTTTCCCCGCCATCAAACGAACCAGCACCAGTCCGGTCACCATTTAGCGCTCCCCCAATCGAACGGTTGTCGAGACGCGAAGTATATCAAAAAACGCCGGAAACAGTCCGTCCCAGACTCGCGTATCAAGTAGAATCTTCCCTTCATGCGGCTAAAAGGGAAATACCGGCACGGACCAGTTTTGCTCGCGTCCGTCGCGCTTCTCTACGCCGCGATTTTCGCGCTCTGGACCGTGCGCGCCAGGAGCCTGGCGATAAGCCTGTCCGCGTCGAAAATCAACCATTATCATTACGACATCGTCGAGCTCGCCCTCGTCTACGGCGATCCGTCCTTGGACGAGTCGTTTCGCGCGGCTCCGCCGCGCTTCGTCGTCATGCGCGGCACCGAGACGCTGACGACGATCGCGGGCATCCGTGAGATGAAGGCGATTAAGGTCGCGCCCGGACGGTGGACCGCGAAATGGCCCGTTGCGTGGAACGCGCCGTCCGGCTTGTACCGCCCCGTCCTCGTGGGACGCCCGGATCTGTCCGCGCGCGCGCGCTTCTCCCCCTTTCGAATCTCGCGTCGGACGCCGAGCCCCATGCCCAAGGGCTTCGTCGTCGCCACCCTCGAGAGCGTCATGCCGCTCGCCTCGATGAGGATCAAAGGCCCGGACGGAAAAATGACGGATTGGCGAGGATTGCTCGACTGGGCGAAGTCCATCGGCGCCGACGCGTTCTGGATGCTCGGCGGGCAGTCCCCGGGCCTGGGCAAGGACGAGATTTGGATGAACACCAATCTCAAGCTGATACCGACAGTCGCCGAGGAGTGCCGCAAGCGAGGCCTCCAGTTCGGAGTTTACGCGATGTTCTCGCTGACGATGTCAAAGACCGCGCTGCCGGGCTACGAGTATGGGCTCGAGATCAAGGACGGCCTGCCCGTCGTCACCCGCGCGATCTCCCTGCGCGACAACAAGCGTTTGTCGGATGTTGCCGCGTTCCTGAAGCCGTTCGCCGATGATCCGAACGTGGATTGGGTCGGTCTCGACTACATCCGCAACGCGCTCGGCGGCTACGAGCTCGTCGACGACTTCGTCGCCGAGATGCCGGGAATCACCCTCCCCTTCGAGTGGCGCAAGCTGTCGCGCGACGAGCGCATGACCTGGCTCGCGCGCAAGAAGATCATGCGCCGCGACGCGGATTTCGTCGAGGCCTGGGAGTGGTGGCGCGCGCGTCGCGTCGCGCTGATCGTCCGGGAGATCAAGGCGCGTCTCGGCGGCAAGCCGCTGTGGGCGTTCACGCTCACCTGGGAAAAAGGCTGGCATCACGGCCAAGATCCCGTGATGATGAACGACGCCGGAGTCGATATCGACGCATTAATGTTTTACGAGGCGGACAAGGCGCAGTACGGGGCGATGATGAAGTCGTGGAATTCGTACGTGAGAACCGGCGACGTTCAGCTTCTTCCCGGCGATATTTTCGATTGGGGCCTTCACCAGAAGGATGAGGCCGGTCCGGGCGAATTCGGGCGGCGCATGAGGGCCGCCGTTTCCGGCGTCTACGCCGACGGTCCGGCGCGAGGCGTCTTCTATCACGACATGGCGCGGCTGCTCTGGGGCCGGCTCGGACCCTGGGGCACGCGCGGCTGGGCCGATGAGGCCCGCAAGATATCCCGATATGTTAAAACACTGCCGGATCCGGAGAAAAACCGATGAAAGCCCTGCTGTTGTTTTTCGTTTTGACGCCGAATGCGTTCGCCGGAGACGCGTCCGCGCGCGAGGCCGCCGCCGTCAAGTGCGTGCCGCAGGCCGTTCCGGCCGCCAAGAAGACGACTTTGACCTTTCCTGACGGCAAGAAAATTAAGATTGATCTCGTCGACATGCCCGCGACGCGCGAGATCGGCCTGATGTGCGTGACGAAGATGCCTCGCACCTACGGCATGCTGTTCGTGTTTCCCCAAGATTTATACTTAAACTTCTGGATGAAGAACACCTTGGTGCCGCTCGACATCCTTTGGATCGGGCCGGACAAGAAGATCGCCGAGATCCACGAGAAACTTCACGAGTCCACGGTGGACACGCCCGACGACAAGATCGTCACGGCGGGCGGCCGGGGCCAATTCGTGCTCGAGCTCGCCTCGGGCGAGGCGTCGCGGCGCAAGCTCAAGATCGGAGATCAGCTCAAGTTCGCGGCCGCGATCCCCGACAAGTGATCAGGCCGTGCCGTATTCGGCACGCCGACTAGTCCGGACACAGTGAGGGCCGGATGGTTTCGAATTGATCGATGTCTTTGAGAGCGAGGCCCGGGGGTGGGCCACCTGAATTGATCCCGGCCAAGGACTTTCAGCAGTTTTCGCTGCGGGTCCGTTGGGGTAGACCTTGAGGATCATCTCATAGATGACCTTGGCCTCGTCGATCTGGTTGAGCGCGAAGTAGGCCCCGGCCGCGTAGAGATAACTCAGGGACCGCCATTTGGACTTGGACGGCGGTAGGTGCCGGAATATGTATTGATAAGACGTCAGGATCGAGTTGAATGCGTTTTGATTGTATTGGTCCTGCAGGATCGTGAATAGGGCCTGCTCCGCGGTGTCCGAGGCCGGGGCCAGGTCGATAATGCGCTGGAAGACCGCCACGCCTCGGCCTTCGCTTCCGGGGCGGCGTCGCTCTTGTCGAGCTTGACCACCTCGCTCTTTTTCTTCAAGGCTTCTATATCCAGATTCCGGAAATCAAGCCGAGAAGCCTAGGCTAAAACTGGATGCCGCTGCCCGTGCGCCATCGAAATCAAGTAGAGCGCGTACTGGTTGACCGAAATGCCCTCGATTGCCGCCGCCTCTCGAAGACTTCTCTGCAGCGTCTTAGGAAGACGCAATAGCACACGCCCCTCATTTTCTTGTCCCGCAGCCGGCTTCGGAATCGAAAAACCGGCCGCGCGCCGCACGTCAAGATGGAGTCGAATGGCTACGTCAAGTTCCTTCAGCGCCTCCGCATCCGTGTCGCCGTGAGCGGCGCACCCCATGATCTCGGGAGCCAGCGCGACCCAGCACTTGTCCTCCGGGCTAAAGAAAACTTTGCGGACGTAAGTGTTTCCCGATACCGCATCTTTTTTTCGCATATCATTTCCCCCTACGGTGTCGCCTATTTCAATTTCAGCCCGTATGCGTCAACGGCATGGAGCAGCTGGACAATCTGGTATGACTTTGCCTCGCCACCGGCACTCTGGATATTGAGGACCGCGCCGCAGGCATGACGGTAGGCAATGTGGCTCCCGCGCTGGCGGTCGTGCGTAAATCCGAGCGCTTTGATCAGAGCGACGAAGTCCGAAAAGCGCACGTTCTGTCTCCTGGTCCGCATCCTCGCCAGGAGCGCCGCGGGCTTCATGCCATAATGATATCACGGGTGACACCCCTTGTCAAGGCCTCGCCGCGAACAGGCGCCTAGGGATAGGGAGCTGCGAGCAACGAGGGGGCTGACGACTGTGGTTGGCCTGGGGCCCAAACGCGCCAATCAGTCAATCTGGCCGGATGGGAGAAGCTGAATCGGGCTATTCGGACGAATCAGGCCCATTTTGAGGAGTCGGTCAAAGTGCGTGTCGAATAGGGCGTTTGAACGCCCTATTCAATTGGCACCTTTCCGACTAGTCCCGGGACGAGTGGGCGTGCCTTAAACGGCACATCGGGCGTGCTTCCGGAAAACAGTTCAGCTTTTCTTGGCGCGAGACGGCGGAAGGCGCAACAGCTCGATCTCCGGATTCTTCTCCGAGAGATACTGCAAAGACCAGGGCGTCGGGAACAGGAGCATCTCGTTGCCCTCCTCGTCCTTGACGCGCGCGGACTGCATGGGCAGCGCGGCGGCGTCCACCGCGCCGGGCTTGGTCGCGGGCCCGATCCAGCGCGCGAGCGTCCAGGGCATCGGCTCGAGACGGGAGTCGACTCCGTACTCGGACTGAAGGCGGAACTGCGCGACCTCGAACTGGAGCGGGCCGACCGCGGCGAGCAAGGTGGCCTTCGCGTCTCCGGCGTCGCGCGGGATCAGCGCGCGCACGACGCCCTCGCGCAGGAGCTGCTCGAGGCCCTTGGCGAACGGTTTGTATTTCGAGGGGTTCGGGTTGCTGATGCGCGCGAAGCATTCCGGCGCGAAGCGGGGTATTTCGTCGTAGACGACCTTGGGGTCCTCGCTCAACGTGTCGCCGATGCCGAAATCCGAATAACCCACCAAACCGATGACGTCGCCGGCGTAGGCTTCTTCGATGATCTCGCGGTCGCGGCCGAAGATCTTGTGGGCGTTGGCCAATCGGTACGCCTTCCCGGTGCGCGAATGAGTGACGGTCAAGTCGCGGGTGAATTTTCCAGAAACCACTCGGACGAACGCGACGCGGTCGCGGTGCTTGGGGTCCATGTTGCCCTGGATCTTGAACACGAAGCCGGAGAAGGAGTCTCGCGTGGGTTGGATCAGACCCGCAGTCGAGGCTCGAGGCGAGGGCGACGGGGCGTGCTTGAGCAAAGCGTCGAGCAGCAGCTGGACGCCGAAATTGTTCACGGCTGAGCCGAAGAACACGGGCGTGGTGCCCCCCCTCAGCGCGTCGGCCGCGTCGAAGCCCGCGCCTGCGGCGTCGAGCAGGTGGACCTGCTCGACGAAATGGTGATATGAATCGGCGTCGAGCGCGTTCTTGACCGCCGGGTCGTCGATGTCGGCGACTGCGACGGGCGCTTTATACGCGCCCCGCACCGTGCGTTCGAACATATGAGCCTGACGAGTCGTGCGGTCGTAGACGCCCTTGAAGCGCTGGCCCACGCCCATGGGCCAGTTCACGGGATAGGGATGAAGCTGGAGCATATTCTCGAGCTCGTCGAGCAGCTCGAGCAGGTCGCGGGTCTCGCGGTCGAGCTTGTTCATGAAGGTGAGGATCGGAATTCCGCGCAGACGGCAGACTTCGAACAATTTCAACGTCTGCGGCTCGATGCCCTTGCCGGCGTCGATGACCATGACGGCCGCGTCGACCGCGGTCAGCACGCGGTAGGTGTCCTCGGAGAAGTCCTTGTGGCCCGGGGTGTCGAGCAGGTTGATGCGGTGCCCCTCGTAGTCGAACTGTAGAACGGTCGAGCTGACGGAAATGCCGCGTTTGCGTTCGAGCTCCATCCAGTCGGAGGCCGACGTGCTCTGGTTCTTGCGCGCGGTGACCGAACCGGCGAGCTGAAGCGCGCCGCCGTACAGCAGCAGCTTTTCGGTCAGTGTGGTTTTACCCGCGTCGGGATGCGAGATGATCGCGAAGGTGCGGCGACGGGCGACCTCGTCGCGGATATCAGGCACGCCCTATTCTACGAAATACCGGACGGTCACTTTCCGGCGACGGGCTTTTGGGTGGCTTACGCGTCGAAGCGGTAGCCGAAGCCGCGGACGGCGACGATCTTGTCGGCGATGGGGCCGATCTTGTTGCGCAGGTGGGAGAGCGTCACGTCGATGACCTTCGTCGTCAGATCGATGCCCGAGTCGTAGCCCCAGACGTGCTGCAGCAGGAAGTCGCGCGTCAGCACGCGGCCTTTGCGATAGACGAGAAACCAGAGCAGGTCGAACTCCTTGGCGGAGAGCGGAACTTCCTTCTCGCCGATGTAGACCTTGCGCGAGGCGCGGTCGAGCTTGACGCCGCCGGCTTCGACCGAGGTCGGCTCCTCGCCCTTGCCGGCGCGGCGCAGGATCGCCGCGACGCGCGCGACGAGCTCCTCGGTGTTGAACGGCTTGGCGACGTAATCGTCGGCGCCCACGCGCAGGCCCGCGATCTTGTCGGCGACCTCCTTCTTCGCGGTCAGGATGATCACCGGAAGCCCGGAGAGTTTTTCGTCGCCCCGGATCTCGTTGAGAAGATCGACGCCATCTCCGTCGGGCAGATTGCGGTCGAGGAGCACGAGTTCCGGCGGCTGCTTCTTCAGGCGCGCGCGCGCCTTCGCCAAGGTGTCGACGGTCTGGGCCTCGTAGCCCTCGCCCTTGAGCACCTCGAGAATGAGGTCGGCCGTGGCGGCTTGGTCCTCGACGACGAGAATTTGCGCCTTGATCACCGGGCGAAGTCTAGCACATTCACAGCGGGATGTTGCCGCGGTTCTCGTGCGTCCCGGGCACGCGTTTGTCCTTCAGGAAACGCAGAGCGCGCACGATCTTGTAGCGCATCTGCGAGGGCTCGATGACCTCGTCGATCGACCCGGTCGAGGCGGTTTGATACGGGGACGCGAACTTGGCCGCGTATTCGGCCGTGAGCTTCGCGCGCAGGGCCGCCTTGTCCGCGTCGGTCTTGCAGGCCGCGAGCTCGCGTGAATAGAGAATTTCGATGGCGCCCGCCGGTCCCATCACCGCGATCTCCGCGCAGGGCAAAGCGAAGTTGAAGTCCCCCTTCAAGTGCTTCGAGCTCATCGCGATGTAGGCGCCGCCGTACGCCTTTCTCAAGATGACCGTGATTTTCGGGACCGTCGCCTCGGCGTAGGCGAACAGGATCTTCGCGCCGTGGCGGATGATGCCGCCATGCTCCTGCTGGAGGCCGGGCCAGTAGCCGGGCACGTCCACCAAGGTCAGCACGGGGATGTTGAAGCAGTTGAGGAAGCGGATGAATCGAGCAGCCTTGTCGGAGGCGTTGATGTCGAGCGCGCCCGCGACGTGTCCGGGGTTGTTGGCGATCACGCCGACGACCTCTCCGCCCATGCGGCAGAAGCCGGTGACCATGTTCTTCGCGTAGCCGGCCTGGACCTCGAAGAACTTGTGCTCGTCGGCGATCTGCCAGACGATGTGGTGGACGCGGTACGATTTGCGCGGATCGAGGTCGCACATTTTTTCTAAAAGAGGAACTGATCGCCTGATAGGATCCGGGTTCGCCACGCGCGGCGCCTTCTCCCAGCGGTTCTGCGGCAGATAGCTCAGCAGCTCGCGCACCTGGCGGAAGCAGTCGGGCTCGGACTTTGCCACGAAATGGCAGACGCCCGATTTCGAGCTGTGCGCGTCCGCGCCGCCGAGCCCGTCAAACGTGACCTCTTCGCCCGTCGCGGCCTTCACGACGTCGGGGCCGGTCACAAACATTTGTGAGATTCCCTCGACCATGAAAATGTAGTCGGTCAAAGCCGGGGAGTACACGGCGCCGCCGGCGCATGAACCCAAAATCACGGAAATTTGGGGAATCACGCCGGAGCATTTTACGTTTCGCTGGAAAATCTCGGCATAACCGTCGAGACTGTCCACGCCTTCCTGGATGCGGGCCCCGCCGGAATCCAATAGACCGACGACCGGGACCCGATTTTCGTAAGCGAGATCCATCACCTTCGCAATTTTTCGTGCATGCGCAAGTCCGAGCGAGCCGCCGAGCACGGTGAAGTCCTGCGCGTACGCGCACACTTCTCTGCCGTTGATCTGTCCGAAACCCGTGATCACGCCGTCTCCGGGAATATCCTTATCCTTCAAACCGAAATCCGTCGCGCGCGTGGAGACGAGGAGGTCCAGTTCTTGAAACGTGCCTTCGTCAAGAAGATAATGGATGCGTTCGCGGGCGGTGAATTTGCCGCGCGACTTCTGAGCCGTCACGCGCTCGGCGCCGCCGCCGGCGGAAGCCTTCTCGATGGCCGCGCGCAGTTTGACGACGCTCGCGGCGACGGGCCGAGGCGGCTTCGCCTTTTCCTGATTCTTCACCGCTTCCTTGTCCATGATTTCAGTCTCCCGTGTAGGCGACGGCGATGCGCGCGCCGTCCGCGCCGTCGTAGTCGATCCGCACTCGCGGCGAACCGAGCGCGGCCCACGTCTTCGCGGGCAAGCCCGTCAAAGTCACGCCGTCGGCCTCGGGACGGACGGCGCGCGCGTCCGCGTCAAGCCCCAGCCCCAGCAGCTTTAGGGTCGCTTCTTTCCCGGTCCACATTCGCGCCTGCCCCTCCGGATCCGACGGACCGGAAGCGAGCTCGCTGGGCGACGCGACGAAGGCGATGACCTCGGCCGGCCGCGGGACGATCGTTTCGATGTCGACGCCGACGCGCCGTCCGGGCGCGGCGGCGGCGGCGGCGCCGCCTTGCGCGCAGTGCGCGATCGAGAAGGATGGGGCCGGCGCCGGGGCGCCTTTCGGCAGAATCAGGCGCGGCCGTCCGGCGTCGTCGTTGGAGATCTCGAGTTCGACGGCTTCGGTTTCCCAGCCGTGTTCGCCGAGAAAGTGCGCGGCGAGCGCGCGTTTGGCCGCGAGCCGTCCCGCGACCCGGTCGAGCTTGCGGCGCTCGGGGAGGGCATCAAGTTCGGCCAATTCAGCGGCGCTGAAGCGCCGCCGGAGCTCGGCGGAGTCCGCGAGCGTCCTTTCGGCCTCGGGGCGCGGGCAAAATGCGAGGCGATACGGCGGCCGGACAGGCGTCATCTCGCTATTGTACCTTAATGAGTTCGGTTGACTTTGCTCCCCGGGACGGCTACCATTCTTTATTATGATGGGACTTTGGGCGGACGGCTGGTTCTACATCTCGTCGGCGGGCCTTCTGGTCAGCGGCGTCCTCTTCTTCTTCCTCCTCGGACAGTATCGCGTCGCCTCCGAGGCGGCCGACGCCACCGAGAGCGAACTGGGAGCGGATAGGGAAGCGTCGCCCGTCGCGGCGATAAGCCCGGTCTACGTTCCCGATTCGGCTCCGATCGCTCCGGTCGCCTCGCATTCGGACAAGCCCGAAGCGAAGGCGCCCGAGGCGCGGCCGGACCTCGAGCGCCGCAAGGATCCGGCCAATACGACCGGCGGCCTCAGTCCCGCCGTCGGCTATCTGCATAACATCAAGGGCGAACTGGACGATCTGCATAAGGACCTGCGCGCGCTCGCCCAGCGCGTCAACGACGAGCTCTCCGCGGTGTCCGCGCGCGACGAGGCTCTCATCGACCGCTTGGGCGAGCTGACTCGAGCGATCGAAGAATTGAAGGCCGGGACTCCCGCTGCTTCCGCGCCGCCGGAGACGCCGGCTGCGAAGAAAGCACGCAAGACCGAGAAGGCTACGGAACCCGCGCCGATGCCGGGGCCTGCGCCGGCGCCTGCTTCCTTGGTGCTCGCGCCGGCGCCGGTGTCCGCTCCTGAGCCAGAACCCGCTGCCCAGCCGCAACCGGCGCCGGTGCGCACGAACGAGGAAACGATCCACATGGAGTTGGGCGCTCTGATCGCGCCGCCCGTCCAGCCTGAATCGGTCTCGGTCCCGGCGGAAGCGCCGGCTTCGACGGAGCCTCCGCCCGAGGAGAAGCCGCGGCGGGGGCCGGTCTGGCCCGTCTAGGTATCGTTCTCGCGGCTATAGTCGCCGTCGCCGCGAGTCCCGTTCGCGCCGGCCTCTTCCCCGCCGGAGCTTTCTCTTCGCGCGCGGCCGGGACCACGGGCGCCGCTTTCCTGAAATCGCCGGGAGGAGCGCGCGCCTCGGCGATGGGCGGAGTTTGCGCCGCGGCCGGCCGCGGCGCCGAGGCCGTCTTTCTGAACCCCGCGTCGCTCGCGCGAGTCGAGGCCGAGACCCCGAGCGAGGTGGCTTTGGGCTACGACGCGCTGCTTGAGACCGCTTACTCCGGCTCCGTCGCTTACGCGCGTCCGCTTGGAAGCGACGGCGCGTTCGCGGCGGGACTGCTCTATGCCTCGCAGGGTGCGCAGACCGCGTACAGTTCCGTGGGCGACGCGACCGGCAAGTTCACGCCGACGGATCTGGCTTTCGGCGCTTGGTACGCGCACCGTCTCAAAGGCCCGGTCTCGCTCGCGGGCGGGGTCAAGTTCATCCGCTCAGCCCTTGCCGACCGCAGCGGCACGACGGCCGCCGTTGACTTCGGCCTCCTCGCCAAGCACGTCGTCGACCTTGGCGAGGGCCCGCTTGACGTTGGCTTTTCGATCGTGAACATCGGCCCCCCGCTCACACTCGGCGGCACCGCCGATCCGCTGCCGGCCCACGTTCGCGCCGGCGGCCTATGGCATGTGTCGCCGACAGTCGACGCAGGCCTAGACATCAATCTACCCGTCGACCAGGATCCTTACGTCAGGCTCGGCGTGGAGGCGCGCATACCCGCCGCGAAGGCCGGCTCCGCCAAGCCCTGGATCGTCAGCGTGCGCGGCGGCTACGATCAGAACCGCACGCGCGGCGTCGACGGGTTCGCCGGCTTCTCCGCCGGCGCCGGCTTCGACTTCGCCGCTTTGCGCCTCGACTACGCGTGGGTCCCGTTCGGCGACCTCGGCACGGTCAACCGTGTCACCGTGGCCTTCCGTTTCTAAGGAGACGGTGTCAGGCCTGACACCGCTTCTATAGCGCTTCGACGCAGACGGCGATGCCGAGGCCGCCGCCAACGCTGATCGCGGCGACGCCGCGTCGCCTTCCTCTCCGGCGCAGCTCCAGCAGCAAAGTATGCACGAGGCGTATTCCCGTCGCGCCGAAGGGATGGCCGAGGGCGATCGCGCCCCCGTTGGGATTGATGCGATCCGCTTCGATCCCGAGTTCGGACTGGTCGAGCAGCACCGAGGCCGCGAAAGTCTCGTTGATTTCCCAGACGTCGACCTCGGCGGCGCGCCAGCGGGCGCGCTCGAGGGCGCGACGGACGGCGGGCACGGCGGCGTAGGCCATGCGTTCCGGCGGAACGCCGACCAAAGCGGACGACACGAGGCGGCCGAGCGCGCGGCCCTTCGCCGATTTCGGCGAAGAGAGGATCAGCGCGGCGCCGCCGTCTACGACGGCGTGAACGTTGGCGTGCGTCATGACCGTCGTCCCATCGCTGAACAGCGGCTTGGCGGCCGAAAAGCGGTCGATCGTCGCGTCCGCGAGGATCGCGTCGTCGTCGGCAAGCCCGGCGACCGAGATGATCTCCGAAGCGCGGAGTTTGACGGCGGCCCGCGCCTTCAGGTGCGAGCGCAGCGCCCAGGCGTCCATCGCCGCGCGGGACAGCTTCGCTTCACCGGCGCGCTCTTCGGCGGTTTTGGCGATATGTTGACCACAAGAAATATCGGTGAACGAGGGCACGAAGATATCCCGCCGCAGGCGACTGGGACTATCCGCCCCAACGGCGGCGGCGATCTGCGCGTCGCCGCGAGAAACGGCGTCCGCCGCGGTCGTCAGCGCCAAAAGGCCGGTGCCGCAGGCGAGCGTCACGGCGACGCCGGTCGTTTCGGGCGGGCAGCCGGCGCGGTGGCCGACATAGCGGGCGCCGTAGCAGCCGTGCGGGCCGACCTGATACATATTGCCGAAGGCAATAAAGTTAACGTCTCGCGGCCCTAAGCTCGCGGCCGACAGCGCCCCTTTGAGGGCCGCGGCGGCCAGATCCTGCGGATCGAGCTCTTTTAAGGCGCCTCCAGGAGTTCCCCTTCCGGTCGGACCGAAGGTCCACGCGGCGAACGGGGTGCGGGCTCCCGCTACGATCAAGATGTCGTTCATTGGACCCTCCGGAGGATCGACAACATCGATGCGTGAATCTGTCCGTTGGTGGCGAGGGTCTGTTTGCCCATTAAGCTCCAGTCGCTCCATTTTTTGCCGTTAAAATCCGTTACTTTGCCGCCCGCTTCTTCCACGAGCAGAAGCCCGGCGGCGACATCCCAAGGGTTTAATTCGTACTCCCAAAAGCCGTCCGCACGTCCGGCCGCGATCCAGGCCATGTCCAACGCGGCGGAGCCGGACCGGCGAACGTCGTGACATTTGGTCATGAAAGATTTAAACCGCGCCAAATAATAATCGGCCCGCTCCGCGCGGTCATACGCGAAGCCGGTAATTAATAATGAGTCCGTTATAATGGCCGTTTTTGATACGCCCATTCTTTTGCCGTTCAAAGTCGCTCCCATATTTCGTTGGGCGAGGAAAAGCTCGTCCCTGAACGGATCGTAAACCCCTCCGAGGTGCGGGTCCCCCCGCTTCATGACCCCGATCGAAACGCACGCGACCGGGTATCCATGTGCGTAATTCGTCGTCCCATCGAGCGGATCGATGATCCATAAATAGTCCGCCCCGGTCGCCTTAACCTCGTCCTCCTCGGCCATGTAATCGTCGCCTGGAAACGCGCGGCGGATCGCGTCGAGGATGGTCTTCTGGCTTTCGAGGTCGGCGACGGTTAGGAGGTCGGCCCGGCGCTTCTGTTGATAAGCGACCTTGCCGAAATGCTTTCTCAGCACTTTTCCCGCGTGAAGGACCGCCATTTTTAGGAGCGAAGCTCGGGTCATGGACGGCCTCTCAAGCCGAGAACGACGGCCCGGGCGAACGACCCCGGATCGGGACGCTTCGCGACCGCGGCGGGGACGACGCCGTGCGAGCGCAGAACGGCGGCGGTGGTGGGGCCGATCGCGATCGCGGCGGCGCCGGATAACGCGACATCGCGAGCGCCGAGGACGGCAGCGGAGCCGGAGGCGAAGCAGACGGCGTCGGCGCCGAGGGCGAGGGCGCGGCGCAGGGTACGACGACCTTTGTCGTCGGGCAAAGTGCGATACGCGGTCACGATGGTGACGCGGGCGCCGGCTTTGCGAAGACCTGTTGCGAGGGTGTCCAAGCCGCGCTCGGCGCGTGGTAAGAGAACGCGCGTGCCGCGCGGGACGCGCAGAACTCGGGCGAGGCCCGCGGCGCGCGCGTCTTCGGGCACCACGGAACAGCGCCAGCCGTAAACGGCGACGGCATCGGACGTAGCATGGCCTACGGCGGCGAGAATTCGTGGCGCGACCGGAACCCGACCGAGAAGTTTGCGGCATCTCAGGAAGAAAAAATCAACGGCATTCACGCTGGTAAAGGCGACGGCGTCGTAACGACGAATATGATGAAGCGCGGCGTCCAACGACTTCCACGATCTCGGGCGGAGGGCGCGTATCAGCGGGGCGCTTATCACCTCGGCCCCCAATCTTGTTAATGCCGCGGCTGCGCCGCCTGATTTATCGCGCGGGCGCGTCACGACGACGACACGGCCGGCGAGAGGGAGCGTCCGCACGCCCCGATTATATATCCTTAAGGACACACATGCGCGATCGCCTGCCGTCCGCGGTTCTCGTCGCCGCCGCCCTCGCGATCGGCCTTCTGCTCGCGAAGACGACGGGCGTGACCTACGATGAGCCGCCGTACCTCGCGTTCTCGTGGGCCTACCTCCACGGCGGCCCGAAGGCGGCCGTGCGCGAGTACCCGCCCGTCCTCTCGTATCTGCGCGGCGCCGTGCTGGCCGCGGCCGGCGCCGGCGCGCCGAGCCCGCCCGCCGATCTGGTGTCCGGTCCGATCGAGCCGCAAGTCTTCGGCCAGCTCTTTCTCTTCTACAACCGCGTTCCGCCGGAGACCTTGCTGTTCTGGGGCCGGGCCGCGGGCCTGCTTCTGTTCGCCGTTCTTCTGATCGTTCTCCGTCTATGGGGCGGCGTCTTCGCGCTCGCCTTCGCCGCATTCGATCCGAACCTGCTCGCGCACTCCTCGCTGGCGACCACCGACGGCGGATTTACCGCCCTGTTCATCGCCTCCCTGGCGCTCTGGGAGCTTTCTCCGGCTGCGGCGGGCGCGGTCGGAGGATTGGCTTTGGCCTCGAAGGCTACGGGCCTGATCTTGCCGTTGATTTTTCTGTTCGCCGGCCGCGCCCGGCTCAAGTCCGTGCTGATCGCGTGCGCGAGCCCGCCGCGGCCGTGCGCGAGACGGCGCGCGCCCGCTTCATCCGAGCGCGGGCCGCGCGGCCATAATCCCGCCCGAAGTTTTTGCTACCCTGATGAAAGAATGAAGGTCAGCATACTCGTGCCGGTCTACAACGAGCGCTATCTCATCGGCGAATGCCTCAAGCGCGTCGTCGCGGCGCCCCTTCCTCAGGGAGTCGAGTGCGAGATCATCGTCGTCGACGACGGCTCCACGGACGGCTCCGAACGGATCATCCGCGAAGCCGCTCAGGCCCACCCCGGCCTGATCAAGGTCATCCGCCACGCGAAAAACAGCGGAAAGGGCGCGGCCGTCAAGACCGCCATCGGCGCGGCCGGCGGCGACGTCGTCCTCATACAGGATGGCGATCTGGAATACGACCCGTCGGACTACCCCTCCCTTCTCGAGCCTATTTTATCCGGTAGGGCCGACGCCGTCTTCGGCTCGCGCTTTTCCGGGGACCGCCGGCGCGTGCTCAACTTCTGGCACACCATGGGCAATCGCGCCCTGACCGTGGCCTCGAACATGTTCACGGGACTGGACCTGACCGACATGTGGACCTGCTACAAGGTCATCCTCACGCCGTTCGTCAAGAACATGCCGCTGCGCTGCAAGGGCTTCTGCGTGGAGCCGGAACTCATCTCCAAGCTGGCCAAGAGGCGCTGCCGCATCTACGAAGTGCCGATCTCCTATCACGGCCGCGACTACGACGAAGGCAAGAAGATCGGGGTGCGCGACGCCGTCTTGTCTTTGGCCGTCATCGTGCTGTTTTGGCTCTACGACGATCTGTACGGCGACGATCGCTGGGGGCGCAGGATGCTCCGCCAGCTGGACATGGCGACGCGCTTCAACGGCTGGGTGGCGGACGCCGTCCGGGGCAGCCTGGGCGACACCGTGCTGGAGATCGGCGGGGGCATCGGGAACCTGACGGCCAAGCTGTGTCGGCGCGACACCTACTACGTCACGGACACCGATCCGCTCGACTGCCTGCATCTCGAACGGCGCTTCGCCGGCCGGCCGGGAGTCAAGGTTCTGAAAGTGGACGTCACCGTGCCTGCAGATTTCCGGACGCTCCGGTCCAAAGTCGATACCGTCCTCTGCCTCAACGTGCTGGAGCACGTCGAGGACGATCTCGCGGCCTTGAAGAACCTGCGCTCCAGCCTCCGGCCCGGAGGCCGGCTCGTCCTGCTCGTGCCCAACCTGCCCTGGGCGTACGGTTCCATCGACGAGCTCGCCGGCTACCGGCGCCGGTATGAGAGGTCTCAGTTGGCGGCGTTGCTTCACGACGCGGGTTTGACCGTCGAGAGCATCACCGACTTCAATCGCGTCAGCCTGCCCATGTGGGTCTGGAACGGGCGCGTGCTCAAGCGTCGGAGCATCGGGCGCGTCCAGCTCAAGCTCTTCGATCACTTCGTCTGGCTTTTCCGCCGGATCGACCGCTTCCTGCCCTGGCCGGGCCAGAGCCTGCTCGCCGTGGCGCGAGCGGCTTGAGTTTGCGCCGGTTCGCGGCGTCGGCGGGCTTCTTCGTCCTCTTCCTCCTCCCCCTTGAGGGCTTCGTGCGAGTCGTCTTCTTCAAGGAAGTCGACGCCGCCTCCCTGCGCGCCAAGCCTCCGCCCGCGAGCGTCGTCCCGTTCGTGCGCCGCGTCCCCGATCCGGAGCTGCTCTACGCGCTCGCGCCCGGAGCGCGGGTCCTGGGCTGGGACCAGGTCCGCGTCGAGGTGGACGTCTCCGACTGCTGCCGCGTCGTGCCCGGGCGCCGCGCCGACGACGGGAACGGGACGCGGATCGCGATCCTCGGCGACTCCACGCCCTTCGCCTGGAAGCTGCCATTCGAGCAGAGCTACGGCGAGCGGCTACGGCCGCTTCTCGAACGCTCGCTGCCCGGGCCGGTGCTGATCCGCAACTTTGCCGTGCCGGGCTACAACAGTCAGCAGAACCGGGTCGTTTTGCGCGACAAAGCCCTGCCCTGGGGCGCAGACCTGGTGGTGCTCCACTACGACCACAACGATTCCGAGCCGGTCGACGACGCCCGCGCCGCCTACATGTCCGCGGAGTACGGCGACAACATCCTGCACTCCATGCTGCTCAAGCTGCTCCGCCGCCGCCTGCGCGGGCTCGGGCCGGTCCGGCGCACGGTCGTGGTCTTGGACGATCCGGCGAACCCCGAGCGCCTGCTCGGCGACTATCGCTACGCGGGCCCGCAGTTCGAGCACCACATGCGCGAGATGAAGGCCGTCGCCGAGCTCGCCTCGGCCTCGGGCGTCCCCGTCATCGTCTTCATCTGGAATCCCTGGCTGAAGTCCGCCGCCGATGCGGACGCGGACTCGTTCTACGCCTTGCTGCACAAACCCATCGGCGAACGCCTGAAGGGCATGGGCTTGCGGGTGGCCGACAGCTACGGGCTGTACCAGGGCTACATGAGCCGCGAAAAGCGCGGCGACCTCCGCCCGTTATGGGTGTCCGCAGAGGATGCTCATCCCAACGCCGAGGGCCACCGCCTGGTCGCGCGCTATCTGGCCGGCGAGATCATCCGCGCTTCCGCCCTCATCAGAGCGGCCCGAGCGCGTAGAGAGCGTAGGCCCCCTCCCTGAGCGCTTCCCGGCCGTAGCGCGCGAGCATGCCGGCCATCAGCGCCACGGTCCTCGCGTCGTAGATGTCGTCGTGCAGACCCCGCAGGGTGTTGGTCTCGTTGACCAGCACGAATGTCAGCTTCTGCCGGTCCAGTTCCCGCCGCAAAGCCTCCGGGGAAGCGAGCCGGTCATAAATGATTTGCTTCTGATTCACCGGATCTCCCCACTGATAGTCCGCGCGGAGATGGTAGCCGCGGATCTCGCCAAAGAGCAGCACTCTCGACCCGGGAGGGATGAGCGACGCGGCTTCTTCGTAAAAATGGGCGAAGGGCAGCTGCCGGGCCCGGTAAACTTCGCGCGCCGGGAGGCCGGGCATTGCCCGGGACTTCAGCTCCAGCACGGCGAAAAGCTCGTTGCTCTGATTGAGGCCGACCACGGGCCACAGGCCCAGCGCGAGGAAGCACCCGGCCGCAATGCGCCGCCAGCCAGTCCGCCGTCCGGCATGCGCGCACCACCAGCCGCAGGCCAGCGCGACGCTCGGCGCCAGGGGGATGAGGTAGCGCCACGCCTCGTGATAGCGCACGGACAAGGCGGCCAGCGGCGCCGTCACGAAGAAAAGAAACTTGAGCACCGGCGGGAAACGCCGGTCGCGAGCGGCCGCCAAAGCGGCCAGGCCCGCCGCCGGCAAAAGCAGATATTGGGGACCATAACGCCACAGCAGCGGGTAGTCGCGGGGAAAACGCCAGAGGCTGGTGCGGACGAGACTCTCGACGATGAGCCGGGGCTCCCAGGCGCCGCCGAAGACGGCGGAGTAGAAGGGCCAGACGGGATTTCCGGCGGTCAGCCAGGTCTTAAGGTACCAGGGCGCGGCGGGCAAAGCGGCCCAGAGCGCGAAGCGGAGCGCGCCGACGCGCCGTCGGGAGTCGAGGAGGAGCCAGCCGAACAGCGCGGCGCAAAGAGCCAAGCCGGTGAGTTTGCACGCGGCCGCGAGGCCGCTGCACAGTCCCGCGGCCGCCAACAGCCCTTTTCCTCCTTGCTTCGACCAGCGCCAGACAGCGAGGCACGCCAAAAGATGGAACAGCGCCAAGGCCCCGTCGCTGTGGGGCTCCGCGGCCACTTCCAGGAACACCGGCTGAGCGGCGAGAAGCGCGGCCGCCGACCAGCCCGCGGCGGCGCCGCCCTCCTCCTTCCCCAGCAGAAACACCGTCACGACGAGCCCAGCGCTGACGAGGCCGTGAACGAGCGCGGCGCAGGACTCTTGGCCTGCGGCCAAGGGTACGGTGTATATCATCTCCATGAGATGCGGCCAATGACTGTGCATCAGCCACGGCAATTCGTAAACGGCGTCTTTGTCGAGGTAGAGTCGCGGTATCGCCAGGTGGTAGGCCAAGGCGTCCCAGCCCACGGGCGGAGCCAAGGCGTTGATGAGGATGTGGAAGAAGCTGAATGCCAACAGAACCGCGAGCGCCGTCTTCCACAACGGAGGTTTTTCCGGCCGGCGCCATTTCGGCGCGGACTTAAGGAGAGCCCAGGCCTCGGGCAATCCGGCGAGAAAAGCCAGAGCCAGGCTCAGTCTTATGCCGAGCCCGAGCTTGCCGGCCAGCCCGGATGCGAAAACGATCGTGCCGAACAGTCCCAGGCCGAGGGCGCCGGGAAGGACGGCCAGAGCGCCGTCGGTCGGGGCCGCCAGCCGGCGCGCGATTCGGCGCCCGGAAAACCAGATAAACAGAAGAAAAAAACATGTCGCAAGGGCGGGGCCGGCGGTATTGCCGAGAAAGGCCCCCAGGCTGGAGAGGTCCCACACCCGTGGACTTTGGGCCAGGTAGCGCAGAACGGCGGTGTTTCGTCGTGCCGCCAGCACGGTCCAGAGCAGAAACCCGAGTTTCATGGCGTTGATGATACTTTGTTTGACACCCCCCCGAAGTTGTGCGATAATGGGGCCAGTATCCTCCCATGTCCTGGTTCCAGAAAAAGCCCCCCGAGTCGGCCGGAGAGAGCCCCAAAACCGCGCCTGCGGCGCGCGCGGCCAAGGGCCTGAAGATCGCCTCCATCCTCGCCGAAGACACCATCCTCTTTCCTTCCGAAGGCCAGGACAAGGCGGCGGTTCTGCAGTCCCTGGCGGCGGCGGTGTGCGGTAAGGCCGGCATCGCCGATTGGGCCGCCTTCCTCGCCAAGGTTCAGGAACGCGAGCAGGGCATCTCGACGACGCTCGACACGGGCCTGAGCCTCCCCCACGCGCGCATGGACGGCATCCCCGCCATCCTCGCCGGGATGGCAGTCTTGAAAACGCCGATTCCCGATCCCAAGCAGGCGGACCTGATGATCCGGGTCATGTTCCTCTTCTTCTCGCCGAACAAGCAGGACGCCTTCCCCCTGCACCTCCAGCTTCTGCGCGGCGTGTCGTCCCTGCTCCAGCCGGCCCTCATCGATCAGCTCACCGCGTCATCCGGTCCCGCCGCGGCGCTCGAGCTGGTCAAAAAGCTTGAAGCCTGAGCCCCGCCCCGGGCGGCGCGTCGTCGAAGTCGTGGTCCTCAACACGGCGATGCTCACCTTCATCTCCTTCTGGCACGCCGCCGCGATGGTGCTGTGCGACATGGCCTCGACGGCCTGGTACATCGGCGGGATCGCCGAAACCGCGATCGGCCCTGCGGCCCCGTGGTTCATCCTCGCCGTGCTGGTCTCCGCGGCTCCGGTGCTCGCCCTCTACGTCGAAGCGTCGAGCATGTTCGTGCGCGGCGGCGTCTATAAAGTCGTGCGCGAGTCGATGGGCGGCACGCTCGCCAAGGTGTCGGTTTCCGCGTTGATGTTCGACTATGTTCTCACGGGCGCGATCAGCGCGGTCTCCGCCGGGCAGTATCTCGCTGGGCTTATGAACTCGGCATTTCCGAGACTGCACATCCACTGGACCGTTGATCCGAAGATCTTTTCCGTCATTTTCGCGCTTGCGGTCGTCGCCTACTTCTGGCGGGAGAACGTCCGTGGCATCGAAGAGTCCTCCGACAAGGCGGTCAAGATCATGAGCCTCGTGGCCGCGATGGCGGCCGTCATCTTCGCCTGGTCCGCCTACACGATCTGGCTGCGCGGGTTCCGCTGGCCTTCTTTCGAGCTGAATTTCACCCATGAGTCCCTCGGCTGGCTCGGCTCCGGCGACTGGCACAGGCGCTTCGGCCTGCTCGGCCTGCTCATCGCCTACGGCCACGCCTTCCTCGGTATGAGCGGCCTGGAGACCTTGGCCCAGGTTTACCGCGAGATGGAGGCGCCCAAGCTCAAGAACCTCAAGCGCGCGGCGGTGATCATCTTCGTCTCCGCTTTAACCTTGACCGGCGCGATCTCCTTTCTCGCCGTCGGCCTCATTCCCGACGAGGTGCGCAAGGGCTACACCGACAACCTCATGGCGGGCCTGGCGATGTCGATGGCGGGGCCGCATTGGGCGCGGCTCATCCTGCAGGCCTTCGTCGTGCTCGTCGGGGTGCTGATTCTGGCCGGCGCGGTGAACACCTCGATTATGGGGTCCAACGGCGTGATGAACCGGCTCGCCGAGGACGGGATCATGCCCGACAAGCTGCGGCACCTGCATCCGCGCTACGGCACCACGCACCGCATGATCAACCTCTTCGTGCTCATGCAGGCGCTGACGATCGTCTTGTGCGGCGGCGACATCTACCTGCTCGGCGAGGCCTACGCGTTCGGCGTGATCTGGAGCTTCGTGTTCAAGGCGGCGGCCGTGTTCGTGCTGCGCTTCAAGGACCGGGCGCCGCGGCAGTGGAAGGTGCCGCTGAATCTGCGCCTCGGCGGCCGCGAGCTCCCGGTCGGGCTGGCCGTGATTTTCGTCGTCATCCTGGCGGTCGGGCTCGTCAACCTCCTGACGAAGCAGGTGGCGACGATCTCCGGCGTCTCTTTCACCGCGTTCTTCTTCGCGCTGTTCGTCGTTTCCGAACGCCTCAACCTGCGCGCGCACGCGAAGGAGGAGCACCGCGAGAAGTTCAACCTGCGCCAGGCCGACGACCTCAAGATCGTGCGCGAGGAGATCGACAAGCCCAACCGCATCCTCGTCGCGGTGCGCGATCCCGGCAACCTCTACCACCTCAACAAGGCGTTGGAGACGCACGATTCGGAGCTCTCTGAGCTCGTGGTGTTCACCTCGCGCATCCGCAAGGGCCTCGGGCTCGTCGACGAGACCGTGTCGATGGATCACGAGGAGGAGAAGCTGTTTACGCGGGTCATCGAGGCCGCCGAGAAGCACGGCAAGACGGTGACGCCGATGCTCGTAGTTTCCAATGATCCATTTTACGCGATCACTCAGGCCGCGCAGGCCGTGGGTGCTACCGAGGTCGTGTTCGGCGTTTCCGGAAAGCTATCCACCGACGCGCAGCTCGAGCGCCTGGCGATGACCTGGGGCTCGCTGCAGACCGACAAGAAGCCGGTGCGCTTCCGCATCCTCGGGCCCGGCGTCGAGCATGCCGTCGATCTTTAGAGCGCGTCATGCCCATTCGACGAATCACCAAGCATGGCGAGAAAGTTCTTAAGTCCACCTGCCTCCCGCTCGATTACGAGGCGTGGAAATCTGAACTTCCCGCCCTTCTCAAGGACATGTGGGCGACGATGGGCGCGGCCCGCGGCGTGGGCCTGGCCGCGCCGCAGATCGGCCTATCCCTGCGCGTCGCCGTCATCGACGTGAAGCCCGAGGGCAAGGCGCAGCGCATCGTGCTGATCAATCCCGAGATTCTTTCACTTGAAGGCGAGCTCAACGACGAGGAAGGCTGCCTGTCCTTGCCCGGCGTGTACGCGAAGCTGCGCCGCCACGCGCGCGCGCGCGTGCGTGCGCTCGACGAGAACGGCAAGACGCGCGAGCTGACGGGCGAAGGCCTGCTCGCGCGGGCGTTTCAGCATGAGATCGATCATCTGGACGGGAAACTCTACGTTGACCGGCTGCCGTTCGAGGACCGGCTCAAGGTTTTGGACGTGATTAAAACCGCCAAGCCGGGCTGGGATTAGCGGTGGATAACTTCGCCCTGCAAAAACTGTTGTTAACAACAGTTTTTGGCATTCAGATTGTGGATAGTGAGGATGATTTTTCGTTTCGGCTTCGATGAAAACGATATTTTTCGGCACTCCTGAAACGGCGGTCCCATTTTTGCGGCTTCTCGCCGCCAAGACCGAAGTCCTGGCGGTCGTGTCCCAGCCCGACAAGCCCGCCGGGCGCGGCTTGGAGACGGCGGCGACGCCGGTCAAGGCCGCCGCGCTCGAGCTCGGGCTCAAAGTTCTCCAGCCGGTGAAGCCCTCCGAGATCGCGGGTGAGCTCAAGGCGATGGGCGCGGATTTCGGCGTCGTCGTCGCGTACGGACGAATTTTGAAAACCGACGTGCTGTCGTCGACGAAGTTGGGCCTTCTCAACGCCCACTTTTCACTTCTCCCCAAGTATCGCGGCGCCGCGCCGGTGCAATGGTCGCTTGTGCGCGGCGAGAAAAAAACGGGCGTCACACTTTTCTGGCTCGATGAGGGCATGGACACGGGCCCCGTTCAAACGGTCTCCGAAACGGCGATTCTTGACGACGAAGACGCCCTTCGACTTCTCGACCGCCTGACGACGCTCGGCGTTTCGTTGCTGGAGACGTCAATCGCGGATATAGCGGCTGGTCATGTCGTTCGTCGCGCTCAGGATGGCGTCCCCTCCACGGCGCCGCTGATCAAACGCGACGACGCCCGCCTCTGCCTCGACCGCCCCGCCACGGAGCTCCACAATCTCGTCCGCGGCTTCCGCTCCTGGCCCCGCGCCTGGCTGGAATTGGCGAACGGCAAGGTTTTGGTGCTTAAAACCGAGGCCGCTTCGCCTTCCGACCCGGCCGGAAAGGGCGTCATAGGAGCCTTGCTTGCCGTTGAACGAGGCAGGGGTATTTTGGTAGAATGTTCGTCTCGCAGTCGTCTGTGGTTCCTCGAAGTACAACCAGAGGGAAAAAAGCCGCTCAGCGCGGCTGAATTCGCCAACGGTCTTCGTTTGGCCGCGGGCGGTTTTTTGCCGTTATCCGGAAAATGAATTGACGACCAATACTTCCGAAGTGCGCAGGATCGAAGTCGCCGCAGTCGCGGCGGCTCTCCTTGTGTTCGCCTACTTCACGCTCAATTGGGGTCTTCAGGGGCTCATTCACTCGCGCCCCACGCAGACCGTGCCCGACCTTAAGGGCCGCTCGATCGCCGCCGCTTTGGATCAGTTGGCTCCTTTGAGTCTCGGCCTGCGCAAGACCGGCGTCGAATTCGACGCCTCCGTGCCGATTTCCTCCGTGCTCCGCCAGGATCCGTCCGCGGGCACCGTCGTGCGCGAGGGCAAGACGGTTCGCGTCGTCGTCAGCCAGGGCGGGCAGACCGTGCTGGCGCCCGCCGTGATCGGACTGCCCCTGCGCAACGCCGAGATGATGCTGCGTCAATCGCAGCTCTCTCTTGGAGAAGTCAGCGAGTCGTACTCGCTCAAGCAGGACAAGGGCATGGTGCTTGCGCAGGATCCCAAGGCCGAGTCGAGCGTCGAGCGCGACGCCCTCATCAACCTCGTCGTCTCCGGCGGCGCGCCTCCGGCCGGCGTTTCTTTGATGCCGGACTTCCTGCGCAAGATGCGCGAGGAGGCCGAATCGTGGGCCGCCGGCGCCGGGCTCAAGCTCGACATCAAGACCGACAATACCTCCCTCTTTCCCAACGGCACCGTGATGACGCAGACGCCGGCCCCCGACTCCGTGCTCTCTCCCGACGCGGGGGTGCAGCTCCTCGTCAGCGGGCGCAAGGGCGCGTCGCCCACCGTGGCTGCCAAGACCTTCAAGTACGAATTGCCGCAGAGCGGCTCCGAAAGCCAGGTGCGCATCGTCGTCATCGACAAGTACGGCGAGCGCGAGCTGTTCAACGGCGTGCGCAAGCCCGGCACGAAGATCGAGGTTCCCATCCAGGAGACCGGCGGTGCGCGGGTCAAGATCTATATGAACGGCATTTTGGTCGAGGAAAGGGATCTGTGATAGTGGCGACACGCACCGTTGCCGTTGTGCCGTCTCTCCTGGCCGGGGATCTTGCTCGCTTGGGCGAACAGCTCGACCAGGTCAAGGCCGCCGGCTGCCATTGGGTCTCGGTCGATGTCATGGACGGTCATTTTGTTCCGAACCTCAGCTTCGGTCCCGACCTCGTCAAGCTCGCGAAGAAGAAAGGATTTTACGTCGACACCCACTTGATGGTCACCAATCCCCTCGACGTCGCGCCGTGGTTCGTCGACGCGGGCTCCGACATCGTGACCTGCCACATTGAAGCCGTGCCCGACGCCGCGGCCGCGTTGAAAAAAATAAAATCGCTCGGAACGAAGGCGGGGCTCGCGATCAAGCCCAAGACCCCTGTCGACGGCTTGATTAAATCTCTCGAGTACTGCGATCTCGTGCTGGTCATGACCGTCGAGCCCGGGTTTGGCGGACAGAAGTTTATGCCCGACATGATGCCGAAGATCAATGCCTTGCGGCGTCATATCGACGCCAAAAACTACAAGTGTTGGATCCAAGTGGACGGCGGCATCAACGACAAAAATATTTCACAGGCCGCCGCAGCCGGGGCGGACAGCCTCGTCGCCGGGTCGGCGATTTTCGCGGCGAAGGACCCCGCCGCCGCTTTTCGGGAGCTCGAGCTTAAAGCCCGGGCCGCTTTTAAACCTCAGCAATAGCAGGAAACGGAGAAAGCAAATGGTCGTCATCAGACTGCAGCGCAAAGGCAAGCCGCACCAGCCCTACTACCGCGTCGTTGCGATCGATAAGGCTCGCGGCGCTACGGGCAAACCCATCGAAGTTCTGGGCTCGTACAACCCCCGCGTCGAGACGCAGGGCAAGAAGGTCGAAGTGGACAAGACGCGCTACGAGTATTGGATCGGAGTCGGCGCGCAGCCGTCCGAGACCGTCCGCACGCTCGTCAAGGCCGCGTTCAAGGCCGTCGCCGCCAAGTAAGATGCTGATGAAAGACCTGACGCTTTTTATCGTCAAGCGCCTGGCCGACAAGCCCGAGGCCGTGTCGATCGAGGAGGAGCAGGACGGGGACACCACCGTCCTCAACCTCGTCGTCGACGAAACGGACAAGGGGAAGGTCATCGGCAAGCAGGGCAAGGTCATCAAGGCGATCCGCTCCGTCGTGGGCGTGGCCGCCGCGAAGGCCGGTGTGCGGGTCGCGGTGGAGATTGATTAGGTGAAGATCGACTTCGTGACCTTGTTTCCCGGCATGTTCCCGTCCGTGATGGATGCGAGCATGATGGCGCGCGCCCAGGAGAAGGGACTCGTGTCGTGGGGCTGCGTTAATCCCCGAGACTTCACGCAAGACAAGCATCACAAAGTGGACGACCGCCCATTTGGAGGCGGGCCCGGCATGCTCATGATGGCGGAGCCGCTCGACAAAGCGATCAAGAGCATAAAGAAGAAGGGCTCGAAGACCATCCTGCTGTCCCCGCAAGGAAAGACTTTCAACGACAAAACGGCGTTGAGATTATCACGGGAAAAGCACCTTATTCTCGTGTGCGGCCACTATGAAGGGATCGACGAGCGGTTGGACGGCTTGTTTGACGAAGAAATATCAGTTGGTGATTACATATTGACCGGCGGCGAACTCCCGGCCATGCTCGTCGCCGACGCCGTGGCGCGCCTCGTCCCGGGCGTATTAAAGAAGGAGGATGCGACAGCATCCGAGTCGTTTACGGGCGGCCTGCTCGATTTTCCGCAGTACACACGGCCCCGCGTTTGGCGGGGCCGCGAGGTTCCGGAGATTCTGTTCTCCGGAGACCACGCAAAGATCGCCGAGTGGCGGAGAACCGCCGCCCGCAAGGCGACCAAGCGAAAGCGTCCCGATCTGCTTGAACGGGCGTAATAAGAGACGTCAGGAGAGAAACACTATGATGGCTGCCATGGAAGAGAAGAAGTCGAAGGTCCCGGATTTTCGTCCCGGAGACACCGTCAAGGTGCACATGAAGGTCAAGGAAGGCGAGAGCGAGCGCGTCCAGGTGTTCGAGGGCGCGGTCATCGTGCGCCGCGGACGCGGCGCCAGCGAGAACTTCACCGTTCGGAAGATCTCCTTCGGCGTCGGCGTGGAGCGGACGTTCCTGATCTCGTCTCCCCACATCGAGAAAATCGAGCTCGTGCGCGAGGGTAAGGTCCGCCGCGCCCGCCTCTACTATCTCCGCGACCTGACCGGCCGGTCCGCCCGCATTGATGATCGCGATTCTGGACAGAACGCGGCCCCGAAGGCCGATGCCGCCAAGGTCGAGGCCCCCAAGGCCGCGGTCCCGAAGGCGGACACGACCAAGCTTGAGGGTAAGAAGCCCGAGGCGCATAAGGCGCCCAACGCGCACTCAGCCGTCGCCAAGTAATTGGACGGCGGGTCATTCGACGACGCCGAGCGCAAACGCGGCCGCATCGCGGTGGTGATCGGTGTCGACGAAGCCGGCCGGGGGCCCCTTGCGGGGCCCGTGGTGGTCGCGGCCGTGGCTTTGCCGAAGGCGCCTTCGGAACAGCTCCGTTTATTAAGGGATTCGAAACAGATGACCCCGAAGGCCCGTGAAAGGCTTTACGGGGTCATTCGTTCTCAGGCAGCCGCCGTTTCCGTCGCTTGGGCGCACCCGCCGGTCATCGACCGGGACAACATATTGCGCGCGACCTTGGAGGCGATGGCGCGCGCGGCGCGCCGCGCGGCGGCCAAGACGGGCCCGGGGCCCGTGCTGGTGCTCGTGGACGGACCCCGCGCGATCCGGGACTTCGAGCTCGATCAGCGGACTATCGTCGACGGCGACGCGAAGTCGCTGTGCATCGCGGCGGCGAGCGTGATCGCGAAGGTCGTGCGCGACCGCTGGATGACCCGGCTCGCGCGCCGTCACCCCGGCTACGGCTTTGACAAGCACAAAGGCTACGGAACGACAGTGCATTTGAACGCGCTTTCGAAGCTCGGCCCTTGCAAGGCGCACCGCTTGACGTACAAGCCTGTCGCCAAGCGGGCGGTGCTTGATGAATAGCCGCGCCGAGACCGGACGGGCGGCGGAGGACGCCGCGGCGGCGCTGCTGCGCGCCAAGGGCATGACCATCGTCGAGCGGAATTTCCGGGCGAAGGTCGGCGAGATCGACCTCGTGGCGCGGGATCGCGACGAGATCGTTTTCGTCGAGGTCCGCGCGCGCGCCTCGTCGTCCTTCGGGGGCGCTGCCGCCTCCATCGGCGGCGCCAAGCGCCGCAAGCTGGTCAAGGCGGCGGGCGTGTGGCTGCAGGCGCGCGGCTGGACCGGCCCCTGCCGCTTTGATGTGGTCGTCCTCGACGGCGGACGCGCCGAGCATCTCCCTGCGGCGTTCGACGCGAGCGGGCGATGACGGTCGAGCTCCGGGCCGAGCCGCTTCCGGATGAAAAGCGGCTCCCGCTGTGGGAGCATGTCGGTGAATTGCGCGACCGCCTCATCAACTCGGCGCTGGCGCTGTTCGCGGCGACCGCCTGCGGCTACACGCTTCGTTTTCGTTTGTGGGAGCTGGCCAAGCGCCCGTTGCTTGAGTCTTCTCCTTCGTTGCTGTCCCCTTTCGCCTACACCGATCTCTCCGAGCCGTTCTTCTCGATGCTCCGCCTGTCGTTCTGGGCGTCGGTGTTCGTGATCTCGCCCTATCTCTTTTATCAGGTCTGGGCCTTCGTCAAGCCGGCCCTGCACGAGCGGGAGCGGCGCATGGCGGTGACCTTCACGATGGTGACGAGCGCGTGTTTTATCGCGGGCGCGCTGTTCGCCTATTTCGTCGCCTTCCCGATCCTCACGAAAGTCCTGATGGACGAGGCCGTGCGCGCGGGCCTGCGCGCCAATCTCCGTCCGAACGAGTACCTGAACCTTTTCCTCGTGACCGTGCTGGGCACGGGTATCGCCTTCGAAGCCCCGGTGCTGTCCTACTTCCTGGCGCGCTTCGGGCTCGTGAGCTCGAGCGCGATGCTCAGGTATTGGCGCGAGTCCATGATCGCGATCCTCGCGGCCTCGGCCTTCCTGACTCCCGGCGACGTGATCGCCACGACCGTTCTGTTCGGGGTCGTCCTGCTCGGCCTGTACTTCGTGTCGGCGGGCGTCGTGCTGCTCGTCGAGCGCTCCGCCGCCGCGCACCTCGCCTCGGAGATTTAGCCCTAAAGGCCCAGGTTCTCCGAGCGCGAAGGACCTAGGCCGTTTAAGCCGCAAGACTCAGTCATGGAGCCGCGCGACGCGCTACACTACGAGGAGATGAGTCTCTTGGCGCTGCTTGCCGTATTAAGCGTCCCGGCCTCGGCCTCGGTCGCCCTGCGCTGGGCCCCGGCGCTGGGCCAGGCGTTGCCGAGCGTGTCCGGCGGTCCCGCCACGGATGTCGCCCGGGGCTTCGACGGCCCGGCGCTGAACGGACTTGAGATCCGGCTCAACGAGCTCGACATCCTGTCCTCGGAGGGCGTGGATGATCTCGACGGCGTGCGTCGCCTTCGCCGCCAGGGTGGCGGCGCATCGGCCGTAGCGGCCGACCGTCTGCTCGCGCTCGAGCGCAGCCTGACCATTTTCGCCCCCGTCATCGCGCGGTTAGAAGTACAGGGAGTCAGGATGGACGGCAAGGGAAACGCTACGACGGCGTTGGGTCCGGCCCTGTCCCGGGCGCTGACGGCCGTGGCCGCCGCATCCGACCGGCGCGCTCGGGCACTGGCGTCGCGCTACGGCACAGAGCGTTCTCTCGAGCGGGAACTCGCGGATTCGCAGGAGGTCGACGCTCTGCTGCGCGACCGCTATCCCTTTATTTCAATTGCCGCGCTCGACCGTCTGGCCCGCGTTCACGATAGCGGCCGCACCCGCTTACTGGCGGAGCGGCGCGCCGCGCAATCCGCTCAGTTCGCGTTCGTGGCGCCCGAGGAACGAGCCGTTATGCGCGACGCGGTTGCCGCCCCCCCTCGCTCGCTCGTCCAGCGGCTCAAGGCGCGCGCCCGCGCGCTGGCCGCGCGAATCTTCGTACACTAGGGCCCATGCGCTCGATCGCGTTGGCGGCACTCCTTGCCGCGCACCCAGGCCTCAACGGCGTGTACGCGCTTGAGAAGGGCGAGGAATCACTCCTGGCCCGGGCCTGGCTCAGCCGGCAGACGGCCAAGAGCATCGACGTCCAGTACTTCATCTGGAGCGCCGACAACATCGGCATCCTCGCCGCCGAGAGCCTCCTACGCGCCGCGGAGAACGGCGCCAAGGTCCGCGTGCTCGTCGATGACCTCCTCGTGGACGCGGGTGCTTCAAGCCTGCTCGCTCTGGCCGCGCACCCGGGAATCGAGATCCGCGTCTACAACCCCAAGCACACGGTTGGCGTCTCGCGCGTGCGGCGCTTCTGGAATCTCGCGACGGGTTTTCGCGCCGCGAACCAGCGCATGCACGACAAGGTCTTCCTCGTGGACGGAAAAGTCGCGATCGTGGGCGGACGCAACATGGCCGACGAGTACTTCGACTACGACCGCGAATACAACTTCCGGGACCGGGACCTATTATTGATGGGGCCCGAGACGAAGGCGGTGAAGGCGCATTTCGAGGCCTTCTGGACGAGCCCGCTCGCCGTCCCAATCGAGGATCTTCTCAAGGATGAGGTCGCCGCGATGACGCCGCAGCGCCGCGACGCGGCGTACCGCGAGCTCCACCGCTACGCGGGCGACCCTTCGAACTTCGCGCCGGGACCGCGACGCGCGCTTGAAGAGCTTCCCCGGCGCTTCGCGGCCCTGACGAAGGACTTGGTTTGGGAGAAAGACGTGACCTTCGTCGGCGACCGCCCGGGCAAGAACGAATCGAAGAGCCTCGGCGGCGGCGGGGGCTCGACGAGCGCGCTCGCCGCGGCGGTGGGCGCCGCGCGGGAGCGCGTCGTCATCCAGTCCCCCTACCTGGTCCTGTCCGATTACGGCCTGGGCTTCTTTGCCGAGTTGGCGAAGAAGGTCAAGGTCCGCATCGTCACGAACTCGTTCGCTTCGACCGACAATCTCGCCGCTTTCAGCGGCTACCGCAAGATACGCTCCCGATTACTCGCCTCCGGCGTAAGTGTGTTCGAGTTTAAGCCTCACCCCGAGATTGAGCGCGACATGATCGAGCGCCGCGCGGAGTTCAAGACGAAGTCGCCCATTTTCGCGATCCACGCCAAGACGGTCGTGATCGACGGCGAGACCGTCTTCGTCGGCACCTTCAACCTGGACCCGCGCTCGGCCAATCTCAATACCGAGGTCGGCGTGCTCGTGCGCAATCGCGCGTTCGCGCGGCGCATCGAGGACTCCATCGAACGCGACATGCTCCCCGAAAACAGCTGGGACGCGGCGGGCGGCGAGGGCGACTCGGGCGCGCCGCTCAAGAAGCGGCTTCATCTGCTGCTGTTGCGCGCCCTGCCGCTACAGCCGATACTCTGAGTAGCGTGTCCGCTTATCAGCGGCAGGCCGATCTACGACGATAGATAATTGCTCGTTCCGGAACGAGTCATTATCTATCGCAATAGATCACGGGAAGGACGCCGACGCGTGTCAGGCCGACAGCACGGCGATCTTAAATGAGGCCATCGCGCTTCAGCTCGGTCAGGAATTCATCGTAGCTGCGGGCGCGCTCATTTTTTCGCTTACGGAATACCGCCAGGTGGGCTGCGTCCTGGCCGATTGACCTGACGAGGCTGTCGTTGACGACGTCGGAGAAGGATTTATCGAGCAGAGCCGCCTTCACCTTGGCGGCACGCGCGATCTCGGGGACAAGGTAGACGGTGGACGGCGCGCGCCGGGGCTTCTTCATAATGACATTATAACGTTAAAACATTAAAATGTCAATATTGGAACGCTCAGTCTTCCCCCTGGTCTTTCGTGAAGGCGGCCTGGCCATCGTATTTGAACAGCTTTTCGACATGCACCCACGGCGCCTGCGCGCCGACGAGCAGAAGCAGCCCGGCGATGTCCTTGTCGGTCAAGGTGTCGCCGTGGTTGGCGACCTTGAAGCGCAGGCGCGCGCAGTCCACCGGGTCGGACTCGATGCCGAGGGTGTTGGGATAGACCTTGGTGCCGCGGTTGGAGATCTGGGCGAGACGCACCGGAAGTGCTGCGATCTTGCGCTCGATCGCCGGTCCGAGCACCGCCGGATCGATCGCGGTCGCCACGAAGATGTCCACGCCCATCGGACGCGTCTCCTTGGCGGTGACCATGACGGCGTCGTGCGAGACGGTCGGCATCTTGACGCGCCGGTACTCGCGGCGCGGATAGGACTTGGGCGCGGAACCGAGATTCCTGATGAGTTCCTTCGTGAACGCTTTCGTGCCTGAGGGCTCTCGCCCGCCGCCGGCCATATCTGCGGTCAGGACATTGCCGTCCTCGAGCGTGACCAGTAAAGCGTTTTCGACGGCGTCGGCCGCCTTCATCTCGCCCAAGTGGCGCAGCATCATCACCGAGCTGTGCAGCAAAGCGGTCGGATTGGCCATGTCCTTGCCCGCGATCTGCGGCGCTGAGCCGTGCACGGCTTCGAAAATGGACGCGCCGTCGCCGAGGTTGGCCGACGGGGCGAAGCCGAGGCCGCCGATCAAGGCGCTGGCGAGGTCGGAGAGGATGTCGCCGTTCATGTTCGTCATCACGAGCACGTCGAACTGCTCGGGGCGCATCACGAGCTGATGGGCGCAGTTGTCCACGATCTGGTGTTCGGAAGAAATGTCGGGATAATCTTTGGCGACTTCCTCGAACACGCGCTTAAACAGCCCTTCCGTGAACTTTAATATGTTTGCCTTCGTGGCGCAGGTGACCTTCTTGCGTCCTTCGGCGCGGGCGATTTCGAAAGCTAAACGGCAAATCTTCTCCGAGCCCTTGCGCGTGACGATCTTAAGCGCCTGCGCCACGCCCGGGGTCTGCAGGTATTCGATCCCGGCGTAGAGATCCTCGACATTCTCCCGCACGACGACGAAGTCGATCCCGCGGCCGGAATACGGAGTCCGTATGCCGGGAAGCTCCCGCACCGGGCGAATGTTTCCGTAGGTCTCGAAATACTTGCGCAAGGTCACGTTCGCGCTCTTCTCGCCGTAGCCGACCGGCGTCTCGAGCGGGCCTTTCAGCGCGCACTTCGTGCGGCGGATGGACTCGACGGTCTCGGGTGGGACGCCGGAAGCGACGCCGGCCTTGAAGACGCGGGCGCCGGCGTGCCGCTCTTCCCAATCAATTTTGACTTCGGCGGCGGCGAGCACGGCTTGCACGGCGGCGACGACTTCGGGGCCGATTCCGTCTCCGGGAATTAAAGTAACCTGATGTTTGGAGCTTTTCGCAGACATGGCCCGACTATTCTACTCGATTCGCAGCGCCGCGCCTTTGGAGGGCGGCAGGAAGGCGGAAACGGCCTCGCCGCGGGTCGCGGGCAGCACGGTGACGACGACGCGTTCGGGCGCGACCACGAGTGATTTGGCCAGGCTGCGCGACAGCGCCTTCGCGCGGGCCTGCGCGAGCTTGCCGCGGACATCCTTCGCGCTGAGCTCCACCTTGTAGTTCCCGTCCGCGCGCGGCTCCCCCTGGCGCATGCGGCTTCCCAGAGCGTCCACCCATAGGCCGGCGTCCTTGGCCGGGTCGGCCTTTCCGTCCATAAAGAACAGCGCGGCGTCGGCTTCAAGGCGCGTCTCGCCCGCGTACTCGCGGTAAGTGAAGGACTTCAGGGGCACGGGATCGCTTTCGATGACGAAGGCGCGTCCGGCGCGCCGTCCCGTGAAGCGGTAATGGTACGAGCGCCCGGCGACGACGGCCAGGCGCCCGTCCGGGCCGCCGCCATCCCAGTCCGCCTTGTCGTTGAGCCGACCGACGCCGTCCGACTTCCAGACGATGTCGCCTTCGTTGTCGAATATTTCGAAGGCCCACTCGTCGTAGAGCGCCTCGATGTTGGCCGGGGACAAGGCCAGAAAAGGAGGTTCTGGAAAGGGCCGAGCGAAGCGAGCGCCGTCCCCGCCGGTGCGGATGCGCTCGGCCGCGGGGGTGGACGCGCCGCGCCCAAGCGAAAGCGAGCGCAGGACCTCGTCGATGACGGGCTTCGAGGCGGTCGGGGGCGCGACCTGCACTCCGGCGGCGCCGGCGGCGCGGGCCTTGATCGTGATGTCCTGAGTGAGCTCGGACTTGGAGGGCGCGCTCCAGGCGGGCAGGGCGAGAAGCATGATGATGACTATCGTCGCCATGTTCAGAAGCGCACGCCGACGCCGAAACGGTGCGTCTGACCGAGGTCGCCCGCCGGCGTGACCGCGTAGTCGAAGCTCACGCGCTCGCTCTTGAGGCCCAGGCCGAAGCTCAGGCCGCGCAGCGTATCGAATCCCGAGCCTCCCGCGACGAGCCCGGCGGTGCCGTAGCCCGCGCGCACGGCGAAGCTCTTCTGGACGCGATACTCCCCGCCGAAGGCCGCGTCCGTGCCCGAGCCGTTGGGGCCGTTGATTAGATCAAAGCTCAGCGCCGCCTTCTCGCCGGCCCACGCCCCACCCGCCGCCAACTGCAGGGGCAGGTCGGTCTTCGCCCACGCGTAGTGCAGCCCCGGCCCGATGTTGAGATGGCGGACCGCCGCCGCCGCGAAAATCTTTCCGCCCTTGAGCTCAGACATTTTCCGTTTAAAACCGAAATCGAGGGCCGCCGTCTGGGCTTCGGCCTCCGCGATATGACTGCTAATCAACTTGACTGATACGCCGTAATCCGCGATCTCGTTCTTTTGAGCGTAGGTAAACGAAACCGCCGTATCGGCCGCCGTCACCTCGCCCGTCTGCCGCCCCAGCCCGTCGCGCCCATCGAAGCTGCCATGGCTCAGGTACAGTAGCCCCGCCGCGAAGGTCCCCTTGGCCGTCGGCTGCGCGTAGGCCGCGAAGTCGTAGCGCGTGCGCTCGAAAAGCTCCGCGTGCGCCGCCGCCGCCTCGCGCTTCTCGAGGCGCGCCAGGCCCGCGGGGTTCCAGCCGATGGAAGAGGCGTCGTCGCCTAGCGCGGTGTAGGCGCCGCCAAGAGCCGTTGCGCGGGCGCCGGTGCCCAATTTAAGAAACGCGGCGCCTTCGTCGGCGCGCAGCGGCATGGCGGCGAGCAGAACGGCGACGAGGCATATGATTCTCATCGAATCACCCCGACCTTGCCGGTCTTGCGGATGTCGGCCTGCCCGGCTTTCTTGGCGGTGATGACGTACTGATAAACCCCCGAGCCCACGCCCGAGACGTCCCAAGCGTGATCGTAGGTGTACTGTAAGCCTTTGCCGTTGCCGTCATCCAGGCTCGGGTTGAGCGAAAAATTCGAGGACGAGTGAATTTGGCGTCCCGAGATATCGTAAACCCCTACCTCGACCGAGTCGGCCAGGCCGGTCTGGAGGCGGATCGTCACGGGTCCCGAGCCCCGCACTGGGTTGGGGAAGGCGTAAGCGTCGCGGAAGGTAAACGCCGCGTCGGCGGCCAAGGGTGCTATCGCGGCCGCCGAAACCGTGCCCGAGAAGACCTGATACAGCGAGAAATGCGTGGTCTTGGCCTTGACCGTGCGGGTCTTGGGGTCGACCGTCGACTCCAGGTCTTCCCACTTCGACTTGTCGCGGTTCCAGTAGCGGACCGAGAGATTCTTCGCGTCGATCTTCTGGAGCGCGATCAATTCCGGACTGTAGGGCAAGGTGAGCGTGACCGCGCCCTTGAACTTGGTCCCTTCGGGGCCGTACTCGACCGGCGGCGAGGCGGTCTTGAGCTTCGCGTCCGTAGCCGCGCGGCGGCGGTTTGAGTCGTCGTCGACGCTGAACGCCGGTGAGGAAACCGTGACCTTGAGATCCAAGCCCACCGCCCCGGCCGGGATGTCGACGGCAGCACGGTCGCGGCGCGACACCGTGCCGCCGTCTTCGGCGTCCACCACATCTCGGGCGACCTGATCATCGTCCGGTTTAGCCGGCGGGACGACGAGCGGAGCCTGGCCCGTGGGCAGGCCGAACTTCTGGATGCGATTGTTGTTGCGGTCGGCCACGAACAGGTTGCCCTCGGCGTCCAAGGCCAGACCCATCGGCTTCTTCAGCACGATAGTCCCACTGGGCGCGGGCGCGTCGTCGTCTTTGATCTTCCCTTTGCTCCCGAATAGCAGGTTCGGGCTGCCCAGGAAGTCGAACTTAAGTATCCGGGAGTTCTTGCGGTCGGCGACGAGCACGCAATTGCCGCTGTGGCTGACCGCCACGCCAAAGGGCATGCCCAGGCTGCCGGGCTTCTCGCCCGCGATCGGGATAGTCAGCAGGAGCCGGCCCGTCGCGCCGAACTTGAGCGCGCGCCGGCCCTTGGGGTCGGCCGTGTAGATATTGCCCGCGGCGTCAACGGCAATACCGAACGGCTTGCCCAGGGCTGTAATGCCCGCGTTGTCGTCATGATCGCCGCGCTGGTCGGTGTCGTCGTCGCGGTCGGCGCGCGCCGGGACGGGCGGCAGATCGAACTGGAAGCTGAAGACGCCAGTCGAGCTGAACACCTGGACGCGGCGGTTCTCCGTGTCGGCCACGAAGATGTTTTGCGCCGCGTCGATGGCGACGCCGGCCGGGTGATGGAACCGGCCGGGAAGGCGGCGGCCATGATCCTCGAATTGGCCTTCGTGCCGGCCTTCTTGATCCCGCTCGCGGCGTCCCAGGTTCAGCAGGATATGTCCTGTCGCCGAGAGCTTGAGCACGCGGTCGTTCTGCGTGTCGGCGACGTAGATATTGCCGGCCGCGTCGACCGCCACGCCCGAGGGGTTGCTCAGGCGCAAAGTCGTCGTCG
>Ga0209515_10000747_pt1 | contig 57276 bp, 60 predicted proteins | sample Subgroupgradi54m_FD_187454 | JGI IMG/M metagenome (GOLD analysis project Ga0209515, IMG submission 187454) | Subsurface groundwater microbial communities from S. Glens Falls, New York, USA - GMW60B uncontaminated upgradient, 5.4 m (SPAdes)... ... | reverse complement strand
GCAAGAGGTTTAGCTCACACAGAACGCGTACGCTCAGCTCTTCCATCACGGCTTCTGGTTCTTCTTCGCTCTGCGAGACCTCTGGCGCCGAAGGCGGCGTGGCAGGAGGCGCAGGTGGAGGCGGTTGCGGCAGTTGAACTTTGCGCTCGAGGCTGTGCTTGGCCAGGAAGGCGTCGATGCGTTGGTTCGACCAGACGCAAACGACGCCGGCTTTTTGCAGTGCCTCGCGCATGGCAGGGGAAGTGGCGTAGGAGGCGCCAGCCGGGCCTTTGACACCGTTGGAGATCATCCCACCATTGTTGATCACCAGTCGGCGGAGTGTTTCAACGGACTGTGGCGACCGACCGATGACCCAGACCGCATGGGAGACGTGTTTGTGTAGCGATGTGCCGATGGCGTCTTCGATCGCCACCTGCAAGGCGATCGTTTCTTCGAAGCGACGGATGAGTTCATCCGTCGTGAGGCGTGCGCTCGACGAGCCTGGTTTTTCTGCCGGTGGACTCGTCGGTGCCGCTTGTTCTTCTTCGACTGGCGGTTCGTTACCGTTGTCGGACGGCGGTGCAGGCGGAGCAGGTTCCAGTGCCGGCTCCGAGTTCATGACTTCAGGTTCGGGTTCCGGGACAGGCGGAAGGGATGCGGGCGTGGCAGGTTGCGCTTCCGCGACCGGAAGTCCTCCACTATTGTCGGACGGCGACGCTCCGTTGTCGTGACTTGCCGGCGCGGGTGCCGGCGCGGCTGGACTACTCGGGTCCGTGGTCAGGAAAGTCCGATCATAGTCACGATGACCCGGATGATTGGCCTCGTGTGCTTTCAGGCGTTCGAGCATCTCGGCCTTGATGTTCGGCGGCGGGCGACCGTTCGGCGCGGGCAGTTTGTCGTTGGTCGGCAAGACGTACTCGTCTCCACTCAGTCGCAGGAATGACGGTTCCATGCGACGAAGAGCCCGAGCGCGCCCCGTCAGCTGTTCGCGACTTTCTCCTGGGAAGTGATGTCCCAGGATCACCTGATCAAACGCTGCTTGCGACACTTTGCCATCAGTCGCGTAGGTCATGGCGTCTCGCAAAGCAGTGAACTCTCGGGGATCAACAGTGATCACTTTTCCCATTCCACACCTCCCGCACCAAGCCTACCAGGAATGACAAAATCAACAAGTCAAAGTGCGTGTGGAAAGGCTGTTTATGACTGGCTTGACAGCACTCGGTCGTCGGTTAAGATAGCCACGCTTATGAAACCTCAATTTCAGCGCATTTTAGACCTTGTTAAGCGCACAGGCGACAGGATGGTTGTGACGGATCCTGACGGCTCAAATGCCTATGTTGTCATGGGTTTGGACCAATATGAAAATTTGCTCGATCACAGCGAAGCTTCTTTGAGCGATTTTGAGGGCGATTTTGAGCCTTTGGGAGTGCCGACACAGGCGATCGAGGACGAAATAGAGAACAACGATGATCTTGTAGGGGGCGGGTTTCCTCATCCACATGTACATGACGAAATTCCGGAAGATCTGAAAAAGGCCGTGGAGGCCGATCTCGCCATTATTGAGTCTTGGGAAAAGGCACGAGCTGAAAACGAAGCTCAAGAGAGCAAAAAAAACGACAAAGGAGGCCAGGATGAGGAACAGTTTTATCTAGAACCGGTTGAGTGATCTTGCACGTTTTAGCGACCTTTGTTATACTCGTGCCACTTTAAAAATAGCTCCATTTTAAGCTAAATTTGCGTCCTACCCTATGGCCGAAGCATTTCAACGAAACAAACCGCACGTAAACGTCGGTACCATCGGTCACGTTGACCATGGAAAGACGACGCTCACCGCCGCTATTCTTGCTGTCTTGAGTGCAGCAGGCATGAAGGCTCAATCAAAAGGGGTTGAGGACCTTGATAAAGCTCCAGAATCCAAGTCCCGTGGTATTACCATTGCCACGGCGCACTGTGAGTATGAGTCTGAAAAGCGCCACTATGCGCACGTCGACTGTCCAGGACACGCCGACTACGTAAAGAACATGATCACCGGTGCTGCTCAAATGGATGGCGCCATCTTAGTCGTTTCTGCTGCTGACGGCCCAATGCCTCAGACACGCGAACATATTCTGCTTGCCCGTCAGGTGGGTGTGCCTTCTATCGTGGTCTTCTTGAACAAAGTTGACATGGTGGACGATCCGGAACTCATCGACTTGGTTGAGGAAGAGATCCGCGATCTTCTGAAAAAATACGAGTTTCCAGGTGACACCACTCCCATCATTCGTGGTTCAGCGCTCAAAGCTTTGCAAAATCCAGCAGATCCAGAGGCTGCGAAGTCCGTGCTTGAGCTCGTCAAAACGCTTGATGAATATATTCCAGAGCCTGTGCGCGATTTGGATAAGCCGTTTCTCATGCCGGTTGAGGATGTCTTCTCCATTGAAGGTCGCGGAACCGTGGTCACAGGGCGTATCGAGCGTGGCATGGTGAAGGTGGGTGAGGAAGTCGAAATTGTTGGTTTGCGTGAAGACAAGATGAAAACGACTGTGACAGGAATTGAAATGTTCAACAAGAGTTTGGATGAAGGACGTGCCGGAGACAACGCCGGAATTTTGCTCCGCGGCACGAAGAAGGAAGAAGTTGAACGCGGTATGGTGTTGTGTAAACCAGGCACCGTGACTCCTCACACAGAGTTCCAAGGCGAAGTGTATGTCCTTTCCAAAGAGGAAGGTGGACGTCACAAGCCATTCTTCAAGGGATACAAGCCGCAGTTCTACATGCGCACAACGGATGTGACCGGCGAGATCACCCTTCCAGAAGGAACAGAAATGGTTATGCCAGGCGACACCGTGAACGTGATGGTGAAACTCATCCAGCCTGTCGGGTTGGAAGAGTCCCAACGTTTCGCCATCCGTGAAGGTGGACATACGGTCGGCGCCGGCGTCGTGGTGAAGATCCTCAAATAACGTTTTGGTTTGTGGGGGCGGGGAGACTCGCCTCCACAAAATAAAAATCCACGGGGACTTCTGAAAAGTAGAAGTCACATGTACATTTATGGCGCAAGCTACAACAGCCACAACAGAAGCACCTGTACAACGCATTCGGATCAAAATCCGTGCCTTTGATCACCGCATGATCGATCAGGCAACGGAGACGATCATCAAAACCGCCGAGCGTTCTGGCGCACGCGTGCTTGGGCCAATCCCTTTGCCAACCGAGAAACGCAAATACACGGTGAACTCTTCGACGTTTGTTCACAAGACGGCGCGTGAGCAGTTCGAAATGCGTATTCACAAACGCCTCATCGACTTGGTCGAGCCGACCGAACGTACCGTGGATTCTCTCATGAGTTTGAATCTTCCTTCCGGGGTTGATGTCGAGATCAAATTGTAAACACCGTAAACCTCATCTAAAGAACAAAGAAGAAAGATCGCTGGCCCGCCAAAGTCGGGTAAACGAAAACCTTCTTGCGCTTCCGAAAGATGAGACAGGAGATCCCGTTTCCATGAAAATTCAACACGCTTTTGCATCGAACGACCGCTTGCAAAAGACTGGAAGTTTTGCGCTCGAATGATGGGCACTAAACTTCTGGTTTTTTCTTATGAAAGCTTTACTTGGAAAAAAAATGCAGATGACCCAAGTTTTTCAACCCACCGGGGAAGTCATCCCTGTGACGTTGATTCAGGCTGGGCCGTGTGTGGTCACAGACGTGAAGACGCTTGAGCGCGACGGTTATACGTCCGTTCAGATTGGATTTGGTAAAAGCAAGCATGTGGCAAAACCACAGCAAGGGGTCTGGAAGGAATTGGGAGCGTTCGAGGTCGTTGCCGAATTTCAAGCACAAGGATCGGATGCAAAGCGCGGAGACATTTTTGATGTCTCTGTTTTTGCAAGCGGAGATCATGTGGATGTGGTTGGCACAAGCAAAGGACACGGCTTTCAGGGGGTAGTGAAGCGTCACGGATTCCATGGCGGCCCTGCTTCGCACGGACACAAGGACAACTTGCGCATGCCAGGATCCATTGGCGCCGGCGGTCTTCAGCACGTCATGAAAGGGATGCGCATGGCAGGACGTATGGGGAATGATCGCGTCACCGTAAAAAATTTAGAAATTGTGCAGGTGGATGCCACAAAGAATGTCTTGGCAATTAAAGGCGCTATTCCGGGCGCTCTTGGGAGTCTCGTGACCATCGTTGCACGCGAGGCGAAATCCATTTGGTTGAATAGCTAATATGCCAAACGTAAAGCTCTACAATTTGGAAGGTAAGACCACCGGTGAGCTCACGCTTTCTGACGAGCTTTTTGGCGTGACGCCAAAGCCGGCGCTCATTCATGAGGCCTATATTGCACAGCTTGCAAACGGTCGTCAGCCGCTCGCTCACACCAAGACGCGAGGAGATGTAAGCGGTGGCGGAAAAAAGCCATGGAAGCAAAAGGGAACAGGACGCGCACGTCATGGTTCCACGCGCTCCCCGATTTGGGTCGGTGGTGGTGTGACCTTTGGCCCTCGCAGTGATCGCGATTTCACCATCAAAGTGAATCGCAAAGTGCGCCGCGCCGCATTGCGCATGATTTTAAGTGACCGCGTGGCAAACGATCATTTTGTTGCGCTTGATGCTTTGGACATGAAAGAGGGAAAGACGCGAGCGCTCGGGGCGGCATTAAAAAAGCTGCCAGGGTTTGGTCGGCCACTCCTTATGGTGATTGATCCGAAAAATGTGCAAGCACGCCGCGCCGCGGCAAACATTCAGGGTGTCACAACGATTGCGCCAAACAGTTTGAATGTGCGCGATCTGTTGAGCCATGAATTTGTGATGATTCCAAAAGCAGAGATCGAACTCATGCAAACACTTTTTGTCGACTAATATGAGCTTGTTGAATCGCTTCAAAGGAAAAAAGGAATTAGAAGTCACACAAAAGGCTTCGGTGGTTGAGGCACCCGTTGAAAAGAAAGCTACGAGTGAAAAAGTGATCGAGAAAAAAACAACGAAAAAGAAAACACGTGTTGTGCGCACGGCAACGACGCAAATTATTTTGGAACCGCTCGTCACAGAAAAAGCCGCGCGTCTTGGTGCACTCAACACATATGTCTTCCGCGTCGCTTGTGGCTCAACACGCGTGCAAATTTTGGAAGCGTTTACCGATTTGTATGGTGTCCGTCCACGACGTGTGAATGTTGCCAATCATCGCGCGGAACCTGTGCGTTTTGGTCGCAAGTTTGGCAAACAAGCTGCGTGGAAGAAAGCGCTTATCACGTTGCCAAAAGGTAAGGAAATTCAGATTTACGAAGGCGTCTAATTATGCCCGTTAAGCAATACAAAAATAACGCCTCTGGTCGCCGCATCTCAAGTGTGGACACGTTTGAAGACCTTACACATTTTGAGCCAGAGAAGTCGCTCATCACGTTTAAGAAGCAACAGGCAGGCCGTGGTAATCACGGCAAGATTTCTGTGCGTCATCAAGGCAGTGGTGCGCGCCGCTATGTGCGCTTGGTTGATTGGATGCAAGACAAGCACGGCATTCCTGCCGTTGTGCAAACGATTGAATACGATCCAAATCGTGGAGCTCGCGTTGCGCTTGTTTTCTACAAGGATGGTGAGAAGCGCTATGTGCTTGCCCCCCACGGCATGAAGGTGGGAGATGTCGTTTTGAGCTCGCCCGTGAAAGACGGCGCGCCGATGAAGCTTGGTAATCGCATGCCGGTTGAATTTATTCCTGTTGGAATCGGCGTGTTCAACATTGAGTTGCAGCCAGGTAAAGGTGGACAGTTAGTGCGCGGAGCTGGCAACATGGCAAACGTCGTTGCGGTGGAAGGTGACTTTGCGACGATCCAATTGCCTTCAGGAGAGTTGCGCAAGATTTTGAAGAGTTGCATGGCAACGGTTGGTCAAGTTTCAAACCCCGACTGGGGACTCATTCGCTGGGGAAAGGCCGGGCGTTCGCGCCATCGCGGCATTCGTCCAAGCGTTCGTGGAAAAGCGATGAACCCAGTCGATCATCCACATGGAGGCGGAGAAGCGAAGAACTCGATCGGTTTGAAACAGCCAAAGACTCCAACCGGTAAGCCAGCACTCGGCGTTAAGACGCGACGCAGACAGATGAGTGACGCACTGATTGTCGCACGCCGTTCTAAGAAAAAGCGTTAACCTATGTCACGCAGTCTCAAAAAAGGTCCATTCGTCGACGCAAAACTTGCTGAAAAAGTGAGCAAGCTTAAAGTTGGCGATAGCAAGGTTCTGAAGACCTGGGCACGTGCCTGTTCGATCACTCCGGCAATGGTTGGATTCACGATCGGTGTGCATAATGGTAAAGGGTTTGTAAACGTGCGCGTTGTCGAAAACATGGTCGGACACAAACTCGGCGAGTTTTCGCCAACACGGAAGTTTGTGCGTCATGGAGGCGCGAAGGTTGCTGCGCCGGCCGCAGGCGCCGCTCCTGCAGCCGCTGCTTCAGCCCCTGCCGCCAAAAAATAATTGTTATGGAAGTCATTGCTAAAACACGTTATCTCCGGATGTCTCCGCAAAAAGTGCGGTTGGTTCTTGATGCCGTGCGAGGCAAGACGGTTGAGCAAGCGCGCGTACAGTTGTCGTTTTTGAACAAGACGGCCTGCGAGCCTGTGCTCAAACTCATCAATTCAGCGGTGGCAAATGCGACGAATAATTTTGGCTTGAGCGCAGAAGGATTATGGGTGAAAAAGATTACAGCAGATGGCGGACCTATTTTGTATCGCTTCCGTCCAGCTGCCATGGGTCGCTCAACGCCCATCCGCAAACGCACGTCGCATGTGACGGTTGTTCTGGAAGGGAAGGAAGTTGAGGCGAGTAAGCCCAAGAAGGTCGTACGTGTGAAAAAGACGAAATAATATGGCAAATCAGGTTAATCCACGCGCATTCAGACTTGCAACGGTCCATGGCAGTGATGCCAAATGGTTCGGTCGCAAAGACGTGCTCAAGAAATTTCTTGAGCAAGATGTGAAGTTGCGGGAGTTTTTGCTCAAAAAACTTAAAGACGCACAGGTGGATCACGTGGATTTTGAGCGCATGAATCAAAACGTCACCATCACGATTCACTCGGCAAAGCCCGGTGTGATTATTGGTCGCGCAGGGGCTGGTATTGAGGACTTGAAAAAGCAACTCGTTGGAGAATTCTTTCGTGGGAAGCGCGTGACCATGAACATCAATGTGCAGGAAGTGAGCAAGCCGTCGTTGTCTTCTACAATTGTTGGACAGCAGATTGCGGCGGACATTGAAAAGCGTATGCCATTCCGACGTGTCATGAAGCAGGCAATTGAGCGCGTCATGAAAGCAGGAGCCCTGGGTGTACGTGTCAAATTGGGCGGACGATTGAATGGAGCAGAAATCGCCCGCGTAGAAGCGCTCAGTGCAGGAACCCTTCCGCTACAAACACTGCGTTCAGATATCGATTTTGCACGCGTGACGGCGCGCACTATTTTCGGCGCGATCGGCATTAAAGTATGGATCAACCGCGGGGAAATCTTTGAGGAAAAAAAGGCGTAGTATGTTGATGCCAAAAAAGGTCAAACATCGCAAACCGCACAAGGGACGCGCAAGTGGCTTACGCCTCGCATCCCAGAAGGTTGAGGTTGCCTTTGGAGATTATGGACTCAAGGCCATGACTGAGTCTTGGGTCACCAGTCGTCAGATTGAAGCCGCACGTCGCGCCATGACGCGCTCGATCAAACGTGGTGGAAAAATCTGGATCCGGATCTTTCCAGATCATGCTGTCACGGCAAAAGGCTCCGAGATGCCAATGGGAAAAGGCAAGGGCGGCGTTGACCACTATGTGGCGATTGTGCGACCAGGAACGATCCTCTTTGAAATGTCAGGCATCGCCCAGCCTGCTGCCAAGGAAGCACTACGCCTTGCTTCTTATAAGTTGCCTATGAAGACCCGTTTTGTTGAACGCATGTAATATGGATTACCAAGAACTAAAAAAATGGAATTTGGAAGATACGGACAAGTTGTTGAATGAGGCGCAAGCACGGCTGCAGGAATTTCGATTCAAGATCGGCGCAAATCAGATGAAAGATGTTCGCGAAGTACGAGATCTGCGTAAGGATATCGCTCGACTGCAGACGTACCGTCGAACGCTCGTGAACTCCTAAATGTATGACACAGTTAAAGACACAACACCGCCGCATGGAAGGGATCGTCGTCAGCACAGCAATGCAAAAGACGATCGTGGTTCGTGTTGATCGCGTTGTTATGCATCCAAAGTACGGCAAGCGCTATCACGTGAGCACACGCTTTAAGGCAGATGATCCAAAGGGGCAGGCCACCATGGGGGCAAAAGTCACGATAGAGGCGTGCCGACCTTTGTCGAAGGAAAAGCGTTGGCGTCTCGTAGAAGTGAAAAACGTTTAATATGTTGCAGCATCGATCCATGATTACTGTCGCCGATAATACAGGAGCCAAAAAGCTTCAGGTGATTCGCGTACACGGCGGCTACAAAAAACGCTATGCGCGTATTGGGGATATTGTTACGGCCGTTATCAAAGCCGCTGTCCCAAATTCGGGTGTGAAAAAGAGCGACATTGTAAAAGTGGTAATCGTGCGCACGCGCAAAGAGACCCGCCGACCTGACGGCTCTTACATTCGTTTTGATGAAAATGCAGGCGTCATTGTTGACCAAAAATCAAAAGAACCAAAAGGCACGCGTATTTTTGGACCGATTCCGCGTGAATTGCGCGAACTCGGCTACACCAAGATTATCTCGCTTGCCCCGGAAGTTCTCTAGCTTTTATGAAAATCAAAACAGGCGACAACGTTCGGGTGCTTGCAGGAAAAGATGCAGGCAAAGAAGGAAAGGTAACACAAACCTTTCCGAAGCTTCAGCGTATCGTTGTTGCTGGAGTGAATGTGACCGTGAAGCATCTTAAAGCACGCGGTACGCAAAAAGGACAGAAGGTGGAGTACAACGCGCCGATCCACCTTTCGAATGTACAGCTCATCGGTCCTTCTGGAAAAGTTGGTCGTGTGGGATCGAAGTTTTTGGAAAAAGATGGCAAGCGTGTGAAAGTGCGTGTCCTGCGACGTGCCAAACAAACCGAAGATCTCACATAGTATGAAATTTACTTCTGAACTTTACCGCACAACGATTCAGCCGAAGCTTAAAGAGCAATTCGGTTTTAAGAACGTGCACCAAGTGCCTCAGATCGAAAAGGTGACGGTAAACGTTGGACTCAGCAAAGCGCTGAAGGATGCGCGGTTTATGGATTTAATTGAGTCGAGCCTTGCGCGCATCACAGGACAAAAGCCTGTGAAGACGCTTACACGTAAGTCGATTGCAAATTTCAAGATTCGCGAAGGGTTGGCTGTGGGGATGAAAGTGACGCTACGTGGAAAACGCATGTGGGAATTTCTCGACAAACTGTTGAATGTGTCGTTTGCTCGCGTGCGCGACTTTCGCGGAGTGTCAGAATCCTGCGTTGACACGTATGGGAATTTCTCCTATGGTTTCGCGGAACAGACGTCTTTTCCTGAGATCATGCCGGATGAAGCCGAACTCCTGCACGGATTGCAAGTGAACGTGACCACGACCGCCAAAACACATGAACACGGGCTCGCCCTTTTTAAACTGCTCGGCGTTCCGTTCTCCGCCAAAACCGGAAAGCACACCAAGTAACGTATGGCCACACAAGCACAAATAGCAAAGTCCGCCCGTAAGCCAAAATTTTCAACGCGCATCGTGCGTCGTTGCTGGCGTTGTGGTCGTAAGCGCGGGTACATCCGTGACTTTGACCTGTGTCGCATTTGTTTCCGGGAGTTGGCGCACCTTGGCGCGATTCCCGGGTTGAGAAAATCGAGCTGGTAACTGCTTCTATGATCACGGATCCAATTTCCGACATGCTGACACGCATCCGCAACGCAAGCTTAGTTAAAAAAGCTGAAGTTGTTTTGCCGTCTTCAAAAATCAAATTTTCGATCGCCAAGATTTTAGAAAAAGAAGGCTATTTGGCGGGTGTGCGTGAGATCGATCAAAAACCACAACGCGTCTTAACACTGCTCTTGAAGTACGAAAACGGTCAATCTGTTGTACACAAAATTCGTCGCGTAAGCACCCCGGGTCGTCGTGTGTATGCAGGCAGTCAAGATTTGCCACGTGTGCTTTCTGGTATTGGGATCGCCGTGATCTCCACGCCAAATGGGCTTATGACAAATCGCGAAGCTCGCAAACGCAAACTTGGCGGTGAGGTCATTTGCGAAGTCTACTAATATGTCACGCATTGGAAAAAAACTTATTGTCATTCCCGCAGGCGTTGAAGTAATGATCACGGGTAAAACCTTGCAGGTGAAAGGCCCGAAGGGCACGCTTTCGTATGAGGTCAATGCTCGTGCGCAGGTTGTCATGGGTGAAGAAGGCACACAAAAGACACTGCGTGTGGAAGTACCGGACTCCAGCGATTCTTTTGGCCGCTCGATTTGGGGAACCACGCGCGCCAACATTGCCAACTTGGTGAAAGGCGTGACAGAAGGTTTTACAAAATCTTTGGAAGTGAATGGCGTGGGATATAGAGTTGCTGTGCAGGGACAGAAAATTGTTTTGGAAGTTGGGTACTCGCATGATGTGGAAGTTCCAATTCCTACGGGCATCACTGCCACGGTTGAAAAAAATGTGTTGACACTTGGCAGTGCAGACAAGGTCGCGCTTGGTCAGTTTTCTGCTCAAGTGCGCTCCGTGCGCAAACCAGAACCGTACGGCGGGAAGGGCATTAAATACACAACCGAGACGATCCGTCGTAAGGCAGGTAAAGCCGCGAAGACTGCTGAATAATCTTGTATGAAAGATCGCATTGTTGCAAAACGAGAAAAAGCTCATCGTCGCGCACGCCGTGTGCGTGCGCGTATGCACGGGACTGCGCAGTGTCCGCGCTTGACCATCAAGCGCAGTTTGAAGCATATCAGCGCTCAGCTTATTAACGATGTGCTCGGTCACACGCTCGCCCACGCCACGGACCTTGAGGTGACCAAAGCGACGGAGGGTGGACGTGTTGCAACGGCGGCTCTTGTTGGGACTCTCCTTGGAGAGAAGGCAAAGAAGGTAGGAATTTCTATGGCAGTTGTGGATCGCGGCGCGTACCGTTATCATGGGTGTGTGCAGGCGTTGGTTGAGGCGGCAGCAACAGCGGGTCTTTCGTATTCCAAATAACTATGGCAGGCACAGCAACAACAGAACAAAAGAAAGGCCAAGGCGGCGAACGCGGTGAACGCCGTGGAGGCGGTGGTCGTGGCGGACGACGTCGTCCGGCACAAGAGCCACGCGAGTTTGATCAGCGCATTCTTGAACTTTCACGGGTCACGCGCGTGACTGCCGGTGGAAAGCGCATGCGTTTCCGTGTTTGCTTAATTATCGGAGACCGCAACGGCCGCGTCGGTTATGGCATTGCCAAAGGTTTGGACGTGCAGCTCTCTGTTGAAAAAGCGTTCCGTCAGGCAAAGAAGCATATGCTACGTGTGCCGTTTGTGCGTGAATCCATTGCCTTCCCGGTGCATGCAAAGTACGGCGCTTCCAAAATTATTTTAAAGCCTGCTCCAAAAGGAACAGGAATTAAATCTGGTGGAGCGGTGCGTGTCGTTTTGGAACTTGCGGGCGTGCCAAACATTGTCAGTAAGAGTCTTGGGTCGAACAATAAAATCAACAGCGCTCGCGCCACCTTTCAAGCTTTGGAAATGCTTTTGGCAGCCGAGAGTACGCTCAAGCGTCGTGTGAAGGAAAAGAAAGACGAAGAGTCTGTAAAATAATTATGTCAATCGGCATTCACAATCTGCGTCCTAGCAAAGGATCGAAGCGGCCAAAAAAACGCGTTGGCCGTGGTTTGGGCTCTACAGGAAGCTACTCTGGAAAAGGTGGCAAAGGACAAACAGCGCGCTCGGGTGTTTCTGGTTTGAAGCGCCTTGGATCAAAGCGCTTGGTGCTGGCCACGCCAAAGTTGCGTGGCTTCCGTAGTCTGAATCAAAAGGCAGGCGTGGTGAATATTGGGACTCTTGATAAGTTTTTTGATGCAACGACACCCGTGACGATCCAAGCACTGATAGAAAAAGGGCTCATCCCAAAGCGATCTAAAACCGTAAAGATCCTTGGGCAAGGCGAGCTCACCCACGCACTCACGATTGAGGGATGTCAACTGTCTGCTTCTGCAAAAGAAAAAATTTCCGCCGTATGAACTGGTTTTTACGCATCTTCAGAATTAAGGAGTTGCGGACAAGCATCCTCATCGTTGCCGGGATGCTTGTTGTCTTTCGTTTGGCGGCTCACATTCCGGTTCCTGGGGTGGACGCCTCTTCCATCAGCAAATTGCTCGACTCCAACCAAGTGCTGGGGTTGTTGAACATTTTTTCTGGAGGAACGCTCAAAAGTTTTTCCGTGGTTGCGCTTGGCGTTGGTCCTTACATCACGTCTTCGATTATTTTTCAGCTGCTTGGCATGATTCTTCCACAGATGGAGGAAATGCAAAAAGAAGAACAGGGTCGCCGGAAGATCAATCAATGGTCGCGTGTGGCAACCGTTCCGCTCGCCTTGTTGCAAGCGTATGGTTTTGTTATTTTATTTTCGCAAAAAGGCCAAGGAGCTGGAATCAATTTGCACGGCATGGATGTTTTGCTTGCGATCATCACCATGACGGCAGGTACGGTTTTCCTTATGTGGCTTGGGGAATTGATTTCTGAACGCAATATTGGTAATGGAGTTTCTATTCTGATTTTTGCTGGAATCATCGCAGGCTTACCAACGTTTTTTCAGCAGACGCTTTCGACATTTGATCGTTCGCAACTGTTTGCGCTTCTGTTGTTTATTGCGTTGTTTGTAGTGGTGATTGCCGGAGTTATTTATGTGAACGAAGGTCAGCGCGATATTCCCGTGCAGTATGCGCGTATGCAGCAAGGAGCTCGTTCGCTCGGTGGCATTAGTTCGCACATTCCTCTGCGCGTGAACATGGGTGGCATGATCCCGATCATCTTCGCTGTTTCGCTCGTGCTATTTCCGCCGACCATCTCGCAATTTTTGCTTCAGGCAAAATCCGCCTGGCTTGTGAGCGCGGCACAGTTCACGATTGACCTGTTTCAGAATCAACTCTTCTACGGCATCATCTTTTTTGTGCTGGTGTTTGGCTTCACCTTTTTTTACGCAGGTGTGGTGTTTCGTCCAGAGCAGATTGCGGAAAATTTACAAAAGCAAGGTGGGTTTATTCCGGGCATTCGCCCGGGTCGTGCTACGGCAGAGTATCTGCAATGGGTGATGACGCGCATTTTGTTTCTAGGTGGTGCCTATCTAGCCACCATCGCGATTTTGCCGCACATTGCGCAATATGTGACTGGCTCAAAACAACTTATCGTGGGTGGTTCATCTGTTATCATCGTTGTGTCGGTGGTCATCGACCTCATCAAACAAGTCGAGGCGCAGATTGCCATGCATGAGTACGAGTATCGCGGATGAGAGAGTGTCAGGATATGTACAAAATTTTAATGCTCGGTCCACAAGGGAGCGGTAAAGGGACACAAGCCAATTTGCTCGCGGCGCGCCTTGGCGTGCCGGCGTTGTCCATGGGCCAGCTGTTGCGTGACGAAGTGAAGAGCGGCTCTGCACTCGGAAAAGAGATCGATGCCATTATTCATGGGGAGGGGAAATTGGTGCCGGATCAGACGGCCGCCGAAGTGTTGAAGCGTCGGCTTAATCAGTCGGATGCAGCGAATGGGTATGTTCTTGATGGGTATCCGCGCAACATCGCTCAATACACGGTCTCGCTCCAGATTGTTCAACCAACACATGTCCTATTGGTTGACGTCCCTCGCGTCGAATCGTTGGCTCGTTTGTCAAAACGGGCTCAGCTTGAGGGGCGTATTGATGATACTGCTGATCTCATCAACATTCGACTGGAAGTGTATGAGAACGAGACGAAACCAATCCTGCAGGAATATCGGCGTGCCGGGGTGTTGCATGAAGTTGACGGCATGGGAAGTGTTGATGAGGTGGCCGCTCGTATTGCCAATGTACTCGCAGTCTAATTATGTCACACCAAAAAACAGTTGATGAAATCCAGAAAATGCGCGATGGTGGAGCACTGCTTTCACGATCATTGCAAGTGGCGATTGATGCGATTAAAGAAGGTGTGACGTTGCGTGAGCTTGATGAAATTGCGACGCGTGAGATTCGCGAAGGTGGTGGTGAACCGTCATTTCTTGGATATAAATCTCGACCTACGGACGATCCGTTTCCTTGCACGATGTGCATCTCCGTTAATGATGAAGTTGTGCACGGACTTGGAAATCGTGACGTGAAACTCAAAAAGGGAGATCTTGTTGGACTCGACATCGGCTGCTGGTATGAAGGGCTTTGCACAGACATGGCCGTGACTGTTCCTGTTGGCGGATTTGGAGAACTCCCCAAAGAGCAGAAGCAACTTTTGCGCACGACACGCGAAAGCATGATGGCGGGAGTGCAAGCGGCCAAGGTCGGTGGGACGGTGCGTGAAATTTCGCGTGCGATTGAGAATGACGTGAAGCCGCACGGATTTGGCATTGTGCGTGCGCTCGTCGGCCACGGTGTTGGGCATAAGGTACATGAAGATCCACGCGTGCCAAATTATTTTGCAAAAGATTTGCCTGACATGGTTTTGCCAGATGGAATTTGTTTGGCAATTGAGCCTATGCTCACGCTCGGCGATTGGCAGGTGCGCACCGCAGACGACGGATGGACCGTGGTGACCGCTGATGGTTCGCTCGCCGCACACTTTGAGCTGACCATTGCGGTGACAAAAGACGGCGTAGAAATTTTGACGCCTCCTCCGCGCGTTGGGTTTTAGTATGCGTTATCTCGGGATTGATTATGGGGACAAAAAGATTGGGCTGGCGCTTGGGGATGATGAGGTAAAGGTCGCGGCGCCACTTGAGGTCGTGCGAAATGAAGGGGAGCGCACGGCTTTGCTTGTTGCGCAACTTATCAAGCGTGAGCGAGTGGATGCCGTCGTAGTTGGCGTGCCGCTTTCTGCGGGCGACGCTCCCGCCTCGGAGCAAGAAAAAAAGACACGTGCATTTATTGCAGAGCTTAAGAAGTTGACGACCGTGCCTGTCTATGAAGAAGACGAACGCTATACGTCCTCTGAAAGTTTGAGGATCAAGCACGAGCACGGCAGTGGTGTGCCTGAAGATGCGCTTGCGGCTACTTTGATTCTGCAAGCGTTTTTTGATCGATAAACATACAGTCACCAAGTGACTGTAGATTTTGGTAGAATGAAACGCATGTCCTCCACCTTTCGCACTAAGGCGATTGTTCTCGGAATGAGAGACCATCTGGAAGCAGATCGGTTTTATTCGGTTATGACCGAGGAGCACGGCAAACTCGAATTGCGGGCGCGGGGGGCGAGGAAGATTTCGGCCAAGCTATCGGCCCACTTGGAGCCGTTTGCCTTGTGCGATTTAATGGTCGTGCGCGGCCGCTATGGTGACATTGTCGCTGGCGTTGAGCGTATCGAGACGTATCCATCCGTGCGGCTTGATTATGACAAAATGCTTTTGGCCACGCAGACTCTGCACTTGGTCGACATTGGCTTGAAACCGCATCAAGCGGATTATGTCTTGTTTGATGAATTGCGTCAGTGGCTCACATTTCTAAATGTGGCTGATGTGTTTAGCACCGAGCGCTCGGCATTTATTTCGGCAAGTTTTACGTTGAAGCTGTTGGCACTTTTGGGATATCGTCCGGAGCTCATTCGTTGCGTGCATTGTCAGAAGTCAATCGCCCCGATGGGTTATTTGTGGCACGGACTCAAAGGGGGAGTGGTCTGTCAGCCTTGTACTGCTCGTGACCCGGAGCAATGGTTCGCCGCGCGCCGCATCACCGACGACACGCTGAAATTAGTCCGCTACGCCATGATCGAGAAGTTCGACGACTTGCTCCACGTCCGTCTCCCCGGCCTGCTGATCCCTGAATTCCACGACCTCGTCGAATCCCTCGTCATCGCCCACTTTCCGGTCATCCCAGCGGTTTCTATTCGTGGATCGGTGTTGGCCGGCTAAAGCCGGGTAGAAGTTTTTATAACACGAACCCCGCACCAACAGCTGGCGAGAGGTTCGCCTGTCGATGCGGGGAGTTGTTCAAAGGCCCGTGTCGGTGAAGTCGGGGTCCCCTACGTCAGCCATCATCAGGTCTTCTTCGGGGAAGTCCTCCACGAAGCCAACGCCGATCGGATCCGGCAAGGTATCCTCGGGCAGATAGTTGGTCAGGACGCCTTGTACGACAGTTGTGATGTCGCTCTCGATCTTCTGTCGATTGAGCTTTCGTACCGACCGATCCTTGAAGAAGATGGTGACATCGAGGCCGTCGGCGCTGATCATCACCTCAATGTCGATTTCGACGGACACTCCAGCGGCGACGATGGCCCGACGGCACAGGCTATCAAGTTCAGCGGCGAGCTCGCGGGCGGCGGTGACGCGTTCGGACAGGGTCGGTTCGGACATGGGAAACTCCTGGTTGGTGGGGCTTGGAACGCTTGAGAGCGAGTGCATCGTGGCACTCTGGGGTGCGGTCTAGTCCTCGATGTCGGAATCAAGGCAGTGGTGGACCTCCACGTCTCGTTCACCGAATAGGTCCTTGATCGCCCTCTCCACGCGGATCATCTCGATCTGTTCGAGCGGGGTGCCGGTGAAGTACTCGACCATGAGATCACTGGCCGTGGTGTTGCACTCGACCCTGATCACGCGGTTGATCCGGAGGTCGTCGATCGCCTCCGCACATCTCTCGTCGACCTCTTGCAGATGCAGTTGGGCTGCCACGATCATTTCGTCGATGTTCATGTCCTTCTCCTGGGTTTAGGGACAGCAGATTAAACCATAAAATTAGCCTTTTGTCAAGGGATTCGATACAATGTGAAGCACTATGGATCGAATGACGATTGACAAAATTGGGGCCAATATTGGCCAAGAAGTTGAGCTCAAGGGGTGGGCGTACAATTTTCGTTCAAGTGGCAAAATTTTCTTTTTGCAGCTGCGCGATGGCAGTGGCCGCGTGCAAGTGGTCTATTCAGCCGCAGAGCTTCCTGCTACGCAATGGGAGGCGTTACAAACACTGCGCATTGAGTCTTCGGTGACTGTGAAAGGGATTGTGAAAGCTGAGCCGCGATCCGCAAGCGGTTTTGAAATTCAAGGCACGGCGTTTGTGGCGATTCAGATGGCGCCAGAAGATTATCCCATCGGCAAAAAAGAGCATGGGCCAGACTTTTTGCTCGATCATCGCCACTTGTGGTTGCGTAGTGAAAAGCAGTGGGCGATTCAGCGTGTGCGCGATCGCATTATGACTTCCACGCAAGAGTTTTTTCATGAAAATGGCTTCGTGCGTTTTGATACGCCGATTTTGACGCCAACAGCCTGTGAAGGGACGACAGAACTTTTTGAGATGGATTATTTTGACATGGGCAAAGGGGCTCCAGAGTCTGTGAGCACAGGTGCAGGTAAGGCCTATCTTGCCCAATCCGGCCAGCTCTATCTAGAAGCTGGCATTATGAGTCTTGGACGCGCCTATGATTTTGGTCCGGTGTTTCGCGCAGAAAAATCAAAGACGCGTCGACATCTCACCGAGTTTTGGATGATGGACGCAGAGGCGGCGTTTGTGGATTACAAAGAAAACATGCAAATTCAAGAAGGGCTCGTCTGCCGCATCGTCGCAGATGTGCTCACGCATTGTGAACATGAGCTGAAGATTTTAGAGCGTGACACGGAGCCCCTTAAAAAAGTCCAAGCGCCATTTGTGCACCTCACCCATGCTGAAGCTGTAGCAAAATTGCGCGAGCTTGGCAGTGATATCGGCGACATGGACGATCTTGGCGGCGATGATGAAACGGTGCTCACGAAGTTGTATGAGCGCCCTATTTTTGTAGAGAAATATCCTGCGGTGGTGAAAGCATTTTATATGAAGCCAGATCCATTAGACCCAACACGCGTGTTGAACAATGATTTGCTTGCCCCAGAAGGGTATGGCGAAATTATCGGTGGCAGTCAGCGCGAGGATGATTATGATAAACTTCTGGCCAAGATTAACGCCCATGCTCTCCCGGTCGAGGCGTTCAAATGGTATCTTGATTTGCGCAAGTATGGCTCGGTTCCTCATTCGGGATTTGGTTATGGACTTGAGCGAGTGACTGCTTGGATTTGCGGGCTGCAGCACATTCGCGAAACGATTCCGTTTCCAAGACTCATCAATCGGCTCACACCATAATATGAAGAAAACAATTTTACTCACTCTCGTCCTCGTGCTTGTTGCGGCCGGACTTTACGTTCAGCATCAAAAAGCTCAAGTCATCCCATCAACGCCACCAAAGGATGAAGCGAGTACGCCTGTTGTGCCTGGTACTTATGCCATTTGGCAGACGACACGGGCCACGGCTGCAGGGCAGGAAACGAAATTTTTTCGCCTGCGACCCTTCAGCAATGAACTTCCGACAGCCTTTGCGATGATTGATGCGGATGAAACTTGGACGAGGGGCGTGATGGGCGAGGTGTCAGGTTCGAGCATTCTTGTGCGTCGTTATGTCGCAGATGCGGATGCCTATTTTAATTTGAGCGGGACACTGCTCACGACGCTCTCCAAAGATGAGCCAGCCCGGCTGGTGGCGGCAGACGACAAGCTTAAAGTTGAGTGGCGCAAGACGTATACCAATCGTGCGGCCACGGTTTCATTACACACCGCAGACAAACAAGGTCAGACAACAGACATCGAACTCGATCCAGCCCAGCTGGGGATCACTCTTGGCTATGCGGAACCGTTTTTGATTTCTGACGATGGCGCTTCAGTTTACTTACGTCAAATTTTTGAAGGCGAAGGCTGTGGCATTAGTGGTTTGTGGCGCTATGATGTTGCCAGTGGCAAGGTGCAAAAGTTGAGTGTGGTATCGGATCTTAATTTGCAGGACTATCACATCAATCCAACGACGCAACAGCTCATCGGTGTTGGTTACAAACTTGTAGACGATCCAGAAGCAACCGGGCCAAGCTGTGGCAAACCGGATGGCGTACGCTCGATCTATCTTGTGGACCTCAAAACAGATGGCCAGCAAATTCTGACGCAAGACGGTGCGCTCGTCTATTATCACGTGATGCTTTCCGACGACGGGACGCAGTATGCGTATCAGTTGAGTGGTAACGAGGATGTATGGATGGGTCCTGTGGATGGTTCGCAGGTAGCGAAGGACCTTGTGCCTGGCTATGCGCTTGATTGGTTTGGCAACACGCTGGTGGTGGACTATGGCAGTGTCCTTTCGTTGTATGACCTTGCTTCAGGTACACAACAAAAGCTCGGCACAGATACAGGGCCAGACGATCAAGTTGATTATGTTGGACACGTCACACTAAAGGTCTCAGTAAAATAATATGATGCAACGAACTTGGATCATCGAGACGAAAGACAAAATTGGCGAGCACGTGAGACTCAACGGATGGGTGCATGGCATTCGTCGGATGGGCGACAAGCTCGTGTTTATTGATTTGCGCGACGCAAGTGGGATTGCGCAAGTGGTTTGCTACAAGCCGGACTTGGATGCGGCAACAATGGCAGCTGTTGATGATTTAGGAGTTGAGTATGTGCTGCAAGTCGAGGGGGTGGTGCAAAAACGTGGAGAAAAACAGATTAATCCTGACATGCCCACCGGCACGATTGAGATTGCCCTTAAAGCCATCACTGTTTTGAGCGTTTCCAAAACGCCACCATTTGAGATCGATAAAGACACGATGCCAGTGAATGAAGAGTTGCGTTTGAAATACCGCTATCTTGATTTGCGTTCAGAGCGTTTGCAAAAAAACATTCGTTTGCGCAGCGAGTATGTTCAAGCGTGTCGTTCTTATTTGCTGAAAAATCGTTTTGTGGAAATTGAGACCCCTTATCTCACTAAAGCGACTCCGGAAGGTTCGCGGGATTTTATTGTGCCTTCGCGTCTTCAACCTGGAAAGTTTTTTGCTTTGCCTCAAAGCCCTCAACAGTACAAACAGTTGTTAATGGTTGCCGGGTTTGAGCGTTATTTTCAAATGGCACGGTGTTTTCGCGATGAAGATCCTCGAGCTGATCGTGGATTTGAGCACACACAGATCGATATTGAAATGAGTTTCGTTGACCGCGAAGAAGTCATGCAAACGATCGAAGCGATGATTACCGCCTCCGTCGAGTCGCTCGGTTACACCATTAAGGAAAAACCGTTCCCGCGCGTCACTTATCAAGAGTCCATGGCCAAATACGGCGCGGACAGGTTCGACATGCGTAGTGAAGAAGATAAAAAGAATGGCATTTTGGCTTACGCCTGGGTCGTTGATTTTCCTTTCTTTGAGAAGAATGACGAAGGTGGATGGACCTTCACCCACAATCCATTTTCGCAACCAAAACTAGAGTTTATTGAAGATCATTTGGCTGGCCGCAATATTAAAAATATCCTGACCACGCAGTATGACTTGGTTTGCAACGGTTATGAAACGGGAGGTGGAAGCATCCGCGCCCATGATCCCAACATTCTGCGTGCAACTTACAAGACGATGGGCTACTCTGACGAAGAAATCGAACAATCAGTCGGCCACATGATTGAGGCTTTTGGTTACGGTGCTCCGCCACATGGTGGCATTGGGCTTGGGATCGAGCGCATGATTATGATTTTGACTGGGGAGACGTATCTACGCGAGGTGCAGGCTTTTCCCATGACTGGATCGGCTCATACTTCTGTCATGGACGCGCCGTCAGCGATGTCAGCTCGAACGCTCAAAGAGGCCCATGTGAAAGTAGATCTTCAGTCGTAGATATGTCGTTTGAAGCAAAGCTTGAGGCATTTTCTGGTCCGCTTCAGGTTTTGCTTGAGCTTATAGAAACCAAAGAGCTCGATATCACCAACGTGTCACTTGCGAAAGTGACAGATGATTATCTTGCGTATTTGCAAAAGCATGACGTGCCTTCTGTAGAGCTTGCAGATTTTCTCACGGTTGCGGCGCGGCTCATTCTTATTAAGTCGCACGCACTGCTTCCTGAACTCAAGCTCGAGGAAGATGCAAATACGCTTGCGGCACAGCTCAAGTTGTATAAAGAATTTGTTTTGGCGACCGAGCATTTGCAAAGCGTGTATGGACAACAGCAGGTGAGTTTTGCAAAAGGGTGGGATGGGGTCAGGCCGAGAATCGAGAATTTTAGATCAATTCTCGATTCTCGGCCTGACCCCATTCATGACCCCATTCACGCGGCGTTTCAGCATTTGATCAAACGGCTCGAACCGTTTTTCGCTCTGCGACACGTCTCCCTGCTGAAGATTGCGAGTGTTCAAGAGCGGATCAAGCATATTCACGAAGCGCTCAAAGCGCGTGCCGCCATGACGTTTCGCGATATTACTGCAGGAGCTGCAAGTAAGATTGAAGTGGTTGTGAGTTTTTTGGCACTTCTGGAGCTCACCAAGCAGCGGCTTGTGAAGGCGGTGCAAAGTGGGGCGTTTGGAGAGATTGAGCTGAAGCGAATCGATTAGTATGAACGAAAAAATGATCGCCATTTTATTTGCTTCGGGGAAGGCAGTGTCATTTAAAGCACTTGCGAAGTTTTTCGCAATCTCGCCGAGTGACGTGTCTGTGGAACTCGATGCTCTAGCAAAGGAGTACAACACGAAGGTCAGCGCGCTGCATATCCTTGTGCATGATGGCTCTGCGCAACTCGTGACCAATCCCGTCTATGCCGAACTCATCAGTCAGGTGAGCAAAGAGGAGGTGAGTGGCGAGCTTACGCGGCCGCAGCTTGAGACGTTGTCGATCATTTGCTATCGCGGGCCCGTGACCAAGCCCGAGGTAGAGCAAATTCGCGGTGTGAATTGCAGCCTCATCATTCGCAACTTGCTTATGCGTGGGTTTATTGAGGAGCGTGATGACACGAACAAGCTGCAGCCTGTGTACACAGCGAGCATGGACTTTTTGCGCCACCTAGGAATCGGAGCGCTCACGAAACTCCCAGAGTATGAACATTTTCATAGTGACGACAGAATTAGCAAGTTGTTGAGCGAGGCGGTGTTGCCCGACGAAGTATGATCGTACGCCTTCTTGCACAACTTATTTTGACAACGGTTTTTTTGCACGCTTTGCCGCATGACGGAGCGTCGCTTGAGGCCGCGGCAGGATTGCCGGTTGCGGGAGCGCGCTCGAGCGAACTCATCGCTCTGCAGATGGTGAGTGAAAACGCAAGCTTAGCGAGCACGAGCGGTGGTCCAACGAACGTTGATTCGTTGAGTCTTGGCATCGTGACCTCGGCACAAAGTGTGCTTGTGATGGATGCACAAAGCGGTGCAGTGTTGTATGAAAAAAACCCGCTTGCTGTGCGATCGATCGGCTCTATTACCAAACTCATGACCGCGCTTGTGTTTTTGCAAACGCAACCAGATTTGACCGCCACCGTCACGCTCACAGACGCAGATATTCGTGAAGGTGGTCGCCTTTATCTTGCGCCTAACGATCCAGTGACGCTTCAGGACGTGCTCAAAGCAAGCCTCATTGGTTCAGATAATTCTGCGACAGCGGCTCTTGTGCGACTCAGCGGAATTGATGAGACGAATTTTGTTTCTGCCATGAATGCAAAAGCGAGCGGACTGCATATGAGCTCGACGCATTTTGTTGAGCCGACAGGTCTCTCATCAGAAAATCGTTCGACAACGTACGACCTCACGCGTCTTGTTGGTGCGGCAATGGACAACGCAACGATTCAACAGCTCACCACAACGGCGCATGTGACGGTAACGCAACAGAGTGGACGCAAGCTCACGATTGACTCAACAGATAATTTACTCGAGACGTTTGTGAATGCGGCGCCATTTTCTGTGCGCGTTGGTAAGACTGGGTATTTGCCAGAGGCGGGGTATTGCATTGCACTTGTCGCGTACAAAGAAGGACAAGGAAGCGTCTATGTTGTGCTGTTAGGGTCAGACTCTATCGCCTCGCGCATTCAAGAGGTGAAGGGGCTCATTGATTGGACGTATCGTGTTTGGAGTTGGAACTAAACAAAAACTCTCAGCCTACAAGCTGAGAATTTTTGGTGCCGCGGGAGGGAATCGAACCCTCAATCCCTTGCGAGAAACGGATTTTGAGTCCGTCGCGTATACCGTTCCGCCACCGCGGCCTGGTAGCGGGGGTGGGGATCGAACCCACGACCTTGGGCTTATGAGTCCCACGCTCTAGCCAACTGAGCTACCCCGCCACATTTTTTGCGAACGATGTGGTCCGCTCTTCACGATTGACGCAGAGTAACAGGTTGACAAGCCCGTTGTCAAAGACTATTCTACTCCCGCGGGGTAGAGCAGCCAGGCAGCTCATCGGGCTCGACCTGAATTAACTCCTTCCGTACCTTATGGACACGAAGACCAAAGGTGACATCGCTGAGCAGGCCGTTGCCCTCTGTGCTCTCAAGCATGGGTGGGGTGTCCTGCGACCGATCGGTGATCGTCTCCCTTACGATCTTGTCTTTGATGTGCAGAGTAAGCTCGTGCGGATCCAAGTGAAGAGTGCGTGGAAAGATCAGTCATCTGGAAATTATGTGATTGATAATCGACGCACGAAAACCAATCGACGGATCATGAAACGAACGCCTTATCAGTCGAAAGAATTCGACTTTGCCATCGCTTATCTTCCAGAGAAAGACATCAGTTACGTTTTTCCATCGGAAGTGTTTATAGGGTACGGAAGCGAGATTCACATGGTGGAATCTGACAAACGTCAACGGAAACCGAAATCTGCCGCTTACCGTGACGCTTGGGAGTTAATTCGTAAATGGGCCGTGTAGCGCGTAAGCGTTACAAGAGAACTTATCAAATTCGGGGGAGCCTTTGCAGATGGTAATCCCGAGCTAAGCGGAGGTCCTATTGTGGACTTCTGAAAGTGTAGAGACTTAATGGTAGGGTACCGATTTTCATCGGTACAAGAGAAAGTCCAGACCAACAAATTCCGCCAACGGCGGGAGTAGCGAAAGCTATAGTGGTATGCATAACCCGAAGGTCGTCGGTTCAAATCCGACCCCCGCAACCAAATTTCCGTCTGACTGTTCCGTCAGGCGGTTTTTTGTTATACTGATGTCTGCCGTATGGCTCATATCATTTCGGTCGTGAATCAGAAAGGAGGCGTTGGGAAGACCACGACCACGGTGAACTTGGCCGCGTATTTGGCTCATCTTGGCAAATTCGTGCTCGTCGTTGATCTTGATCCGCAAGCGAATGCAACGAGCGCGTTTGGCCACGATTACCATACTCTGTCTGCAAATGTTTATGAGGCCCTGATCGGTCGAGCTCGCGCCAAGGAGCTTATTGTTGCGACAGATCATGAAGGGCTCAAGTTGCTTCCTGCCGCACCATCGCTCGCTGGTGCGACCGTTGAGCTTGTAAACGAAATGGCGCGTGAGCACCGTTTGCACAAGACCCTACTTGAGATCCGCAACGATTTTGATTACATCTTGATTGATAACCCTCCATCGCTTGGCCTTTTGACTGTGAACGGACTTGTCGCCGCTGACAGTGTGCTCATTCCTGTGCAAGCCGAATATTTTGCTCTTGAGGGGCTCGGTCAGCTTTTGCAAACGGTTGCGCTTGTAAAGCAGTCGCTCAAGCCCGAGCTCAATGTGATGGGTGCAGTGATCACCATGTTTGATCCTCGCACAAAACTTTCGCAAGAAGTATTTGCTGAACTTTATAAGTTTTTTCCAAACACGATTTTTCGTTCCGTGATTCCACGTAGTATCCGTTTGGCCGAGGCGCCCAGTTTTGGCAAATCCATTTTGAGCTACGACCCAACGTCCAAAGCGGCGCATGCGTATGAGCGTCTGGCTCGAGAACTTTTGTATCGAGAAAATATATGACTAAACTAACTGGCCTAGGTAGAGGCCTTGGCTCGCTCATTCCGATGAGTGAAATGGTAACAGTTCCGCAAGGTTCTGCGCGAACGGCGCCGCTTTCTGCGATCATTCCAAACTCACGTCAACCACGACGGCATTTTTCTGCGACCGAGCTTGAGGATTTAATGGCGTCCATAAAAGAGCACGGCATTTTGCAGCCACTGCTTGTGCAGGAAACAACGCGTGGGAGCTTTGAGCTCATTGCAGGCGAGCGGCGTTTTCGTGCTGCGAAAATGCTCGGACTGCACGAAGTCCCTGTGGTGGTGCGTAGTGTAAACGAGCAGGAAAAACTGGAACTCGCTCTTATTGAAAATATTCAGCGTCAGGATTTAAATGCGATTGAGGAAGCACATGCATACCGAGCGTTGATTGATGAGTTTCGTCTCACGCAAGAGGAAGTTGCGCGACGCGTTGGAAAAAGTCGCTCAGCGGTGGCCAACACATTGCGACTGCTCGAGCTCTCCGCGGAAATACAACAAGCACTCATGGAAGGGAAGCTCAGCAAAAGTCATGCACGTACGCTCCTTGCAGAAACCAACCTCACAAAACGCGAGCATTTGTTTCACGAAATGCTCAAAGGCGGCATGACAGTACGTGAGGCGGAAGTGCGCGCTTCTCATCATGTTTCCCTTTCGGCCAGCAACAAAAAAAGTCCCAATATTCTTGCACACGAGGCTCGTCTGCGAGAAATTCTTGGAACGAAAGTGGATATTGCCGACAAAAACGGTCGTGGCAAAATTGCGATTTCGTATTTTTCGAAAGAGGAACTGCTCGAACTCCTCACCCGCCTTACGGGCTAAGCAGGTTTTCGGCCGACCATCTGCGATAACCAACGCTTCATCGTGTGGCGCGTTGCGTCGCGGATTTTTTGTTGCGCGTGATGGGTCTTTGTAAACTTAAGCCAATCTGCATTAGGACTCTTGCGATTTTTGTCCGTGACAATTTCACACAAGTCTCCAGACTGCAGAACCGCATCTAAGTTCGCGAGCTGAGCATTCACGCGTGCTCCTGTGCACTTGTTGCCAATATCTGTGTGAATGGCATAGGCAAAATCAACAGGCGTTGCGCCCTCAGGCAAATCAATGACATCGCCTTTTGGCGTGAAAACAAAAATGCGATCTTTAAACACTTCAAGTTTCATTTCCTCGAGCTGTTCCAAAACATCTTTTTTCGTCTCGAGCGTCTTTTGAATCTGCACCAACTCTTGCATCCACGCGACGTCCTTTTGTCGCACGCGATTGGCTCCTTCTTTGTAACGCCAGTGCGACGCAATACCATATTCTGCATGATCGTGCATTTCCACCGTGCGGATTTGGAATTCGACGATCGCACCGCCTTCAGAGAACACGGTCGTATGCAATGACTGATAGCCGTTTGGTTTTGGTTGCGCAATGTAATCTTTGATGCGTCCTGCAAGAGGCTTCCAGCGTTTGTGAATAATTCCAAGGACGGCATAGCAGTCGCTCACGTCTTTGACAAGCACACGGATGGCAATAAGGTCGTAAATTTTGTTAATGTCATTTTCGTAGCGCTCTAGTTTTTTGTAAAGAGAGTAAAGGCGCTTCACACGACCGTCAATGGAGATGAGTTCAATCCCTTCCTGTGCAAGCTCATCTTTCGTGAGCGCAATAGTCTGTTTCACCACCGTCTCTTTTTCGCGCACTTTGCGCTCAAGCAGAGTGGAGACCATTTGGAATTCTTTTGGATAGGCATACATGAACGCCGCATCTTCCAACTCTCCACGCATTTCTCCCATGCCAAGACGGTTAGCGATCGGCGCATAAATTTCTAACACTTCGCGCGCCACGCGTAGCTGCTTTTCCCGAGGTCTGGCGTAGAGCGATTTCAGATTATGCAAACGATCGGCAAACTTGATGAACACGACGCGTACGTCTTCAGACATGGCGAGAAACATGCGGCGCAAATTTTCCGCGTACAAATCGTCTCCGGTGTATTTTACTTTTTTGAGTTTCGTCACCGCGCTCACGAGCTTCCCAATTTCCTCTCCAAATTCTTGCTGAACTTGTTCAATCGTCACGCCCGTATCTTCGACGACATCATGTAACAAACCCGCTGCCAAAACAGTGATCGGCAATTTCATTTGCGCAAGTTTGTAGGCCGTTGCCGTCGGGTGCGTGATGTACTCATGACCTGTTTGGCGCACTTTGCCTGCGTGTGCAATCTCGGCATAGGCGTACGCTCGTTTGAGTAACGCTAAATCAGGCTGCTCATAATTGTGTTTTACAAGCGACTCAAGTTCATCGTAGTGGTACTCAATTTTTTGATCTTTCGTGAGCATAGGATGGACGGTCGTGTCTTTTTAGAGTACCGCCGCTCCCGTGCCCTGTAAAGCTCATGTGCTGTAAAACGAAGACCACCCCCAACGTATGAGGGGGTGGTACAAGAGAAAAGTCTAGACGGTGGCGTCAAGAACGCCGCCTATGGGAGAGATGAGTTTGAGTCGCAACAGGATATGGCGTACATCCGGGCTAATTTTCAGTCCACGGGTGGTATGGACGTTTTGGATCTCCGTAGCGGTTGCATACCAGACGACCGGTGTGCGAACGGCAGGATCATCTCGTTCTGCGAGCCATCGGTTACGGACTTCTTCTTCCCACAGGGGAGGGAGCCGCATCTTGCACGGCAAAATGATGTTTTTTGTGTCGATTTCGGGACGGTACGTGTTGCGCGGGTCATCATGTAGATTGACGATCTCGAGCGCCGAAGGTGGCGGAACGACGAAGCGAAAACGCCTCTTTGTGGCTTTCCACTTCATGGGGTTGACGACGTGCAGTTCATGCAACTCTTCCCAGACTTCGCGGACTCCGGCAGCGCGTGCCGATTCGCGTTTCATGTTGAAGAGGAAGGCAACAAACTCACTTGCGCGACCGATGTGAGTGAAGGTCTCGGCAATGTCCTGGCCTGTTTTTGACCCTTCGGTGTACTTTGCCTTCCCTCCGAGCAAAAAGTAGTGGTCTTGGTTTGGATGAAAAGCAAGAAGAAATCGATGCTGATCATCTTGGATGATGGCCGTTGCACGTGCCACCACCCGGATATCTCCTGGGTTATGTGGCACGGTGGCCTCCTCTGTCGGTTGTAGATCCTGGTTGATTGTACCTCGTTTGTCAATGTACGACGAGTGTGTGCGCAATGAGAGGACGGGGTCCGATGTACAAGCCATTGGGCGAGATGAGCGTCGTGGGAATCGTTTCGCTCCAGTCGAGCTCGACGAGCCTGCGCTCCAGGGCTGGCAAGGTCTCGTTTAGGACGAATTCTCGATACAAGGCTCTGCAGAGAGGATCAGGTTCTCCGTTTGGAAGGAACAGGTTGTCGAGGATATCTACAAAGAGGATGAGACAGTTCCCAAGATCCCATTGAGGAATGCGCCTCAGCTTGTTGTCGTAGCGGAGTACGCGCCGTTCATCCGGGTCTCGTATCATAGATTCCGAAATCCCGACGTACGTTTGAGCCTCGACTCGAGCGGCAACCTCCTCTCCAAAAAACTGGGCGATCAGTTCCTTTGAGGTCGCCGTGTCCTCAATCATGTCGTGGAGAAGGGAAGCGGCAAGCCATTCGCTACGAGCCACCCCGAAGAGGTGACGGAGTACGAGGCAGGTCCGGATAGGGTGGGTATGTGCAGGTCGTCCGTCACGACGTTGCGCTCCTTGCGTCACGTCAATGAGGAATTCGACGACAGCACCCAGGTCTACTTCAGCAGTGCGTGGGTCGTTCGACACAGCGGCTCCATGGGTCTCATAACCCTGGCGCAAACAGGCCCTTTTGTCAAGTCTCAAGATGAGTTACCATACACCCGTATGGCAGAAACAGGACATGATCACGACGAAGACGATGATAAAGAAGATCGCCAGCTTCGAGGGCAAAAAGGGAAAGGAAAAAAAGAACCGTTTCCTTCTGTGCCAAAGGAGACCCCTATTAATTTTGGCGATAACAAAGCAGAACGAGAAGCGTATGTGGCTTCACAGCGTGAGGATGTTGTGCGTCGTATGCAGGAACAGGCAACAGAAGAACGACGTCGAACGAGTCTTGCTGATACAGAACGTATTCTTGTAGAGCAGTACAGAGCAAGTCGTGAGTCTGGAGATTATCAATTCCACATCACGCAGAATGAGGATGATCCGGCAGATTTGGAACTGAATTTGGTTGATAAAGATGGCGATCCACTCAACCATTCTTTTTCCGAATATCTTTCAGAGCTCGGCACGAACATCAAAGGGATTCAGGTCGAAGACGTGGATGCACATCCCAAAGACTTGATTGCAGGTGAGGTGTATGTCGATGAAAAAAAGATTTTACGTATTCCAAGTGCGATGGTGAACGCTCCCGATGCGCGCGTCATTTTGGTTCCAGTGGTGGTGCGTGTGGTCGAGCAAGCCACTTTAGCAAAGTTGGATGCGGTAAAAAAAGTGTTTGAAGAGAAAAAGAAAAAGCTCTCTACGGAGCATGTATCAAAACGTTTTGAGCATTTTGAAAAAGCGGAAGAGCAGTACCGCGAAGCGGTTAAGCACATCCTTCATGAACGAGATGAACGCGTGCAAGAAATTATTGAAAAGATTTTTGAGGCTCAGCACTTAGACATCACAACTCCGCTCGGAGGCAGGGAAGCTTTTTTGCAGACGCGGGAATCTGCAACGAGACGACATTTGAAAGAGAATTTTATTTTTAGTGAGGAGAAGCCTAAAACGGTCTGGGGTACGATTAAACATCTGCCAATCGAGTATGCTCAACATGTTCGGGTTGAACAACAGATGCATGAGACAGCCTATGCGGAGTTAGAGAAAAAAATTCAAGCTTTGCCAAAAGGACGGTGGAATGATTTTCGCAAGAGCGGCTTCATGCAAGGGAAGAGAAATCTACGAAAAGCATGGCTGCAGAAGTCGCAGTGGCTTGAGACGGGGTTGCGTACACCCGTCTTTGGATCGGCTGTTGTGGCAAGCGGAGTTCTGGTTGCCATCGGCAAGGTTCTGAGCGCTGTGTTTGAGACCCCGTGGAAGTCTGTGAAGGGATTTTTAAACGAATGGACACACGAACAGGCGTTCACAGAGGAAGCAGGGCACAAGGGCACGCCAAAGAAAAAACCGGAAGGAGGACACGGACATTAGTCTTTACACTCCTTGTTCGAGCACTTGATGGTTTCTTTAGGACCGTACACGAGCAGTGATCCGCATTTTTCGCATGCGTGACCGGTTGGTTTATTCCACAGGGCGAATTTACATTCTGGATAGCGATTGCAGGAGTAAAAAACGCGTCCGCGTTTTGAACGCTTTTCCGTGATTTCGCCTTCCTTGCACTGCGGGCATTTGACGCCCGTTGTTTTGTCGAGTGATTTGATTGTTTTGCAATCTGGATAGCGCGAACAGGAAAGAAAGTTTCCAAAGCGTCCTTGCTTGACCACCATAGGCGCTTGGCAGGCGGGACAGATTTCTGTGGTTGAAAGAATCTGACAATCCTCACCTTCTTGTGCAAGAGGTTTTGTATTTTTACATTCAGGGAACCCTGTACAGGCAAGAAATTTTCCAAAGCGACCAAATTTAATGACCATCGGTTTGCTGCATTTTTCACAGACTTGATCCGTCGCAATTTCTTCGCGCTTGAGTTTTACGATCGCCTCTTCTTTCTCCTTAAGATTTTCTGCAAACGGGCCGTAGAATTCTGTAAGCATTGGCACCCATTCAACCGTGCCTTCTGCAATTTCATCGAGGGCTGTTTCCATGGTTGCTGTGAACGTGTAGTCTACGATTTTTGGAAAATGCTCCATGAGCATGTCGGTCACCGTCTTACCAATTTCTGTTGGAAAGAGTCGTTTGCCTTCATCACGCTCAACGTATCTGCGAGCAATGATGGTTGCGATGGTCGGCGCGTACGTTGAAGGGCGGCCAATCCCAAATTCTTCGAGCGTCTTCACGAGAGTCGCATCTGAATAGCGAGCGGGCGGCTCTGTAAAATGTTGAGCTGGGAGCACGGAGACGAGCTCAACAGTCTCTTTGGGCGCAAGCGTTGGCAACAGTACTTCTTTTGTTGCTCGGTAGACTTTCATGAATCCATCGAAGACGATCGTTGAACCGTTCGCACGGAAAATGAGTCCATTGCCGGACAGATCAACTGCCACGCGCTCAAGCTCTGCTTCTGGCATTTGGCTTGCGATGGTGCGCGACCAAATAAGATTGTAAAGCCGATAGGCTCCAGGATCGAGCTCGGCTTTGATACTTGCAGGGAGCGTCGCAGGATCGGTCGGACGGATGGCTTCGTGCGCCTCTTGTGCTCCTTTGCTTTTTGTTTTGAATTTACGCGGTTCACTTAACTGATAATTTTTGCCAAATTCTTTGCCAATCATTTCATGTGCGGCCGTAAGAAAAATTTCCGAAAGGTTTAATGAATCGGTACGCATGTAGGTGATGCGACCTGTTTCATAAAGCTGCTGGGCAAGCGTCATGGTTTGCTTTGCGCTCATGCCAAGACGGATGTTCGCTTCCTGCTGTAGTGTGGAAGTCGTGAGAGGCGTCGGTGGCGCTTTTTTTACGCGCTTTTTTTGAATGTCGAGAACGGTAAACGCCTGACCCTCTGCCTTTGCCATGAGAGCCTTTGCATCGGTTTCGTTCTTTACGTCCATCTTGTCGATTTTTTTACCGTCGGCTTCGATCAGTTTCGCTACAAAAGTAGCCCCCCCCGACCCCCCCTTGAAAAGGGGGGGAGAGAAGACCGCATCGATCGACCAGTACTCTTCCTGCTTGAATGCATCACGTTCTCGTTCACGTTCCACAACTAAGCGCACCGAAACAGATTGCACGCGCCCTGCGGAAAGTCCACGCTGGATTTTTTTCCACAAGAGGGGAGAGAGCTTGTAACCGACGAGGCGATCCAGAATGCGGCGCGTCTGTTGCGCATCAACGAGTTTCATGTCGATTTTGCGCGGATGCTCCAGCGCTTTCTCAATCGCAGGCTTGGTGATTTCATGAAAGGTTATGCGATTGAGTTGCCCCGCATCCATGCCAAGGATTTCTGAAAGGTGCCAGCTGATCGCTTCACCTTCGCGATCTTCGTCCGTTGCGAGGTAGATTATGTCTGCTTTTGCAGCAGCTTTTTTGAGTTCTGTCACGTGTTTACGATTTTTCGTCGGGATCACGTATTTTGGTTTGAAATCATGTTCAACGTCGACACCCAAATCATTTTTTGGGAGATCGCGCACATGACCGAAACTCGAAAGGATTTTAAAATCTTTCCCTAAAAATTTCGAAATAGTTTTTGCTTTTGTTGGGGACTCGACAATGACGAGCTTGGACATAATGCATTGTATAAAGCCAGACTCTCGTGAGAATGTCAACCAAGAATGTAATAATTTCCACCGACGTGTCGTACTTTTGCTTTGATTTCCATCATCATAAGGCATGAGCTTACGGTTGAAGTCGGTAGGCCGCTTTTGCGGATGATTTCGTCCAGATGCACAGGTTGTTTGGTCAAGAGTGGCAGGAGGATTGCCTCTTCTTTTGTCTCTGCTTTTGGCGGCACGGTTGCCTCTCGTGTAAGCGCAACACCGCTTAGCCCAAGGACATCAAGCACGTCGTGCGCTGAAGTTACCACATGTGCTCCTGTTTTAAGCAGGCCGTTTGTGCCTCGGCTTGTCTCGCTGTGAATAGAACCTGGTACGGCAAAAACCTCGCGGCCCTGGTCGAGCGCAAATTTTGCTGTGATGAGGGAGCCAGAGCTCGCTGTCGCTTCGATGACGAGTGTGCCTAGGGAAAGTCCACTAATAATGCGATTGCGTCTCGGGAAGTTTGCTTTAAACGGTGGCGCCCCAAGAGCAAACTCGCTCACAATGGCTCCTTGAGACTCGAGGATGCGTTTGGCAAGAAGTTTCTGTTCTGTTGAAGTCAGTTGATCAAGCCCACAGCCAAGTACGGCAATCGTTTTGCCTTGCGCATCAAGCGTTGCTGTGTGAGCTGTCTGATCAATGCCATAGGCAAGCCCACTTACGATAACGATGCCTGCTTGAGCGAGAGCCAATGTAATTTCATGTGCGACACGCGCTCCATAGTTTGTACAGCGTCGAGCGCCAACGACGGCGATTGTTGGGGCATCTAGCGGTGGGAGATCGCCTAAAATAAAAAGTTGCTCCGGTGGACTTTTGATTTCTTTTAGGAGCGGAGGGTAAGCGGGATTTTTTTTAAAAAGTGTTTGCATGGGGCTGAGGCCATCTAATTACCCATTTGTGGCCAGCTTATTTTCGATCGCGTCAGCTGCGTCTTTGATAACGCTTTCAAGTTTTTTCTCTTCTTCGCGGCTGAAACGCTGTAGCACCCAATCCTCAAGGCCAGCAGAGGGTACAGAATTTCCGTTCGAGTCCAAAAAAGTCGGTCGGCTGATACCGATTCGCAATCGTAGGAACCCTTTCTCACCACCTAACGCATCAATAATTGATTGCACCCCATTATGCCCCGCACTACCTTTCCCACTCTCCATCTTAAAAGAACCGAACGGCAAATCCGCATCATCGTGCACAACGATCAGTTCACTAAGTGGCAGCTTGTAATAGGCCACGGCCTTCTGCACCTCTTCGCCAGACCGATTCATAAAAGACTTCGGTTTCAACAAACGTGCGTTTACACCACGTCGCTCCAGCTCTTCAATTACAAGAACCCCAACGTTGTGCCTTGTTTGCTCATATTCTTTTCCAGGATTCCCAAGTCCCACGATAAGTTTCATAAAAGCGTTACGTCGTTTTTCGCATCGCTTTGCTTTCAATGCGAATCGGTGTGCCGTCGAAGCCGTAGCGTTCACGCAAACGATTTTCAATAAAGCGAAGATAAGATGGATGGAGCACATCTTCACGCATGCCCTTTACGGTGAGCTCAAAACGCGGCGGAGCCACGCGCATTTGGCGAAAACGAATAATCTTTGGATGTGCGACTCCTTTTCCACGCGCAGGGCGATGTTGATGCATCACGTCTTTCAGAAAAATTTCGAGCTCCGCCTCTTCGATAAAACGATACCGCTCATTTTGTACGTGCGCAACTGTTTTGAAAATTTTATCCACGTGCTGTTTGGTGAGTGCAGAGGCAAACACAATGGGCGCAAATGTCATGAAGGGAAGGACCCCTGCGATATAGCTCAAGTATTCATTTTGCGTGTCTGGTGTTTTGTTTTCCACCAGGTCCCATTTATTTGCGACCACGACGATACCAGTATTTTCTTCCAAGATACGTCCCGCAAGATGTTTTTCCTGTCCGCCAATTTGTCCGGTGACGTCTAGGATGAGCAGCACGACGTCCGCTTCGGGCAACAAGCGAATCGTTTTTTCAACGCCCACAGACTCAAGCCCTCCACGCTTGCGCACGCCTGAGAGTTTTCGCACCCCTGCTGTATCCATGAGGATGTATTCTTTTTCATTGATCACCGCGAGTGTGTCATTTGGCTCGCGCGTGGTGTGAGCAATGGGACTCGTAATAAAACGCTTCTCACCAAGTACAGCATTGAGAAGAGAAGATTTGCCAACATTCGGCGTTCCCAAGACCATCACGCGTGTTGGCACAATGTCAGAGACCTCACTTGGCGGCGTCCCTGCTTTTTCAAGTGCACTCCACAATAGATCGAGTAAATCACCAACCGCAGCACCTTGCACCGCTGACACGGCAAGCGGCGTTCCAAATCCAAGAGCTTTCCATGCAGGATTTTCTGCATTTTTTCGATCGCTTTGCTTGTCGGCTTTGTTGGCCACAAGAATAACCGGCCGTTTTGTTTTTTTAAGTTCCTTCGCAAGCGTCCGATCATCTGGCGCCACCCCAAGCTGTGCATCCACCACAAAGACAATGACCTCTGCCGTCTTTGTCGCAAGCGCTGCCTGTTCACGCACATCCAAATCAAACACGTCGCCTGTCTTAATATCCTGTCCGCCCGTGTCCACAATACGCGCAACCGTTCCTCGCCAGAAGCAGTCGGCTTCCTGTCTGTCGCGCGTCGTGCCCGGGATAGACGAAACAAGCGCCTTTTGCGCTTCTGCCATGCGATTGAAGAGAGTCGATTTCCCCACGTTTGTCCGGCCCACAATGGCGATCTTAGGAGTCATACTAACGCAAAACGAGATTCGCCGTATTCTGCCCTAAAATGATCAAAAAATCAATGTCCTGCTGTGTGGCCTTCTTTTTTGCCGTGTCATCACTGACGGAAAGCTGTGTTGGCACAATGTCGTTGGTGTAGATCCAACCCGCTGCTGACATGGATACATCCGCCTGCAGAGCCGTGCGCAGTGCCTCCAGTTCGTTTGATTTTTGGCCATTCGTTAAATCATAAATCACCGTATGGGCGTAGCTGCGATCCGCTGCGTTGCCAATTTTGGTGATTTCAAAACCTTCTGTCTGCAGGAGTTGAGAAACGGTAAACGCGAAGCCGCTCACCTGTGTGCCATTTTGAATTTCCACACGCACGAAGTGCGGCACATTGCTATTGGGTTCTGATGCAGCCAAGTTTTCATCTGTCGGGGAAAAGACATTGGCGGCCAGACGACGGACAGGACCCCAATCGTCATCTTTCGGCAACAGCACGTAAGCGCCGTTAATGTTGGTCGCATACAATGGACTGTTGATGGATTCATCCAGCACGTGATGGCTGATGTGGCTCGTGTCGAGGTTTGGCAAGAACGAGCCCATGCGCACTAACTCCCACAGACCCATGTTGGTCTTTATATGAGAAGAAAGTGTACTCATGAGTTTGGTGATGCGCGACGGATTGAGGAGGGTTGCAGCAGACAGCACGCGGTCTTTGAGCGCAAGCAGAATTTTTTGTTGGCGTGCGGCGCGGGCAAAGTCCGAGCCTTCGCCGTTTGTGCCGTGACGCGATCGCGCAAACGCAAGGGCGGTCGTGCCGTCCATTTTTTGCCAACCCGTCTCAAACGCGATCGTTTGCGTCAAGTAATCATCCGTTGGATACGACGCATCGGTGAACGCACGATCCACATACACATTTACGCCGCCTACTTCATCAATCAACTCCGCGAAGCCGTTGAAATCAATTTTGACGTAGTACTGAATTTCTTGATCCAACAAATCTCCAATGACCTTACTCGCAAATTCTGGACCGTACCCTTGTTTCTGTTGTTCGCCGAACGCATTAACCTCGTTGATTTTGTGCCACTGATATCCCGGAATGGGAATCGTGAGATCACGAGGAATCGAAAGCATGCCAATCTCTTTGGTGGATGGTCTGAAACTTGTAAAGATGATCGTGTCTGAAAGTTGTGGGCCGTCATGGCCTTCGCCTCCAACGCCAAGCAAAAGAAAATTCACGCGATCCGCGTTTTCTCCTTTGAGCGCGCGATCGGCGGAAGGAATGAGGCTGCGCAAACTTGCAAAGAATCCGATCGAGCCTCCGTCTATTGCACTTCCTTGCCCACGGTGAGAGAGAAATGCGCGACTCACCCACACCACGAGCACGAGCATCAGAAAAATTTTCACGAAAAAAAAGGCACCACGCTTGTTGGGCGTGTTGAACGTTTGCTTGGGGTGCAAAAGGTCGATCTTCATCACATCTAGTATAAAGAAGATGAGGCTGCTTGCCAAGATGCGTTGTTTCGTCTATTTTAACAACGTTCATGGACGCATAGCTCAGCTGGTTAGAGCGTTGCATTCACATTGCAAAGGTCCCTGGTTCGAATCCAGGTGCGTCCACCAGCCTTGATCCGTGTCCCATATCGTGATACGCTAAACTCATGTTTTTTCGTCGCGAAGAGCACCCTCTGGACAGTTACTGGCACCGCACTCTTGGACCGACCTTGGGGGCGGTTGCTGTGTTTTTGCTCGAGATCGTGCAGATTGTCGTTGTTTCAGCGGCGATTATCATTCCTGTGCGTTACTTCCTGATTCAGCCGTTTTATGTCCAGGGGGCGTCCATGGAACCGAATTTCTACGACAGTGAATATCTCATCATTGACGAGATCACCTATCGTTTCAATCCTCCGGTACGAGGCGATATCATCGTTTTCCGTTACCCACGTGATCCAAGGCAATTTTTCATCAAGCGCGTGATTGGCCTGCCAGGTGAGACCGTGCAAGTGGATGATGGCAAAGTTAAAATCATCAATGAGGCACACCCAGATGGCGTTGTGCTTGATGAGCCTTACCTGTCGGTTGCGACCACTGCTGGCGGGACGCTCGTGCATTTAGGAGCCGATGAATATTTCGTTCTGGGTGATCATCGCAACGCAAGCATGGATTCACGCAGCTTCGGGGCGATCCCTGCTTCAGCGATTGTCGGTCGTGTGTGGGTGCGAGGCCTTCCCATTAACCGTTTGACGTTGTTTGAAACACCATCGTACGCCTTGGATAAATAAGAGAGACTTATGGCAAAGAAAGAAGAAAAAGAGATTTTAGAAGAGTTGGTTGTTGAGGAAAAGAAAATTGATCCGGCGGCACTCGTGAAGAAAATAAAAACGCCACAGCTGTTGCGCGGGTTTCATGACGTGCTTGCCGAAGATCAAGTGTATTGGGAAGCCATTCGTCAAAAGGTGAACAGCCTCGCATTTGCCTACAGCTTTGATCGCATGGAGCTGCCGATTTTGGAGCCGACAGAGCTCTTTGTGCGTTCGGTTGGCAAGCAAACGGACATTGTAGAAAAAGAGATGTTTCAGTTTCAGGATCAGTCTGGCGCCAACGTGGTCCTGCGTCCAGAGGCGACGGCTTCGACAGCTCGTGCCTACATTGAGCACGGCATGGTTGACCGTCCTCAGCCTGTGAAACTTTTTTACGAAGGCCCCATGTTCCGCTACGACCGTCCGCAAGCGGGGCGCTATCGTCAGTTCAATCAATTTGGTTTTGAGACATTTGGCTCGGACGAAGCGATTATTGATGCGCAACTCATTTTGATTGCGGATCGTTTTTTTCGCGAGCTTGGGATTCCTGTCACCATGCAAGTGAACTCTATTGGCACCACCGAGACGCGCAATGAATATAAAATTGAACTCGTCGCCTATTACCGAACGCATCGCAATGAGATTTGCGAAGACTGCAAGCGACGTCTCACAAGAAACCCTTTGCGTGTGCTTGATTGCAAAGTCGAGGGCTGTCGCGCCGTGACTGCGAACGCTCCACAAATTATTGATTGGCTCGATGAATCTTCCAAAGAGCATTTCATGCGCGTCTTGGAATATTTGGAAGAGGTTGACGTGCACTATGTGCTTGCTCCACATTTGGTGCGTGGACTCGACTACTATTCTCGCACGGTGTTTGAGATCGTGCCGGAAGGAACGGATGGCTCACAAAGCGCGCTTGGCGGTGGGGGACGCTATGATGGACTTGTAGAATTGCTTGGCGGCCGTCCGACGCCTGCGTGTGGTTTTGCGATCGGGATTGAGCGCACGGTTGCGGCGCTTAAAGAGCGTCAGATTCTTCCGGAAGTGCGTGGTCGCCGCGACATTTTCCTTGCTCAGCTTGGAGACGTTGCGCGTCGCAAAGGACTCGCATTGTTTGAGGCGTTTCGTCAGGAAGGCGTTCCGGTTGCTGAAGCATTTGGCAAATCCGCGCTCAAAGCCCAGTTGGAGCTCGCCGATAAGTATCAAGTTAAATACACCCTTATTCTTGGGCAAAAAGAGGTACTCGACGGTACCATCATCATTCGCGACATGGAGTCTGGGGTACAAGAAACCGTAGATATGAACAAGGTTGTGGGTATCATTAAGAAAAAATTGACGGAATAGAGCCGTTTTGATAGCCTTTCGGAACTATGGCAGAAGTTAAACGAAGAAAAGCAGAGAGTTTTGAGAGCCTGTTGCGTCGCTTTAACAAGCGTTTGCAAATGAGTGGCCGTGCGCTTGAAGTCAAAAAGCGTCGACATTTTGTTCGTAAGCCTAACGCGAACCGTCGAAAAGCGAGTGCTCTGCGGCGTCTGGATATTGGCATGAAGCGCGCGTATTTGGAAAAGGTCGGGCTCTTGGTTGAGGAGCCGAGACAGGTAAAAAAATAGGTCTTCTAAGACCAATAAGACCTCTAGGACTTATGTCTTTGTTAGATCGCATTAACGACGATTTCAAAATAGCGATGAAGGCGCAACAAGCCTCAACGCTCTCCACACTGCGCATGCTCAAGGCGGCGCTCAAAAATCGTCAGATTGAACTCATGCGGAATTTGGAAGAGGCAGACGTGCTCGCGGTTTTGCAAAGTCAGGCCAAGCAACTTGGTGAATCGCTTGAAGGAGCCGTGAGCGCAGGGCGAGACGAAATGGCACAAGCGGCGCGTGCGGAATTGCAGATTCTCAAAACCTATTTGCCAGAACCGCTCAAGGCAGAAGAGGTCGAAGCAATTGTCAAAGAGACCATTGAACAGATGAAAGCAACGGCCGCTGATATCGGTAAGGTCATGGGTCAAGTCATGGCGGAGGTCAAAGGAAAGGCAGACGGAAAAATGGTCCAGGACATTGTCAAAAAAATTTTGAAATAGCAAAACAGGCTGTCCACAGCCTGTTTTGTATTTTTAGTGTAAAATAGCGGAGGATGGCAACACAAAGTAACCTATCCGCAGTAGGGGAGGCGGCGGGGATTTCCAGCAACACCGGCCTTCTCGATATCATCGGCAACATCATCAGCATCTTTTTAGGATTGGTTGGTGTTATTTTTCTTATCCTCGTGATTTATGCAGGGTTTCTTTGGATGACCTCACAGGGCGATGAGGACAAGATCAAAACCGCGAAAAACATTTTGAAAAATGCAGTGATTGGTCTGGTGATCACGCTTGGTGCGTATGGCATTACCACGTTTATTTTGAGTTTGATTTTGAACGCCACAGGTCTTGGAGGATCGAGTAGTACGACCGGGAACGGGATTGAGGCATTTTCCGACGCGCTTGGCAGTGGCGCGATCCAAGACCACTACCCGCCGCGCAACGGTACAGGCATTCCGCGCAACACAAAAGTGATTGTAACGTTCAAGCACGAGATGTATTTACCCTCGTTTATCAAAGGGTATGACACGGCTGGCACGGCGACGGATGTTGCCGATGATACCGTGCCCGCAACAGCCGCACTCAACACGAGCAACGTCACGATCTATTGTGAAGATCAGGACGGAAATCAAACAGATTTCACAAGTGATGAAGTGACCGTCAGTTTTACAGAAGACCTAACGTCCTTTGTGTTTGATCCTCCCGTGATGGGTTCGGCAAATTATGAAGCCGTGTGTGGCGTGGAGCTTGGCACGGACATTTTGTATGCCGACGGGACAGATGCCTTTACGGGTAGCTCGGCCGACGGTTATCGCTGGACATTTACTCTTTCAACAGAAATCGACTCAACTCCGCCTCACGTTTTGAGTGTGGTGCCAGAAGACGGCTCGGAGTATGCCCGCAACATCACTGTACAGATTACGTTTAATGAAGCGATGGATCCGACGGCGGTCACCGGCACGTATGATGAAGCGACTGGTGGGTTTACACATATTCAAGTGAAAGCAGACACGGATGATGACGGCACCTATTCGCCGATTTCTGGGACCTATGTCGTGAGCAGTGGCTATACGATTGTTGAGTTTACGTCCACGGATGCCTGTGGCACCAACTCGTGCAATGAAATAATTTATTGTCTGCCTGGGCCTGATCTGAGTGCTGGTGAAACAACAGAGGCAATTCAACTGGAAGTTTCTGCGGCAACGGTTTCTGATGCGCCACCTGAGGCGAGCACGCCCTATGATGGTGCGGTAGACGTCGCGGGAAACTCGCTTGATGGAAATGCAGATGGTATCGCAGACGGGCCGCAGAGCGGTGCGGATGACACGACGTATGATGATTATGGAATTGGGTTCCAGGTAACAGATGAGATTGTTTTGACACCTCCGTCCATTGTGTCTATTTCTCCTTCCGTGCTGGAAGGTGACGTTGCGCTCGATCAAGACGTGGAAATTTTGTGGGACACATTCATGCGGTCGAGCACAATGACAAACGCGACGGTGAGTTTGTCTGCCGATCCAGATCACCAAATGTATTACGTCACGGCAACAGGTTCCGTTGATGGCAGTGGGGTGGCGGCGGGGAGTAGCAGTCCTGCGACTCAATCGAATCTGGAAATTCGCCACGGGATTTTTCTGGAATCAACGGATGATGATCTGACAACGCCAACGGTTGATGAGAGCTCGTCGCAACTGTACGCCCCGGTTCTGCCAGAGGGCATTGAGAGTCTGTATCAAAATTGTTTCTATCCGGCAGGCGGTCCGGGTGCTACGACAGCAGAAACATGCACAGGAGATAGTCCATCACCTTATTGTTGTAACGGAACAAAATCAACCGCAGGATTTGATGAAACAACGTTTACTTGTCAGCCATGAAATTTTCTCGTTTTTTCAAAATCGTTATAGGTCCTATAGGTCTCATGGGTCTTATCATGATGGGCCTATTTTGGGCCCACCCGACGTTTGCCGTTGATACAGGTCTTACGTCTGACTTGGCGACAACAACGGGGCTTGGCGACACCGATGTGCGTATCATCATCGCTCGCGTCATCAACGTGGCCCTTGGTTTGCTTGGTGTGATTGCGGTAGCACTCATTGTGTATTCTGGCTTTCTCTGGATGACGTCTGCTGGCAATCCTGATCGTATAAAAAAAGCAAAGGCTGTGATGATTAACGCGATCATCGGTCTTTTAATTATTCTGTCTTCTTACGCGATCACGACGTATGTGTTGGATGCTCTGCTTGCGGCGACCAATCCTTCAAGTAGCAGTTCAAGCAGTAGCAGTGCAAGCGCTTCGGGCAGTTCTTCAGCCTCGAGCCTATTTACCGTGAGCGGTGCGTCTCCACAAGACACGCAAACGATCAAAAATCTCACCGTGCGGCTCACGTTCAACAAAGAAGTAGATGAATCGACGGTTGCGGGGAACATCGCGATTACCGCAAATGGCGCGACAGCTCCCGTGGATGGGACGTTCTCCGTGAACGGTCGCAAGGTGACGTTCCGTCCAAACGCATTGTGTGATGGCTATACAGATGTCTATTGCTTTGACGGCGACACGGATTTTACGATTACGATTGATACGGGACTCAAGAGCACCAGCGGTTTGGCCGTCACCTGTGGTGGATTGTATAACGCATGTTCGTATGCATTTACGAGTGGCAATTTAATTGACACACAGGCTCCGGATGTGACGGTGACCTATCCGGACGATGGTGCGTCTTTGGAGGAACAGACCACGGTGACATTGCAGGCGACCGTGACAGACGACGCCGGTGTTTCGCTTGTGGAGTTTTATGTAGACGGTGAACTCGTCGGCGAAGATCAACCAGATGGGAGTACACCGCTTGAGTTTACGGCGCAATATGATTGGGACGATTCAGCCTATACCACAGGGCAAAGCTATGATTTTTACGCGGTTGCCTATGATGTTGATGATAATCAGACGACTTCAGACACCGTGAGCGCCATTGTTCGCGCGGCGCATTGTTTTAACGGTGCAACAGATTCTGACGAGACAGGCGAAGATTGCGGCGGCGCAGATTGCGGCGCGTGTGGCGGTAGCTCTTGCACAGCGGCTTCTGATTGTGCAAGCGGCGTCTGCGAATCGGGTGTGTGTGTGGATTATCCAGCGATCACGGGTATTTCTCCTCTTAATGGCGCAGTCGGCACATATGTCACAATTTCCGGAGAGAATTTTGGGAGCCGCACAGGTTCGGTTTATTTCGGCGATACAAGGGCAGATCTTGCCAGCTGTGCTGACACCTGGACCACCAGTCAGATTATTGCCATTGTGCCAGACGGGCTCACTTCGGGAACCAATTACACCATCACCGTTACGACAGATGGCGGGTATTCTGACACAAACCAAGATGACAACGGCCCGCTGGTCGATGATTTTGCCGTGAATGATACGGTGAGGCCCGGCATCTGTGCCATTGATCCATCCGAAGATTTGGTTGGACAAATTATTGGGATCACGGGCGTGAATTTCGGCAGTAGCCGAGGCACGACCTCTTACGTGTATTTCGACACCACGGAAGCTGGCGCTTACAACACTTGGCACGACACATCCTTGCGTGTAACCGTGCCGACGCTTGCCGTGGACACTTATGACATGAGTGTTGTCGTGAACGGCGTGAGTTCAAACACAGCATCATTCGATGTTATTGACGAGAGCGCGTCGAATCTACCCGTCATCGGCTCCATTGATCCTGACACAGGTCCCGTTGGTGAGTATGTGACCATAACCGGAAGCAATTTCGGCTCCAGTATTGGCGCGGTGTATTTTGTGAATACGGACACAAGCAGTGGAAGTCTTGGCGTGCAGACGATCGGAGACGTAGATTTTCCTGTTGCCTGTGCGGAAGATTATTGGGGACAGGACCAGATTATTGTGAAAGTCCCAGAAGGGCTAGATACTTCAGCAACGAGCTATCAGCTGTATGTAGAGCGGCAAGATAGTGTGGATTCTGATCCGGTTGATTTTACTTTGAGCACAGGAGCGGCAGATCCTGGTGTTTGTTCTGTGGAACCGAGTACGGGTCCTGCTGGCTATCAAGGAGTCACGATTGCGGGAGAAGGATTTGGCAGTTCGAGTGCGCAAGGAAGCGTCACGTTTTTTTCCTCTGCTTCCACAACGTCTGCAACAACGGCATCTGTGACAAGTTGGGATGATGGAACGATTGTCGTTAACGTCCCTTCCGACGCATCAACCGGTCCTTTGACGGTTTATGACAAGGATGCGAATGCTTCCAACACGACAAATTTTACGGTGGGAGATTGTACGGCTGACACGAGTCTGTGTGATCCGAACACGCAGCAGTGTTGTGACACGGGCATTTGTCTTTCGATCGGCAGCACCTGCCCAACGGCCGCGGCCGCGCTTTCCGCAAGTTATGCTTGGGTGTTTTCAACGGGCCCTATTCCGGAATATCCGGAAGTGGACTATGCCTGCAACAGCAGTGAAATTTCTCCAACGCCGTGGGATGGTCGCACTGGAGGGAACGGGGAATCCGTGTGCGTGAACGCAGCGATTTCAGCTACGTTTAGTTTGGCGATGGACGAGACAACACTCACCTCGGACAACATTGCGTTGAATCTGTGTACAGGGACGAGCTCCACAGATCCATGTGCCACCACAACAGCGGTCGCCCTTGGCACCATCACAACGACCTCGACAAGCTTTACGGTTTCGCCTGTCGCGACTCTTTCAGCTTCTTCCACGTATCAAGTCACGCTCGGCAGTAGCATAAAATCTTACAATGGCAACGCTCTCACGCCGACAAGCTGGACATTTGAAACCAGAAGCTCATCAGAACTTTGTGAGATGAGTTCTGTGCTTGTTGTTCCTTCTACGGAAACGATCACGGATCAATATGGCACGGCGAATTTTAATGCGCAGGCCGTCTCGTCAGATGCATGCGTGATTTTGAATTCCAGCAGTTACAGCTGGGCGTGGGCCACGGATGGACGTTATGCGGATCTTGCCACGGCAACCGCAAGCTGTACGGGCGCGCCGAGCTCCTGCCAAGTGATTGAAGGCGTTCAGGAAACGCCTGCCGCAAGCCCAACGTACGTGACAGCTTCGTCTCTTGCATATGATGACTCGGCAAATCTCACTATCAACTTTACGGACCCCTACGTGGTGGATCAGTGGCCAGATTGTTCAGAGGCGTGCATAAATGCGGCGATCATCGCAGAGTTTAATACGGCCATGGATACAACGTCGCTTGCAACCGTCGGAACGACGGGAGTCTTTGAATGTACAGACGAAAATTGTGATTCCTTTGTTGATGCAGGTGGTCTTGCTGGAACGGTGACGGTGAGTACGGATCAAACCACGTTTACGTTTACGCCGGATAGCTATCTCACAGCTGACACCTATTATCGCGTGGTCATCACGGGTGAAGCCAGCTCAACAAGCGGGGTGACTTTGCAGGATTCTGCCGCTGCGACGTTAAACTACAACAATAATCAGGATTACAGCTGGACGTTCAAAACGCGAACGGATACAGCGGCGTGTGCGATCGATCGCGTTGACATGAATCCGCCTTCCGCTCTTGTGGATTACATTGGAGCAAAAACAACCTTTGAAGCACAAGCGTACGGCCCTGCTGACGATTGCTCTGTTTCAGGCCAGCCGCTAACCTCCACAAGCTACGATTGGTCTTGGCAAGTGGCCAACACACTCATTGCCACGTTGTGGAAGAGTGGGACAGTGGAGGTCGCATCCGATCGAATTCCGTCTGGCTGCACGAGTGCCTGTGTTGCAGAAGGCACGCAAAGTTACTCCGCAATTTGTGGGGAAGATGCGGACGGTAATGGGAGCCCGATTGATCCAGGCGAGGATTGTGACAACGGAACAGGCGCACGCGGCAATGGGTGTTCCGTCACGTGTTTGAATATAGGGACCACGGCTTGCGCCTCATCAACCGACGCAAATTGCTGTGGGAATAGTGTGCTTGATACAGGAGAGCAGTGCGATGATGCCGGATCAGTAAGTGGTGACGGATGTTCGGCCACGTGTTTGGACGAAGGATCACGTGAAGCCGGCACGACCTGTGGCGACGGACATGTGACGCCAGATCCCGTCACAAACCCGCTTGGAGGAGGAGAAAGTTGCGATGATGGCAACACGGTCAGCGGTGACGGTTGCTCGAGCATTTGTTTGAACGAAGGCTCAAGTATCGTGGCCAGTCTTACAGGTATTTGTGGCGATCGCACCATCGATACGCCTGCAGAAGAATGTGATGACGGCAACACATCAAGTGGAGATGGGTGTACAAGTACGTGTCTTTCAGAGGGCTATGCCGCTTGTACGTCAACCGTCACGACAAATTGTTGCGGGAATGGATCGATCGAAAAGACAAGCACGGGTGTTGGAGAAACGTGTGATGATGGCAACACGGCAAACGACGATGGTTGCTCGAGTCGCTGTTTGCTCGAAGGCTCATCAACGTCCTATAGCTCACCAAGTTTCTGTGGAGATGCGAATGTGGGTACAGGAGAACAATCGTCGTGCGAGGTGAGCTCGAGCGTTCTGGACGGTTTGGTTGAACCCACACAGGTCACGGTGATTGCAGACACGGCCCCTGCACAAGTGAGCCCTACAACACATGAAGCACAAACAGATGTGACAGCCAGCGCAGAAGGGACAGAAGGCACGGCCCCCATTGTGCTTGATTGCTCTTGCGCCGCTGACAGCGATTGTTCTGACGAAACCGCTCTTGGCTGTGGCACAACCGGCTGTTGTTACGCACGACCTTCGGTGGACTCGTATGCGCCAACAGCAAGTGATGTCTGTCGGAACTCTGCGATTTACATAGACTTTGATCAAGAGATGGATACGGCAAGTTTTGCGGATAACGTGACGATTGCCATACATCTTGCTAGAGCAGAAACATGTCCGTATACAGCGACGACTGCACGGGCCCGAGGATTTTTCGGACGCATCTGGGAAGGGCTTGTACGTCTGTTCCATGTGTTTGTGCCGCCAACATCTGCGGCAAGTACGACCTGTCTTTTGCCGTTTACGGTGAGTTCAGAAATGATCAGTACGGGTCAGCGTATCTATTTTAGCTATGCAGAACTGCTGGAGGCAGACACCTCCTATGTCGTGAGCGTGGCAGGTGATCCCTCACACACCGGAGCTGGTGTTCGTAGTGTGAATGGGGTTGGATTGGATACAAATTTTACTTACGGGATAAGGACAGGAAGTGATTATTGCACGCTTGATGGAGTGACCGTGACGGACACGAGTGCAGACTCTCCAAATTATTTTTCTACAACACGTGAAGCACACGACTATACAGCGGTCGCTTATTCTGTCGTTGGCGGCGCACAGCAAGAGCTACAGTCCATTCCTGACGTCTATGCATGGACGTGGGGTACCTGGTCTGTTTCAGACGCGACGATTTTTTCCGTAGATTCTTCTGCTGATCCGGAAGGCGATTCAGCGGTTGTGACAGCTCTTGGTCAGAATGGGGATGCGGAAATTTCTGTGACAGCAACGATCAGTGCGGATATGCTTCTTCACCCATCGACGGTTGACGACGGAGCGACGGGCACGACGAGCTCAACAGCATTTTTGTGCGTGAACCCGTGGCCAGCTGTTGGGTCGTTTCCATTTGAAGACAGCGCAGACGCGGTTTCAGCTGATCCTGACGGAGACGGCACGGATGAGATTGCAAAACGTTCTGGCTACATGCACTTCTCCACGTATTATTGTCGTGATACGGGAGTTGATGGATTGAGCGATGATTATAGTGCTGTGGACGTGTCTGCCGTGGCCACTCCTCCCGGGGATGTCCTTAAGGAGTATTTGTTTGAAGTCGCAGGAAGCAGTGACGTGGTTGGCATTCGCGTGGTGCCGAATGAAAATTTGTATTCGATTGCGACGTGGTATGCGGACCAAGGCTTTACGGGTTCACCAAGCGACACAACCGTTGATGGATACCAAGCGTTGACAGATGGTCGTACGACGTATGTGAGCGTTTCAAATCTCAGCGACACCGGGCTTATTTATGCAAACGTCTACGCCATTTCTTATAACGCAAACGCGGACGCTGCAACGATCGCGCTGTATGATCAGATGCTTGAAAATTGGTCGTTCAATACGAATGTGACGAACACGGGCTTGTGTTACGAAGAGGACACGGATCATGATTCCAGTAATGATGTTCTGTTTGCTGACAATAATGGCGACAGCGTTTCCTGTACCGCAGACATGGACTGCGCGAGTGAAAATTGCCACGCAGATAAAGACAAGCTCACACGCGATCTGAAACGTCTCACGGACCTGCGCGACATGGAAGCAATTTTGACGGAGTATGGGGCAAGTAACGGACGCTGTTCTGCAAGCACATCCACAAGCTGTACAGATGATAGCGATTGTCCAAATGGAGAGTCGTGCGAACCTCTGTACCCAGCGCTCATCTCGGGAACATTCGTGCCGGCTTATGACGTGAGTCCTTGGGACTCTTGGAGTTCAGCGCTTGAAACAGAGCTTGGCACAAGCATTCCTGTCGATCCGCTCAACCATTTTGATGGGTGCAGTGAAGGCAGTTACACCTCCTACGCAAGCACGTCGTGCTGGGATGCGACGGACTCGCAATTTGTCTGTCCATCAGGTTCACACGTGTATTTGTATCGCAACATTGGAGGGACAGCGTATGATCTACAAACGGATCTTGAGTATGCTTATACAAGCGGATCTACGTCTTGGGCCTATAGTTTGGATCAAGACACCACAGACAATCTTGATCTCACCGTTGGGTCAGCCTTTTCGTCTTCTGTGGTTGATGGATATCAGCGACATGCTCTTTGTGGCGGAAGAGTCGTAGGTTCTTCCAAAGTTTGTGGAGATGGTTTGCTCGGTAGTTCTGAAACGTGTGAAATTGGTGACACAGGTGAAGCGCTTTGTACAGCGGCGGTGTGTGTTTCGGCTGATGCAGATTATGACGGGCTTGCCTGTGAAGTAGATTGCACAACGGCCAGTACGATTTGTACAGGCGACGCAAACAGTGATGGTATCTGCGATGGGGGATATGCAAGCGGTCAAGCGTGTGACACCGGTGAAGTGGATTGCACGGATGCGACGCTGTGTTCCAGCGCCACTTCCACGGCAAACAATGGGACACAAGCTAGTGTGTGTAATGATGCATGTTCTGGGTATTCGGTTTCAACCGAAGCGGCATGTGTGCCAATGCGCTGTGGGAACGGTGTGATTGAAGGGACAGAAACGTGCGACGACGGCACACACAACGGCGATTATGGGTATTGCGGCTCAAGTTGCACACTCGCCTCTGGATTTTATTGTGGTGACAGCACACTCGCAGGAGGTGAGACGTGTGATCTCGGTGCAAACAATGGTGTCTATAACGCGAGTGCGGCAAGCACATGCAGTTCAACATGCGATAGTGCGGGGCCGTCTTGCGGCGACAGCGTGGTGAATGGGCCGGAGGAATGTGATGGAACGGACGCGACATGGTCTGACGGGTTATGCGCAGATGGAACAGAATGTTCTTCAGACAGCGACTGCACAGACAGTTCCGTTTGTGGTGCGTATTATTTTGCCTGTCCGGTTGCGAAGATCTGCCAAGGCGGCTCAAAAGATGGATACATCTGTGAGGCAACAGAGTGGCCAGAAGTTTCTTCAGCATATCTTTTGAGTGCGAACACTGTTTGGAAATCTCAATGTACGGCTGGTGGTGGCACCTGTACGGATGACACAACCTATCAAACTTCTCGAACGCATCCTTGTGAGGATAGCACGTGCACCTATGACAGTTGGACCACGTGTTACGCCGCGGATCAATACTGCGGAAATGGAACGGTGGAGGGCGCCGAGGAGTGTGATGATGGTAACGCAGACAACAACGATGACTGCACCACAGAATGCACGAGTAATGTTTGTGGAGATGGCTATTTGTACACCGGTTATGAGACGTGCGATGAAGGTTCAGACAACGGAACGATTTGCGATGCAGGATTTGGGGAAACCTGTCGTTATTGTTCTGTGACATGCAATTATTTGACGGCAAGTGGTGATTATTGCGGGGACGGGGTACTCAATACAGGAGATGAATATTGTGATGCGACCACCTTTTCTTCCTACCGTTGTTATCAGGGAGTGAATGATATTGATGTAGACAATGACGGCAGAAATGACTCTTGTGTGACACTTGGGTCCAAAAGTGAGTGCGGTGGAACGTATGCCTGCACCGAAGTTGGCGTTTGTAACGGTGGGACGTATGGTGGCCAGTTTTGTTCCACGGACTCCAGCTGTGGGACAGGTTATAATTGCGTGAAACCCCAGTGTGCAAGTGATTGTGGCTCGACGTGTCCGTTCACTTATGATGCACAAGACGTGAGCATTACCTCTGAAGAAGCTGGATCAAGTCCACAGACAAGTCTGGCATTGTACCCGTATGGCTCAAACGACTCTCCAGATCGAGCGACGCTTACGATTCCTGCCTGCACGGCACAGGATAGTTTACGTGTAGACATTGATGGGAGCAATCGCACCTATGGCGACGTTGACGTAATGTTCCTTTTGGACCGATCCACCTCTATGGCAGATGAACTCGATGGATTGCGCACGGCCGTTGCAAATGCAGCGGATACCTTGTTCAGTGCGTATGTTGGGACAGGGGGGACCATGCGTATTGGACTTGCGTATGTGAGTGGTTTGCACGCCAATGATGACGATGGAGATGGAAAGTACTCAACCAATGAACTCACCTATGGAACAACCACGAAACCATTTGTCATTTTGGATCCGACAGATTCAGAAACGGACGTTTTGACGGCGATTGATACGTATTTTTCGGCAACGGAATCTGGAGGCACACCTTTGCTTACCGCGATGCACCAGACGATTAATGCTGTTATTAATTCCGAGGCAGAAGCAAAATATATTGTCCTTTTTACAGACGGGAGTATTTATAATACCTGTGAACAGTATGACATGATTGCCGAGCATTATGGGCTTGTGGAGGATGCAAGCTCAACGTATGAATCTGGAAGCTCTGGAACAGATACAACCTGCAGCTCGACGACCCAAAAACTTGATGACGAATACATGCAAAAAATCAGTTACTACATTGATGACGCAAAAACGCATGGTGTGACGTTTTTCACCGCAGGACTCACAGCATCTACCTGCGAGCTTACACAGCTTGATCGCTTTTCTAACGACACCTGTACCGCTTCCAATCAGTCTTGTGTTGACCTGTGGGCAGAAGGAAACTATACCTGCGACGTGTCGAGTGACACGGGGCTCACGTATGCATTTTCCGTCACAAGCGAGAGTGATTTTCAAACGATGTTTGACGAAATTGTCGACTCTATTTTGAGCATTCAAGTCACGGTCACAGATCGTGATGGAAACGTTGGCGGTGCGAGTGTGCAAGCGGGTGACAACATTGCCATTACTCTGCCTCGTGCCTTTGTATGCGACGATAATGCCGCGCAAGATGTTGCCTTCCATATTTACTGGAATGGAGGCGGGACGATTACCTTTGATAATTTCTCGCTTGATTTGTGTAGCCCCTAATGTATGGAAGATTATTCATCACAACCCTCCTCACAGCGTCGCAGACTCATCTTGATGGGTGCGGGCGCGTTTGTTGTCATTCTGGTCGTGATTTTTACCGTCATCTTTTTTATGAACCGTCATCGTGCGGTTGTCGCTCTTAAATTAAAAGAAGATCAAATGGATCGGGCGGTCATTCAAGCAGAGTCTGCCTGTGAGACAAAAAAAGATTCAGCCGCATGCAAAGCATCTGTTCGTGCTGAGCTTGCTCAGAAGGCTGGCAACCCAGATTATTGTAAGTCCCTCTTAGGCGATGACTATGATACCTGTGTGCGGTTTTCCGTATTTGGCTCACACAATACCCAGGACTGTCATCTCATACAAAATGCATCCATCCGCACAAGCTGCTTAGATACTCAAGCCATTGTCGATGCAGCCGCTTCGTCTGACGTTACTTCCTGTGAAGCGATTGCAGATGCAAATCAAAAGGAGAGATGTATTTCAAGCTGGACTCTAGACCAGCTGCTTGTAGGCAACTGTGAGCCTGCACAAATTACAGATGAATTATGTGCGATAAGCGCATCGTTGCGTGCGGCGATTGAGGCGAAAAATCCAGATCTGTGCGCAGACGTTTTAGATGTCCATTATCAAAGTATTTGTGCAGAGCTGACGTTGCCGGGGGATCGCGATTATGACGGTTTGGATGAAAATAAGGAACGCCAGCTTGGGACGAGCGACACACTGACAGATTCTGATGCAGATGGATTGAGTGATGCAGATGAGGTAAATAAGTACGCAACGAACCCCGCAGTCGCGGATTCAGACAAGGACGGGTATACTGATGGGGTCGAGATTAAATCCGGCCATAATCCTCTTGGCAAAGGTTAACTTTTTGCAACGACTATCTATTCTTCTATGTTTGACGAACCAAAAGATTTATTCGAGGAAAAAGCTCCACCAAATCTTCCTGTTGGAGTTCCAAAACCAGCTATAGCTCAACTTCCAGTCCCTATGCCTGAGCTTGAGCTTCCACCTGTGGCGAGTGCTCCGGCATTACGATCAGGAAAAAAAAGACTGCTCATCGTGGTTGTTGTTCTATTGATTTTGGCAATTGCAGGAACGCTGAGCTGGTTTTTGTTGTCGCGCGTGTCCACCACAGCCGTCACAACGACACCGACATCTTCAGGAGCGACGAGCAAGACAACGACGACAGAAAAACCGGCTGCACCAAAAGTGGAAACCAAGAAAGCAGAGGTGACGGTGGTGGATTCCGACGGTGACGGACTTTCAGATGCCGAAGAGCTTCAGCTTGGGACAAATCCGAATCTTTCTGATACAGATGTAGACGGTTTGGGTGATCGCGAAGAGGTGAAAGTGTACAGCACAGATCCGTTGAATCCAGATACGGATGGAGATGGATATCTTGATGGAGCAGAGGTGAGCAAGGGGTATAATCCCAACGGTGCTGGAAAGCTTTTTCAAGTCCCATAATTTATGACAGATGCCCCACAACAGTTGGAACAGCCACAAGGGGTGAAACCAATCGAGGCAGATGAGGTAATTGTTCACGCGATGCCTGTGGAGTTTCGTGGTGGCAAGTCCCCCATGACAACTTTGACTCCGGCTGCGACTCCTGCCGCGATTCCACCCAAGGTCATTGCCCCCACAACGATAAAAGCTCTAGTGAAACCGAAGCGTTTGGTTTCACCTGTGTTGCTTGTCGCGGGCGGTTTGTTTTTTCTTGCCGTTGTAGGACTTGGGCTGTACGCATTATTCTCCGTGAGACCCGCACAACAGATTACAACAACAAATTCAGCTGCGAGTCAGGCAGAGTCGAAAGTCGTTCCTACTGAATCAACCGTGAAGAGGCCCGCTGTCACTGCACCTTCTGTGCCGGCACCTGGAACGGATCAAGACAGCGACGGACTCACCAATACAGAAGAAATTCTTTTTGGTTCTGATCCGCGCAATCCAGATACGGACGGCGATACCTACCTAGATGGAAATGAAGTTTATCATCTGTATAATCCTCGAGGCGGTGCACAGGCACTGCTCGTTGATGCCGGTTTTGCTCGTGAATTTAGTGCAAAAGAATTTAGCTACACCGCGATCTATCCCTCGCGCTGGACTGCCACAACCGGCGACGCCCCATCGCAAGAGATGATCTTTCGTGTCCCAACAGGGGAGCAAGTGAGGATTTACGTGACAACGAAAGATCAGATTACCGGGTTTGATACGCTTGAGCAGGCGACGACGAAAAAAGGGTATGCCGCCCGTCTGAGCAAAGACAAACTCACGACCTATATCGAGTCAGGCAGGGGGACAGCTCTCTATGTCGTGACGTATGAACTCAAAGATGTTTTGATCATCAACTTTTTGACAACCTATCAGATGATGGTCAATAGTTTGACGATTCTCTAGGTATGTTTCGCGCAGACTTCGATCAACGGCAGGCAAAACCGCATGAGCGCTTGTCAGCAGATGAGCGATCGTTGCTCCTTTTATCCGTTGCGAAATGTGTCGGCACAAAAGCGCGTGGAGAATTGTCGATCGCATTTGTGAGTCCCACGAAGATGCGACAGATCAATCGCGATTACAGAAAAAAAGATCAGGTGACAGATGTATTGTCATTTCAAATCGGGGTGCATCGCGAACCTGTTGGCGAGATTCTTGTGTGCGTGCAAGAGGCACGACGCCAAGCGAAGGAGCACAGACACTCGGTCAAGAATGAATTCAAAGAGTTGATCATTCATGGCATTCTGCACACGCTTGGGTTTGATCACACAACGCCAAAGGACGCGAAGCGTATGCTGCCATTGCAGCAACGCATTTTAGATAAGCTATGTTGAAACATTTCCGTTATGCCCTTCGGGGGCTCGTGCACGTTTTTCAAACGGAGGCAAGTTTTCGCGTGCAAGTTGTTGCCGCGATTGTCGTTTTGGTGCTCATGAATCTTTTTCCACTTGAGATTTGGGAAAAAATTATTTTACTTTTACTCATTGGCTCAGTGCTCGTGCTCGAAGTCATCAACAGTGTTTTGGAGCGACTCGTGGATACGTTTAAACCGCGTGTGCATCCGGTCGTGGCCGAGCTTAAAGACATGATGGCAGGCGCCGTGTTGGTTTCCTCGGTTATATCTGCTATTGTTGGAATTCTCATCTTCTGGAAATATGTCTGAGAACGTCATTACAGGACTAGACATCGGCTCAAGTGCCGTGCGGCTCGTCGTTGGACAAGCTGTGCCCCACACGGCTGATGGCGGGCAAGCCTCGATCCATGTGATCGGGGCCATTGAAGTCCCTTCCGAAGGGATTAACAAAGGGATCATCACGTCACTTGAAGACGCTGTGAGTTCTATTTCACAAGCGCTCGAAATGGGAGAACGTATGACAGGAATTCCTCTTGCCTCTGCGTGGGTTGGGATTGCTGGAAGCCATGTGCTGGTTCAAGAAGGGAAGGGTGTTGTGGGCGTTGGCCGGACAGATGGGGAAATTCGTGATGAAGATGTTGATCGAGCGCTTGAAGCGGCGAAGATGATTGCGCGGCCAGCGAACTATGACATTTTGCACGTGATTCCAAAACGATTCTCAGTGGATCAGCAACGCGGGATTAAGGACCCTGTTGGAATGAACGGTATTCGACTCGAAGTCGAGACCGTTCTTATTCAGGCCCTTTCTTCGCAGATGAAAAATTTTACCAAGGGCATTTACCGCACCGGTTTGGATATTGAGGACGTCGTCTATGCGCCCCTTGCAACCGCCGAGGCGCTTCTGCAACCACGGCAGAAAGATCTTGGCGTTTGTTTGCTCAATATCGGCGCCTCAAGCACGAGTATGATCGTATTTGAGGAAGGCGATGTTTTGCATACGGCCGTTTTGCCTGTAGGATCTGACCATATTACCAACGATTTGGCCATTGGACTACGCGTGGCTGTTGAGGTCGCAGAGGCTGTGAAAATTCATTTTGGTCATGCACTGGCAGATCAGCTGACCAAAAAAGAACTTATCCATTTGGAGGATTTTGGTGTGAAAGGCGAGGAGCCTGTTGAGCGTCGCTTTGTTGCAGAGATTATTCAGGCGCGTGTTGAGGAAATTTGTGAACGCATTGATCGTGAACTCGCCAAGGTCGAGCGTTCAGGAATGTTACCAGGTGGTATCGTCCTCACAGGAGCAGGATCAAAACTTTCAGGACTCGCGGACGTGGTTAAGCAGATCACACGGCTTCCTGTTTCGCATGGGCAACTGCACCACGTGACTTCGGTTTTGGACCGCGTGCAAGATCCAGGTTTCTCAACAGCCGTAGGTCTCGTTTTGTGGGGGGCATCTGTTCGTTCAGAAAGTGGAGGGCACTTTGGAGATGTCCTAGCAAAATTTAAAAGTGTTGATAAGGCTACGTCGCAGATACGAAAATGGTTTAGATCGCTCATTCCGTAGAATGGGTCCGGATGGGGTCAGGTCTTGAATCGTGAATTTGTAAGGTTATCTGGAAATTCACGATTCAAGACCTGACCCCTTTTCTATTTGACACCCTCACGAGCCATGCTACGATGTCCATATATTTTGTGCTCAACTGAGCACAAGTTGAACACATTGTGTGTTCACCAATCTGATCAAGGAGGTTTACTTGAACACGAAATTTATGGCACAGGTCAAACCAGAAATCGAGACATTCGCAAAGATTAAAGTCGTAGGCGTTGGCGGAGGTGGTGGTTCAGCCATCAACAGAATGATTTCCGAAAAACTCAAAGGCGTTGAGTTTATTTGCGTGAACACGGATTTGCAGGCGCTCAACTCAAACCTTGCTCCCACGAAGGTCTCTATTGGTAAAACGGTTACGCGTGGACTTGGCGCCGGTATGAATCCAGATGTCGGTCGGCGTGCGGCAGAGGAAAACGCAAACGAGATTCGCACATGTCTCAACGGCTCTGACATGGTTTTTTTGACCTGTGGTCTTGGAGGCGGAACAGGCAGTGGCGCCATGCCAGAGATTGCGAAACTTGCCAAGGATGTCGGCGCGCTCACCGTCGCCGTTGTCACAAAGCCGTTTGCGTTTGAGGGACCTCAACGCCGCCGCATCGCCGACCGAGCGTTTGAGGAACTCTCGCAGTACGTGGACACCATCATTACGATTCCAAACGATCGCGTGTTGCAAATTATCGACAAGAAAACAACCCTGCTCGAAGCATTTGATATTGTGGACGATGTCCTGCGTCAGGGTGTGCAGGGAATTGCCGAGATCATTACCGTGCCAGGGCTCATCAACGTGGACTTTGCGGATGTTAAAGCGATCATGGAAAATGCGGGTTCAGCGCTCATGGGTATTGGTCGTGCAAGTGGCGAGAGCCGTGCGATTGAAGCGGCCAAACAGGCGATTGCCAGTCCACTTTTGGAAGTGTCGATTGATGGGGCCAAAGGAATTTTGTTTACGATCACAGGCGGGAGCGATCTTGGGATGCATGAGGTGTCGGAAGCGGCGAAAGTGATCACCGGCTCAGCAGACGATGACGCTAAAGTAATTTTCGGCGCGAACGTAGACGAAGAACTCAAAGATGAAGTGCGCATTACGGTGGTGGCGACAGGATTTGATGCGCGTGGAGATCGTCGAGCCTCCATTGCAGGTTCGGCTGAAGTGACTCCACATACCACGTGGTCTGCGCCCTCATTCATGCGAGCAGGCCGCGAGGAAGAACCGCCGATGAAATTTAGAAAAGCCGAGCCGATGGTCGAACGACGCCCCGTGATGAGCGCTCCACTTCCACAAGCACCCGAGCCGCGTCCTGAACCAGTGCGTATGATTCCTACGGCTCCTGTCAAGCAAAAGACCGAAGAAGAAGAACTCGAAATCCCTGCTTTCATTCGCAAAAAGATGATGTAAGAGAAATCGAGAAACAAAAGGCACGCATTCCGTGCCTTTTGTGATATCCTAAATGTGCTATGGCGAACAAAAAATTGCAGAAATCTTCGACACGTTTATTACGAAATTGTGTTGTTTGTGGTCGCGCACTTAGTGTGATTCTATATGAGGATGGAACGTACCGTGGTGGCCATTATTTTAAGATGTTTTGGGAGTCTACAAAGAAATCCAAAAAGAAGGACGTCAAAGCGGAGTACTGGGAGTGTCCGACCTGCTATCGTAGTTAATTTATGCGTAAACAATATAAGCGTAAAAAAGGCAGTGGTTGTGCCTTGTGTAAACCGCACAAACACAGTTGGTCTAAACGCTGGAAGCCCCAAGAGCAGATTGTTTGCGACGAGGTCGAGGTTCGTGGTAATCTGAACATAATATGACCAACCAATTACGAACCATTTCCCGCCAGGCGGTGCCTGTTTTGAAACGAGCCGGAGTGAAACGCTCGTCGATTTTTGGTTCCGCGGCTAGGGGCGAGCTCCAAAAGAAATCCGACGTGGATTTTTTGGTCGAGCTTAAAAAGGGGAGCTCACTCTTTGATTTGGCGGGCTTGAAACT
>Ga0209515_10000746_pt1 | contig 57318 bp, 45 predicted proteins | sample Subgroupgradi54m_FD_187454 | JGI IMG/M metagenome (GOLD analysis project Ga0209515, IMG submission 187454) | Subsurface groundwater microbial communities from S. Glens Falls, New York, USA - GMW60B uncontaminated upgradient, 5.4 m (SPAdes)... ... | reverse complement strand
GGTAATGGACGTGTACGGGCTGGGCTTCAACATCACGAGCGCGACGCCAGCGCCCTTGAATCGCGCCATGAGGGTGCGGAAGTCGGGCGGCGAGCGAGTCAGTCGAGTCACGTCGTGGACGACCACCACATCGACCGTGCCGGCATCGACATCGAACATTAGGCGCTGGAGTGCAGGCCGGTCGATGTCGACACCCGAGAAGCCCACGTCCATGTACGTGAGAGGGAGTGCCTGCCAGCCGGGCTGGGTCTCGATGAATCGACGGCAGGCTTCGCGCTGGGCTTCGGGGGACTCGGCAACTCGCTCGCGCGCCGGGCTGGCCCCGTTTCGCGTGTAAATGGCGCAGCGCTTCACGGGAACCGCGGGCGCAGCGGCTTCGCCCTCGTCGCTACTCATGGCTTCCTCCCGGAGCCGGCTCAGCGGCGGTCGAGACGGGCGAACCGGCCTGCGCCCTGTCCAGCTCGACAGGTGGCACGAACTTTTCGATCAGATCGTTCAATCGGGTTAGCTGCCGAACGAGCTCGGGCATCGTGTGCTCGTAGTGTCGAACTCCCATGCGTGTCTGGAAGAAGGCCGGGCCGTTGCTCATCGAACATCTCCAATCGTAGTGGCTGCATGCGCCAGCTTGCTGCGCCGGTTCAGGACATCGCGGGCCACGCGCTCATCAGGCGCACGCGTGGCAGCAGCCGACCGGGTGCGCCAGGGGCTGGCACGGCCCCATGTCGACGTCACCTCCGGTGGCGTCCAGCTTGAGAAGTGATTCCGTCAACTCGTCACGTGTCATCCACGAGACGGTGAGGGTCTCGATCTGCCGGCCGTCGCGCAGCACGGCGTACTCCTGCGCGCCGTCGGGACCGGTGGAGTCGTTCAGCAGGATCAGCGTGCTGTGCGAGAACGCAGTGCACGTGGTCCAGGTGTGTCCATGCAGCTTCTCGACCAGCTCCTCGAGGCTGGCCACGGGCGTGATCGCGTGGCGACGATTCCTGTGCAGCATTTTTTCCTAGCCCTCCGTCGTCACCACGGTGACGTACTCGAGATCGGCGCTTACCTCGACCGCGTGCTCGCAGTCGCGGCAGCGGCCGAACTGGATCACGACGGCGAGACCCTGCGCGCCGTACTCCAGGTTGGCGGGGTCCCAGTCGACGTCCGCGTGGCCGCAGCCCGAGAGCTGCGCGCATTCCTTCTGTTGGGTCCCATCGGGACCAGGTGACACCACGATGCTCATTTGGGAATCCTCGGTTGGCGGTTTCTACAGTCGCTTCACACCGCGACGCATCGTCCGAACGGAATGGACAGACAAGATCGCCCGCGCGCGCCCGAAGTCCCCGGCGCGCCCAGGTGGTCGGAGGATGGGCTCGACCGCGTCCAGAAAGGGCTCGAGGTGAACGGCGTTCCGCAAAGGAAGGGAGGAATCGATGGAATCGGCCCCCGACTCAAACGCCCAGCGCACCCGCCTCGGCGTCCCGACGCGCCCGATGTGGCACTTCCGGCCGTGGCGGTGCGCCAGCTCGGCCCACGCAGCGCCGGTTTCGAGTTTCCACGGTAAAGTGCCCCCGACGAAGAGCCCGGCCAGCTCGGCGACGAACGGCTCAACATCTGCGATGCGCATGCCGTCCTGCACGACGAGGTAGCAGCGGTCATCCAACTCGGGCGGCACCATCACGCGCCAATCAAGGCTGAGGTTCAGGCTGTCGATGCCCCCGGCGACGCGGTCAGGGAGCACGATGAAGTCGGGGACGATGTCTCGCTGAACCATCCAGCTCAGGTCGCGAGTCCACCGAACGAAGTTGAACGGCCGTTTGGCCTTGAAGTCTGCGAACGCTGCATTGTCGACGAAGAATGGTCGCCGGCGAGGCGGCAGCTGGCCGCGGTTGGTGCATTCGCCGATGCCCAGGGCGGCCAGCCTGGCGATGAGGGCCGCGGAACGCGTCTGGCCAACGTAGATGTTCACGCCTACGCCAAGGCGAAGGTCGTCATGAATCGAGTACTCCAGTTGAGTGGGTGACCTGGCGGTGCAGTTCGCCTCTTGCACGACGATCTACTTCTGCTTGAGCTCCAGCTGATAGCTACGTTCCGCCTCGAGCACTGCCCCACGGCCTGCGTCGAATCCACGCCGCCAGTGCTCGTGGGCAGACTCCACGCAGTGACGGCGCGACGCCCGTCGAGGATCGGCGCCAGCAACGAAACCGAGCATGAATGCTCGGACCGCAAGTGCACGGGGCAAGTCGTCCATGTTTTCCTTCTGTGATCTGAATCTGAGGGGTGGGGGTAGCGTTGGAACCGACCGCTCGCGATCACGTCTGAGTGTTCGTGTTCGCCATTGGGTCACCGAGGCTATGGCCGCTCGTCAAGCGGCGGTCGCCCGAACCCGCGGCCGCGTCGCGCAGGGTCCAGCAGGACTGCATCTGCTCTCCCTACTTCTACCTCGTCGTGGACTTGGTTTTCGGATCGAGAATTTCCTCTTGCAGCCAGGAGTGACGATCGACTCGGCGTAGCGGCGGTGCTATTGTGCGCGCCAGGGAGACTACGAATGGCTGACCAGGTCGAGGAACTGCTCCGCGAGTACACCACCAAGCTCCGCGCCGTCTTCCGCAGCCAGCTTGAGGAAGACGTCACTGCGGCGGTGCGGAAGGCCATTGCAGGGAGTGCTGGCGACGTCCCGAAGGGGGGACGCACGGCCAAGGGAAATGGCTCGGCGCCTGTCGCCAGGGTGACGCGCGGGCGCAAAGCCGGCAAGCGGACACCAGGGCAGATCGCCAAGCTGCGCGAAAAGCTGCTTGGCTATATCGGCGCGAATCCGGGCCAGCGCGCGGAAGAAATTGCCCGGGCCACCAAGCTCAGCACCAGCGACATCTCGCTTCCGATCAAGAAGCTCCTGGCGGAAAAGAAGATCAAGTCCACTGGCGTCGCTCGAGGCACGGCGTACACGGCTACGAAGTAGGCAGTCCTACCAAACCGTCGGCCGACAAGAACGCTGATGCCGGGGAGACCGGGACTACATCAATTCGGAGGGCGTGGGGCGCCGTCTACCTTGACCCAATCGACCGCAGGCATCGCCCGCACCATGTGAGCGATGACCTCGCCGCCATGCTCAGCGAAGAGGGCCTGCGTGTAGAGCAGCTCCCACGCGTAGTCGCTCCCGAGCTGGTCGGGCGTCTGGAAGACCAGCCGATGACACTCTTCCCACTTGCCGTCGTCCCAAGGCTCGTGCGTGAGCACCTTCCAGCCCGTAGGCCAACAACAACCCGGCGCGCCGCAGACGGAGGAGATGTGGAAGGCCTTCGTGGTGCTCATGCTTCCTCAGCGTGGCAGAACACGGCTGATATTTTCTGTATGGTGTATTACTTTATGCATCAAGAAAGAGCCCAGGAAGGGCGTCAGGGCGCTGACGGCTTCGGCGCGAACGCCTCGGGGCTCCCTGGCAGCGGAGCTGGTGCCGGTAGCACGGGTGCCGGGAGTACCACAACCTCGGTGGGACTCACCAGTACGACGCCAGGCACCGGAAAGGGCCGAACCTCACCACGGTGGCTCTCGATGCGCCTCGAGCTCCACCACGAGTAGCCGCCCCATGCGGCCATCAGCGCTCCCGGTACCGCGACTCCGATGCCAGCGATGCGGCGGTTCCTCAGCTCCTCGTCGGTGTCGCCCGGCGCGCCGTCCTTATCGAAGTACATGCTCACCCCGAGCGCCAGGACCGCAACTCCCGCCATTAAGAGGACGTTCCCTGGGTGATCGACTTCGGCCATGTCCTTGCGCGGGACACGGTAGCGCTGTCCCGTTCGATCGGTCACGTAGATGTTCGCGACATCCGCGTCGACGAGTTCGCCTTCCAGCGCCGGCGCGCCCCATCGGTGGATGGTCGCTGTGGCGCCACATCCACTCGCAAGGGCTCCGACGACCATCGCCAGCGTCGCAGACAGGATGCGCATGCGTCCTCGGTCCCGGTTTCCGTAGTAAAGGTCAGCCTCGTCCACGAGTCTTCACTCCTTCGCCGTAGCAACGACCAGGTCGGCATCGACTAGACCGGACAAATCGGCGCGGGGACGATCGGCCGTGCCTGGCACGTCCCGCCAATGCACGACAAGGGGAAGACACAGTCCCCAATCCTGCACGGATCTCCGGTGTGGCCAAGCTCTACACAAACGCGATCGATGCAGTCTGCGTAACCAGGGCATTGCGAGTCCGTGGTGCAGGCGTCTCCGACCTCGAAGACGGGCACGCAGACCTGCGTGTCGTCCTCCTGCCGGATGCAGTCGTTGTTCCTCAAGGCGCAGTCCCAGTCAGGACACGGCTCGCCCTCATAGGGGAGACGTCGACACACAGCCGGATTCGGTGCATCGTCATCGCAGTACATGTGTGCTTGGCAGGAGGAATCCGAGTCGCATGGCGACCCTTCAGCTCCTCGTGGCCTGCAGATGGAGCTCGCCTTGTCGCAATAGGCACCCTCCACGCAGGAGCTCGCATCGCCGCACGCATCGTCCACCGATGCACTCCCGCGTCCACAGACGCCCATGCAACATGAGTCCTGGCAGCTCGCCGGCAAAATGCAGTTCTTGGTCTGGCACTCGCCGTCGAGGGAGCAGGCTTCGCCTTCAGGGATCTGCCCCTGCCATGCAGCCTGACACTCCGCCTGCGCATTGGCATCGTGCTCGCAGCCGAGCGACTCCGTCCGTTCAATGCACTTTCGCGCGGCAGCCCCGTCGTAGACAACTCGCCCGCCCTCGACCGCTGCGTAAGCCTGTTCGAAGGACGCCTCGAGAAGCCCGCGCAAGTTCCCCTCGGCGCACGTCTCCCGATCGGGGATCCCGCCGCAGCGCACTTCCCACGAGCAGTAAGCGTCCGCAAAGCGCGTGGCGAAGTCTTCCATGGGAATCGGGTCGGAGCTGCAACCCACGACCGCGCCTGCAAGTACGAGTGAAAGAACCGTTGTCGGAACAAGCCTATCCATTAGGAAGACCCCCGGTTGTCATTCGCCATGTTCAAGCTCACGAGTCCCATGACGCTTCTCCTGGCCCCTCAGGGCAGTGCTGCTAGGTCTCGCTGATTCTACTCGTTCGTGATGACAGCTCAGACAACGCCCGGTCTCCTACTGGAGCCGGGCGTCTACAGGATCTCTGCATGTAGCTACGGGGCCAGCCCCGCATTAGAACCATCGTCTAGCTGATTAGACGAATCCCGTTAGCAATCAATCTGGCCAATTCCGGGCCGACAGCGGGCTTCAGGTCTGCGCCCGCCGGATCCGAGTGCACCGTCACGTTGACCGTGGGGTGCACGACCGTATCCAACCCCTCGGCCAAGGCACCCGGTTTCGCACCCAACCTCTCGGCCAAGGCTCCGACGAAAGAGAAGCATCCTGCTAGGAGCGTCCATGCCTTATCGTTCGGCTGCAGGCAAAGCATGTATTTGGCGAACGCCACCGCGAACGCCTTGAACTTCTCGACGTCTACGATGACCTGGTCCGAGATGATTGCGCCTAGCCCGCTCTCCACGCCGACCTCTCGCGCTATCGAGGTGACCTGGGCGCAGAACATTTGCGCTGTGACGCGCCCAGGATTCCAGATGTCATTGCCTTCGTTCGTCACAAAAAAGATGCTCATTTCAGGAACTCCAACAGGATCGACACTCCGGGATTGTCCGCCTGAAGCTTTCCGATCGCGGCTTCTACCTGAGCCCGGAAGGCGGGCGCCATCTCATCCGTGAAGCGGAAGCCGATCGGCGCAGATTCATAGCCAGGAAGCTGGGTCCTAGCTTCCATGTAATTCTTGAACTTCGTATCGATGTGTTTGGATATCCAGCTTTGACCTTCGCCAAAATAGCCAGTGGCGCTCTTCTCCTCCCACAACACGCCGCCTTCGATCCTGTCAATGTCCGTAATGGTCTGGCCGTTTGCGCGCCGAACGTCAACCGCCGATTTCCCTTCCAGACTTCCCGCACCCGCAGGCTGCCCTGGTGCCTGCGATGTTCCTCCTTCGTCTGCCTGCTGGAAGATCTGATCAACAGCGTCCTGCTGCGCGGATTCATGGTAAGGCGCGGCAAAGCTTCCAGCAGCGACCAGGCCACCTCCAGTGACGATTGCGACGCCTCCCGGTGCGACGCATGCTCCACCTGACACAGCAATGCAGGTTCCGCCGGTGGCAACTAGAGCACTTCCACCCCCGATGGCGATGTTGTCCACGCCCAACATGATCGAGGAGGTCGCGTACTGTCCGGCGAAGAACCAATCATCATGTCCGAAGGACGCGTGGTCCCATAGCCCACCTCCAACGAGACCGTTAATGCTTCCGCCCAGCGCGTCCGCTGCGGCTCCAGCCGCATTCGGGGCGGCTTCTACGATGTCCCAGAAGAACGCCATATCGCCGCTGTAGTTCAATGGCGGCGTGTGCGGGTCGCTGGGAAGGCCTCCAGGGGGCAGGGGTACACCAGCGTCAGGCGCGTTGACGTCAGACCCGTCAAGCCCGAACGGATCCCACATCGTCAGCGGCGCGCCGCTCACGAATGCGAAGGCGTTCGAACCACCAGCCAGGCCCAACGGATCCGGCGAGATGAATCGACCCCATGCCGGGCGGTAGAGGCGCGCGCGCATGTCCACGATGCCGATCGCGTCGTCGAACCACTGGCCCTGATAACCGAAGCGATTCCCCGTCGGTGCTGCGTTGCCCGCCGCGAGCACGTTCATCTCACCGAAGGCGGTGTAGTCGTACCACTCGAGCGGCGAGCCGCTGGCCGAGCTGAGCAGGTAGACGTTACGGGCACGGTCCTGGTGGTAGAAGCGCCGCTCTCCATTCTGGACGCTCAGGAGATGCTGGTCGAGAGCGCCATCGACGAAGACCTCGCTCTCGCCTTCACCCTTGAAGGCGCCCACTCGGCTGGGTCCGTCGAAGGCGAAACGGGTCGCCTCGCCCGTGAGGCTGTCGTGCTCCACGACGCGTCGACCAAAGGCGTCGTATTCGTAGTATCGGCCGATCTCGCCATGGGTTGCCTCGGTCACCTCACCGAAGGCGTTGTAGCGATAGGTGTCCATGCCGAGCTTGGTGAGCGCGCCCCGATCGTCGTACTTCGCTGTGTCGGCCCCGAAGTCCGCGTAGCGATCGAAGGCGTCGGCGTCCAGCTTCGTCAGACCTGCGCTGGTCTCGACCGAGCGCCAATTGTGCCGCCCATCCCAATCGTACGAGCGCAGCTCTTTGCCGCCGAGCTTGGCAGCCACTAGGCTGTCGGCGGTCGACCAATCGGCGCCGGCAGCGAGCGTGAACGATTCCAGACCGTCTCGCTGGTTATCCTCGGCGAGGACGCGGGAAGCCAAGTCAGTGCGATACAGCGAGGCTGTCTCGGAGGAGCCCTTGAGCAAGAGCCCTGCCAGGCGAGGAACGCCGTCCAGCGGAATCGCCCAGCGCCAGGTCGCCAGCGTCCCCGACCCGTTGGAGTCCTTCTGGCCGACCACGCGGCCCAACGCGTCGTAGGCGAACGCCGTATTCAGGCCTGACGACCGCTGCAACTGCGTCGGTCCACCGAGGCCAGCATAGAGCTGGGTCACGGCCGGCGTGGTTTCGTCGTTGAGCCGAACAGCCGTCAGGCGCCCAAGGGCGTCGTAGTCACGGCTGATCTTCACGCCCGCGATGTTCGTGGCTCGGGTGAGCGAGCGCCCGTCCACGATATGCTGCGGGCCTCCATCAGGACCGACCTCTGAGTTCCACTCGTGCAGCTTGTTGCCGAGCGAATCCCAAACGAGCGTCGTCGTGATGTCGTCCACGCTGGTGTTGAGGAGCGCGCCGTAGTCGACGGCGCTCACCACCCGGCCTGCACCGTCAAAGGTGAAAGACCGGGTACGCTTCTCGGCGTCGCCCGAGCTGAACCCTGCGGTCAGCTTCTCGACCTGGTTCGTCGGCAGGTACTCATAGTGCGTCACGGCGCCGCGACCGTCGGTCGTCGTATCCGGCAACGCACTCAAGCCGACGTAGGTCGCTGCATCGACGATGCCGGTAGGCCCGGTGCGCTTCTCGGTACGACCGAGTGCATCGTAGACAAAGCCGACCGTCGCGGATTCGAGCCCTTCGCCGCCGTAGCTCGTGCGCTTGCTCAGTTCATTGTCGAGCGTCCAGCTATAGAGCACGGCCTCGCTGCCGTCTTCGTCGCCGTAACCGCGGACCTCGGACGTCAGCCGACCAAAGGCATCGTAGTCGTACGTGGTGCCGGCGCCCGCGGCATTCACTGCGTATTGGAGGCGCTGCTTCTCATCGTAGTAGGCGTCCCTGAGAACGCGCCACTCCCCATCGACATGGCCCCAGGTCGTCTGCGGTGCGCCGAATGGAGTCACGCGGATCGATTTCATCTGCGTGCCGCCAGGTGCCGGCGCGCTCCAGAAGCGCGTCGCGGTGCGTGCGGTCATCGAATAGGACGTCTTCGCGTAGTCGCCGGTCGGGTAGTTGACCTCCACGACACGCCCAGCGCCGTCGAACCTGGTGCTGGTAGAAAAGCCCGCGTCGTCGGTTCGGATCACGCGGCGATTCGTCACGTCGTAGGCGTAGGTCTCGGTCGCGTAGCCGTCGCCGATGGGCGCTCCGATCGTGTCGAAGTGCATCGCCTCGGTCTTCTGAAGCCGCCCAGCGGCATCGTAGGTCGTGAACGTCGCGGACAGGAGGCCGAGCTGGCCGAACCAGGGCTGGCCGTAGGGCACGGTAGCGCCCTCGGGACCGTAGACAGCACGCCAGACGACGTTTCCCAGCTCGTCGTACCCATACCGCGCGCTCGCACCCCGCGCGTCGCGCACGATAGCAGCCCGGGCGAAGCCGTCGTACTCGATGTGCGTCTCCATGCCGCGCGCGTCGCGAATGGTCGTCGGCCTTCCTGACGTGTCGTACTTGATCTCGCGCTGCGTACCTCCGACGTCGGCGCCATTGCCCGTGTAGCTCGAAGCGCAGGCGTCGTCCCAGCTCAGCGGCGATTTGGGAAGGTCACCGGCCTGTACCTTCACCAACCGGCCCTCGTAGTCGTAGCTCAGCCGAACACGACGACCCTGGGGCGACACGGCTTCGAGGAGCCGGCCGTCCGGCCCATGGTGCATGCAGCTCGTCTGCGTCTCGGCGCTGCCGTCATTCGCCTGCTTCACCGTCACGAGTGGGAAGGCGAGTGCGTCATACTGGATCTTTGTCGCGGCCTCGCTCGACACGACAGTCTTGAGACGGTGGTCGTTGTCGTACTCGTAGGTCCAGCTATCGGTGTAGCCCTCGCCCTCGCGCGTCTGGCCGGTGACCACCGGCCCGGTCCAGGTCCACGAGGTGGTCTCACCGAGCGGCGAGGTTGTTTTCAGCGGACGGCCAGCGGAGTCGGCCGACGTCTGGGTTACCAGCGGCGCCGCCCCCGTCGCATCCACGCGCGTCGTGCCCATCGTCGCCGTGCCCAGGTCGTATTCGATCTCGGTGACGCTGGCGCCGTCCGGTCCAGTGATCTTCGCTGGTGCGCCCCATGGCTTGGGATCGAAGCTGCTCGAACCCACGAGCGGCGTCGCCGACGAGAGAAGCCTTCCCTGCGTGTCGTACCCGAATGAGGTCAGCACCTGCGTCGGATTGCGCGGGTCATAGACCTTGGTCAGCCGACGGGCCGTCCCGCCATGATCGTACTTCGACTTGATAGGCGTCGTCGGGCCGAGCGCACCGGGTGCAGGCCATGAAAGCCCTTCGGCTAGCAGACCGTCGTCAGTGTACTTCATGCACTGGCGCGCACCGTTAGGCTCCTCGATTCCCGTGAGATTTCCCTCGTCGTCCCAATTGAAGGACTTGATAGATCCCGAGCCGACGTTGACTTGACGGAGTGTGCGGCCACGTGCGTCGTAGTAGAAGATCCAGAGCGCTCCATAGGGATCGAGCACCGCAGTCGCCCGAGCAGGCTTGGGACCCACGTTGAGCCAATGCGACGGCCAAGGAATGGGGTCGCACTTCAGACCTGGGAACTCGAGCTGCGGATTGAACTTGATCGGCGTGTCCAGGATCGCCGTGATCGTCGCGCGATTGAGGTTCTCTGGCAGATGCAGAACGTAGAGGGGCGACAGCTCCTTCAGGTCGCTCTCGGACGGCGGATCAAAGAGGCCCACCTGGCTGAGCTGGTACGCTGCGGTCTCTAGTGACTTCGACGCAGAACCGTCGCCCGCGCCCATCGCCATCTCATACTTGTCCTTCGCGGACGAGGAGATCAACCAGCGCTGCGCAAAGCGGCCCCGGACCAGAGGCGACGGCTGGTAGAGCTGCTGCTCGACGAAGCCCGCCGAACCATGGTTGACGTAGTCGCTGCGCAGCGCATCGTCGGTCACCAGAGTAGCCAGCGGCTCGACCGTAATGGCGTCGCTGCAGGAGCGTTCGGGCGTGATCTGGAGCTGGTTCGACGGCGTCGTCTCGGCGCGAAATGGCAGAGTGCATTCCCCCTCCGAAATGTGGAGCACGCCCTGCGGTCGACCCGGATAAACTCGAAGCACACCGCTCCGATCGGTGAGCATCGTCAGTTCGCCGATCTTCTGCAGATCCTTGAGCGAGCTGGCGCTGCCGCTCAGCACGAACTTCGTGCCACCCGGTTCTGCTTTGGCCGAGATGGAGGTTCCGCCCGGTCGTTTGATCGTGAAGGCAAACTTGTCGTCCCAGGGTGGGGCGGATCCGCGTACGGTCGCGATGGTCTTGCCGCTGCTCGTCGAGATCGCGAGCAGCACAGGCGGCATACCACCGTTCGACAGATTCGAGGCCTTGACCTCCCAGCCACTGATATTGCCGTCCTCCGAAGCCTTCGGTCCCATGACGATTACGCTCGGCCCCCAGGGCACGTAGATGGGCGGCGGAAGCGTGGTGCTCCATAGACAAACCCCTGGGCAGATCTCGACGGTCGTAAACTCGCTCAGACTATCGACGGGATCCATCCACGACCCAATCGGCAGGTCGAGGCCGGGAAGCGTGGGGCTGGTCAATCCTGCGGCTTCGGCCTCGAGGTCACGGTAGGCGATCTCGACCTTGAACTCGTCCATGGTCTGCGTGACCACGGTGTCGAAATTCGGCGAGCCGAGATCCTTGCCGTAGGTATTCAACAGGTAGACCTGGCCCTCGCCGTTCTTGGCGCTGATCAGGTTGTGGTTGAGGTCTTTCATGTAGCCGTACTTGGGGCCGATCTGCGGACCCTTGCCGCGCTCCTCGGCGACGCAGCTATCGGTGCAACCCGCCGTGCACAGCTTTCCGATATCGGCGCTATCGCATTGCGCGAGGCAAGCCTGCGGGCTGCAGCCGCTCACGCACTCCAGCGTGCACGACGGATGACACTCGCCGTAGCAGCCACCCATGCAACCGACGGTCTTGTTTCCGACGCAAGCCGAGACGCACTGATTGGCCAGACGTCCCATGCATCCGCCCGAGTCCCAGCTCGACTGAGCGTCCAGGCATTGATCGTCGGCGTACTGGTACTCCTCGCCGCCCATGAAGGCTCGCTTACAATCACCGACGCAGGTGCGGCCGATATTGCAGCTATCCTCCAGACACTCCTCGCCGTTCTTGCAACACTTCTTGCAATTGTTGTCGCAGAAATCGTGCAGTCTATCCTCTGCGTCTTCCCAGCTACAATCAGGCTCGCACCAAAGGCCGAATCCGCACCACACCTGCGATCCGACGCACTGGAGGGTGTCCCACACGCCCTGGCTGATGAACTTGGTGCCGTCCCAGAGAGACGCCATCCAGTTGCCGAAGCCGCTCAGACAATTGGCGGCCTGAGTCTGGTCGAGTTCCCCCTCGCCGCTGCTCTCGTCGAAGCTGCCTGAGATGCAAAAAAGGGCCGCGTCACAGCCACGTCCGCAGGCCTCTTCGCAGTCGTCCTCGCAGTCCTTGCAATAGTCGTCGACGCCGTCGTCGTACATCTTCTCGCATTCCTGCTTGAACTGATTCGGCTGCCCTGGCAGCCCCGTGGCCAGATCGCACCGGAAGTCGCACTGGTCCTGGCAGCCATTGGTAGCAGCGCTGCCATCGACGGCCGGCGTCCCATTGCGGCACGAGTCCTGGCAGGCGTCGTCGCAAGCATCTGGGCAGCCCGCAAGGCACTCCGTGCATCCGCCGATGCACTGATCGCGGACCTCGGCGATCACGCTGTCGCAGGCGCCACCGGCATTGCAGGAGGATTGGGACGGTGAACAGGCCTGCTCGCAGCTCCCTTCCAAGAACGGCTCGGCGAGGTAGTCCCTTGGCAAGGTCTCTAGCGCAGCGTCGAAGTCATACTTGTAGTGGTGCTCGTGTCCGGCGGCGTCACGGACGAAATCAAGATCGCCGTGCGCGTCCTGGTGGTAGGTCACGGTCAGGCCGCTCGCCTCGTGGGTCACGCTGGTGAGGAACTGATTCGTGTACTCGAAGTCGATGACGCGATTGACGCTGTCGATCACCCGCGTGACGTGCGCATCGCTCTCGGGTTTGCCCAGCCATTCGATCGTGAGACCGTGGCCGGTCGCGCTTTCGATTCGAGAGACCAGGCCGTGGCTGTCGAATCGCGCACGGCCGCCGTCGGGCCACGTCAGCGTCCATTCGCCGGGCCCCGACCGCGTGAGCACGGTCGTATCGAGAACCAGGCGCGCCTGCACGCCCTTGGGGGATTCGTACGACGTGATCGTCGCAGTCTTCGAGGCCACGCGGAACGTCAGCGACGTAGCCCGGCCGGTCATCCAGATGACCTCGCCCACGCAGCCCTCGGACTGCGTCGGGATGATGCGCTGGTTGTAGGTGTGGTCTTGGGCAAACCCCATCGGCCCCTGGAAGTCCGCGCGCGAGCGGTAGGTCCGAACGAGTTGGAACGGGACGCCGAATCCTGGAAACGCGAGGTCGGTCTGCGCTATCTCCAGCTCGCCGTTCGCGGTATTGACGGGGTCTGTATCGCTTACCTTTCCATCGGTCGCGGCCGGCGACACCGGATTCGCATGGTCATAGTTCGAGGTGTTGCTCGGCGCGAAGATCAGCTTGAACGGGGTAGCCGCCCATTCCAGTGCGCCCGTGATTCCACCGCCCCTGGAATTCGCGTTTTGGTTGGTCGCTTGTCGGTTCTCGTCGCGTTTCTTGCTACCGGCGTCCCTGCCGGCCTTTTTCGAGGCGCCTGGGCTCGCCTGCTGATCCGCCTTCCACTTGGTCTTCTGCGGGTCGAGCTTGACGCCCTCGGCAGCCTTCTCACCACGAGGCGCGCCCGTGCTGGTGTTGATCTGGACCTGGATGCCCTTGTCGCCGATGATGTCGTAGCCGTTGTCGCCGCCGAACGGATCGTTGCCAGGAACGCCGCCCGGTGGCGGTTGCCAGCACGGCACAGGCGGCTCGGGGCCGTCGCAGTTGTCCGCATGCGCGTAGCCAGTTCGGCCGAGATGCAGAGCAAGAGTGCACCCCAAGGCTACAATCCACGACGCGTGCCGAGTCGAAATCGAAAACCGGCATGGCCTTGGTGATGCCTGCATGTCCAACGTCTCTGCGCTCATCTCTTCTCCCAACAACCACGACCTTCGTGGCGGTTCATCGCACTCGCGCCGGCGTGGGCGCAAGCGGTTCCATGACCTGGTGACTGGTATCTGCGAGCACGAGTCAGGTCGCTGCTACGCGCCCTAGTGCCGCGGATGCGATCGTTCACGTCCGGTCTCGCTACCGATTCAGACTTGCGATCCAGGGGACGGGCGCTCGCCCTGCCCCCGTCGGGTTTACGGCGTAATGTCGGCCTTCCACGCGGCGTCGCGGCTCCCCTGGAGCAAGCCGGTCGGTCCACGGCGTTCCAGTTCGCCCGGCGCTCGACGAGCTCGCATCCTCGCGCGCGCGCGAAGTCGCGCACGCGCTCGACGCATTCGTCGCAGACGTCCACCTGCTCGACCGCGACGATCATCGCTTCCCGATCGTCGCGATAGATCGCGAACGCGCACTCCCTGCCCACGACACGCAGCCACGCCACATGGTGGTACTCGAGCCCGCCCTTCCAGCAGAGGTAGCGGCCACTGTCCACCAGGATCTCCTCGACCTCGACGACCTCGTACTCGACATAGCTGTCCTCATCGCTGCCATCCATGGTGTTCGGTCCCCTCCCCTCGCTGACTGCGCCTGACCCGTAGACTGCGCCTGACGGCTCCATCACTCCGCATCGCCACCTGGGTTCTTCGCGGGCGGCTCCAGCTCGTCGGCGAGCTCGCGGAAGATCATCGCGAGCTCGTGCGACCAGTTCGCGCGCTCGACCGCGAGCAGGCTCGTGAGCGCCTGTCGAACTCGCTTCCGCAGGACGTCCAGGCCTTCATGGGCCGTTTCCGTCTGCAGCTCGGCGGGCAACGGGACATGGAGATCCCCGGCCAGCTCGCGGAGCGCTGCGGCGAGGTCGCGTGCGCGGTGGGCGCCCTCAAGCAAGCTGGTGAGTGCCTGCCGAACGCGGCGCCGAAGAACTTGGGTGTAGTAGCTCATCGCGGCCTCACACCAACGTGTCGTCGTCGTCCTCGACGTCACCGTGGCCGCGCAGCGTCCACATGCGCCTCAACAGCCCAACGGTCGGCGCGTCCGCACGCGAGATGGGGACGACCCGCTCCCCACCCAGCCGCTTCAGCGTGTGCACGCTGAGAAGGCAACCAGGCCAACCGGTCACGACCGAGCCGCCTTCAACCTGCTCGACCATGAGGGTCCCCGCCGCAGGCCCGCGGGCCCGCACCTCGTACGACTCGCCCGCGGCCATGTCGTAGAACCCACCAGGCGCGGTAACGGCGGCGCGCTGCGTCGGGGTCGCGTGAGGCGGCGGCACATGCTTCAGGATCAGCCGCGAGGGGAACTTGGTCCCATTCTTCACTACGAGGCGTATGGCACGGTCGTCAGTTCGATCGTTCGGCATCGACGCGCTCTCCGAGGTCGCGCGCCACCCACAGGCAAGCGCCGCGCCAAGCTAGCGCGGCCCTGCAAGTGCCCGATTTCTCGCGACGCCGGCGACGAGCGAGCCGCGGATTCAGGCCAAATCCGCGTCACAGAGTTTCATCTATGACGCGGAGTTTCTGACTCGGACCCGCGAGCGACTACGCTCACCAGCGGCGCTCGACCAACAACTCGCGGCCGGGAGCGATCGTGACCACCACCGTCTCGTTCTTGCCGAGATCCTCGTTCTGGAGCTTCACGCGGTGCTTTCCCGGCGACAGCTCGCGCGTCACCGGGGTCGATCCAGCCGCCCGACCATCCACGAAGACGTGCGCCCACGGATTGACCCGCACCACGAGCCTCCCAGGCTTCGCGGGCTCGCCGGCTCGGTGTGGAGCAGCAGCGCCATCGAGAACTGCCGGTCCGTCCGGCTCGCGAGGCATCGGCAGTGAGTCTGGGGCTCCTGGAGAGGGTGCTGCCCCCAACGGAGTCTCGGGCGCCATGCGTTGCGTCGGTGGCTCCGGTGCCAGCGGGGCCGCATCCCAGACGTTGCGCGCCTCCGTGATGGAATCCGACGTTCCCTTCGTAAACCAACCCCGCAGCACGCCGGCGGTGACCACGCCGGCGACGAGGGCCACCGCAGCCAGCGCGCCGATCCACCGCAGGGCGAGCCGCGCTGGCCTGGCCGGCTGCGATGCCGCGAAGGGAACCGACAGCTCGGCATGTTGCTGCATCGGCTCCGGTGACGCCGGCTGCGGCGTGGACGGGAACGCGGCCGACACCTGCTCGGCGGGCAAGACCAGCGTTCGGGGCATCGGAGCCGCCCCGGCCGGGATTTCGAACATGGACACTGACGACCGCGGAGCCGGCGTGCGCGCCACAGGGCCGTTCGGATCCGCCATCGCCGACGCAGACGGCGACGGGGTCATCGGCGCCGAAGTCATCGACGCAACGGAGGACGTCGAGCCCGGCGATGCTCCGCCCACGACGGGCTCCAGCAGCATCGCCATGAGCCGCGACAGCTCCCCGGCGCCGTCGGCCGGGAAGCACGCGCACGCCCGCAGCGCCTCGACGACGACCGCCGCCGAGTGGAACCGATCCTCGCGATCGAAGGCCATCAGGCGCCCTACGACGGCGACCACGTCGGCAGGCACGTCCGGAGCTCGCACGCTGAGGGGCGGCACGTCGCCGTTCAGCACCTTCCTGAATAGGTCGGCCTCGGTGTTGCCGGCGAACGCACGCGCGCCCGCGAGCAGCTCGTAGAGGATCACGCCGACCGCGTACAGATCGGCACGCGCGTCGAGCGGTAGGCCGTTGGCCTGCTCCGGCGCCATGTAGTTCAGCTTGCCCTTGATGCCTCCGGTATGGGGCCCCACCGCCGAGGCGGTCACCTTGGCGATGCCAAAGTCGGCGATCTTCACGTTGCCCCCGCGCCCGATCAGGATGTTCTGGGGGGACACGTCGCGGTGCACGATCCCCAGCGGCAGTCCCTCGTGGACGAATTCGTGGGCGAATCCCAACCCGCGAAGCGCTTCCGCCGCGATGTACAAGGACAAGCCGAACGGGAAGCGCGCCCCACGTGCGCGCACCTGCTCGATCAGTCGGTAGAGGTCGGCTCCTTCAACGAGTTCCATTGCCAGGAGCAGCGTGCCCGACTCGTCCGTGTCGAAGTCGATCACCGACACGATGTTCGGGTGCTGCAGTAGCGCCGCAGTCTGGGCCTCCTCGACGAACATCTTGGCAAGAGCCGTGTCGCTGGAGAGGGCCGCGTTCATCCGCTTGATGGCGACCGGGCGAGAGAACCCCGCCGCTCCCCGCTGGCGGCCGCGGAAGACCTCGGCCATCCCGCCCACGCCGAGCCGGCTCTCGATCACGTACTTCATCGAGCCCGTCCACGGCACCGCCACTGGCCCGAGGGCCAGCGGCTATGCGACGGCGGCATCGTCCCACCGCGCTGGTTCTTGAGAGCCTGAGGTCACTGCACGGCGAAGCTACTTCAGTAGGGATCGGCCGCGCAAGCAATCGAGTGCGCAATGGCCACCACGCTCAGAGCCCAACTTTCGGTGAGGACGCACTCCTTGACAGCGCCGACCTGGCCTGCCCATAAGGGCACCTTGCACGCTCGCGAGCTCGAAACACCAATGCCGCGTGCTTTTGCAACGTCACGTCTCGTTTCGAGTGGAACACTGTTTCGCGAATTTGCCGCCGATCACGGGCTCTCCGCGGCGCCGCACCCCGAGAAATCAGTCACTTACGCCGACCCGTCTTCGTGGCCCAGAGTTTGCTGACTCGCTCGGGAACGATGGACACGAGCCGAACGGCCTTTCACTTCAGCGCCCAGACGGCGTCGGGCGCTGTCGCCGTCGCACGCTTCGTGGGTCAAGAGGCCCTGTCCGCGCCATTCATGTTCGACATCGATCTGTTGCCCGCCTCGGACGACGAGGCGCTGGACCTCAGCAAGCTCGTCGATGGCGAAGGACTTCTGCACCTGAGATCGCCAGGGGGCGAACGATGGGTACATGGCGTGGTGGCGCGTGCCGACGACCTCGGCGAAGTCAACGGCAGCCCACTCCACCGCGTCCGCCTCGTGCCGCGCCTGTGGCGCCTCGGGCTGACGCAGCGCAGCCGTCTCTTTCAGGGGAAGACAGTTCCTGAGATCGTGGCCGCGGTCCTCGACGAGGGTTACATCGCCCATCGGCTGTGCTTGAGCAGCAACTACCCCGCACGCGACTTGTGCGTTCAATACCGCGAGTCCGATCTGAACTTCGTCTCGCGCCTGCTCGAGGCAGAGGGCATCTTCTACTTCTTCGAGCACGAGACTGACGGGCACATCATGGTGCTAGGCGACACACCCAGCGCGCACCCACCGCTCCCCGGCGAGCATGAATTGCCCTTCCGCGAACGCGACGCGGCAGCGGACGTCGACCACGTCTACGCCTTCGCGATGGAGCACGCGATCCGGGCGGGCACGATAACGCTGGGCGACTTCGACTTCGTGCGCCCCACCCTGGACATGACCGGGGCGGCAAAGTCAGCGAACGACGTGGCGCTCGAGACCTACGAGCACCCGGGCAACTACGCGACGCCGGCCGACGGCAAGCGGCTAGCCAAGATACGCCTGGAGGCCGTGCGATCCGACGTTGACCAGGCCAGTGCCAGCAGCACGTGCAGCCGCATGGTCGCGGGGGCGACGTTCGAACTGGAGGAGCATGAGGCCGTGCGTCTGAACCAGCGCTACCTCGCGACCGAGGTCACCCACCGTGGCGAGCAGTCGGGCGCCATGGGCGCGGTCCATGCGATCAAGGTTTCCTACGTAAACGAGTTCCGCTGCATCCCCGCCAGCGTCCCCTATCGCCCTCCCCAGCGCACCGCGCAGCCCGTGATCGCCGGCGTGCAGACGGCGGTCGTCGTGGGGCCTGCAGGGGAAGAGATCCACACCGACGAGCACGGGCGCATCAAGGTCCAGTTCCACTGGGACCGCCTGGGCAGGAAGGACGACCGCAGCTCGGCGTGGGTCCGCGTGAGTCAGGCGTGGGCGGGGGCAGGCTGGGGAGCGCTCTACCTGCCGCGCATCGGCACTGAAGTCGTCCTTCGCTTCCTTGAGGGCAACCCTGACCGCCCTCTGGTCGTCGGGGCGGTCTACAATGGGCTCAACCCGCCTCCCCTGAGTCTTCCCAGCGAGAAGACGAAGAGCACCCTGCGCTCGAGCTCGAGCCCGGGTGGCAGCGGCTCCAACGAGCTGCAGTTCGAAGACGCGGCTGGTAGCGAGCAGATCATGCTGCACGCCCAGAAGGACGAGCGCATCGGCGTCGAGAACGACAAAGACCAGACGATTGGCGGCTTCGAGAAGCTGACAGTCGCAAAGGACCGCAAGATCGAAGTAAGGGGTGAGCATCAGCTCCAGGTGGCCCGTGACGATGCAAGCACCATCGGTGGCGGGCAGACCATCACGGTCAACAACGACCGAATGGTATCGGTTCATGGCAACCACAACGAGTCGGTCACCCACAGCGATGCCACCGGCGTGCTGCTCGGGCGCAAGCTCGACGTGGGCCTGGCGGCCGTTGAGACCATCACGCTGGGCAAGATGCTCAGCGTGGGAGGCGTCTACATGATCGATGTCCTGGCGGCATCGTCTCAACTCGTCGGTGGAGCGAAGAGAACCTGGGTCAGGAAGTGGATCAAGGAAGAGGTCGGCGGCATCAAGAAAGAGATCGTTGCCAAGGGCAACAAGACCAGCACGGTCTCCGAAGGTGACGCGACGCTCGACATCGGGAAGGACTACCGCCGCGGAGTCTCGAAGGACGAGAAGTACGAGATCGAGGGTGAGGAGATCACGACCGTCACGGAAAGCGCCGGTCACGCAGCCGGCAAGGTCGAGATCATGGCCGAAGAGTTTGGCGTCGTGGTCAACGGCGAGATCGTGATGATCATCAACAAGTCTGGAACGGTGAAGATCTTCGGCCAGAACATCACGCTGGAGGCCTCATCGGGCGGGAGCATCAAGGGCAAAAAGGTCAGGAAGCAGGGCAAGGGAACAAGTGCGTCGAAGCGGCTCGAGGACACGTTGACCGATGCCGAGGCGTCGACGATAGGGCCAGGACAGGGTGAGAACGCCATGCTCTCCGCCGACGACGTCAAAGGCTTCAAGGATTGCAAATACACCGAGAAGTACCTCAAGAAGGACTTCATCGGCTATCGCCTTCACCACGGTGGCCATCCGGCCTACCCGGTCGGGAAGTGGGTTACCAAGCGCCGCATCCCACCGGGCCTCGAGGGCAAGCTGCGCTGTGCGCTCGATCCGACTTGGGGGAACAATGCCACCCAAATTGCCCGGATACGCATTCCGGCCGGGACTCGTGTCTTCGAGGGCGCGTTCGCCCCGCAGTCGGGCGCGTACGTCGGCCAAGGGCAGCAACTCTGTATTGCAGCGCCCAAGCACCTGAAGGGACCCGTGCTCGCGGCGTACATCAAGAAGATCGGCGTGGTTGAGGAGTTGCTATGAATCCATTCAAGCGTTTCAGCATCCTCGCGCGAGTTCACCGCAAGGACCACTTCGAGTCCGCCAGCGATCACGACGAGTTTCAGGAGAAGCTCGCGAACCTCGTGAAGCGAGGCGTCGTCGAGGTGACGGGAGTGAACAAGAAACATCGGTCCAGCCTCGACGAGGAGGCTTGGTTCCGAGACAAGCGAACCGGCGCCATCTACCGGTACACGCCACCGGACTGGCCTTCGGCAGGACACTGGGGTCCGGTTGAGGACCCCGACACGCCGTCCTTCTTCGAGAGCCTCTGCGACGAACTCTATCCCACGCGCGAGCAGTACGACCGCCTCGTTGCCGCGCTGGACATCGCTTGGGCAGCGGGCGAGATCCAGTCCGCCCAGCATCCTGAGAAGAGCGACATCCCAAACGCATTCTTCCACCACCCCAAGACGGACGAGACGTACCACCTCATCCTGGTCAACCCATACTCGGCGGGCGGCTCGTGGATGAAGGGCTACTATTCCCACAAGAATGGCACGTGGCCGGGGTCGCTTGTGATTGGGCCGCCACCCTGGCGCCGCGTCGTCGCGACCGGCGGAGCGCCCAAGTGACCGAGCTCGAGTCCATATGCATCTTGCTGGCCGTTGTTGTTTCAACGATCATCATCGGCCTATGGTGCGCGAGCGACGACAATAGGGACCCAGCGACGTTGCAGCTTTCGCGCGAGCTGCAATGGGCCCGTCGCTTGCGCCTCCGCCGCCGCGTGATCGAACTCCACGTCTTCGCCATGTCGCGAGCGCGCGGTGAGGGTGGCTGGAGCGTCGACGTCGTCTTTGACGGACCTGGCCGTGAGCGAGTGCAGCTCGGCAGTGGAGCACCATGCGAGCGAGACTTTGCAGCCGCGTTGGAGACGTGGGGGAAGCGCGCAGCCCAGGAGTTGCACGTGACGGCGGACATCCGCATGGAATCGGATTGCTGAAGGAGTCGAAGGAGACGCCATGGTAGCGACGATGAGCCTCGCGGCAAACGAGGCTGAGTTCGAGTTCGAGACCGGACCGCACGCCCCGGGAGAGCTTGCAGTCGTCGGCTGGCAGTGCAACGAGGGGATCTCTTCTCCCTTCGAACTGGAGGTCGAGCTCGCGGCCGGCGACGATGTCGAGGTCGATCCGTCAGCGATCGTCGGCCAGGACGCCCTGCTCACCGTTCACCTGGGCGATGGGATGGCACGCTACATCCGCGGCATCGTCTCGCGGCTTGGTGCCTGGGATGCCGGCAGCGGCTCGGGCCGGCATCGCTACCGCGCCACCGTCGTTCCTGCACTCTGGCGCCTGTCTCGGATCCAGCGAAGCCGGCACTTCCAAGCCGTGACGGTCGTCGACGTCGTGAAGAAGGTTCTTTCCGACGCGAAGATCGAACACCGCTGGAGCACCTCCGCGACCTACGCCAAGCGCGAGCTGTGTGTCCAGTACCGCGAGACCGACCTGGCCTTCGTGTCACGGCTTCTCGAGGAGGAAGGCATCTTCTACTTCTTCGAGCACGAGCCGGACAGGCACGTGATGGTGCTCGGCGACACGCCGACCATGCACACCACCATCCCCGAGGGAGACGACCGTCTGATCTTCCGGCCGCCGAGCCACATGGTCGTCACCCAAGACTCGGTGCACCAGATCGCGCTCGGTCGGCAAGTGCGACCGGGCGCGGTCACGTTGCGCGACTACGAGTTCAAGAAACCGGCGATGGACCTCTCGGCCAATGCGGCTTCGGGCGATGGCGACGCCACGCTTGAGATCTATGACTTTCCGGGCGAGTACGAGGAGCTTGCGGTCGGCAAACAGCTTGCCAGGATGCGCCTCGAGGAGCTGCGCTCAGACGCCGTGACGGTCACGGGCGCCTCGTTCTGCCGGCGCCTGGTCCCCGGCTTCACCTTCGAGCTGGACGAGCATGCCAAGCTTGAGCTGAACCGGCGCTACCTGATCCGCTCGGTTCGGCATGTCGGCCGGCAGCCGCAGGTACTGCCTCACGCGGTCGCGCCCGCCGGCGACAATGTCACCACGCGCGAGCCCTACCGGGCCGAGTTCCTAGCGCAGCCGGCCGACGTGCCCTTCCGGCCCGCGCGGGTCACGGCTCGGCCGATGATCCCGGGCCCGCAGACCGCCATGGTTGTCGGCCCAGGCGGCGAAGAGATTCACACCGACGAGCACGGCCGCATCAAGGTCCAGTTCCACTGGGACCGAGAGGGCCAGCGCGACGACAAGAGCTCGTGCTGGATCCGCGTGTCGCAAGCGTGGGCCGGGCCTGGCTGGGGTGCGCTCTACATCCCGCGCATTGGCCAAGAAGTCGTGGTCGAGTTCCTCGAGGGCGACCCGGACCGGCCCCTGGTTACAGGCCGCGTCTACAACGGGCACAACCCGCCTCCGGTAGGCCTCCCCGGCGAGAAGACCAAGAGCACGTTGCGCTCGAGCTCGAGCCCGGGTGGCGGCGGCTCCAACGAGCTGCAGTTCGAAGACGCCGCCGGCGAGGAGCTGGTCTACTTGCATGCGCAGAAGGACCTCTCGATCTCGGTCGAGAATGACAAGACGCAGACGGTAGGTGGCAACGAAAAGCTGACCGTTACCAAGGACCGGACCCGCACCGTCAAAGGCAATCAGGCCCTCGGCGTGTCGAAGGACGACAGCACCTACGTGCTCGGCAGCCAGTCACTCGACGTCAAGAAGGACCGCGACGTCATCATCCGCGGAAGTCACACAGAGAAAATCACCCTCACGCAATCCATCCACATCGGTGGGAGTCAGGCGCTCACGGTAGGGTTCGGCTCGATGGAAAATATCGGTGCCGCCAAGATGCTCAATGTCGGCGCCGCCTACGCCGTCAACGTCGGCGGTCTCATGAGCGAGACGGTCCTCGGCGCCAAGAGCGAAGTGGTCGGGGGCGCCAAGATCGAAATCGTTCTCGGCAAGAAAACCGAGACGATCAAGAAGGGCAGCAAGACCACCAAGATCGGCGGCGCACTGATCGAGTCGGTCAAGAAGAACCACAACGTCAAGGTCGGCAAGAACGCCATCACCAACATTGGCGGCAAGCTCGACGTGCAGGTCAAGAACGCCAGCACGCTCAAGGCCAAGGACGTGACGATGGCGGCCGAGGACGATCTCACCATCACGGTCGGCTCGGTCCAGGTCCAGTTCAAGAAGAACGGCGATGCGGTGATCAAGGCCAAGAAGCTGGAGATCACGGCGTCGAAGAACGTCGTCATCAAGGGCGCCAAGATCTCGGAGAACTGATGGTCGCACGGCGCACATCGATGAGCGGGCCTGGCTGGATGGTGGGCCTTGAAGCCAGCGGTGTGCTCTGCCGGCTACTGGCGCGCCTCGACATGGGCGGCCTCGAGGGCCTGGATGTGCCCGCGCTGGCCCGCCGCGTCGCCCAAGCCATGCATCTCGTTTACGGCGCGCGCTCCACCGGAAGCTCCGCGGCCCGTCGCAGTGCGGCGGCGATCGACGCGGGGCGGTTGATAGGCGACTGCCTGCAGCAGCTTCAGGCTCAGCCTGCACCCACGCGATCCGTGCAGGTCGTCCTGGCGCTGACCACGCGCGCCGCCTCAGCTGTGCACGCGATCCGGCAACAGGCGGAAGCTGAGCTGCACGGCAGTATCGGCGCGGCCGGCGGCGCCGGCACTCCTACGCCATGGGAGACGGCGTGGACCCGGACCAACCTCCGCTGGAGCCTCGGCGTTGCAGTTGTCCACGATACGGCCCATCCGCCGCTCGCGCCGCCTCTGCTCGTTTCCGCTGAGCGCGAAGAAGCCGACGAACCGGTGGAAGACTCCGACGACGAGGAAGAGGAGGTCGACGAGGCACCGGTCATGGAGCTGGGCACGCTCAAGGCGCTGGCCGACACACTCGCCGCCGAGGACGACGACGCGGCGTCGCCAGACGAAAATGGCGGGCAGTTCCTACCCCCTCTGGCGCCCGCAGCATTCCCACCTCGGCAGCCGCCAGAGCAGACTGGCCGGGAGCTGCTCGCCACGCATCTCAAGGCCCTGGAGGCAGATTTCGATGCGCGTCAGGCGGGCATGGCCGAGGACGCTGGCTGGACGCAGCTCGAACGGCTGGAGCGGTCGCTGCTGGCACGCGCCGACGCCGTCGCCTGGATGGGCGCCAGCGTTGTCGAGCTGCTGGCGCACGCCGTCGTGTCCGCGGAGGCCTCGGGCAGCGCCTTCGCTGCCGCCCTACCCCTCTTGTGCATGGAGGGTGTGGATACCGCCGACGTGGTTCTGCGCGCCGCCGAGTTGGGGCGTGCCGAGACCGTAGATGGGCTGGTCGAGGCTTTCCGGCTCGCGCAGCACCCGGAAGCCGCCATGCGCCTCCCCGCGCTGCTTGACACCAGCGCCACGCCAGTTACCCAGCGGATCGCCCTACGCGTGGTAGCCGAACGTGGCGGGGTCGACGACCTTCAGCTCGAGCGTCTGCTCACTGAACACGACGCGACGCTGGTCGGCACCGCAGTCGCCCACATCCTCCGCGCGGGAAAAGGCTATGCCTTGGCGCGCCTCGAGTACATGGCCGACCGGACGGCAGACGAACCTGCCGCTACCGAGATCGTCGTCGCCGCGGCCGTGCTCGGTTCGTTGCGCGCTCGCGAGAGGCTGCGTGCGCTCGTGTACGCCGGTAAGGTCAACGACCGGCTCATCCATGCGCTGGCCGCCGTCGGCGACGAGGGCGACGTGGATGCCTTGGCAGAGCTGGCGTTGGCAGGCGGACCACCGTCAACCCCGGCGATGGTAGCCCTGGGTTGGCTCGGCTCGGCACGAGCCATCCCGACACTACGCGAGCTGGCCCTCGATGATGGCTTCACTGAAGAAGCTACGGCGGCACTCGCGCAAATCATGGGCCCTGCCGGCGCCGCCGATGAGCGTGCCACCCTCGGCCCGGGCCGCTGGGCCGCCGGCGCGCCGTGGACGGTGCGTTTCCCGGCCGCGATCCTTGCAGGCGCGAGTACTGGCGCGCTGTGGCGCGAGCTCGCCTTCCTCGATCTGTGCGCGCGCACGGGCCACCACATTCCGTTCGACCCGACCTGGCCAGTGGCCCAGCAGCGCGCCGCCGCGGGCTCCTGGAGCGCCATCGCCGAACGTCTCGTCAGCAAGCTGCCGACACACACCTGGCTCTACCGCGGCCAGCCCGCGACCACACCGAGGTCTCCATGAATACTCGCAAGCGTCCCCGTCCCCGTCCCCCCGTCGGGCGTACAGCCCCGGCGAAAGCTCCGCCTGCCGTGCCCGCTCGAACCGAATCGGTCGTCGAAGGCCGTGTTGTTTCGGTCGATCCCGAGCGCAGCCTCGCTCGTGTCGCACTCGACAAGGGACGCCACGTCGAAGCCCGCCTGCCACAGCACGTGTCGGCCGACTGGCTGCGTGCCGCGGTCAAGCTCGCCCCGGTCGAGGCCGCAGTGGCTCGATTAGGTTCGGACCGCGCGATCCTGTGGAGCATCTTCCCGGGCTCCGAGCATGCGGCGGTCTCGATCGACATCGCCATCTTCGGCCGGCACGTGAGCCTACAAGCCAGCGAGCGGCTGGAGATCCGCTGCTCGCGCGGTACCGTGGTCATTGACGAGCACGGCAACGTCACCCTTCGTGGCAAGGAGCTCCTGTCACGTGCCTCTGGCGCCAACCGCATCAAGGGCGGCGTCATTCGTCTCAACTAGAGGCTCGGCATGGCGCTCTTTACGAACTTCACGCCCTACGCCGTCGGAGAGACCGTCGGGACGGACGCTCGCGGCGCTGAGTACTACCTCGTTGTCGTCAAGGCGACCTTCAGCTGGGATGGACGCGGCGTTGCCTATCCGCTCGCCGAGCACCAGATCGTCACGGAGGCCGACGTCTACGCTGGCCCACACGGTGAGTCGAGTGTGGTCCTCGAGACCGACTTCATGCCTCAGAAGCCCCGGACCGACGTCGTGCTCCTCGGTGCCATCGAGCTCCCCGCCGCCGTCGAGCAAGTCGATGCAACGCTCGAGGTGGGTCGCCGCATCAAGAAGACCGCGCGTGTCTTTGGAGATCGCCTCTACATGCCCACTTTGTTCGGAGGGTCGGCGCCTGCTCGTCCTCGACCGTTTCAGCGCATGCCCATCGTGTGGGAACGGTCGTTTGGCGGTGTGGATCCTGAGTCTGCGAAGGCCGTCGAGTTGCGCAACCTGGTCGGCGTTGGCATGCGCCACAGCATGCGCAGCCTGGAGGCAAGGCCTGCCCCAAATTTCGAGGACCCGAGGCACCTGATTGACGGTTGGACAAGCCGCCCGCCGCCGATGGGATTCGGACCGATCGGTCGTTCATGGCAACCGCGCGCCCAGCTGGCGGGGACCTACGACGCCAAGTGGGAAGACGAGCGCTACCCGTTGTTCCCGTTGGACTTCAACCCGCTCTACTTCAATTGTGCGCCGCAAGATCAGCAGCTGGACGGCTACCTGCCCGGCGAGGAAGTTCGGCTCACCTACATGACACGGCTCGGCCACGAACGCTTCCTACTCCCCGCGTTCGGGGTGGAGGTGAAGTTCCTCGATCGTCGGGCAAACGCGACCACGGCCGTGACCTCCGTGGACACGGTCGTGATCGAGCCCGCTGAACGGCGCTTCTCGCTGATCAGTCGCGCACTCCACTATCCCAAGCCCAACGTGCTGTCCCTGAGGCAGGTCCGCGTCGGGACGCCATCGCGTGGCTGGCGCCGCGCGAATGACCTCGGCAAGCGCTACCTCGACTTCCGTCGCCACAAGACTGGAGCCGCGACATGATGACGATCGACGGCATGGGTGTCTTCACCCCGGTAGGGCTGAACGTGCCTCAGACCATGGGGTCGTTGCGCACAGGACTGGAGCGTTTCAGCGAGATCGAGGTCTTCGGAGAGGATGGCGAACCCGTCGTAGCCTCCTCCACACCTCTCCAACGAGACGGCCTGCTCGGCACGGAACGGCTGATTGCCATGGGTGGCTTCGCGCTCGCGGAGTGCGCCGAAGGCCACGAAGCTGAACCGACGCCCATTCTACTCTGCGCGCCGGAACCAGCGGAGGCAGGTACCACATTCCCATTCGAGCACGTCGTGAGCGGGCTGGCACGGCATGCCGGAGTCAGCATCGATCCCTCGCTCAGTCGGCTGTTTCCCATGGGACATGCAGCGATCGGGCACGCCCTTCACCACGCCCGCGAGCTCTTGAGCAGCAGGCGTGCACGGGCGTGCTACGTGGGCGCGACCGACAGCCTGCTGCAGCTAGATCGGCTTGCTCTGCTGATGAAGCTCGAGCGCATCAAGAACAGCAACACTTCGGACGGATTCATCCCGGGAGAGGCCGCCGCGTTTCTTCGCGTCACGACTGCGGCCCGGCATGCGGGCACCTACGCGTTGATTCATGGCATCGGCTTCGGTACCGAGCGATCCACGCGCACCTCGGGCGAACCGCTTGCGGCAGTCGGCATGACGGCGGCGTTCCGGGCAGCGCTAGGCGATGCCCGCGCCACGATTCAAGACGTCGACCTCGTGGCGACCGACCTCAGCGGCGAACGCTACGGCTTTCAGGAGATGGCGCTTGCGATGACCCGCTTGAAGCCCCGGCGGCCTAACCCCTTGCCCACCTGGTCACTGGCCGAGAGCGTGGGCGAGGTCGGTGCGGCCGCTGGTCCCCTTGCCCTCGCGTACCTCGCCTTCATGGCGAGAGCCGGGGGGGCCCCGGGGCCAAGGCTCATGTTCGCCGGCGGATCCGAGAGTGGCGCACGTACGGCAATCATGCTGGGGCAGGTACACGATGGGCTTTGATGACGTCTACGTGAACGGGCGCAGCGCCTTGCACAAGGGAAGCGGCGGCAAATCGATCGCGGCGATGCCTGACGTGTGCAAGTGCCCGCCTCCTCCGCCGGCCGGTCCCGTGCCGACCCCGCTGCCGAATAACGCCATGGCGAGCGACCTGCAGGATGGCGCCCCATCGGTGTTGATCGACGGCAACCCGGTCGGAACAAGCAAGTCGCACCTGGGCACCTCGACTGGCAACGAGGTCTCGAAGCCAACGGGCGGCAATCTCATCAACGGGGCCACCAAAGGCAAGGCCTACCCGAAGAGCTACTCGATGGACGTGAAGGCAGAAGGGAACCCGATCTGGCGTCACTTGGATACGGCCACGCACAATCACGCATCGGATCCAGCCGGTACTCCGCCGTGGCCGGCGGTCGCCAAGATGTCTCAAGCAGTCTGCAATGCCTGCGCCAATGACGCCGAGGATCCGTGCAAGCTGACGCCGCACGACAGTAAATGCCCACCCGACAAAGACGGCAACCCACGATACCCTCACCATCTGATGCCAGCGAGGAACTTCCTCTTGGGAGGGAAAGCAAACGAGAAGATCAACAAGAGTACAAAGAACCCAGCCCACACCGAAGCGATGAAGGCCGCAACCTGCCAGCCTGGCTGTGAAGGGTTTCGGTACCGCAAGGCACCATGCATTTGCGTTGCTGGAATGAACTCTACGGATACGAAGCCGGATGGAACCTTTGAGAACCACGGCCGCATCCATCGGAGGCAGGATCTAGTGGAAGCGAAGGTGGCCATTGCCTGCGCGGCCAACGGAGCCCCGGGCACATGGTCTTTTCCCGACGCTCGCGATACGGCCAGCAAGGCGGCGCAAGAAGTGACGGGTTGCAGTGCTGCTTGCCTAGCTGCGCAGCTGGACGAGCACTACACGAACATGGGCATCGATGTAAAGAACCAGCGTCTGCGGGCTGTCGACGCTGTGGGGCCGGACAACATGAAGGACTTCGAGGACTTTCCTGACGGCGTCCCAAAGGTTCCTGGGAAAGCATAAATATGGGAATCACGACCACATACTTTTCCTTCGACTACTCACCTGGCGCACGCGCACTCGGCGTCCTTGCCACCTACGATCACCTGGACCCGTACACGCCTGTGACGGGGTTCTATCAGTATGTCGTTGCTCAGAGTCAATGGGGCAGCCTGCGGTTCAGAGGTTTTCGGGCGACCTCTTTAGCATATGCCGGCACGTCACCATCCTCTGGCCTATGGCTCATCGGCACTCGCGGAGAAGTGTGGAAGGTCATCGGCGACGAGGTGGTCAACCAAGATCAGTTGCCTGACTCAGGCCTCGATGGCCGCGGACTTGGGCAACCCAACGAGATCAGGATGATCGATGGACAGCCCTACGTGTGCGGATATGCTGGGCAGGTTTACACACTTCGGGGCGACCAGTGGGTGCACATGGACTATGGACTAGGTGAGCCCACGGGGCGGGTCGATTCGATTGATCTCGAGAGCATCGATGGCACGGGACCCGACGACATCTACACAGTGGGCTCGGGTGGACTTGTCGCGCATTGGGACGGCCGGGCATGGCGCCGCCTGCCAGCTCTGACCAACGTCTACCTGGCGCGGGTTCGATGTTTCGAGCGCAATCACATCGCGGCCGTCGGTGACAAGGGAGTCTTTCTGCAGTCAGATGGCCAGAGCTGGAGGATCGAGCGAATCCCGGCCGCAGAAGACACACCACTCTCGGATGTCGCTAGCTTCCAGGGACGACTGTACGTGGCCGCGTTACGGCGATTGTTCGTGCGAGACGGTGATGCTTGGTCGGAGGTCCGCCATGGTCTGCCTAAGGACAAGACTTCGTTCCGCCGGCTGGTCGTCGGTGCTGGGCGTTTGTGGTCCATGGGCCATGCTCGACTGAACAGCTTCGACGGCAAGAAATGGGAAGCCCATCCTGACGCCAACAACGGATGACATGATGACCATGCGCTCACTCCGAACATCCTCTCTACCGCTCGCGGAACGCGAGGCTTTTGCCGCCGACCTGCTCCGGCAGCAGTTAGAGGACTTGAACGGACTTGGAGACCAACTCCGCTACCTTGTCGATGACGGCGCTGACGAATCAGCAATCCGTGCCATCGTGGAGCGCTGTGTGAACATCATCGAGGCGCTACGCTGGAACAGGGCTGAAGCCGTTCGAATGACCTGGAGGTGGCTCGAAGCGCCGCCGGCCTACGCCGAGGACGCTTTTGCGCCTACCCTTCTCCTAGCCGCTTTGGTTCCTGACGAGCCCCGCGTTTGGCAGTGGCACGACGCTCTCGGAGATGAAGCCCGAGCGCACGTGGATCGGCTGATGAGTTTCTTCGAAAACGGTCTTCCTTAGGTGAGCCCTATGCGAGGCGTGGTCGGGTCGCGATCCCAATGTCGGCAGTCCCACGGAGAAGCAAAATGTCCCATGCAACTAAAGACAGCATCCGCATAGTAGATCCTCTACGACGGAACCATCCTTTGTTGGGGCTGGCGACACATGAGCAGTGCATCGTCGCGGTGGGTGGCTTAGGGACCGACCTGGTTCTGTGGTCGGACGACGGCGAGAGCTTCAGACGATGCGAATCGCCAGGGAAGGGTCTTCGTGGCGCATTCCTCAGCCAGCGAGGGCTCTGGGTAGTAGGTGAGCGTGGCTATATGGCAAGAACGGGAGATCAGGGGAAAACCTGGGAGCGCATCGACACCAATACCAAGAGCTGCCTATTTGCGGTCTCACAGGATAGCGAAGGCAACTTGTGGACAGCAGGTGACGACGGATATCTTGCGATGTCATCTAATGGCGACGTATTCCACAAACTTGACGGTGTTGCCGAATCGATCGCTCGCATCTCTGCCAGTTCCCTTGGTGTTCTCATACCAACGGATACACCGGGACATCTCTACATCGGAAGCAACCGATCCGTTCATCAGACTGGGCTCCATGCAGGCGCCGACCTCATGGCGGCCACTGTGACGCCCATGGGTACTCTCTTGGCTGTGGGCAAAAGTGGTGTATTTCGGTCAGCTGATGCTGGACGCCGCTTTGAGAAAGGGGAACTGCCCACGAGCGAATGGCTGACTGCGATTGAATGCTTCACGGACGGTCGGGTCGTCGTCGTGGGCAGGAGCGGCGTGATCCTTCTATCATCAGATGATGGGCGGAGCTTCGGCCGAGTCGAGCATGAGTTCACGACGGACACCCTTTGGTGCTGTAAACGCTACGGAGAGGACATATTTGTTGGGGGGACCGATGGACTAGTTGTGAGAATCGCCGTCTCCTACGTACTCTCCGACAGTGCAGCAATCGCGAAAGCCAAGGCCGACGCCCGTGCCGACCTGCGAACGGCCGCCCTTGCCGCGTTGGCTCATGGGCCCTGCGAGGCATTCGCTACTGCATTGGCTCGTCTGGAAGGATTCGCATCTGCCGGAGAGAGACTAGGGTTTCGCCAGAAGCAGCAAGATCTAAAGATCGACAAAGGTATTCCGCTTACCGCAGCAGATATTCAGGCGATTGAATCCAGCCTCGAGGTTCAGTTGCCACCATCGTTGGCAGAGTTCCTCCAGACCATTGGACATGTCAAGGTCACGGCACCTAATAGCAACAAGCTCACGACATGGGCTACCGCTTACGAGCTCGCTCGGCACACTGGCCAAGTACACGATTATTCCTACTTCGCTGAACTCTACGGCAAGACGGCGGAGACCTTCGATCCGAGGGTCGTCGAGGCGGAGTTTGTTCGAATCAGTCTCGGCTGCCATTTCATAGAAGATGAAGACGAGCATGAAGACGGGGACGTCGTTACGCTCATTGTTGATAGGAGCAAGAGTGGTGAGGTCGCAGTGTGGGACCTCCCTTTCGACGACACCCACGGCTATGAGCGGCGAGGCAACAATGTGCACGAGTGGTTCACCTACATCATCGACAGGGTCATTCGGTACTCCTACATTTTCTGGTCGGGACGGTACAAAGAGCTGCATGCACTCGGCGGTCGCGCAGATTTCGACGATGGACTCGGAGGCGAGAAGTAAGAGCTGGTGACGCGGCAAATCGCCCAAGACGCCAAGGGCTCCCACGTAGTAGCCCCCCCGACAACCGCGAGCAAGGATGAACAGATCAGCGCGTTCCTGAGGTCCTGAGGTCTAGCACATTAAAGAACCTCATCTGCACCCATGTCCGAGCGCCCGCCCGCCGGACGAGCGTCACCGTCAGTGTCCACGTCGACTGTGGCGGCCGGATCGGCGGCGTTGATGCCGGGTGAACCGAGCTGGAGGTGGTAGTCGTTCATCAGCGAGTTCACGAAGACCGGCGCCATGTTGATGTTGCCGGTGCCGGCCACGATTGACCCACCAGGCCCGATGTCGCTGTACGTCCACGCGCACCCGCTGTCGACCTGCCCTCCGACGCCGATGTTTCCGAAGACGATGCTATTCTTCAACGAGAGCGGCTCACCAACGGCACCGCACATCACTCCACTCGCCGAGCCAACCTGAGCGTTGTTCTCGCTCACGGTATTGAACTCGAAGCGGGCACCAGCTGCACCGGACGGCGGCCGCTCGATGATGAAGACGCCGCCAAAGCTGCTCGATTGCGACCCGTTCTTGACGATGACGTTGTTGACCACCGAGAAATCAGACGCAGCCAACTTAACGCCTCCCTCCCGGTTGTCGACGAGACTGCTTCCCGACAGAGAGAGATTGCACTTGGCCGCGTTCACTGCGGCCCCTGCATTCTTGGTGATAGTGACATTGACCAGTGTCAGCTTGGGCGCATTGCTTCCATCATCCAGACATCTCACGCCGTCACCGCTAGTGCCTCCAACATTCCTGATCTTGATGCCCTCAATGAGGACGGTCGACGATCCCTTGACGTCGATACCAGGGCCAGCCAAGGGGGCCAGTTCCACACCGAAGGCCGAGATTTCGAGTGACTTCCCGGTAATCGTCACCCGGTCTGGATACTCTCCTGGAGCAACGTGAACCAGCAACCTACTGCCACCGACCGCATCCACTCCGAGCTGAATCGTCTTGCAGGGCGCCGCCTTGTTGCACGGAAGGGACGTAACTCCGGTGGCACCGTTCACGTAGACGATCTCGCTCTCCGGCACACACTTTCCCGAACCCTCGTCACAGATCTCGCTTGGGCACTCCGCATCGGCTTGGCACGTCCGGCACGTCCCGTTGGTGTCGCAGACCGGCACTGACGGGTCCGTGCAGTCCCCGCTGTCGCGGCAAGCCACGCACGCCCCACCCGCCCCGCAGTGAGGCGTGCTGGTGTGGGTCGAACAGTCTGCTTCCACGACACACCCCGTGCATGCATGCGTGTCCGAGCACACCGGCGCCGACGGCTCGCAGTCGGCGGCCGCACCGCACCCCTGGCAGTGCTGGTCGATGCAGGTTGGGTGCGCCGCTGGGCAATCAGTCGCCACATCGCAGATCGTGCCAAGTTCCGGGTGTGGATCCGGGACGCACGTGTAGGGTTCGTCGTCGGACCCCGGAAACTCACCCTTGTTGTCGCAGAAAGGGCGCCCGGGATCGACCGTGCACTTCGTAAACTTGCCGGAACAGAATTCATCACTCGAGTCCGTGCAGCAGAAGAGTGGATTATCGACTGTGCACGAAGGGAACCCACCCAGCGTAGCGGCTGCGATCAAGAAGCCGGCAACTATCATGAGTGTCGGTCGACTGTGCATTTGAAGCATCTTCAGCCCTTCCCTTGAACGTCACGGCTGCTTGTTCGAACCCGTTGCGGCGGCTCCTACTGCAAGACTTCGTCAGCTCCCATATCCGATCGCGCCCCCACGGGCCGTGAATCACCGTCAATGTCCACGTTGATAGTGGCGGCGGGGTCAGCGGCATTGATGCAGGGCGAGCCGGGCTGGATGTGGTAGTCGCTCGCTGCTTCACTTACAAACATTGGCGTGGCATTGATATTGCCCGCGCCCGGCACGGTTGATGTTGCTGACTCGATGTCACTGTAAGTCCATGAACAGTTTCCACCGTCGACTTGCTTATCCGTACCGGTGTTTCCGTACACGATGCTGCTACCCATCGACAGCGGAGCAGTCACAGATGCACAAATGACTCCACCGGCTGCGAGCGCGGTGGGTTGCGAGGCATTCCCAACGACCGTATTGAACTCAAACTTCGCACCCGCAGTTCCCGATGGCGGCTTCTGAAAGATCGAGACCCCTCCGAAGGCACTATCAGGACCACCATTCCTGATAATAACATTATTAGTGATTGAGAAGTCCGACCTGATAATACTGATGCCGCCCGCGTCGTTGCCAGTGACGGTGCTTCGCTCCAGCGTAATCACACAGTCATTGGCGACCAGACCTTGGCCACCATTATCCTCAATGCTTACCCGCCGCATTGCCAAAACAGGGGTTCCCCCTCCGCCTGTGCAACGCACGCCATCTCCGCCGACACCGCCTCCGCTATGAACTCGCAAGCCCTCCACCGCGACAGTTGAGGCGCCCAGGATATTAAGTCCTGGCTCCCCTGTAGAACCAGGCTTCAACGAGACTCCATCGGCTACGATCTTCATGCTCCGATCGCTAATCGTTACGCTCTCTGAGTAGGAGCCGGGCCGAATCTTGACTAACTTGCGCATCCCCGAGACCGCCGCCACGCCTTGGGTCACCGTCTTGCACGGCGCAACCTTTGTGCAACCTGGCGTGGCACTTCCATTCGTGCCGTCGACGTACACAATCTCACTCTCCGGAACACACTTCCCTGTGCCCTCGTCGCAGATCTCGCTGCCGCATTCGGCATCGGCCCGGCAGGCCCGGCAGCTAGCCGTGGCTGAGTCGCAGGCTGGTGCTGACGGGTCGGTACAATCCCCTCCATCACGGCAGGCCACGCAGGTCCCACTCGCCCCGCAATGAGGCGTCGCAGAGTAGCTCGAGCATTCGGCCTCCTGCGTGCACCCGATGCATGCATGCGCATCCGAGCACACCGGCTCCACGGCCGTGCAGTCGGCGGCGCCGCTGCACCCTTGGCAGTGCTGGTCAATGCAGGCCGAGTAGGTCGCATCGGTGCAATCCGCCGCAGTAATGCAGATCGTCCCGAGGCCCGGATGGGGATCGGCGATACACGTTCGTCCGATGCCCTCCGAGGCAGGGAAGGCGCCCTGATCATCGCAGTAGGGTCGGTCGGGGTAGCGCGGGAGGCACCCGGTGACCACGCCGCCGCCGTTGTCCACATCGCACGACTGCTGGGTCGTGCAACAATAGTATGGCACGTCCACACGGCACGCCGTGCCCGCTATCAGGGCTGCCGACAGCCCGACGGCCACCGTGGCGCAGACACCAAGAATCAGCCTAGGTCTCATGTCTCGCTCCTAAGGAAGCATCTGCTGGCGTCCGATTCGGGCCCGTCGGTCAGAATTCACCGGTGACCCACAGGCTTGCCCCATCTCCGAGCGGCGCGATGCCGATCCGCGTCGCGGGTGGCTCGCGCCGATCGTTGAAGAACATCCACGTGGCGAACCCCCCCAGCACCGCGCCGCCGGCGATCAAGCCGACGCCGCCTTCCATCGTCGTGTAGTGGTAGGGACACTCTCCTGGCGGTCCCGGCGGACAGTCGGTTCCGACGCCGTCGATGGAGATAAGGTACGCGCCGCTGGCGATCGATGCCAAAGCGGTTCCCGCCGCCAGCCACTTCCAGGCGCCGAACCTTCTGCCAGTGCTTCCATCGGAAGGCTGGTCAACTTCGACCGTGAGCTCGGATCCCAAGGTGGACGGTGGGCTCACCTGAACTCCTTCTTCGGCCTCGTCGCCGGCGAGGAAGCGTGCCAAGGCACGCAGCCAGCGCTCACCCTGTTCACCGGGCTCGACGAAGACGGACGCAGCGCGGGTCGGCTGCCCCGTCCTGGCATCCCACACGCTACCGACGACGACCGCCTGCCCGGACACCTGCCCGATCCCGATGACGACGACGGTCGAGGCCTCCAGCGCACGCCCCGCACGAACCGCGTGCGGGCCCATGAGCGACTTCTGCTCCACTGCCGAATCGAAGAGGAAACCAGCCCAACCGGGCGAGCTGACGAGGGACGCATCGAACGACCAATCGACATTCAGGACCGTCTCCCGGTTTGCCTCTACCTTCACCACGTGAAGGCGGCCGTCCTCGTTGCCGTGCTGGACGAAGACCCTGTAGGTTCCGGGCCAGAGTCCCTTCTTCGCGATCTTCCCGGTGGCCTCGTACCTCTCGTTGATGAAGAAGACCGCCGTCGGGTCATCCGAGTCCACGAAGAGCGTCCCGTGGCCCTGCTCGTCCATGGTCTTCTTGACGCGCTGGTACAGCGCCAGCGCCTCTGGTCCATACGTGGCTCGGCTGAACTCCGCATCTGGGAAGCTGCGAAAGAACTCGCTCATCGTGCTGTCAGCGACGTCTTGATGCCCGAGTCGCGCCTGAGCGAGTGCGTAGCCAACGAGAGCCTGCTCCACGAGCTTGCGCAGCCCCTGGGCTCTGGTGATGGCAGCGGGATTCGCCCTCAGCTTCTCGAGGGCTTTCCCCAGCATGCTGGTCGCGTTCTCAAACTCACCACGCAGCCACGCTTCGAAGCCGTCACCCACGAGCTGGGTGATGACGTCGACCTCCTTGTCATCCAGGCTGCCGCCGGGTCGGGACTCGCGCTCCTCCAGTTGAGCACCTACGACGTCAGGACCGGCCAGGAAGCCTCGCTCACGGAACTCATCGAGGGCCGGCGCGAGGATCTCCGTGGCATTCGCCGGCCGCTTTTCCGAGTAGGCCTCGAGGACGACAGTCGCGGCCCACGCCGGCGAAGGCGATAGCAGGGCCACCACCGCGAGCCCCATCAACAACCGTGTGAACAGCGGACCCACCATCAGAAGCTCCCCGCGAGGCCTAGCCACACGCCTCCCCCGTCGATCGCGACCGCGAGACGCGTCGCTGGTCGCCGACTGTCGCGGTAGAAGAGGTAGCCGCTCACGCCGAGGGCCACAGCCCCGACGGCGATCATCGAGGCGCCCATCAGCGATGTGTCGCTTCGATCGGGCACGCGCTTGCCGCCACTCGTGTCGCTACCGTCCGAGACGAGCACGAAGACGCCCCCTGCCGCCAGCAAGAGCCCTCCCCCGCCGACGATCCATTTGGTCGGGGACGAGGCCCGAGACTGGTCATCAGAGCCGCCCGATCCTAGTCCACTGGACCCCTTCGACGGCTTGTCAGGCTCGAGCTTCAGGTCGAGATCCATCTGAGCCTTGTCCTCCACGATGGTGATGATCCTGGTGACAGGCTGATGTCCATCCAGCTCGAGCACCACGTTGTGCGGTCCGAGCGAGACACCAAACTCCATTCCGGTGCTGGCCTTCCCCACGGCCTTGCCGTCGATGCTCACCAGGGCACCCGGTGGGTTTGATTTCACCCGCACGACTCCATACGCCTGCTTCGAGCGAAGATCCTTGACCAAGCTGTCGACGAGGACCGTGACGGCTTCATCCATCTGGGGGACCGAACACTGCTCGCAGTAGCGCCGGTTGACTGCTTGGACCTTGCCATCAGATGTGGCGAGGAACCACGCCGTCAGAACTACCGCGTCAACTCCGTCCTTGGACCGCTCGGGATCCGCGATGACGAGGAGGACCCTCTCGACGCCCAAGCCTCCAGTCAACCCCGCCACGCAATCCACCTTGCGGGCGAGGACGCACGCGGAGAGGGCACTGGCATCGATACCGGAGGTGGCTCTGTCGATCAGAGACCAGCCCACGCTTCGGAGGTGCTGCGCGCTCACCGACTCGATTTGATTCAGCGTCTTCACGCTGGCCTTGCCGCTCACCACGACCGCCGCGCGCTCGACGTGCTCTGCGCGAGCTCCCCGAGGCAGGCCAACGATTGCCAGTATGGCGAGCATCATTCCAAGATGAACATGCTTCCATGCCCCGGTCATCGCCATCGCCGCTCCAGGACGGACTCTTCCCCCGAACCAATCGTGACCGTCATTCTCTCCTCCTTGTGAAGCTCCTCGTTGACGAGCTTCACTCGGTGCTTGCCTGGTGCGAGTTCCTGGTTCAAGGGCGTGACTCCTACGTTCCTGCCATCGATAAAGACGTTCGCCCACGGCACGACCTGCACGACGAGCCTGCCCGGTGTTCGGGGCTGGGTCGAGCCTGGGCGGGACATCACGGCTCCCGAACGCAACACCGAACCAGCCACACCGGCATCGGCGAGGCCAGCGTCGGGGGCCGCGTCGAGGGGCGGGCTTTCCGTGGGAAAGGCGGGCGCCACGACGGCCGCCAACGCCACGGGCACCGTGGAGCGCTTTTCTTGGGATCCGCCGTCTGAAACGGCCGGCGATGCGGCCGTCACCCGAGCAGGCATCCTGCCTTCGGAAAACAAGGTCATCGCCCCGCCAACGCCGACCGCGACCGCCACGACCCCCGCGGCCACCGCTGCGGCAACCTGACTCCGCTTCCAGCTCGTCGTGAACCTCTGCCTGGAGGCCAACTGTCCTGCCACCGTGGCGGCCGTGCCGCTCGAGTCGAGCCCCACCACCACGCGAGCTGCAGGTCGACGTGCCGACGCCGCCGCATGGCCGAGGATACCAAGGCCCATGGTCCCCGAACCGGTACCGTCGGCTCTCCTGGGCTCGTGGTTGCTCGTTGGATGAGGCTGGGCCTTCCTCGCCTCCGACGGCGCCGACCGACGAAACTCTCGCGTGGCGCGCTCCGCGGCCTCGGTCGACACCGAGACCAGCTTCCTCGAAGCCGTGAGCGCAGCCAGGTAGCTCCGCAGCTCGGCCGCCGCCGCGTCGCGCCCACCCGGTGCCCCGCGTAGGGCGTGTTGCGCGACCTGCGCCGAGCGAAACCTTGCGGCGACGTCCCGACAGAGCAGCTTGAGCAGGACTCGCTCGAGCTCGAGTGGAACGTCGACGTTCACGCTGCGCAGGTCCGGAACCTGCGCTTCGATGTTCTTGCGGAGAACGTCCTCGCCCGAGAACAGGCGGCGCCCCGTCAAGAGTTCCCACATCACGATGCCGACGGCGTACAGGTCGGACTGGTGACTGGCGCGCGCGCCCAGGAGCAGCTCGGGCGCCATGTAGCCGATCGTGCCTCTCACGTGGCCTGTCTTCGTGTGCACGCCATCCACGGCGCTCTCCCCGAGGCGCTTGGCAATGCCGAAGTCCGCGAGCTTGACGTGGCCCAAGTTGGCGACCATGACGTTGGACGGCTTGACGTCGCGGTGAACGATCCGGAGCGGCTGGCCGTCCGCACCAGGCATCTCGTGCGCATAGACGAGTGCCTCCAAGATATCGCCCACGATTAAGGCGACCAGCGGGTACGGCAGACCGCCAGGAGCGGCACGCCTGACGTCGCGCAGATTGAAACCCTCGACGTACTCCTGCGAGAACCACAGCCGGTCTTCGAAGTCACCGGACTCGAAGACGTGGACCAAGTTCGGGTGCTCGAGCTTCGCCGCGAGACGCGCTTCGCTGACGAACATGCGCACGAACTCGTCGTCGTCGACGAGCTCGGGCAGAAGCATCTTCAGAGCGAAGCGCTTGAAGTCCCCGCCCGAGGGGTCGAGCTTCACGGCGAGCCAAATTTCGCTCATGCCCCCGCGGCCGATCTTCTCGACCAAGCGGTAGTCGCGACATGTTTGCCCCGGTTGCAGCATTGGCTTGCGCCAGTCCCTCAGGACCGACCCTTGCCTCTTTGATGGGCGCGCATGGTGGCTCAGGGCACCTCGTCCGCGCCCATATCGGACCGCCCGCCGGCGGGGCGTGCATCGCCCTCGAAGTCGGTGCTGAGCGTAGCCGCAGGGTCCGCTGCGTCAGTGCCAGGCGAGCCGGGCTTCAAGTGGTAGTCGCTCGTCGTTTCGTCGACGAATGCAGGAGCCATGTTCAGGTTGCCGGTTCCCGATACGCCATCTGGCCCGACATCGCTGTATGCCCATGCGCAGTTAGCGCCGACCGTCTGCCGCACATCGTTACCGTAGAGAATATTGCTTGTGAACGAAAGAGGCGTATCCACCTGGTGGCAAAGTACTCCACCGGCGGCCTCAGTCTGTGTACCACTCGCCCTGTTGGCGGTTATCGTATTGAATTCCAGCCGCGCACCTTGCGACCCAGAAGGCGGAGTTCCGCTTACGAGAATGCCACCGAAGATGCCCTCTGAATTGCCGTTCCTCGCGATGATGTTGTTCGAGAAGTGAAAGTCACACGAGGACAAGAATACGCCGCCGAAGACATTGTCCAAAAGCGCGCTCTGCTCGAGCGTGACAACTCCCCTGTCCGAGATAATTCCCGACCCCTGGTTCCCGTCTATCGTCGTCTGCACAATCGTTAGAAGGCTCAAGGTCGATCGGAACCCACTGCGACTGTTGCGACTTATCTCGCTCCGTGTCACCGTGACCGAACCGCCCGCCGACTCAATGGCCGCATTGGCCGAACCGCCGTTTTGAGTGACCGTGCTGTCTTGCAGTGTGAGGGCGCAATCATTTGACATGATTGCAGGAGTGCATTCGGTAAGCGAGACCCCATCGAGCGTCAAGACTGGCGCGTGGCCGCTGCTATCGCTCCAGCAGCTGACCCCCCCTACGCTTCCGCCCGCTTGGTTGGTAATGACACCTCTGATTTGAATCCCCTCAATCACGACGTTCGCGGCCCCCTTGACGTCGATGGCCGGGAGCCAATGGTCGTCTGCCGCTGGCGCCAACTCGGCGCCGAATGCGACGATGTGCAGCGTCTTGGCATCGATCGCGACTCGATCTGCATACACTCCGGGCGCGATATTTATCCAGGAGCGACGACCGCTCACGGCGTCGACGCCAAATTGGATTGTCTTGCACGGCGCAGCCTTGGTACAGCTGCCGGTCAGGACTCCGGTGCTGCTTACGTAGAGAATGTCATCCTCGGGCACGCACCCACCGGAAGCCTCATCACAAATACCACTGGCACACTCGACATCGGATCTGCAGCCACGGCATTGGAATGTAGCGTCATCGCAGACAGGACCAGCTGTCATCGCGCAATCGTTGTCTTCGCGACACTCGACGCAAGCTCCAGCGCTCCCACAATGCGGCGCCGCTGGATATAGGGAGCAATCGGACTCACTCACGCAAGCCTCGCATTGGTGCGAAGCAGAACATACGGGACTGTCCTGAGTGCAGTCTGCTACTGAGGCGCAGCCTGGATCCGGAATACAGGTCCGTGGTTCTCCGTTGGAATCGGGATACTGCCCTTTGTTGTCACAGAACGGCCGATCGGGGTGATCGGGCAAACAGGGCTTAAACGCGTCGCCGCAGTCCGCAGCCGTGCAACAATATCCGTCGACGTCCTTCTTGCAGGAGACTTGGCTCACAAGGAGCACAACAAAGAGCGTCCCGCGAGTCAGGTTTTTCCACGAGCGACTTGCGCGCACAGCAAGGCTCGACGTCGCGCCGACGAACTCTCGATCCATCGTCTTGGCTCCTCCTCCACAATCGACCGCGTTGATACCGAACCGACTTCTCGTTGCCAGAGGTCTGCGTCCCGTCCTACTGGACGCGGACGGTAAGACCATCAGAACCGTCGGGTCAACAGCAATAACGTCGCAAACTTGAGCCTTTACGCGGCAAAGGCGCTCTGGCCCGGCGCTGCGGTCGTGGCGCTGACTCACTCGTCATCCCCTGCGCGCTCCCGCTCGGGCGGATGGAGGCGCAGTTCCAATGCGGGCGGGGCTCGCACAACCCGGACCATGTCGGTGAGGCGAGGCACGCCGAACGGGTCCACGAGGTGCACGCTCAGCACGCACCCTGGCCAGCCCATGACGATCACACCCTCCTCCACGTACTCGACGCGCGGAGGATCGCCGGCCGGCCCGCGCGCCCGGACTTCGTACTCGGCGCCGGGCGTCATCTCGTAGATGCTGCCCAAGGGCCGAAGCGTCATCCGCGCCATCCGGTCGCTGCCGTTGCGGATCCGGACGCGGGCCACTTGCTCTTTTTCTTCGGGGACCATGCGCACACATGGAGCAAGAGCCGGACCACGCGATTCCGCCCGCGCCCCTGAAGGCAAGTCCTTGAAATCTGGAGCTCGAGAAGGTGGGGCCGGCTGTGATTGGCCGTTACAGTGCGACTTCGTCGCGCTTGCCGAACGTTTCAAGTTTCGGCGCTCTTGACCCGTCGACTTCACCGCCAGTGCGTGGTTAGTATCCGAGCCGAGGCCCCGATGGAAGCCACCGGACAAACGGCAACGGCCACCCTGGACACCCCGCAGCACACCGCCGCTGGAGCAGCACGACCGCACCTGGTCCTCGTGCTGAACAGCGCCGCGCCCATGGAAACCTCAGTGCGCTTCCCGCTCGGCGAGCTCCACGAGGTGACGGTCGGTCGCGGCCCCGCACGCCAGTTCACGCCGGAGAAGCGGGGCAGTCGGCGGTGCCTCCACATCGAGCTGCCGGACCACCTCATCTCGTCCAAGCACGCCCGGCTCACCTGCACGGACGGCACGTGGACGTGCGAGGACCTGGACTCGAAGAACGGGACCGTCCTCGACGGCGCACGCATCACCAGGTCCACGCTGACCCATGGCAGCCTGCTCGAGATGGGTCGCAGCCTGTTTCGCTTCAGCGTCGCGCCCTGTGAGAACGACGCGATCGTCGCCGACGAGACCCTGAAGGCGCCCGTTCCAGAGCTGGTCACCTTCAACCAGCGACTCGCGTCGACCTTCGCCGCGATGGCCGAGATCGCCAAGCGCGACGTCAAAGTGCTGGTCCTGGGCCCCACGGGTACCGGCAAAGAACTTGTTGCCCGCGCGTTGCACCAGCTTTCCGGCCGCCCAGGTGACCTGGTCGCCGTCAACCTCTCGGCCATCAGCGACAGCCTCCTCGGCACCGAGCTGTTCGGCTGCCGGCGCGGCGCGTACTCGGGGGCGGACGAAGACCGCCTTGGCCTGGTTCGCGCCGCCGACGGAGGAACGCTCTTCCTGGACGAGTTCGGTGATCTGTCGCCGGGCGCGCAGACCGCCCTCCTGCGCGTCCTCCAGGAGCGCGTCGTCATCCCGCTCGGCACGACGAAGGCCCTGCCCGTCGACATCCGCCTGGTGGGGGCCACGCACCGCGACCTCCACGAGCTCGTGGAGACCGGGGGGTTCCGCGAGGACCTTCTCGCGCGCCTCAGCGGCTTCGTGGTCCGCTTGCCCACGCTGCAGGAGCGCAAGGACGACCTTGGGCTCCTCATCCGCGCCATCGTGCGCACCATGCCGGAACGGCCCAAGAAGCCGGAGTTCACGCAGGTGGCGGCGCGCGCCCTTCTCCGTTACCACTGGCCGCTCAACGTCCGTGAGCTGGAGAGCACGCTCAAGGCCGCCTTCGCGCTCGTAGGTGAGCGGCCCGTTGACCTCAGGCATCTGCCCGAGCCGGTCCAGGAGGCGCTCACCAAGGCACCACCCGAACTGGAGTCCTCGCCGGAACAGAGCGGGGGTCCGCCCATCTCCAAGGACCGGCTCGTGACGCTCCTGCGAGAGCAGAAGGGCATTGTGGCCGACGTGGCCAAGATCCTCCGCAAGCACCGGGCGCAGATCTACCGGTGGATCAAGACCTACGAGATCGACATCACCTCTTTCTGATTCCACCCTCAGCGTCGTCCCCCGGGCCGACTACTGAGACCGGATGGACGCTCCGTCTCGAACGCGGCAGAGCAGGGAGTCGATGTCCAGGGTGTAGGCGCCCTCTTCATACTCGTCCTCAACGATCAGCTCGGGCCGAATGATCTCCTCGGCCTTGCGTTGCTGGTCGTCGGAGGGCTGGGACAGATCGTAAGTCAGCTCGGTTTCGGTACTGCTGCACACGAAGAAGTGATGCTGCGAGATCAACACCGGAGTCCTCAGCGTTCCACCGACGGTGGTGCAGCGGTCGTTGTACTCTCCATAGACGGCCATCGCCCCCTGGAGGTCACCTCGAACGGAGAGCGACGATCGATTCTCCACCGCACGCGCGCTCATGTTCCCGAGGACGATGCACTGCGAGATGGGTTCCTGCGTGGCCGAGTAGGCGCCGTCGACGACCAGCGAACCCAGGACGACGAGACAACCCTCGTTCCAGATGTCGCCGCGAACGATAAGGTCGCCCGTCACAAGGCGGACTTCACCAAGGCGTGAGGTCACCTGGGGAAGACTGAGCTCTCCATCGATCACGACCTCGGCCTGCACGCCGAGCATCTTGTGTGCCACGAGCGCCGCGAGATACGTGTGGGCGGTGTCATCGTTGTCGTAGAGCTTGGCGAAGAATTCCTCCCACGTCCCTTCGCCGCGCGCGCAGCGCTCGGCGAACGGCTTGTCATAGGAGCGCCGCGGGTCGAGCAGACGCTCGATATCGCTGCTTGCCCTTTCGACGCCCTTCTGCTGGAAGTCGAGCTGTACGACTGGATCGTTGTTGAAACCGCCAAATGATGCCCACGTTGAGAAGAACGACTCCGGACTGAAGTTCATGCTTCATTGCCTCCTGCGCCTCGGCTTGGCGACGCGCGTGCAGTTCAACAGCAAGTAGCGGACCAGATCAGCAGAGCGCCCAAGTACGCGACATCACAGCGCCGCCCCCCCCTCACCGTCCGCCTCCGGCTGCAACGGTGTTGCAGCCCGTTGCTGTCGTTTCACCGTTTCTGTCGAAGCTTGATGGGGAGCGAGGCCTTGGCGCCCGCCACGGTGACCTCCTGTTCGAAGGTCTCGAAGCCCGGCGCCTCGACGCGGATGCGAACCGGCCAGCGGGAGTCGACGTCCCGGATCACGAAGGGCGAAGAACCTGGGATCACGATCCCATTCACAACGAGGCGAGCGTCGGGCGGATCGGTGACCAACTGGACGATCGAGAGGCCGGACGCCCCGGAAGCGGGTCCCGGCACCGGCACGGCAGTCGAAGGCTCTGGAGCCGCAGTCGCCGCGGCCGCCGGCGCCGGCCACACGCCCGCCGCCTCAGGCGAGGGCGCATTCTTCCCTTCGGAGACACCCGCCAACGCGATCACCACGGCCACGACGGCGACGAGCGCCAGCGTGGCCGCCGCGACGATGACGACGGGCCGCTTGTGGAGCCGTTCACGCTCCGCCGGTGGAGGCAGTCCATCCACGACCGCAGGTTCCTGGTTGGGGTTCGGCGCCATCGGTGCCGGGCGGTTTGCACGCCGAGGTGGCGTCGGCGCCGCGGGCGCCGCGCTCTCGCGGCCTCCGCTCATCGGCGGTGGCGACATGAGAGGAGCGTGCAGCGAAGCCGGGGACGGGCTCGCGAACTGCGCCGCCGCCGGCGAAGCGAGCGGCGAAGCCGGGTCCACGGGCGGTACGCTCGAGGGACTCCGAACGGCGGGAGGCGAGCCCACGGGCGGTGGCGCCAGCAGAAGGGCGGCGTGCGGCGACGGAGCGAACGACGGAAACGGGGCCGCCACGGGCGGCGGTGCCAACGCTGGGCTCGGTCCCAGCACAGGCGACGGCGAGCCGCCCGCTTCCTTTCCGACGGAAACCTCGGACAGGCGAACCGGCGAGGGTGCACCCACGAGCGGCGGGGGCACGCTCGCCCGCGGTGCCACCGAGGGCGAAGGACTCCCGACCAGTGGAGGGGAAGCGCTGACCAGCGGTGGTGGCGCGCCGACGAACGGCGGCTGTGGGCGCGCGCGCGGTGCGCTGACCGTGGAGGCAGAGCTCGAACCCAGCGAGCTCGGAGACCGCGGCGGTGATAGAGCAGCGGGCGGCACCACCAGCTGGGGCGCAAGCTTCGGCGGCGGTTCGGGAACCGACGGCGGCGTCGACCTCGGGTTCGAGCCGCTCGCAGAACCCTTGAACATTTCCGGTGACCTGAGAAGCGTGTGCTCGAAGGGCGACGGCGCCGGTCGACCCGGGCTGGGCCCCACCGCCGCTGGTCCCGACGTCAGCGGAACCGCGGCCGACGGCCCAGCGGAAGGGGCCTCCGAGCGCGACTGCCCGGCTCTCGGCAGTCCCAGCTGCGCGAGAAACCGCTTGAGGTCGTAGCTGGTCGCGGGCCGCGCCACCGGCAGCGCCAGCAAGGCCGCCAGGGCTGCCCCCGCGTCGGCGTAGCGCTCCTCGGGAGTCCGGGCCAAGAGCCGACGCAATACCACCTCGAGACCATCCGGGATGGCGTGCGCGAGCTGCGGCAGCGGGGGCACGACGCATTGCTCGATGAGCCGCATGCGCTCGCCTTCCGTGGCGGCGACGAAGAGTGGTGCTCCCGTGAGCAGCTCCCACAGAATGAGGCCCACGCTGAAGACATCCGACGCGGGGGAGGCGTCGTCGCCGTGAAACTGCTCGGGTGCGCGGTAGCCGATCGTGCCGCGAAAGCCGAGGATGGTGCCGGAACCGTCCGAGAGGATCTTGGCGAGTCCGAAGTCGGCGAGCTTCACGTGCCCTTCACGGGCGCAGAGCACGTTCGAGGGCTTGACGTCGCGGTGGATGATGCCGAGCGGGCGCCCGTCGGGTCCCGGCTTCGTGAGCGCGTGTTCGAGGCCCTTCAAGATCTCGACGGTGATGAAGAGCGCGATCGGCAGCGGCAAGCCGCCAGGGGTGCGCTCGAGCAGCTGGTAGAGGTCCTCGCCCTGCACATGCTCCAGCTCGAGCCAGAACACGTCCCCCTCTCGCCCGAAGTTCGAGACGCCGACGATGTTGGGGTGGGCGAGCAGCGCCGAGAGCTGGGCCTCCTGGCGAAACTGCGCCACGAACCTCGCCTCGTCGGCCAGGTTCGGGCGCATCACCTTGAGGGCGACTTCCTTGCGCCAGCCACCCTCGCCGATGCGCACGGCCTGCCAGACCTCACCCATGCCGCCTTGACGGATCGGACCCACGAGCTCGAACGGCCCGAAGGCCATGCCTCTCCGGAGCACCAGTACCTCCATTGGTTCCTCGCGACGACCGCGCCTCGCCCTATTCCTTGTCGAGCTTGCCGACGAGCGACAGAGTGAAAGAGGCGCCCATGTACTTGAAGTGCGGGCGCACCTTCAGGTTGCAGCGGTACCAGCCGGGCTGCCCTTCCACGTCCTCCACCTGGACCTTGGCCTGGCGAAGCGGGCGCCGCGCCCGGACACCAGGCGCCGGATCGTCCATGTCGGCGACGTACTGGCCGATCCAGACGTTGAGCTCGCGCTCGAGATCGGCGCGTTCCTTCCAGGTACCGATCTGCTCGCGCTGCAGCACCTTCAGATAGTGGGCGAGCCGGGTCATGATGAACATATAGGGCAACTGCGTTCCGAGGCGGTAGTTGGTCTCCGCGTCCTTGCCCTCGGGGCTCTGGCCGAAGGTCTTGGGCTTTTGGGCCGAGTTCGCCGAGAAGAAGCACGCATCGTCGGCGTCCTTGCGGAACACCAGCCCGATGAAACCCTCCTCCGCCAGCTCGAACTCGCGCCGATCGGTGATGAGGATCTCCGTCGGGATCTTGGTCTGCACCTCACCCATCGCTTCGTACTGGTGCAGCGGGAGCCCCGTCACGGCCCCGCCTGCCTGCGGACCGATGATGTTCGGGCACCAGCGGTACTTGGCGAACGAATCCGCGACGCGCGTGGCCAGGGCCACGGAGGCGGGCCCCCACAGGTAGGCGTCATGGTTGCGGACCTCCTCGTTGAAGATGAACGCCTTCACCGGCAGCGTCTTCTCGCCGTAGGGCAGCCGCAGGAGGAAGCGCGGCATGCAGAGGCCCACGTAGCGCGCGTCCTCGCTCTCGCGGAACGAGCGCCAGCGCGCGTACTGCGGCCCCTCGAAGATCGCCTTCAGGTCCTTGAGCCCGGGCAGATCGAGGTGCGACTCCTTGCCGAAGAACTCAGGTCCCGCATTCGTGATGAAGGGCGCGTGCGCCATCGCGGCGACCGACGCGCACTTGGTGAGCAGCGCCAGATCCTGCGGCCCCGGTCCGAACTCGAAGTTGGCGCAGATGAGGCCGTAGGGCTTGCCACCGAACACGCCGTACTCGTTGGAGTAGGCGAGCCGGTAGAGTCCCGACTTGGGCACCTCGGGCGCATCCTCGAAGTCGGTGAGGAGATCGTCCTTGGTGGCGTTGAGCAGCTCCACCTTGATGTTCTCCCGGAAGTCCACTCGATCCACCGCGAACTTGAGCCCTCGCCACGCGGACTCGAGCTCCATGAGGGCGGGCGCATGTAGGATCTCGTTCACCTGGGCCGAGAGCTTCCGGTCCACCTCGGCGATCATCTGGTCGAGGACCGCCCGATCCACCTTCTCCTGCGCGCGGACGGGCAGGAGCATCTCGCTGATGAAGGCCTCCACGCCGCGCCGGGCTACCTCGTAGCCGTCGTCGCTGGGCTTGAGGGTGGTCTCGGCCAGAATCTCGTCGAGGAGGCCGCTGGTCTGCGTGGCGGCCGTGCCGCCATCCATCTTCTCTTCTTGCGCGCTCATCGTCGTTCTCCCCTACTCGCCCGGCTTCTCGGAGCTGTCCTCGAGGCCCAGCTCGGCCATCAACTTCTTGCGCGCCTGGGGGTCGGCCAGCAGACCCTGGACCTTCCTGCGGAACGCGGGAACGTTTCCGATCGGGCTCTTGAGCGCCGTCAGCGCCGAGCGCAGCTCGAGGAGCGCTCGCAGCTCCTTCACCTGGTTGACGATGCCCTCAGGACCGAAGTCGCTGAGCGTCTTGAACTGGAGCGACACGGCCATCTCCCCCGGCTCGCCCGAGAGGCGATCCGGCACCGTGAGCTCGAGCTTGAGCCCGTGCGAGGACATCACCTCGTTGAAGTTGTCCTTGTCGACGTTGATCGGCTTGCGCTCTTCCAGGAGCCGGTCGTCCTTCTGACCGGTGTAGTCGCCAATCATGAGCAGCTTGAGCGGCAACTCCACCTCGCTCTGCGCATTGCCCGTGGCCGGCTTGTATACGATGTTGACCCGTTCCTTGGGTGCGACCGATCCTTCTTTACTCACGGCATTCTCCTTCTGCGTGGTGCTGAGTGGCTCAATCTCCGCCCTTGAGCGCCAGGACCGGGTCCAACTGGCAAAGGCGGTCGTATAACACGTTGGTCTCTTGCGCATTCAAGCGCCCGGCCTTCACAAGTCCTCGCACGCACTGAAGGTGATGGACGAGGCATTGCGCCGCGAGATGGGGCTCCCATTCATCGACGCCGTGACGCCGCAGGTCCTCGTCGAGAAGCACGAAGAGCGGGCGTGCCACCTCCGGCTGGCCGGCCTCGTGGAGCGCGCGGGCCAGCATCATCCGGGCGGAAAAGCGCGCCCTTCCCGTCCGGGCGGCGACCACGCGCGCCTGCAGTAGCGCCATTCCATCTCCCACGTTGCCTTCGGCGACCAGGCGACGCGCTTCGCCCAGCACGTCCGCGTCGCCCTCGTTCGCGACCGCCGCGCCGCTCGGCGGTTCGGCGCGCCCTGCCCCGCCGCCGACAACGGTCGAATCCAGCCACGCCACCGTGGCGCCGTCGGCGACGGCCGTGCCGTCGTTGAAGAGGAGCGACGGCAGATTCGGCAGCCGGCGAAGGAAGGCGGCCAGCTCGTCGATCACGGCCTGCCGCGCAGCGGCGTGCGACGCGCCCAGGGCCGCGAGGCTCTGCACGCTGTAGCGGTGGAGGTCCAGCCAGAGTCGGTGTTGCACGAGCGACGACTCAGCCTCCTCGAGCAGCTCCGGCCACTTCTGGTGCGAGGCCATGAGCTCGAGCTTGGTGCGCAGGGACGCTGGCGGCGCCGGTACCGAAGACTTGCCTTGCGTCGCCGGCGGGACGGCGATCAGGTGCAGCCAGAGGCCCGTCCGCAGCACCCGGTAGGGCGTCGGCTGCGCGGGATCCGCGCGCCGAAGCTCCGTGGCCCCGCTCGCCAGGGCGGCGCCGAAGTTACGCAGGAAACTCGTCCCGTCCGCCCCCGCGGCCAACGCCGGCGCGACCACCTCGGCGAGCGCGCCGCCGCGATCGCCGGTGGGCGCCGGTGTCGGTAGCGGCCGGGCGGCAGTCGCCGCGCCATTCCCGCCGCCCGGCGGCGCGGGCGACGGCGGCGTCGCTGCGGCGCCTGCCTCGTCGCGGGCCACGGGCGCACTCGCCACGGGAAGGACCGGCGCATCGGCGACCGCTGCCGTCACTGGCTGTGGCGGCTGCGGTGGGGCCTCCGTGGGAAGGACCTTTCGAAGCCGCTCGAGTGCCTCGAGCAGCGGCCGGAACGCCGGCGCGTCTGCGCCCATCCGTTCCGCTGCCAGCGCCGCGAGCTTCGCTGCCGCCCCGTGCGATGCGTCGAGCGCCTCGCGATCGCCCGCTCGAGCCGTGGTCCGCTCGAGCAGCGGCACCGTCCGGTCGAGGAACCAACCCACCGCGTTGGCCCGAGCCCGCATGCGCCTAATTTCGGGGTACAGCGTCGGCCAGTAGCGGTCCGCCAGACCCGCCATCACGAGCAGCCCCGTCGCGCACCCGTCCAGCCCGCCGACCTGGTGCAGGCCGTGGGCGACGTGCGCTCCCATCAGGAGGTCCTTGCTGACCCCACGCAAGAGCTCGCCGCCCTTCTCCACCACGAGCCCCCACTCGACGCTGGGCGCGCTCGGCGAATCGAGCTTGGCGACTTCGGCGACGACTTGCTCGTAGCGGGGATCGAAGCGCGCGGGCTGCCCGGCCGGGGTCGCCGCTGAGATCTCACTGAGGAGTTCCTCGGCACGTTGGGTGCTCGTCATCTTGTCGCTCATGGCTGGGCCACCGCCTCGAGAAGCGCCTCGAGGCTCAGATGGGGTCGCTCGAGCGCTTCCCGGTGCCGCGACCGAAGCGCAAGCCGAGCGCTTTCGATCGCCTCGGGGCGCTCGGTCGTGAGCGGCCAGAGACGCGTGGCCTCGGGCTCGCGCGTGGCCAGGTAGCGCAACATCGACGTCGGCGTGGGACCCAGAGACACGAGGAGTCGCGGCTCGGGGACGTCAGTCCAGAGAAGCGCGGGCGGCGCCTCCGACCAGGCCAGCAGCCGGCGAGCCAACTCCAGCCAGACCCACCGGTCCGTGGCCGCACGCACGGGACAGTCGAGCGTGACCCCCAGGGCCTCGGATTCCCGCTGGCGCAGGGGCTCGCACGCGCGCAGCACGGTGCCGAATCCATAGAAGTGCTGACCGGCAAGTCCCGACGGAAACACGCGCGCGATCCACTCACCGACCTGGGCGCGGCGGAGCACCACGCGCAGGGTCTGCTCGGCCGATGAGGCGTCGTCAGGTAGGGGTAGATCGGCCATGCGCCTCGCCACCTCCGGTGCCGGGAGCCGTCTCCCCTCCTGCAGCAGATCCTCCGAGGCGGCGAAGAACGGCGCATAGGCCGCAGGGACGATGGACAGGCGCCGGGCGGCCTCGACGGCGGGCACGGCCGCCACCAGGGCCAGCGGGAAATCCCGCCCCACACGATCCTGGCTGGGCACGAGCGTACCCAGCAGGACCGAGGGGAGGCCGGGCGCGCGGAAGAGGATATGGACGGGCCCACGCAGGATCGGCAACCCCGTGCCGCGCACGGCCTCGGCCGACTCGTGGAGCCAGCGATCGAACGCGCCGAGCAGGGGTGAGCCGGCGTTCACGCGGATGAAGTCCGCCTGCGCGGGCAGCTTCCCCAGGAGACTCAGCCCCTCCACCGGCAGCGTGTGCGTGATCGGCGACGGCATTCAGTTCACCTGGCAACCGCCGCCGCGCGTGATCGCGTGCGGCGGAGGGGTGTCGCCGCTCCGGAAGGGCGCGAGCAGCTTGGGGCTGCCTCGCCGGGCCGCGCCGAAGAAGGGGGATTCGCTGCGGGTCGGCTTGATGTCCACGACGATCTGAACCCCGGGCCGGGAGCGCAGGGTCCACGTCACGGAGAACATCCTCGAACTCAGGCTGGCCGACACCTTGCCCTGCTCGAGTAGCCGAAAGAGGCCCCACTCCCCCTGCTGGTTGAGGGTCTCCGATAGGTTCCTCTCGCCCTTGACCCGAATGGTCGCCCCCCGGCTCTTGCCTTCACCCGGCCAGCGCAACTTGTGCCAGGTGTCCGGCTCGTTTTGCGTCTTGACCACCTGCCCATCGACCTCGAGTTGGATCGAGGCGACACCGGGCGCCGGCCGCAGGCTCACCTCGAACTCCACCCCCGGATCCTTCGCGCCGGAAGGAAACAGCACGGACGTGATCTCGAGCGAGCGGGTGAGGAAGGCGAGCAGCGCCGACGAGAAGCCCGAGGTTTCGCCGAGGCGCCGCGAGAACTCGAAGCGTTCGCCGGCGCGCTGGATGTCCGCCCCCAGCTGTGCCTGGAAGAAGGTCCAGACCACACCGTCCGGCTTGTAGTAGTCCATGACGTCCGCGAGCGGCGCGTCCTGGCCGCCTGGGCTGAACGGATAGCGTCCCTTGAGTCCGCGATCGAAGGGCACCACCACCTCGTTGCACCACTTGAGCCCCTTGCCCTTCGCGATATCGATGACGGTGGAGCCGGAGGCGCCGTCGATGGCCGGCCACAGGAGCGCGTAGAAGCGAGGACGCCAGCCCACCTCCTGCTGCTCGATGAGCCCCTTGACGGTGGTGCGCGCCGTGCCCAGCCGCGCGCTCAGGGCGCTCGCGTCGGCGGGATTCTCGAGGTAGGTCATGAGCGCGTCGCGCACGAAGTTAAGCTGCTCCTGGTAGACGTCGAGCGTCACGGCGGGCGGTGGCGGCGGCGCGGCGCCGCTGGCGAGCGAAGGAGGTGAAGGCCGTGGCACGCCGAAGTCCGAAAACGGCGCGAAGGCGATCTCGACCTCGCCCGGACCGATGGTGCCGTCGGGCGGATCGGCCAGAGCCCCTTGCGCCGCGCCCACCGCCGCCTTGCCTCGGGCCCCGGCCCCATGGGACACGAGCGCCACGCCCTTGTCGACGAGCCCGTCTCCGGACAGGCGCGTGTTCTCGGCCACCGTACGCATGATTCGACCCATTGGAGCCGGCACGCCGCGCGTGAGCCCCTGCAGGATGGTGAGCGCCTCGACCTGGCTCTGCGCCTCCTTCACATGCAGCGAGGCCAGAAAGTCCTGCCACTCCTGGATGTACAGCTCGAAGTAGCGCGAGCGCAGCCGCTTGGCCAGCGCTTCGGGCCGATCGCGGCGTCCGGCCTCCGCGCCGAGCACCCAGGGCTCCAGAACCGCCTTCGCATCGTCGAGGCGCGGCTTGACTACCGTCTCCCACGCCTGCTTGGTGAAGGCGCCCCGCACCCGCCTCTTCGACTCGATGGAGCCGGAGCCTCCGCCCAGGATGGTCTCTACGGTGAGGTCGTAACCTTGCGCACTCAGCTCGCTCACGATGGGGTCGAGGACGACCCGCTCGATGGGCACCGCTGCGAGGGCCATCCGCAGACGCTTCACCAGTGCCGCGTCGCGCGGCAGGGCCAAGGCCTGATCGCTCGCCAGGAGCGTCACGAAGAGGCGCGCGTGCGACGTCATGACGGCGAGCTCTTCGGGTGTGCGATCCCCGCCGAGGGCCGCTGCCCAGCCGGTCACGATCCGCTGGGCCGTCCAGTTTCCGAGCGGGCCCACGGGCGCAGGCTCGCCCGGCTCGCGCGGACCGGACAGGAGCAGGTAGAGCTTGAGCTCCTCGTAGTGCCGCGGATCATACCCTTGCGGCGGCGGGTCCTTCGCGAACGCTTCCAGCTCGGCGATCGTGTGCGCCGCGATGGGCGCGAGCATGTCCCGGCGCAGCACATCGCTGTAGAGGGCGCGCACGTAGGGGTAGAGCGTGCCACCCTTGTAGAGGCCCAGGCCCAGTGTGGCCGGAGGACCATCGAGCTCGTAGGTCCGGAGGAGGTCGACGCGACGGCGCAGCGGCTCCAGCTGGTCGAGCGAGATTGCGCCCGCACCGGGAGAATGGCGACGGGCGGCCACGTCGCTCACGATTGCGGCCGTGGAGGCGATGAGCTTACGATTCTTCATGTACGACCAGGCCGGCAGCGAGGAGAACAGGAGCGCGACGCCGAGGACCCCGGCGCCGACCAGGTACGCACGTCGGCGTAGGGCGGTGGCGGCCAGGCGCGTCTTGGCTACCAGGCCGCGATCGGGAAACACCACGTTCAGGAAGACGTCGCGCAGGAAGTAGCTCTTCGACTCGACGACCGGGGCCTGGGCCGGCAGATGCGGCGCGACCCCGAAGGACTCCGCCATGGCCGACATGACTCGATCGATCGGCCGCCCTTCCTGCGTGCCGCTCGTGAAGTACACCCCGCGCAAAAGGGGTGGCTCCTTGAACACGTTGGCGGCGAAGAGCGTCGCGAGGAAGGGTTCGAGCCGGGGCTTGAGTAGGCCGAATTGCTGCGGGAAGCTGTAGACCTTCTCGCGCGCTTCGAGACGCCGCTCCTGTCCCATGCGCCGCAGGGCGCGCTTCTCCACCGAGTCGGCGAGCTCGTCCAGGCGCTCGCCCAGGACGCTCTCGAGCGGCCGCGGGTCGGGCGCCAGCGGCAAGGTGAAGCCCCAAATCTGGCCGCGGTCGGCCTTCTTCAGATCCTCGAACAGGTCCACGAAACCGTCGATGAGGTCGCACTTGGTGAAGAGTACGTAGACCGGCGGCACGACCGTGAGCCGCGCCGAGAGCTCGTCCATCCGGCCGCGGACGCGCAGCGCGAGCTGCTCCATCTCCGGGTCGCTGGCGCCCATGAGGTCCGAGACACTCACGGCCACGAGCACGCCGTTGATGGGCTGTCGTGGACGGCTCTTGCGCAGGAGGTCGAGGAAGGCGAACCACTCGTCACGATCGTCGTCGTCTGTCGTGTAGCGGCCCGAGGTGTCGAGGAGAATCGCCTCGTTGGTGAGCCACCAGTCGCAGTTCCGGGTCCCACCGATCCCGCGCACGGCCCCGCCGTCGCCGGAGAGGTAGGGGAACGGCAACCCGGAATTGCGTAGCGCCGTGCTCTTGCCGGCGCCGGGCGGACCGATGATGGCGTACCAGGGCAGTGCGTAGAGCGCCGCGACACCTCCCTTGCCCAGCCGAGACGCCTTGAGCGCTCCCACCGCCTTCAGGAACTCCGACTTCAGGGCGACGATGCTGGCTTGCTGCTCGGGCCGCACGGCGCCAGCGTGCCGATCGCTCTGCGTCACCATGGCGCGCTCGAGGCGGCGGGCCGCCTTCCGCGCACGGATCTGCTGGATCAGATAGATCACGCCTGTCACGAGGACCTGGGTGGCCGAGACGACCAGCCCCACCCAGGGTGGCAGCTTGAACACCGAGACCGCGGTCCAGGCGAAGGCGATCACGACGACGGCAAGGATGTGCTTCAGCATCGCGCCCTCGCCCTCGCCGAGCGTTCCCGATGTACGACGGAACGCCTCACGGCTGCGACCTCGCCCCGGCCAGCTCGACGATCCGCCGCACCACCGCGTTGCCTTGACTCGTGAGCGACCAGTGCAGGCTGACGTTCACCAGCAGGGCCACGCCGAGGGCCGCCAGTGAGAACGCGACGATCGGCAGGTGGCGACGGGAGGGTCCCGTCTCTCCCGATGGCCGGCTGGCCTGGGGAGACAGGATCTCCTCCTCGATGAGCCGGTGACGGGTGAGATCGAGCCGGAGCTGCTCGGTGAGCTGCTGGAGCTCCTGCTCCGCGCCGCGCACGCGGTACCGCCCCTGGAAGCCGAGGAGCAAGCTGGTGTAGTAGACGCGCAGCACGCCGTAGCGCGCTGGGTTTTGCCGCAGGGTCTCGAGGCGGCGGAAGAAGTTCTCGCCGGCGAGGTTCTCGTTGAAGTAGCGCAGCTGCAAAGATGTCGACATCCACACCGCGTGAGTCTGGGGGATGCCCTGCGCCACCTCGTCGGCCAACGCGGCGATCGCATAGACGAGGTCACCCAGATCGTCTTGCGACAACTGGGCGGCGCGTCCTCGCTGGACGAGGGCATCCACGAACCCGCACAGACGTTGGTAGAGAAGCTGCGGGTCGGGGACGGCGCCCTCCCCCATGCGCCGCAGCTGCATGATCGCGCCGAAACAGTCGCGTGTGAGCTCGCCGAAGACGTCCATAGATTCCTCGAGAAACACCGTTACCGGCGCGGTTGCTCCGCGGTCGGCGAAGGCGAGACCGCGAGCAGCTGCAGCTGCGTCTCACCGGGCAAGAATGGCGGCGGCAGGTAGACAGCGAGGTTGCGTTCGCTGACCACATTCCGCCAATAGCGATCGCTGGCGTTCAGCGTGAAGTACACGAAGCCCGCACGCACCGGGATCTCGGAGGGCAATCGGTGCGTCACCGCGATCGGAACGCCAGGCGACGCGGCCTGGACGAGATGGGCAATGTCCGTGAACGAGGCGACCTTGGAGAGCTTGGGCAGAAGCTCCACGATCTGCGCCTCGGCGAGCTTGCTCGAGCTGACCATCAGCACGAACGTGGTGGCGCGAAGCAGCCGGTCGTCGCCGAGTTCGCCCAGGTGCATGCCGTCCTGGCGGGGCGCGAGCGGGACGCGCAGGAACGTCTCGCGCACCGTCGCGCCCAGGAGCGCGGAGACCCGCGCGAAGAGCGGCTCGAACGTGGATCGCAGGTCGGTGAAGGCGTACGGGGGAAAGCTGGGCGGCTCGGCTTCGGACACGAACGTGGAGAGCGCGCCCGCGAACTGGACCAAGGACAAGTAGAGGCCGCGCGGTGGCAGATCGCCGGGCTGCACGTAGTGGGCGAGCACGGGGATGAAGGAGTTCACGGCGTTCAGGAGGAGAAAGCGCGTCACGTCTTTCGCCGTGAACTCAACCGTGGCGTCCTCTCGCTGCCGCCGTGCTTCGGACAGCGTTCGCTGCTGGGTGGCCGCGAGCGCCAGCACCCGCTGCACACCGCTCGTGAGGAACGACGAGGCGGACACGCGCAAGCACGGCGGCACGTACGCTTCGCTCACGCCGAGCGCGCCCGAGCGGTCGCGCACGATCTCGGCGATCTTCACCGCCTCGAAGTCCTCACGCGGCTCATCGCCGAAGAGCAGCACCACGTTGCGCTGCGCGAACGCGAGCTGCGATTCCCCGATGCCCGTCGTCGCGTCAAAGACCGGGCGTTTGGCCGAGACGTACCGCGCGCGCCCCGCTCTCCCCAACTCGGCGTAGTTGGGCGCGCCGTCGCGTTCGCGCGGCACGCCCAGGTAGACGTCGAGCGCCGGCTTCGTCGGTCCAAAGTGCGCCTCGATGGGTCGCGCCGCGGGCGTCTCGGGATCGCCATGATCAAAGGCCAGCAGAAGACCATCAGGGAGCACGCCCGCGAACGTCTGCACCCGCAGTTGCCCGGTCTCGAGACCGCGCCGGTCGATGTCGAGACGAAGCACACCCCAGTCGTCCACCAGCACGCCGCGCAGGCGCTGCGCGAGGAGTTCCTCATGGTAACGGTCGAGCTGCTGCATGTGGTGCGGGGACATGAGCATGCCCTCCGACCACACCAGCTTTTGCGCTGACGTCATTGCTGCTCCTCCGGGGACCGATCCTCGAGCCGGCCGATGCGGTAGCCCTCGAGCACAAACCGCGCAACGAGCCGATGCGGCGCGCGCCCCTCGGGGCAACGTTCGAGCGGCAGCTCGTAGACCGCCCGCCACGAGGTGCCGGCTGGCTTGCGCACCAGCGCGACCACGACGATGAAGCTCACGCCTTCCGCGACCTCTATGGGTTTGGCCACGCGGTCCGAAGGGAAGACGGTCATCTCATCTACCTTGACGACGTCTTCTCCCAGGGACTCCTGGTCGCGCCGCCAGATGTCCTCGAAGTCCGAATTCTCGAGATGCTGGACTCCGCGAAGCTGGTAGACGCGAACGACCGTGGCTAGCGAACGGCCTTCGTCGTCCGGG
>Ga0209515_10000745_pt1 | contig 57404 bp, 74 predicted proteins | sample Subgroupgradi54m_FD_187454 | JGI IMG/M metagenome (GOLD analysis project Ga0209515, IMG submission 187454) | Subsurface groundwater microbial communities from S. Glens Falls, New York, USA - GMW60B uncontaminated upgradient, 5.4 m (SPAdes)... ... | reverse complement strand
ATCTGTTCTTCGGTAAAACGTTTTTTCATGTCCGATCTCCTTGCGTATATTGGATCGGACTCTAAGGTTGGGTGCTACTCAAAAGCGGGGGGACGTCGAAGCCTTAACAAAAGCGGCTGGCACATTATTTCTATCTGTTACTACAATTTTAGAACGAAGAACGAGACTCGATTTAAGTTTAACCACGAACCAAACCAATGCTCCAATTGGCGGAATGGCAAGATTGTCAATAAGCCCTAACCAATCGCTCCACCTGACTCGCGGTGCTGGCGCACCGCTCGCAGGTGAGCTCAAGCGTTGGGCGGCTTAACTCATGAAAGTTACTTTCGATACGAACGTGGCGGATAGAGTGGACCTAGTACGGGTGGCGATAGCTCGTGGTTTTGAAGTCTTTGTGACCTCCGTAACCAATCGAGAGTTATTGCCATCAGATATTGTTCCTGTTACGAATGAGCTAATACTGGAAGTCGCAGTTTTTGATGAAAGTTCGTTTGGTAGCGCGATGTTAGGGTCTGACCGAGACGCAGAAATATTTGAAAGCACATTAAGGATTCTTAGCAACGGGTCGTTTCCGCGATCCGGTCTGCGTGACAAATTATCTGACGGTGAAAGACGGCAACTTCGAGATGCAATGATATTTGCCGCACACGTGCGGCAGTCGCATGATGTTTTCGTAAGTGATGATGAACGAGCCTTCGTTCGCGACGGCCGTCAAGAGAAACTTGAGGAGATTTCGAATTCCAAGATAATGACATCCGTCGAGTTTATCGCGGAATTCGGCAATGAAGGCGCTTGAAGCAAAGTGAGCGGTCGGGAACATAGGTAACAAAAGAGTCCGTGGACATGGGTTACAGGTTCTCACTTTAGTCTCGTTAGTGCCGGCAATAAAAAACGCCCGGAGCCTTTCGGCATCCGGGCGTTTGAGTAAGCTAAGTGCAGCGCGGTTACGCGCGCGACAGATACTCACCCGTCTTGGTATTTACTTTAATCACTTCCCCTTCCTGCACGAACAGCGGCACGCGCACCACCGCGCCGGTCTCGAGCGTGGCCGGTTTGCCGCCGCCGCCGGAGGTGTCGCCTTTGAGGCCCGGATCGGTTTGTGTGATCTTGAGCGTGACGGTGTTCGGCGGTTCGACGGTGAGCGGTGAGCCGTTAAATAACGTCACCATGCACACGTCCTGCTCCTTGAGCCACTTGGCCTTGTCGCCGATCGTACTTTTGTCGGCCGACATCTGTTCGAAGGTCTCGGGCTGCATGAAGTGCCAGAACTCGCCATCGTTGTAGAGGTACTGCATCTCGACATCCAGCACGTCGGCGGCCTCGAGCACTTCACCGGACTTGAACGTGCGTTCAATGGTGCGCCCATTACGAAGGTTCAGAATGCGTACGCGGCTGAAGGCCTGACCTTTGCCGGGCTTGACGAATTCCACCTCGACGATCGACGCCGGGTTGCCGTCGAGCATGACCTTGAGACCGGCCTTGAATTCGTTGCTGTTGTAAGTCGCCATAAAGCACCTTTTTGACACTCAGGGTAAAATGAGCGCGCTATGATACCCATCGATACAAAGAAACTCACCTGCTTTGCTGTACAGGGATGTACGAATGCCGCGGGCGCAGGATGCGCAGGAGCGGCCCCTCTCCTCTTGCGGGAGAGGGCAAAGGGTGAGCGGAGCGGCTTCTAACTTGTCCAGCCACGTCTCTGTTTTACCGCCGCATTGGCAGGCCGAAATGGCGTCGGCCGTGACCGATCCGGCCGAATTGCTCGCGGCGGTGGGGCTGGGCGAAGAGTGGTTGGCCGGGGCACAGGCCGCGGCCCGGTTGTTTCCGCTGCGGGTGCCGCGCGCCTTTATTTCCCGCATGCGTCGCGGCGATCCGCACGATCCGTTGCTGCGACAGGTATTACCGCTCGGCGAAGAATGTCTGGTCCCGCCGGGTTACGGCACCGACCCCGTGGGCGACCACGCCGCCATGGCGGCACCGGGTGTACTCCATAAGTATCAAGGCCGCGTGCTGCTCACCACGACCGGCGCGTGCGCGGTGCATTGCCGCTATTGTTTCCGACGCCACTTCGATTACGCCGACGCCAATCCAGCGGCCGATCATTGGCGCGCGACGCTCGATTACGTCGCCGCCGACACCAGCATTTCCGAAATTATTTTGAGCGGCGGCGATCCGCTGTCGCTGTCGGACCGGCGCCTCGCGGAGCTGGTCGCGCGCCTGGAAGGCATCGCCCATCTCAGACGCTTGCGCCTGCACACACGTACGGCCGTGGTGATGCCGTTGCGTGTGACGGATGAACTGGTTTCGTTATTGCGCGATTCACGACTCGCGTCAGTGGTGGTCGTGCATGTCAATCATGCCAACGAAATCGATGCCAGTGTCGCCGCCGCGTTGGCACGCCTGCAGCAGGCTGGCGCAACGCTGCTCAATCAGTCGGTGTTGTTGCGCGGGGTGAACGACGAGGTGCGGACGCTCGCGCAATTGAGCGAGGCGTTGTTCGGAGTCGGGGTACTTCCTTATTACCTGCACGTGCTCGACAAAGTCCAGGGCGCCGCCCACTTCGATGTTGACGACGCGACCGCGCGCGTATTGCATGCCGAGTTGAGCGCGCGCCTGCCGGGTTATCTGGTGCCGCGGCTGGTGCGTGAGGTTGCCGGGGCGCCGGCCAAATCGCCGCTCGCCTGATCCGGGTCTCAGGTCGTTTCTCCCACGGTGCGGTACACGCGATAGCGCCGGCGGCCCTCGTGTTTGGCGTCATACAAGGCCTTGTCCGCGCGCGCGAGCAGGGCTTCGCAAGACAGTTCGGCGGACGGCTCACCGCGGTACAGCGCGATGCCGATGCTGGCGCTTAACGCGATATCGGCGCCCTCAAACTTGGCCGGCGCGCGCAATCCCTCCATGATCTTGTCCGCCAGAACGCCCACATGGGCTGGATCGTGCAGGTTTTCCAGAATCACCGTGAATTCGTCACCCGCCATGCGCGCGATGGTGTCACTCGGACGCAGACAGCTGCGCAGGCGGTGAGCGAACGCACGCAGCACCGCATCGCCAGCGGCGTGGCCGAAGACGTCGTTGATCTGTTTGAAACGATCGATGTCGAGGTAAAGCAGGGCCATCGGCTGCGCGTTGCGCCGGGCGCGCACCAACGCCTGTTCGAGGCGATCGAAAAACAGCGCCCGATTCGGCAGCCCGGTCAGCGCATCATGTTGCGCCATGCGTGTGAGTTTTTCCTCGACCTGTTTGCGCTCGGTAATGTCGCGCGCGGTAATGGCGACACCGTCTCCCAATGGCACGACTTGTTGACTGAGCCACCAGTCGGTCGTGCGTGGCCAGACCGCATGCAGTTCTTCAATCAATGCCTCGCCGCTATCCACTACCCGTTTGTATTTTTCGAAGTACCCTTCGGCACGGATGCGCGGGAGCATTTTGCACAAGCGTTGCCCGATCAGCGCGTGGCGGGGCAGCTCCGCCAGGTGCGCGGCCTTGTCGTTCAGATAACGAAACAGAAAGTCTTCGATGTCGCCGTTCTTGTTGCGCACGCTGTCGAGGATGCAAAAGGCGTCTTGCGTGGCTTCTGCCGCCGCGAGCAAACGCGCTTCGCTGGCTTGCGCCGCCCGGCGCGACTCGACGAGCTGTTGCACCAGCGGTCGCAAACGAACGTGTACCAGCCACAGACTCAAGGACGCCACGGCTACCAGTAATGCCAACATTAGCTGCAGTTGCTCGCGCACGGGCGCGAACAGTTCGGCCCAGTCCATCTTGATAACCATGCCGAGGCCGTAGGCGCCGATCGGTCCGTAGGAGGCCAGCACGCGCTCGCCGCGGTAGTCGAAGGACGTGATAACCCCGGTTTGGTCCCCGATGGCATACGTCATCGGTACCCGGTGGTTCTCCGAGACGTGCGGTATCGTGAATGGTTCGCCGTGGAAGCGCCCTGGAAAACATCGAAACGGCGTGCTGCTTAATTCGCACAACACCATCTCACCGCTCTTGCCCCACGCGCGGTCCTGTTCGGTTAAGTGGGCGAAGATTTCGAGCGGTTGTTCCGCGACCACTTCGCCGACGATGCCCGCGGCATCGCGTATGGGAAGCCGTACTCGGAGGTAATAGCCTTGGTCCCAGAGCAGCTCGCGCTGTTTGCGTCCGTTTAATGCAACCTCGAGCGCGGGTTGTGCGCGCGGCGATCCGGCGGCGGTGACAAGGCGATTGTTTTGGTAAAACGCCACCCAGGTGAAGTCGTGTGGGAGATAACTTTGGGCGACGTCATGCAGCAGGCCGCGTGCCCGTCCTCCCGAGGACCCGGGAGTCAGTCGACGCAGTTGCGCCACAGCGGTGATGCGCGTGGTGATGGTTTCAGCGCGTTGCGTGCGTTGCTCGATCACGCTTTCCAGAAATTGTGAGCGATCCTGATGCTGGCGTACCAGGTCATCGGTGGTGATTTGTTCGACCCGGCTTTGGAGGATGGCGAAGCCGCTGATCCCCGCGACGACGGTCACGGCCACCAGCGAAACAGCGACCGCCGAAAAAATATCGCGGCCATCATTACTGGTAGCAGCGTGTTTGCGTCGGTCTCGCGCCTCAAGCCAGAGCCCCGCGCCGAGGGCGGTGATGCCAACCGCCGTATTCAGCGCCATGCGCGTCGCGCCTTGCCAGTTGTACAGAAAATCGAGCTTGAGGAAATAGCCGAGAATGCCGGTGGCGCCGATGATCGACGCCGCCAGCGGCAGTCGTGCGCGCCATGTTGAGGTTTGCCACGCCGCCGTGCTGCTTAATACCAGCGACGCGCCAATCAGCATGAAGCCGAGGCAGGTGTTGGGCGCCATGCGCCCCGGGCGCGGGTTCAAGTCGGTCAACCAGCGGTGCAGCTCGGGCGAGTCGAGATGGGCATCGACATCGAAGAGATTTTCGACCAACACGACCGTGCCCAGGACCAGCAGCAGAACGCCAACGGCGAATCGAATCCGGTGCCCGAAACGCGAACGCGAATCGGGCAGGACGAGCGCGATGCCGCCGAATGTCAGACACAAAGCGGTGTTGAAGACCATCGCTACCAGGCCCGGTCGCACCTGCACCAAGGTGGGGTAGTGCAGAAACCAGCCGGTGACAACGCTTACGCCGATCGTAAAGGCCGCCATGCCACACAACCGGGTGGCTGGCGCTTTGCCGCGGGTCCGCAATTCCATGATGTATGAACCAGTTGAAGCCACGCGTTACCGCCCCGTGTTTTGGCGTGCAGCAACTTCCCGTAGTGGACCTGCGGAGTAGTCTGCGCCGAAAATTTTTCCAAGTCAGCGGCCAACGGCGGAAGTCAATTTCGCGGCGTGCGGAACGGCTGGCTTGCGACTTTTTTCGGGTCCCGCGGCGCACGTCACAGAACAACTTCGTCCGCAGTGTTTGCCTGCCGATCGGGCGCGGTGACGACGGTTTCGCGTCGTGCGTCGAATTCCGCAATAATGCGCTGCCGACCTCTGCGTGAACAAAAACAAATATGTCGAGCAACCTCATTGTTGAAGTCATGTTGCCGCTGGCGCTGCTGGTCGCGGCGGGCGGCATGTGGCCGCTGTTGTTTCCGGCGCTGCCAGCCGAGCGGCTGCGCGCCGTGCTAAGCGCGGTGGTCATGAATCTGTACGCGCCGGCGCTGATGTTTTCCGTCGCCGCGACCGCGCGCATCGACGCCGACTTGCTGGCCGTACCGCTGTTGATCGGGCTTGGCATCTTCTTCACCGGCGCGTTTCTATATGTGTTGCTGTATCGGTCGCCCTTGGGGCGGCGACTTTCAAACCGCACGCGTGCGGCGTTGCTGTTGGCCGGCGCCTTCGGCAACGTGCTTTATCTCGGCTACCCGGTACTGAGTTTTCTTTATGGCGAGGCCGGCGGCCGCTACGCGGCCTTCGCCGACATGCTCGCTTCTTCGCCGCTGCTGTGGTCGGTCGGCGTGTGGGCGGCGTTGCGATTCGGGTCTGACGAGCCGCGCAGCAGTGCACACGTGTGGCGCGAGTGGTTGCGCTTGCCGCTGGTGTGGGCGTTCACGCTGGGTATCGCGATCAACGTGACCGGCCTCGAGATCGGGCCCTTGGTGCGCGCGACGCGCTTTATCGGTCAGGCGACGGTGCCGCTGATGTTGTTCGTGCTCGGCCTCAGTATTTCGTGGCGCCAGCTACGCCCGGGCGGCGCGGTGCTCGGTGTGGTCGGCGTTAAATTATTGGCCGCACCCATCGTCGTGTGGCTGTTGGCGAGTGGCCTCGCGATCGCCCCGCAGCCGGCGCGCGCCGCAGTGATCGAGGCAGCGATGCCGACGATGCTGTTCGCCGTGATCGTGGCCGATCGTTTCGCGCTCGATGTTCGTGCTGCGGCGCTGGTGATAGGCTGGAGCACGGTGTTGTTCTGGTTCACGCTGCCGCTGTGGCTGACGCTCATTCCGTGAGAGCGAGGAGAGAGTTGCGATGAGCATGAGGATCGGATTGATCGGGCCCGGCATCATGGGCCGGCCGATGGCGCTCAATCTGCGCAAGGCAGGTTACGCGCTGTGGGTCTACGGCCGACGCGCCGCGACGATGACGCCGCTCACCGACGCGGGCGCCACCGCTTGCCGTACGGCAAAAGAAGTCGCGGCCAGTGTCGATGTCATTATTACGATGGTTTCGGATACGCCCGATGTCGAGCAGGTGTTGTTCGGCGAAGACGGTATCGTTCACGGCGCGCGCGCCGGTTCCATCGTAATCGATATGAGCACGATCTCGCCCAGCGCCACGCGCGCGTTCGCGGCCGAGCTGTCGCAGCGCGGCATCGCCATGCTCGATGCGCCTGTCTCCGGCGGCGAGGCCGGGGCCATCAACGCCACGTTATCTATTATGGTGGGCGGCAAGGCCGACGTGTTCGCACGCGTAAAGCCGGTGTTCGAAGCGCTGGGCAAGAATATCGTGCATGTCGGCGATCACGGCTCGGGGCAGGTCGCCAAGGCGTGCAACAACCTGGTGATCGCGGTGACGCTGGAAGGTGTGGCCGAGGCGTTTACCCTGGCGCGTCGTAGCGGCGTCGATCTCGGTAAGGTGCGTGAGGCGTTGCTGGGCGGCTTGGCCTACAGCAAGGTGCTCGAGATTCACGGCAAACGCATTCTGGAGCGCGATTTCAAACCCGGATTCAAGGCGCGGTTGCATCAGAAAGATCTGCATATCTCGATGGACGAAGCGCGCAAGCTCGGCGTCGCGATGCCGGCCACGGCAATCGCGACCCAGAATATGAACGCGCTTGTCGACGCCGGCGACGGCGAGCTCGATTCGAGCGCGCTCGCGAAAGTGGTCGAGCGGTTGAACGACATTGAACGTTAGGGAAGCAATGACCGGGTTGCTCTCCTTCTCCCGGAGGGAGAGGGGACCCTATCCGGAGTCTCTTAGATTTCTGCGCCCCTGCTAGAATCCACGCATGACCACGCGCACTGAAATTTTGCGTCTGCTCGCCGACGGTGACTTACATTCGGGCGCCGCGATCGGCGCGAAGCTAGGTGTGAGTCGTGCCGCCGTCTTCAAGGGCGTGAAGGCCCTGTCCGAGACCGGGCTCACGATCGAAGCAATCGCCGGGCGTGGTTATCGCCTGGACTCGCCGCTGACACCGCTTGATCGCAAGCGCATCGTACGCCACCTCAACGGCGCGGATATCGCGCCGCGCCAGATCGAAATCCTGGAAGAAGTGGATTCCACCAATCGCCATCTGCTGGCGCGCGCGGTGACGGCAACTGACCCGAGCGGCGACGTGTGCCTCGCCGAAGTCCAGCCACAGGGGCGCGGCCGTCGCGGCCGCAACTGGACTGCGACGCCGTATCAGAATCTCATGCTGTCGATGGCATGGCGCTTCGCCGGTGGGCCGGCGATGGTGTCGGGGCTGAGCCTGGCCGCGGGCGTTGCCATTCTGCGCGCACTCGCGCGTTACGGTGTGCGCGGCGTCGGCCTGAAATGGCCGAACGACGTGCTGTGGCAGGACCGAAAACTTGCCGGCCTGCTCGTGGATGTAAACGGCGAGGCCAGCGGTCCGTGCACGGTCGTGCTCGGTGTCGGCATCAATTGCCGCATTGCACCGACGGACGCGCGGCGCATCGACCAGCCGTGGGTGGACGTGCACACGATCACGGGCGAGACTGTCGACCGCAATCGTTTCGCGGCCGCCGTCATCGATGAGCTGCATAAAATGTTTAAGCTGTTTGCCGATGTCGGCCTGGCGGCATTTCGCACCGAGTGGGAGCGGGCACACATTTATGCCGGTCGTGCGGTGCGTGTCTGGCAAGGTGAGAAACTGTTCGACGGCACGGTCGAGGGTATCGATGACCATGGCGCCCTGCGCCTGCGTGATGCGCGCGGCAGCACACAGATTTTTCACTCTGGCGAAGTCAGTCTGCGCGCGCCACAAATCAAATGACGAGACGAACGAAGCGCGGCCCGTATTCTGAACTGTGTACCGACAAAGACATTATTGAGCTTCTAAATTGAACTTACTTATCGATCTCGGTAACACCCGTCTCAAGTGGGCGCTCAGCGGCCCGGGCCGTTGGCTTTCGGGCGCGGCCGAGCATCGAGCGACGGATATGAGCGTCTTACTCGATGGTGTGTGGGCCGGCGTGCTGGCACCGAAGCGCATCGTGATGGCGAGTGTCGCGGACAAAAATACGACGCGGGCCGTCGAGCACTGGACGCAGCGTCGCTGGGGTTCGGTGCCGCATCGCGTGCACGCTAGCCGCGAACAACTCGGCGTGGTGAATAGCTATCGCAATCCGGAGACGCTCGGCGCCGATCGCTGGGTGGCGATGCTCGGCGCGCGCGGCGTGACGCGGCACGCCTGCGCAGTGGTGGACTGCGGGACAGCGGTGACGGTGGATGCACTTTCAAGCGCCGGCGTATTTTCCGGCGGCGTAATTATTCCCGGCTATCGGTTGCTGCGTCAGAGCCTCGGCGCCGGCACCGCCGGCGTGGGGTTGGCCGACGGTGACGGTTCAAATTGCCTGGCGCGCGCGACCGCCGATGCGGTGGAAGCGGGCACGTTGTTCGGGCTTGCCGGCGCGATCGAGCGTTGCGTGACCGAGCAGGAGCGCGCACTGAAAGAAGATCTTGAGCTCGTGCTCACCGGCGGCGATGCGAAGTTGCTTGCGCCGGTTCTTCAACGCCGCGCCACGCACGTGCCGGAACTGGTGTTGCAGGGACTGGCGCGCGTGGCGGAGTCACTAACATGACGGAGCCAACGGAGCGCAGCGACGTGGGGCCTCCATGAGACGCTGGATCTTCGCGCTACTGGTGTTGCTCAATCTCGGATTGCTGATCTGGGGCGTGTTCTATATCGAAGTCGAGCGCGCCGAAACGCCGGAACTGCCGCCGGAGATTGCGCCCGAGAAGATGCGGCTGCTCAAGAAGGAAGCCGTGCGCAGCAAGACGCGGGCGGCACGGATTGTCGACGCCGATCTCAAACCGGTTGTGTCAACGGTATCGACACCGAGCGGCGCGGCGGGGTCATTGGATTGTTACGCCATCGGGCCGTTGACGGAGGTATCGCAGGTACAACGCATCGAGCAGGGCCTTGGCGGGCGTTCGTTCCATCGACGCGAAGAAGCGGCCCACGTGGTCACCGGTTATCGCGTTTACCTGCCGTCGTTTGCCACGCGCGAAGAGGCCGAGCGCAAGCGCCGCGAGCTGACCAAGCTCGGATTCAAAGACCACGCCCTGCTGCAGGAAGAAGGTTTCCAGAATGCGCTGTCGCTGGGTTTATTTTCGGTGGAGGAGAACGCGCAGGCTCGTATTCAGAGTCTGGCCGAGAAGGGAATTCTGGCGCAGATGCAGAAGCTCGATCAGACCCGGGTCCTGTACTGGATCGAGTTCGCCCGTGCCGAGACCGCGGTGGATGAGCGTACCGAGCTCAAGGGCTTGGTCGACGGAATACCCGGGGCCAACGTGCACGAATTGACGTGCGCACCGCCACAAAATAAGCCGTAACGGGAAACGCCGGCCCGCTCGACTGTCATTATATTAAGTCGAAGCGGCGGGTCGGGTTATAATTGATCCGGTTATAGTCAAGTTTGGCCCGCATAGCTCAGTTGGTAGAGCACCTGATTTGTAATCAGGATGTCGGGGGTTCGAGACCCTCTGCGGGCTCCATCTTTAACAAAGACTTACGATCTTCCGTAACCGCTTCCGCGCTCGCTGTGCCGGAAAGTGTGCGGAGCGGCCGGCACATCGCTTCGGCGTAGCTTGCAAGATGGCCCGCCGAGAGATGGGCGTACCGCAAGACCATCTCATAGCTGTTCCACCCGCCGAGCTCCTGCAACACCTGCAACGGTGTGCCGGACTGCACATGCCATGAGGCCCAGGTGTGACGCAGATCGTGCCAGCGAAAGTTCTCGATGCCGGCCCGCTTGAGCGCCTTCTTCCATGCTTGCGTGTTGGCGTCCTTGACCGGCTGCGGATCGCGAGGGTCTTCGCCCTCTTTCGCTGGCGGCTGGTACGTGAACACGCGCGCTGGATGTTTGTCTTCTTGCCGTCGTAGCACTGCAATCGCCTCCGCGTTAAGAGGAATCGCCAACGCCTTCTTGTTCTTGGTTTGGTCGTGGTGAAACCATGCCACTCGGCGATTCAAGTCCACCTGCGACCATTCCAAGCTGACGACGTTGTCTTTACGGAGCCCGGTAGCGAGGCTGAAGCGCACCATTTCCGCGAGGTGTTCAGGCAACTGTGCTAATACGTTCATTGCCTGTTCTCGCGTCAGCCAGCGAATGCGCCGTTTTAGTTCCGGCAGCAATCGCACGACCGGCGCTACATCGAGCCAGCCCCACTCCCTTACCGCACACCGCAGGATGGCTCGTACTACCGCAAGAGAGCGATTGACCGTTGCGTTGGCTACATTCTCGGCCTTACGCGCCTGCGCCACCTTGTTCACCACATCAAGACTAATCTCGTCCAAGAACCGGCCAGCGAGATGGTCGTGCAACCAATTCAGGTGCATCTTGCAATCCTCGATTGAGGACAGATGCGCCCGCTCAGTCAACCACCGTGTCACCGCTTGTTCCCAGCGATACCGTGGCCGCTCGCCCATCCTGGACCGACGCCACAGTTCCGTTCTCAGCTTCGCCTCGTATTCCTGGGCATGCCTCTTGTCGGCAGTCCCAGTAGTTCGGCGTACTTCTCGTCCATTGATGCTGAGGCGGACCCACCACTGCCTTGAGTTGTTACGTCTGTAGATTGCCATTGGGGTTGCTCCTTCCCCTCCGGCATCTGCCGACGAGGAATGTACCGCGAACGCAGCCAGATCACCAAGTCGTCTTCGAGAAACACCCAGTGCTTGCCTGGCTTGGCGCCGGGAATCAGTCCACGCCGAGCTTTCAGGGCGACGGTCATGGGGTGCATGTGAAGGAACGCGGAGGCTTCCAAGAGCGTCAGCGTTTTCATTGGGCTGCCCCACGTAAACGCTTCGACGGCGACAACGCCGCACGCACAAATCGTCGTCGCACATCACCCCAACGGGAGCAGGCCGAGGAGACAATCAGTCGGTAAGCTTGGGAGACCTTCTCGGTCAGTTCTGTCGGTATGTCACCCGTTGGCGGAAGTGTGCCGCCATGCTTCGCCACCTCCCGCAGATAGAAACAGACAGACTCGTCCTTGACGCGATGACGCAGCGTCCAGTGATCGAGCGGGCAGAGGGAAGCGTTGCAATACAGGAACCGAACACAGGGGCTAGTCATTGTTGTATCCCCAAACGGTGAGCGTCAGATATCTAATCCTCCGACCACTAGAAATAAAAAGGTTGCGAAATGTTACTCAAAATATTTCGTCGCTCTTGACCCAAGGAAACGTGCTTCCATTTTTTATTTCCAGCGAGCGAGGTCATCGGCGTAAGTCGGTCGCGACGAGGTAAGAATGAAAAGAGGGATGGCAGGATAGGCATTGTGTAGTACACAATGCCGCTCACCCCTCCGGGCTTCGCTCGGACGCCCCGTTTCCGAGCCGCCCTGTCTGCCATCCCTTGCCGCATCGTTTCGCCCTTACCGCTGTCCAATGTTTTCTATTCGAGGAGGGCATCCATGACTGCACCACTGCGTCGCGATTGCATCGTCACGAGTGTTCGACTGTCAGGTCCAGAACACGAGGCCTTTATGGCAGCAGCAAAGCGCCTCAAGGAGTCGCGCGCGCATCTTCTGAGACGCGCCGTGCGGGAGATCATTGGGAAGCCCGGCTATTTGTTTGAGCGGGAGCTTTGGCCGCTAGGGGAGGCTGTGTACCAGCTCCTGGCGGTCCGTCGGAACTTGAACCAGATCACCCAGGCGACGCAGGATGGGAAACTGAACCTTGCCCCGCCTGACCGGGTGACGATGGAAGCCCTGCAGCGGGCGATCCAGCAGCTCAATGCCCGTCTCGTCGAGTTAATCGAATGCAACCGTCTGCGGATCGTGTATCGCAGGTAGGTGAGCGAAACGTAGGATCAAAAGCGCATTTTTGGGCATGGCACGTTCGTGCCTTGCAATTTGTCACCCCCACTTTCAATATCGACATCCAAACCTGCCCCCACTGCCAAGGCAGGCTTAAGATCATCGCTTGCATCGATGACCCCGCGGTCATCCAGAAGATTCTGACCCACCTCAGCCAGAAAGCCACCGCGGCGGACCCGAGCCTGCGACCCCTCGCGCGTGCCCCGCCCGCCTAAAAGCAAGTGGGAAACCTCACCGTGTAAGTGAACGCAGACTGGAAAGTCAAAGACGCCGGCAGGGCTCAGCGCGCCTCGGCCACGAACAAGTGCACCGCGACCGTGTCGTCGACCCGCGTGCGGCCCGCGACGGCGCATCGTTTCGGTGACGGCACGTGCCGACGGGACCCGCCGTCGGCGGCAACATAAAGGAAAGGCGCGGGGGTGGGCGAGGGGTGAGTTTTCGGAAAAGGGGTTTTATACTTCCTATACTCGGGAACTCCACTCCGACCCCTTTAGCTGAAATATTAATATGAAGTTTGGGAGAGTCATCGTGTCAAACAAGATCATAAGAGATATCCAGAAGGGCGGTGTGACGACAAAGTCCGTCACCGTGGCATCAAATGTGCGTTCATGGGCTATCGCCTTCACCCTGTTTCTCGGAGGCTGTGCCGCAACCGGTCCAGTTTTCGAGGATGCGCCGCCGCCCGGTACGACGGATGCACTTGTATACATCTATCGCACGAACACAGGGGGTCATGGCGCCAGGGACGCATATTTTTATGTCGACAATGTAAATATCGGTGATTTGTCGAAGAATGGTTACACTTGGTTCCGCATTCCGGCAGGAGAATACACCCTAAAACAAAAGTGGCCGGCTGATACGTTGTGGCTCTCTACACCCGAGCAAAAAGTCAAATGGTCGGCGGGCCAGACCTACTACTATCGTTTCCGCACTTCACTTGAGCGAATCAAATCGAAAGGGCAACACCTTTCGGACGCAATTGTGGGCACACTTGCTGGCACCACTGTTAGTGCCGATGTCGAAACGCGTCAAGACTTCTCCGAAGTCGACGCACGCACGGGCAGAGATGAAATCCAGCGCGCTAGGCTGCAACCTTCGTTTGGACAGGGGCAGTTGCTCGACATAGGGAAGAAATAGCGAAAGCTGAGCAAAGAAAAGGGGTTTTATACTTCCTATACTCTCTTCTTCGAGATCATTGAAGAAAGCACCAGGGTGTCCGCAGTGTATACTTGACGTCTGACAGGAGACCAATATGGGCGCTATTTCATATAACCGATTTCGCAAGAATCCGGACAAGGTCATTGAAGAGGTCGTTGATGCTGAAGAAGCGGTCACGGTGACTCGCGAAGACGGGCGCAACGTGGTGATTATTCCGGCCAAAGAATTCGATTCCTGGAAAGAAACGCTGCACTTGCTCGGCAGCAAAAAGAACGCCGCGCGACTACGTTCGGCGGCCAAGGAAATCGAGGCCGAGATTGCGCGTCGCCGGCGTTGAGGTTTGGTGGTCAAAGCGCGCCAGCGAGGATATGGCTTACTGGCGCCGACGCGAACCTTCCACTGCCACACGCATCGAAACTCTTGTCGAAGACATTAAACGCAGTCCTTTCCGCGGGCTCGGTAAGCCCGAACCTTTGAAGCATGCTCTGGCCGGTTTCTGGTCGCGCCGCATTACCAAAGAACACCGGTTGGTGTATCGCTTCGAGGCAGGGGTGATCTACATCGCTCAGTGTCGGTTCCATTACGACAAATAATCGAACTTCACTGTGCCGGAAAGTGTGCGGTGCTCAGATTGTGTCATCGTATTTTTACGCTCGCTGAGACTTGGAACGACAGGTGGCAGATGCCGTAAGGGCTTGATGTTGAAGTACCTGTCTTTCACATGCCGCGTTTGTAATCAGGTGGTCGGGGGTTCAAATCCCTCTGCGGGCTCCATCTTTCAATGACTTACGAATCTTTGTGAATATTCTGCGAATATTTTGCGAATACTACCCGCCGTCTTGCCCGCTGCGCAGCACCGCTAAGTTGTTCCGTGCCCGCTGCGGCAGCTCGTCCACCACGTAGTATTCCCGCATCTCTTCGGTCTTATGACCGCCCTTGTTAGTCGCCTTACCCGCAAGCCGCGCCTCGTCCGTCAGGCCCTTCTTACGCAGGTCCCGCAGGGTGTACTTCCCTTTTCCGAAGCCGGCCGCCTCTGAAGCTTCGGCAAAGCGCCGTGAGAGGTAATCGACCGAGATCGGTTTGCCGATGGACTTGCGCCGGGAGGTAATGGGGTAGACCACGATATGGTGGCCGACGAGGTTCTGGTTTTTCTTCCACTGCCGGAACCACTCCAGCACCGTATGGATGCCGCCCTCGCGATCTTTGGCGTCGATGATCTCGACTGCCTGTTCGTTCTTGCTTGCCTTGAAACTGACGACCACCACCTCGCGATTCTTGCGCGTGGCGTACCGCACCCACGGCTCCCGGTCCTGAAGGCGCAGCACGTCGCCGGGCCGGTGCGAGGTGAGGTAAACGAGGTCGCAGGCACGCGCCTCCCATTCGGCCATTTTCTTGGTGATCGCCATGTAATCCTCCATCGGGCAGTACACCTCCCGTTTGGAAACGGGGCGGCGCTGCACATCGCTGGTCGGATTCGCATCCAGCAATCCCTCATCGACCGCGAACTGCAGCACGCGCGAGAGCAGCGACTTCATGTAGTTGTAAAAGCTCGGGCTGTCCATCCATTGCGCCAGAAACTGCCGCACATGCTTCGTGCGGATCGCGGCGATGTCGAGCGACGTAAACGGTTCGTAGGTTTCGACTTGATTGACGAGCATCCCCTTGTAGTCGTCCCGCGTCTTCGGGCTCAAGGGTTTGCCGTTGCGTTTGAGTAATGTCGGTAAGCGATCCTTGCGCCACGCCGTGGTGTATTCCGCCACCGTGCGGCGCGCGGGGTTCTTGGCAGCCGCATCCAGCTTTTCCGCCAAGACTTCGGTTTTCTTGCCGAGCTGTTCCGTGTCCCATGCACGCCTGAATTCCCAATAGATTGTGAGCGCCTCCTGCCGATCCGGCGTGCCCAGGTCGACGGGCTTCAACTCTCCGCGCATGCGGATATAGCAGTTGCGCCCGGCATAGCAGTAGAGACCCGGCGGCAGATCTTTATTGGTTTTGCGCGGGCGCCCCATGGGTCACGTTTGTCGCGATGCCTTGAGCCTGTTCACAATCAGGTCTGCGTACCCGGCGACGTGATGTTTTTGGGTGGGCTGTTCGGTGTTGAACGCATCCAAGTCCACATACCACTCGCCGCCGATCTTGCGCGCCGGCAGTTCGCGCTTGCGGCACCAGCGTTGCAACTTGGTCAGCTTGACCGGATTGTTCGAGAAGCAGAGGTGATTGAATCGCTCAAGCGAAAGTAGGTTCATCGGATCGGACCGCTTTTTTAGTTGTTGTAGTGACTGATCCATTGGCTGGTTCGGTTCCACGTCAAGCCGCCTGCGGCAACGTGGCTGGAATGTCACCCTGTGGCGGATCGATTCCCTCCACCGGTGGCATGAACCCATACGGCACCCCTTCCAGCTCCACCCACAGCTTGCCGCGACCGTCCTTGATCGCCTGATAGTCCAGCGTCTCCATCCGCTTCCACGACCGGGTCCCGAAGTGCTTCTCCAGTAAATCCCCCCGAATACGCTTGGCGTCCTCCGATTGCCCACCGTGATGCTTGCGCACCAGCTCGGCGACTTCATCGAGCGTGATCTCGCGCTGTTCCTTCTCGTACTGCCAATCGGGTTTCCCGCTATGGGGAATCATGCCCTCGCTCGTGCGCGAGGTATCGATGCCGAGCTGCTGGCCGCCCAGGTTCAGTTCGGCGATATGCGGCATGAAGTTTTCGAACGTGGGATTACGGAAGCTGTGCCCATCGATCAGGCTGAAGCGTTCCTTCAACACATGCGCTTCGCGGTAGACCTTCTTGGTCTCCATATCCATGATCCGTTCCATCAGGACGAGCAGGGAGGGCTCGTAACCCATCTCGGCCTCGGCCTTCATCTTGACGCCGGTCTTTTCGAGCTGCTTCTTCCCGTCCTGATCCTCGAAGAAGTCATACTCGTAACCGGCGCGCCCACAGAGCACGATATGGATGGCGCTGTTCACGTACGCATCGGTAAACCGTCCCCATTCGGTTTTAAGGAAGTTCCAGTCCGAGAACTCAAGGCGCGTGCGGTTCTTCTTGCGGGCGTAGGTCTCGGTGAACTCGCGCCAGAAGTGCGTGATTGAATCGATGATCAGTACCGAGCCGTCTTTCTCCGCATCCCGTACCGCCGGGATCAGATCGGCGAAGGCCCGGGTCTTCGCGGTATGGAGCGCAAGGCCGGCGGCATCGAAGTGACGCTTCACGTAGTCCGAGCCGGTTTCGGTATCGAGGAAGAAGGCAGGGCGGTCACCCTGCGGTAGTCCCAGTTGCTTCAATAGCCGGACCAGTCCAATGGCGGTAATGGCCGCCGTATAGGTCTTGCCCGATCCCGCAAATCCCATCACACCCATCTTGAGATAGGCTTGGGTACTTTCCGCTGGTTTGAATAAGCTCATGGATGACTCCTGTTTCTTGTTTTAATTGTTAGGAGAGTTCTATTTTTGTTCAGCCCGCTGCGCAGCCTTCGCCGCCGCCATTAGCCTTGCCTCAATCGTGCGAATGGCAAGCTCGCGGCGTTCAAGATCAAGCAGGATGGCGATGTCGCCCCAATTGATTTGCTTGAGCGCCTGCTCGAAGGCTTCACGATGCCGTTGATGAAATTCGCCGAGCGTCATAGATAGTCCAGCTCAAGTTCGATCAAGTGCTCGATCAGTGCTGTGCGTACCAATTCGCCTGCCCGCAGGCTGTCGTTCTTGCGAAGCGACTCCTGAAGCTCGGCCCACCAGCCGGCACCCATCCGATCAAAGGCATCGCGCAGGGTGTCGGCGTCGAACAGTCCCTGACCGAAGTCCTGCAGCACCTGCTGCTCGGCAAGCTCGTAATCACGCAGCCGTTGGTCGTCCTCTTGCATAGAGCGGCGCAGATCGGTCATGACACGGTCCAGTACGTGGCCCATTGGTTAGCCGCTCCACCGCAGGTAGAACCGGTCCCGGTCCGGTTGCGCCAGGACGTATTCGATCGTTTCTTTGACGATTTCGAGCGCTTGCAGATACCAGTCGGTGGCCTCCCGTTGCCGGTAGGCAAAGACGAGATAAGCGGAGTACTTCTCGATGGTTTCGTTCACGCGGGCAAGCGCCACGTCCCAATCCGGCGTTACTTCGTATTCGTTGCTGACATTGAATATCCAGTGAAGACCGTGGAGGCGTGCTCGTTTTAATACCTGCTCGATCCCACCGTCGTTATAGGCGCTAAAGAAGTAACCGACGCTGAACCGGTGGGCGGGGTATTTTGCAGAGTCTCTTTCGACCGCCGTTCCCTCAGCCGACGGCGCATCGGCTCCGTCTTGGCGGCGCATCAAATACACGTCTATGCCCATCAGGCTCTCCCACGTTCGAGTTTTTCCACCGCCAGCGTCGGGGTTGTGCCGCCCGGCGGCTACCGATCTCGGGGTGGTTTCTACTTCTACAGACATTAGCATAGCTAATGATACAGTCAATAGCTATGCTAATGATTGTTAGTAGGGGATTGCCCGTTTTTACGGGGCCGAAGGTACCTCAGTTAATGAAAGCTGCTGTGCGGCGGGCGCGGCACCGAACGACCCCGAAAGCGGTTGTTCGTAGCTAGAGTTTAAAAAACAGAAGACGGCCCTCTGCCGGAGTCGAAGGAGTATTATTCCTTGGAGGGTTACATAAGAGCGAAGAATCGGGATATTCCGGATTATCTGAGTGGAGAAACAAGATAGAGCACGGCTGACGGAGATCTTTAACGCAGTTTGGCCATAGCAGAGAAACACATTATGCCTACGGTGCGCTTTCACCACATACACCTGCTGTTAATAGCGCACGTCGCGGCACAACGCGCGGCGGCGGATGCGGCGCGCCCGAACGCGCTTACCGACGATGCGTTAGTGGCTATCGTTATGGCGGCGACTGCTGCGGAAGCATTTATCAACGAGCTTGCTGATTATATGCATGTACTCCGTGACGCGCAGGCAAATTGGGCTCCAATTTCTCCTGCGCTTGTAGCCTGTGCGGATGTCGTGAAGGAAGTGGAGGACGCCCATGGATCTGTGACGCTCAAATACCTCGTCGCATCCTTTGCCCTTACCGGCAGCACCTTCGATAAGGGGGCGCAGCCGTTTCAGGACTTTGCGGAGCTCATCAAGTTGCGTAACGCCATCGTGCATCTAAAGCCGGGCGATACGGTCGGACCAAAGAGGACTGATGCGCTTGCTGATCGCGGCCTTGCACAGTCGATGACAGAGAAGTATCAGATGCCATGGCTTGACCGACTGCTTACTCACGAGACCGCCGCATGGGCCGTGCGGGCTGCGCGCAGCATCATGCTCGGCATTCTTGCCATGGCCCCGGAGCAATATGAAGCCGGTGCAATGGACCCACTGGCTATCTTGAAGCAGTCGTTGCGAGACAATACGGCATTGGCACAGATCTAACGCTGAACCCGTCGATGTTGTCTGAACCAACAACGACGCACTTGTGTCGCGCCCATTGCCTAATTGTTAGAAATTCTTTTTAAATTGCGGAAAGTTTTCCGTCGGCTCGGATTTCTTGTCGTCCGATTTTCCCACGTGGTCTCGTGGCGGTATCACCACATCACCGGCCTGCGGTTGTTTGCGGTGGGCAGGCTCTGACAATCCGAAGACTTTCAGCCGCACAGCCTGATCTTCCTTGATCACCTGGTCGGGCGCATTCAGCCGACCGGTCAGCTCCCACGCCACGTAGGCACCGACGCTGCCGACGATCGCAAGGCCAATGAAAGCGAGTTTTAATTTTCGCCGCAGTGTCGAGCGCTCATCGTCATCCCGCAACGCGGCTTCCGCATGGGCTTCCCGAATGGCCTCGGCAATCATCGCGTAACCGTCCTCCTCGGGAGGAGGGGGCTCAGTCGGTTGCAGTTCGGCCCGGCGTAGAAATTTCTTAGGCCATCTTAGCAAGATGGCGGATGGCTTCCCGGAGGAGTTTTTCGTCGATTCGTCCATTTTTCTGTTGCGCGATGCTGTAGGCACCGCGAGCGAGTTTGGTTCGGTATTTGCGTTGCCAGATAGGGTGCGTCATGGCGTAAAGCTTTGCCAGTTCTGCCTCCACCTTTTCATAGCATTTCTCTAACAATTCCCCATTGTCGGGGGGGAGGGAAGAGCCTTTACCTTTAGCGCTGGACCCTTCCGAGCGTGCCGTTTTGGATACGGTCGTCAACGTATCGGACAGGATGAGATCGCTGAAATCGTTACGGATTTCTTTAGGGTCGACATCGAAGAATTGCGCCAGCAGTAACGTCGCCCGTACCCCGAGCGGGACCTGGCCATTGGCATACTGACCGAATGCGCCTTGGGTCCAGCCGAGTTTCTCGGCGATGTACGCCTGCGTCGCCTCCGCGTGGTGCTCCTTGTGCTTCAGCCAGATCCGTTTCAGGTTGGCAGCCGCTTTTCTGTCGGCGTCGGTGATCGTGCGTTCGGCCATCGGCAAACAATAATATTAGCTCCACTAATTTGCAAATTATTAGTAAAGCTATTGACATGGTAATTAGCTCAGCTAATATCCTGCGCCGAGTCGATCTATCGATTTACTCCTCTTACTCCTCAGTACCGACAGGAGGCATCGGGGTCGACGGCGAGACGGGCAGTGCGCGTCTCATGAAGCCGCCCCATCAAAGAGCGGCGCGATGTGTTGAGGGGCCACCTGACAAGGTGGCAACAGATGTGAATAAAAAGAGGTTTGGTACAAACCCAAGCAGACCGGCGACGGCAATCCCGACGCCCGGTGAACTGCACGCCTGCGAATTTCCCCTGTTACGACAACCCGGTAACCCCTTGTGGCCAAGCCAGCCCCACGCTTTGCCGGCAGGGGTAAGCAGTGCTGCGGCAAACCCTAAGGGCTGCCCTATCTATTTGAAAGAGGCCCTTTGGAGATAACGCTATGAGTCTGCCGTGGTATCGCATGTACGCGAAGTGGGCCACCGATCCGGTGGTGCAATCGCTGGCGTTTGAAGACCAACGCCACCATGCCGTGCTGATGTGCCTGAAACGCAACGGCACGCTCGATCATCCCCTGGCCGCCAAACAGCGCGAACTCGTCATCTGCCGAGGTCTGGGGTTAGACCCGGCGAGCGCCGCCGAAGCCAAGCGTCGCCTCATGGAGATCGGGCTAATCGATAAAAACTGGCAGCCCACAGATTGGGAAGAAACGCAGTACCTGCCGGAGAAGGAAAGTGGCCCCGGCAATCCCGGTTACGTCTACTTCATCGGCGCCGAGGGTGCGGCGCGCCTCAAGATCGGCTACAGCAAAAACCCCTGGGCGCGAATCAAGGAATTCCAGACCGGCAACGACGAAAAGCTCTACGTGCTGGCTACGGCGAAGACGACGACGCCCGGTGAAACCGACATCGCTCGGTTGTTTATCAACGCCAAACTGGAAGGTGACTGGTACACGCGCACCGACGAAATAAATCAGGTTATCAAGGCGCTACGGTCAAAGCAGCTTCTCACCGCGCCGGATGTGTCGAGCTACGTACAGACACTACGTAGTAGCGACGTCGTTACTACAACAGAACAGAGTCAGAACAGAACAGAGTTAGAAGTAAATAACTCTCCTGCTTCGCAGGAGCCCCGTTCTCCTGCAAAACCAAATCCACCCACCGGCACCCCCAACGTCTGGGATGTCGGCAAATCCCTGCTCGCCGCCGAGGGCTTAACCTCGCAGCAGGCCGGCAGTTTCATTGGAAAGCTTATCAAGCAGCACGGCGAATCCGCGGTCCACAGCGCTCTCGCCGCAGCAAGCCTCAAGCGTCCCGCAGAACTTCGTCAATGGTTGACGGGGACTCTACGCACGCAACGAGGCCACAGTGAACCCAGCATCTACCGCAAAGCCAGCCGCTAACCCGCACGTCAGCAGTGAAGCCGAACAAGCCGTCGTCGGCGCGTTGATGCTCGATGCGAAAGCCTACTGGCGCATCGCCGGCAAGCTCAGTCCCGAGGATTTCTACAGCAGCGCCCACCGGCAGATCTTCGAGGCCGCAGTGCGGATCATCCAGTCCGGCCACGAGGCCGACGTGGTCACGCTGGAGCAGGACTTGGAGGGGAAAGTGGAGCTGGGTTATCTCGCGGCACTCGCCAACAACACCCCGAGTGCCGCGAACATCCTGGCCTACGCCGATATCGTCAGGGGCCTCGCCAATGTGCGCCGCGCCAAGGTCGCGTTAAAGAACGGGCTATCCCAGCTCGATGAGGAACCGTTGGACCAGGTCGTCACGACGGTGATGACGAGCCTGCAAAACCTCTCTCACGCCGGTGAGGAAGATATCTCGTTCGCCTCCGCATTGGACCGTGCCCAAGCCGATGCCGAGACGGCAGCCGAGCGACGGGCGAGCGGGTCGGTGCTCGGGATTTCAACGACGCTTCCGACTCTGAACCGCCTGACCGGCGGATTCCACGGTCCACGCATGATTGTCCTGGGCGGGCGTCCCGGCACGTACAAATCTGCCTTCGCCTGGCAAATCCTGCTGCGTGCCGCCGCAAAGGGAAAATCCGTCGGCATCCTCTCGCTCGAAATGGGCGCCGCCGAACTCGCCGCCCGCGCCATCGCCCACGAGTTCAAGATCAACGGCCATGACTTCGTGAGTGGCTATCCGCCCGCGGTACGCGACGCCAAAGCCAGGGTAAACGAAGCCATGCGGGTATGGCCCATCCGCATCGACGACCGCTCCTCGAAGTTGGGCGAGATCACCGCGCGCATCATCGAGTGGAAGCACCGCTACCAGATCGAGATTGCCTGTATCGATCACCTGCAGCTGCTGCACCACGACAAAGCCGCGAACCGGTTCCTCGAACTCTCGGAAGCCTCGCGGGCAATCAAGCTGCTCGCCAACCGCCTCAATATGCCGATCCTCGTGCTCTCGCAGTTATCGCGGGAGGTCGAGAAAGAGAAGCGCCAACCCGTGCTCTCCGATCTGCGCGAATGCGGAAACATCGAACAGGACGCCGACATCGTGTTGCTGATGCATTGCCTGAAGACGCAGAACCAGCCTGACGACACGCACGAGCTGATCCTCGCCAAACAACGCGGCGGCGCGGCACGACAGACCATCGACCTCGCCGTAAACGGTGAACACTTCTTTATCGGGGAGCGCCAATGAATCCCGTCGTTCGATATGGAACCGTGTGCAGCGGCATCGAAGCGCCGAGCGTCGCGTGGCGCACGCTGGGCTGGCGCGCGGCGTGGTATTCGGAGATCGACGCGTTTCCTTCAGCAGTACTCGCGCATCACTACCCCGACGTGCCGAACGTCGGCGACATGACCCGTGTGCAATGGATAAAACACCATGGCTCAGTTGACCTTGTTTGTGGCGGAACCCCCTGTCAGTCCTTCTCCGTCGCAGGACTCCGAAAAGGACTGGCAGACCCGCGTGGCAACCTCACGCTCTTCTATCTTGCCATTCTTGAGGCAGTGCGCCCCCGCTGGGTGGTCTGGGAGAATGTCCCCGGTGTCTTGTCGATCGACGGCGGACGGGCCTTTGGCGCCTTCCTCGGGGGCCTGGCAAGTCTCGGGTATGGGTTCGCCTACCGAATTCTTGACGCTCAGTACTTCGGCGTTCCCCAGCGACGCCGTCGTGTGTTCGTTATCGGCCATCTTGGAGACTGGCGAATTGCCGCGGCGGTACTTTTTGAGCGCGAAAGCTTGTCGGGGAATCCTCCGCCGAGCGCAAAAACGCGGCAAGGCGTTGCCGCCGTCCTTGAAGCACGCACTGACGGTAGTGGCGGACCTCGCACCGATACCAATGGCGGCCTGATTCACGCGCCGCAGATTAGCCCCGCGTTGAAGGCGAGAGATGCCAAAGGTCCATCGAGCGATGGCGACGGGGATGGCGCGCCGCTGATTGCCCATGCACTGCGTGCCGAGGGTTTCGATGCGAGCGAAGACGGCACGGGGCGCGGAACACCGCTAGTGCCTGCGAGGGTATCCGATATCACGGGCGATCAGGCCCTCGCGTTTTCATGCAAAGACTTTGGGGCCGATGTTGGCGATACCGCACCGACGCTTCGGGCGATGGGACATGCCGGCTCGCACGCGAATGCGGGCGGGCAAGTGGCGGTGGCGTTCACGCAAAACCAGCGCGGCGAGGTGTTGTGCAAGCCGATCGCCGATAGCCTGAAAACCGGTGGCGGCAAACCCGGGCAGGGTTATCCAGCGATGTTGCAACGAGCCGCCGTTCGGCGCCTGACGCCGCGCGAGTGCGAGCGCCTGCAAGGGTTCCCCGACGACTACACCCGAATCCCTTATCGCGGAAAGTTCGCTGCCGATGGCCCTCGCTATAAGGCGCTCGGCAACAGCATGGCCACACCGGTGGTGGGCTGGATCGGTCGACGCATTCAATCGGTGAACAAGATCATCTCGGAGCATCCATCAACCCAACGACGTGCCATTGAGGTGCCCCATGTCTAGCCAGCCCATTCAGTCGGATCACACCAACGCCCCGCGGGCCGTTCAGGCCGTAACAATACGGCCATCGTGCGAACACTGCGGACAGGAATTCGAGCCCGAGCCTGAAAACATCGGCAAGCAACGGTTTTGCTCCAACCGCTGCCGCACGGCCTGGCACCGACAGCAACGCGACGAGACGGACGGCACCGACGGGCTGTACGCCGGCAAGGTGTTTCAGGTGAGCCTGCGCAACGTCAACATCCGCGCCAAGAGCCTCAAGGAAGGGATGAAGTATGAAATGGTCTCCGAAATTACCGAGGACGATTTCGACCTCATCCGTTCGGTAGACCTGACGGGAAGCTTGTTCGAGGCGCAGCTGGAATGCATCGAGGTAGGGCAACGCGAGTTGCCGTTACCCGAGACACCCCCGAAACCCAAAGGCGGAGCACTCGCACAATCGGCAGGCGTGCTGTGTGTCGCACCGAAGTTCCAAGCCTTTCTCCGCGTCAATCACGCAGGTGCGTGGGCCGACGCGGAGAAAGAGAAAGAGGGTAAGGACGCCGCCGGCATCGCCGCCGAGCTGGTGCGTTCCCTCTGCGGTGTGGCTTCTCGCGCAGAGCTTGATCACAGACCGGAGGCCGGTAAGCGGTTTCGGGAACTGATGGCACGGTATCGGGAGTGGCTCGCCAATGACGAACGCTAAGCCACCATCCACCTCCGTGCTTCGCAGCCGCGCGTGGGACGTTCTCTCGCAGTACATCCGCCGGTCTAATGCGGACCATCGTGGGCTCTGCACTTGCTACACCTGCGGCGCACAGCAGCACTGGAAAGAAACCCACGCCGGGCACGCCATCGACGGTCGACGCAACGCCGTATTGCTGGACGAAGCGATCGTCAAACCACAGTGCCCGCGCTGCAACGTCACGCTAGACGGCAACCACAAGGTATTTACCGCCAGGCTCATCCAGCAACACGGCACCGCTTGGTGGCATAGCAAACTCAACGCATCCAGAAAATCGAGAAAGTATTACCGCGCCGACCTCGAACAGTTGATCGAGGAATACCGCCGGCGTATCAGCGTCATCGAAAAATCCCAGAAGTGGCTACTTCTTAACGACCACGCAGGTGAACTGCGTAATTCCCCACAGACGAAACAACCCCGCAGGAGACTTTGTGTATGAAAAACGCCCTCGCCAGTATGCAGACGACATTCTCAAACTTGCCCTCGACCAGCGATCCGCCATGCTCCAACGCGTCCCCGAGCTCAGGGTTACCCGCCAGACAGGGCAGGGTAATTCCGATCCAGTCGCCGGAGGATGATGGCCCGTACATCAATCCCTACCGCGATCCTTCCAAGGTGCTTGAACGCAAGCAATTCATCGAATTCGGCTGCGGGGCTTGCCACTTCCATCAGCGAAAGCGCGATCGCAGCGCCTTTCACTGTGCGGTCGGTATTTCGCTCTGGCCCGATGGCACCAATAAAACCTGCCGCTCGTTTATGCGGCGCAGGAAGAACATCCGACCCGAGGAGCCAAAGTGATCTCGCACGCGGTGCCAAGACCGCGGAGGAGCCCCGTGAAATACAACAAAGCCATTCGTGTGGTGATGAAACGCTGGGCGCAATGGCTTGAGCGCAGGGCTACCTCGATCAGTGGACAAACCGATGCCCAGAGTGAGGTCGTGGATCGTCTCGTGCGTGAACTCAAGCAAAGTGCCAAGACCAAGAAATTCCATGACGTACTTCAAGTGGAATACGTCAGTGCCGTTGGCCCAGAAAAACTCAACGCGGCCGCCATGCATATGTCGTATGGCTACTACCGTTACCTGCTTTGCCATGCACACGCGCATATCGTGATCGGGCTTAAACACATAATGCGGAGAAGGACAGATGACTTACCGATTCAAATACGATGAAAGTAACGAGAAAACGACCGCGGAAGTCCTGGCCCGGCTGAACCCCGACTCGAACATGCCAAACGGTGTCTTGGGCGGAGGACTGCTCGAATTACCCGAACAGGACATCGCCGCTGCCTTAGGCGATCGGACCATTCCCGATGGGGCGCGTTATCTCGCCCGGGTGAAGTACGCGGGGCAGGAAAATTACTATTGTGACCTTGCGGTGTCGCTCTATACAGCCATCATGGATAAACACGGCAAGGTATGGATGGCCTGCAATTCTCACCGACCGGGCTTGATTTTGGATCTCGCGAAGCTCGCTGCACTCGATTACTGCCATATCGATACGTGTCCCGCTTGCCATGGGGTGGCCGAGCGCATGATTGGTGCCAAGTGCATGGTATGTCCGGATTGTCGAGGTACCGGTGTGCGTGCAACGAGTGACGAAACGCGTGCGGAAATGCTCGGTCTTCCATTGCCAGCTTGGGAGCGGATTTGGCGACCTCGCTTGGGTTCGATGCATGCGGTGCTTCGTGGTTGGGATGAGCAGGCGATTCGTGCCTTGGTGCGGCGATTATTTAGTGATAAATAGAAATCAGGAAATCCGTAAATTAGGGAGATTCAGACGTGAGAACAAAACTAGGGTTGCTGGTTACGGTATCTTGGTTCGTCGTCATAGCGGTGTTGGGCCTTACAGGAAAACTCGGTAGTTTCGTCGGGTTGACGCCGAACACGGTCGGCGATTTTTTGGCCGGGATGATGGCACCGGTTGCGTTCCTATGGTTAATCCTCGGCTACTACCAGCAAGGCCAGGAACTGAAACAAAATACCAAGGCGTTGATGCTGCAAGAGCAGGCGCTGAGCCAGCAGGCCGAAGAACTCCAAGAATCGGTGGAACAACAACGGCGACTGGTCGAAGTGACGCAGCGACAAGTAGCAATTACCGAGCAGACCCTACGTCTTGAGCGAGTGAAGCTGACAAAGATTTCGCAGATGAAATTGAGAATTGGCGCATCGCAGGTAAACAAAATATCGTCAGGAATGCGAGTGTTATTCCATCTCACGAACACCGGCCATACGGTAACCAGTGTGCGATTGGCCCCGGTGGGCGACTTCTCGATCGAACCGTTATTCATAAGCATCTTCGATTTCAACCATGAAGTTCAATTCACTTTACTGTGCAAGGAAACAACCCTTGAGGGGGTTGTGCAGTTTTCTTATGTCGATGGATTGCATGAGCACAGGACACAAGACCTGAAAGTAAATCTGCGAGACAACGGAATTATGCTTAGTCCTGATCCGCTCTGTGGTGTGACGGAACATATCGGGGCGTATTCCGCAAGCGAACCGAAGCGAGATGCCGCCTAGAACTTCGCTGGAAGTTGATGAAGAAGAATAGCTCTGTAGAGGCAACTGCTGTGTTGATCGATAGCTCAAAACTCCATACACAAGGACTTTCCGACCTGCTTCAAAAATACGAGGAAGCTCGAGCGTGGCTCGAAAGCCACGGCGTTCGGGTCAATCTCACGCGGTTTCAGAAGTACAAAGAACAACTAGCCAGGCCTTTGCAGGTAACACAATCGTCGCAAGATATATCAGCGGACCTCGGGCTACTGTGGGCACATGCCGAGTTGCATGATTTGCTCGAGATATATACCTGCCTTAAAGATATCCGCGATTCCAAATTCGTGGAAAACCTAAAGAAGATCGCAACCGGACCGACACTCCTTGATGATGAAAAGAGTGATGGTGGGAACATTCACGGCCGCAGCTTCACATTCGAGTTGTACACCGCCGCACGCCTTGTGCGGGCCGGTTATCCCGTATCGTTTAAGTCGCTTGCCGATACCAACTTCATGATTGACAACACGCTGATTCATGTCGAGTGCAAAAGAGCGGTCAGCGAAAACAACGTGGACCAGTTGATTCATCGTGCCAACGAACAGATAGCAGAACGATGTCGGGAGTACCCGAACATCAACCAACGTGGCATCGTCGCGGTTTCCATTACTAGATTGGTATGGAAAGCGTTTGAACAAAATGCAAAAGGTGTGCATGCCGACGTCGGCGAGCTGCGTTTGATCATGATCGCTATGCTGAATAAATGGGCGCCTCTAATTATTGGTCGGTTCAAACGATATGCGCCCACCACGATTGCTATTTTGCTCCATTATAAGATGCCATTTCGGCGGCAAACGGATGGTGCAGTGGCGTTCTTAAATCGTTTTTCTTCCTATCCGCTCTATGAGTCGGCGGATATTGAAGGGAAGATGTTACTTGCATCATTAAACGAACGGTTTCATTCGTCCACAAATCCGGACCCATAATCCCGATCGTCGTTGGACGGGTTTAGCGAGTAACAACAGCAGATTTGGAGGGATGAGGTATGGCAATGGAAGAATGGAAATGGATAGACACAGTGCTGAAGGTTTTAATAAAACTGTTCCCGCAAAAGGGATTCCGAATAGTGTTGGGGTTAGCGGTTGCGATCCTGATAGGAATAATGCTCGGTATAGGCTATTACCGATGGAAAGACTTTGAATCTTCGCGTCTGACAGAAGAACGGTTACGAAAAGAACTCTCGGAGCAGAAAAGATATCTGGACGAGAGTACTTATAGCAATATCGTTCTCCGTGAAGAGCACAGTAAGGTTATCGCGCGTCTTAATGACAATCGTGACAAAGAATATCGGCTCAACGAACTGCGTAACGAGCGGGCCATGCTTCGCGACTCGATCAGTAAGCGCTTTCGAGAGCTTGATGCGCTGAGCGGTGATCTGGGGGAGTACACGCTAAAGTGCGAAGAATACAGAAAGTTGGGGCCGTCGATAACCCGCTATGGGTCCGAGTGCCAGAAATATGAAGCGTTACTTCGTCAGGAACAGAACCTCAAATCGAGAATCGCCGAGCAACAAAATACCCTCAACGGAATAGATCAAACGATCAATCAGGTAATAGTTGGATTGCGTTAGAAGTTTTTTCTTTCAGCCAGATGCCGAATTACTTACTTCGAGGACGACAAAGGAAAATGTTAGTCGAAACGTTTTGACCCCCTATGTGGCTATGCTAATTTAACTCCCGACCCACTACGTCCTGCGCCCGCCAATGTTGCGGGCGTTTTTCGTTGTAGCACCAAGCACCACACCCGGTCCAACACCGCGCAGTTACACAAGTGACAAACTACTCCTCCGGTGGCGGTTTCGGCTGATCGTCTAGAGGCGGTGGGATAGGTACTCGCAGCCCTTTTCTGAAGTCATCGGAGTCGGGTTTTTCCTGCGGTTGGTTTGACTGGTTCATTGACGCTTCTCCAACAAGTAACGCTTCTTATTTTTTCTTGATGATGTGTGGCGGAATGATCGGCACTCGGATGCCGAGTTTTCGGGAATCACCTTTCTTTTTACCGATCATGGGCGGGATCTCGGGTACGGAGATTCCCAAGTCAATCGATGGGTCGATCATGCTGTGTTCGATAACGTCGCTTACTTCGATCGTTAACATTCGTGGTGAGTGACGTACCGCGCTAACAATAACGCTGCCCGCGGGCAGCGCACCGTTCTTGCATAGTGATAACGACTTCACCGCATACCCGTCCAACGCGTTCGATTTAGCGCCGGGTAGTTTGACGAGCTGAACCGCCGCCGTGCCTGCGGGTAGCTGAAAGTGGTCCGGTAATTTCACCGTTTTCACACACACGGTGCCAGCGGGTAATTTTCCAGCACGTGGCGCAATGTTCTTGACGCCCTTCACGATGATCGTAGTGCCTGACGGGTTTTTGCGGTTGGTCATGGCTCACCCCAAGTTGCTGTGCGCAAAGAAGACAAAAAAGAATGTTCCCACCAGGAAAAACAGTCCGCTCCCTGCATTGAGGGTAGACGTCACGCGGTCCATCCAGCCGCCCGGCGTTTCGTGGGCCAATGTGCCGGCATCGAGTTGTTGAATGGTTTTCCGGAGGGCGAGTTGACTGAAGTAGTGAGAGAAGAGTACGCACAGAAGGCTAAGGCCCCAGCAGCACCAACTGATGAGCATCAAGGGCGTATCTTTGGCGGCATGGTCGCCAATCACGTCTTTGACAAAGGAAATCGTTACACCGAGTGCGCCGCCGGAAAGGGTTAAGATCGCTTTGTCGTAGGATTCCTGAGATTTTCTTTCCAGCTCATCAAGCGTCGTTCGGAAATCGTGAATTGCCGTCGCATGCACGCCAGCACTGCTTGATTTGGCTGCCTTCACTCGCCTCTCCTTGGTGTTGGTATTCATGCACCGTGCAGAATATTAGCTTATCTGTTCATTTCCGAATATCTGGCGAGAGAACGTATATCAAACAAACGACAAAAAGGTATAGCGCAGCCAACGGTACGATTATCCATCGAGGGTATCCAAGCGCTGATATTTTACGAAGGCCGTGTAATGCGTTGAGGGTTAATAGACCCAATCCCACGCCCGCGAGCAGATAGGCACAGATTTTCACCACGACGGCTGGTTCTGCATAGGGGTTCGCAAGGTACGTTTTTGCAGCCAGGGAGGGTAGTACCGATAGCGTAATATTTCGGACGTTGTTGAAGACGAAATTTACGAATGTATCTTCAAGATACGGCGTGTGTTGCAGTCGTTGTGGAAATGAATCGTCAGGGTCTTTCATTGTTTTTTCTCCATTGGTTGTTTTCGTCGTACTGCTAAATGTTAGTCGAAAGTTTTTGCCTTACACCGTGACTGTGCTAATTTAACTCCCGACCCACTACGCCCATTGCCCGCCCAGTCGCGGGCATTTTCATGTCTACCGTACACGATCCCGCCGAAGTGATGGAGCTGCATGCCCCATGCCCCGCGCAAACCCTGTGCGTGGCCGCATTGCCCCGTATTGATCGAATGCGGGCAGCGCTACTGCGAGCGTCATCGTATACAAGAGCATAAGGCGGCGAACCAACGCCGAGGTAGTGCCGCTAGCCGTGGCTATGGACGGCGCTGGCAACAATACCGAGCGTGGTATCTGCAACAGCATCCCTTGTGTGTGGAGTGCCAACGCGTCGGACGAGCAACGCCCGCAACCGACGTAGACCACATCGTTCCCGTGACAGGACCCGATGACCCATGCTTTTGGGATCAAACCAATCACCAGTCGCTGTGCCATCCCTGTCACTCCCGCAAGACCGCACGCCACGACGGTGGCTTTGGCAATGGGCAAGGGTAGGGGGCGGTCAAAAGGCTGGGCGTTTACCTTGGCGACCGCGCGCCTATCAGATTTTTATACCCGCGAAATTAAACTTTTTCTTACCCCAGGACGCCGATGCGCGGACGCAAACCCAAGCCCACGGCGTTAAAGCTGCTCGCCGGCAACCCCGGTAAGCGAGCGCTGAACAAACACGAACCCCAGTTCCCGCGCTTAACCCATGCCGATGCCCCCGCATGGCTCGATGACTTGGGCCGAGAGATGTGGAACTGGCTCGCACCCCATCTGATCGAGAAGGGGGTCGCGACTGAAGTCGATCTGCACAACCTCGAAGCCTTCTGCTGCGCTTATGCCCGCTGGCGTATGGCCGAAGCCGCGATTCGCCAACACGGCCTGACGCTACCAACCCACAACGGCCAACAGAAGAATCCCGCGGTCACCGTGGCCAACGAAGCCATGCGCCAAATGACGCTGTTTGGTTCCACCCTCGGGTTAGACCCGGTGAGCCGCTCCCGTATCAAGGTACCCGGTGGCCCGACGCAAAACCCGTTCACGAGCCTCGACGGTTAAACATGATGTCCACGTTAAGGCCGCACGTGAGTATGCCAAGGAGATAGTTGCCGGGACCCGCCCGGCCTGTAAATGGGTCAAGCTCGCGTGCCAGCGCCAACTAAACGATCTCGCGCGCGCGTCCGATCCGACGTGGCCGTATCGCTTCGATAACGCCAAAGCCGAGCGCGTCTGCCGCTTCATCGAACTGCTGCCCCACACCAAGGGCAGGTGGGCGCACAAGCGCGAGCGTATCCGTCTTACCCCGTGGCAGTGCTTCATCCTGACCACGCTCTTCGGATGGGTCCGCAAGAAAGACGGCCTGCGCCGTTTCCGTGAAGCGTACAACGAGATCCCGCGCAAGAACGGCAAGTCCATCCTCGCTGCCGGCGTCGGGTTGTATATGTTTGTCGCCGACCAAGAGTTCGGTGCCGAGGTATACAGCGGCGCCACCACCGAGAAGCAGGCGTGGGAAGTATTTCGTCCCGCGCGCCTAATTACCAAACGCACACCCGCGTTAGGTGAAGCGTACGGCATCGAGGTCAACGCCTCGAACCTGGCATGCCCCAACGATGGCAGCCGCTTCGAGCCGCTGATTGGCAAACCGGGTGACGGCGCCAGCCCCTCGTGCGCCATCGTCGATGAGTACCACGAGCACGCCACCAGCGAACTCTACGACACCATGGTCACGGGCATGGGCGCCCGCGACCAGCCGCTCGCGTTCATCATCACGACGGCAGGAAGCAACATCGCGGGTCCCTGCTACGAGAAGCGGGCACAAGTACTCAAGGTGTTAGAAGGTGCGCTCCAGAACGATGAGTTGTTCGGCATCATCTACACCGTCGATGAAGACGACGACTGGACAAGTGAAGTAGCGCTACGCAAGGCCAATCCCAATTATGGGGTATCGGTTGGTGAGGACTATCTCCTCTCGCGGTTACGCGATGCGCGCCAGCTCCCCAGCCGTCAGGCGACGTTCAAGACCAAGCACCTCAACATCTGGGTCGGTGCCCGCGATGCCTGGATGAACATGCAGTTGTGGCAGCAAGCACCGGCACGACGGCCGCTGGAAGCCTTAGCCGGCCGTCCCTGCATCCTGGCGCTCGATCTTGCCTCGAAAGTAGACATCGCCGCCTTGCTGCTGCTCTTCCCGCCGCATGAGGATGACCCGCTGTATCACGTGCACGGTCGCTATTACCTCCCCGAGGAGATGGTCGAGGCGGGTGCCAGCACGAACGCGAGCCACTACGCCGGCTGGGCGAAACAGGGACTTCTCACACTGACGCCCGGCAACGTCATCGATTTCGAGACCATCATGGACGACCTGCGCGATGCCGCCTCGCGCTTTAGTGTGAAAGAGGTTCCTTACGATCCGTGGCAGGCCACCCAACTGGCGACCCAGATGCTGGGCGAGGGCTTACCCATGGTGGAGCTGCGCGCCACGGTACAGAACTTCTCGGAACCCATGAAGAACCTGGAGGCGCTCGTGCTCGCAAGAAAGCTCGCCCACGGCAACTGCCCGGTGCTGACCTGGATGATGTCGAACGTGGTAGCGAAGATCGATGCCAAGGACAACATCTACCCCAGAAAGGAGTTTCCCGAGAACAAGATCGATGGAGTAGTGGCGCTCATCATGGCGATTGCCCGGGCCACCTTGGCACCGCTCTCCATCAAGCCCACCCTCGTGATGCTCTGATGTTCGACTTCCTGAAGCGCCGGCAACTAAAGCGAGAAGTCGAGGCGCTGCGGTTAGAGAAGGAACGCGCGACGTTACAACGCGATGTCGCGATTCTAAATAACTGGCCGCTTTCAACCGGCAGTCGCGGGAGCGAGTTATACGAAGTCCTGACCAACGGGACGAGTGTCGCAGGCCCCGCGGTGAACGAACGCACGGCGATGTCGGTAAGTGCCGTTTACGCCTGTGTGCGCTTGATCGCGGGCGCCATCGCGAGCCTGCCGTTGCCGATATACCGGCGCACCCCAGAGGGGCGTGAACGGGCCGAGCACAACCTCTGGTGGTTGCTGAACGAGCAGCCGCATCCGACTTTATCGGCAGCGGTGTTCTGGGAATACCTGTTGTCGTCGGTGTTGCTGCACGGTGATGCGTTTGTCCTGATCCTGCGGCCGACGCTGAAGAGTGCAGACATCTCGGGATTTGTACCGATCTACCCGCGTAACGTGCAGGTGATCAACACGGGCGATCGTTTGAAGTACGCCGTCTGGGGAATCGGTAAGTCCCCGGACAAACCTCAAGTCGTCGACCAGGACGACATGCTGCATGTCCCCGGTGTGGGGTTCGATGGATTGAGAAGCCTCTCGCCGATTCGGCATGCCGCGCGCCAGGCGATCGGTCTAGCGCTCGCGGCCGAGGAACATGCGGCACGGTTCTTCTCGCACGGCGCGAATCCGGATGTGGTGCTGGAGTATCCCGGTAATCTGAACGACGAGCAGATCACCAAGATGCGCGAGTCGTGGAGTGCGCGTTACGGTGGTCTTGCCAATGCCCATCTGCCGGTCATTGCGGCGGGTGGCCTCAAGATTCATCCGCTGTCGATGAATGCCGAGGATGCGCAGCTCATGGCCACCCGGCAGTTTCAGGTGGTGGATATCGCGCGTATTTATGGCGTACCGCCGCACATGATTGGCGAGACGGAGAAGACCAGCTCGTGGGGTAGTGGCGTCGAGCACATGAGTATTGGGTTCGTGAAGTACACGTTGCAGCCGCATCTCACGCGTATCGAGCAGGAACTCAACAGAAAATGTTTTCGAACCGCGAAGTATTTCTGCGAGTTCAATACCGCGGGTCTGGAACGCGGTGACATCAAGACGCGTTACGAAGCATTCCGTACCGCACTCGGGCGCGCGGGCGAACCGGGCTGGATGTCGCCCAATGAAGTACGTCGCATCGATAACCTGCCGCCCACGCCGGGTGGTGACCGTATTAACACCGGAGAACCGAATGCACCCGATGCTACAGCTGCTGGCGGATAATCGTGCCGCCCCGCGACGGTTTGAGGTACATGCGACCGTGCAGGAAGCGACGGTGTATCTCTACGACGTTATGGTGAGCGATGAACTGACGGCAGAGGCATTCGGCGGGATCGCACCGAAGCCGTTTGTTCAGGCGTTGCGGACCATCGAGGCACCGGTGATTCACCTTCGCATCAACTCACCCGGCGGTGACGTCTTCGCCGCCCGCGTGATCGAGCAGGCTATCCGTGAACATCCGGCAAGATTCATTGCTCACGTCGATGGTTATGCGGCGAGCGCGGCGACCCTTGTGACCATGGCTGCGGATGAAGTGGTGATGGCGAAGGGCGCCTTCCTCATGATTCATCGCTCTTGGTCGATGGCGTTCGGTAACTCGCAAGACATGCTCGATATGGCAACGTTGTTAGAGAAAATAGATAACACCATCGCCGATACATACCTGCAGCGCACCGGGCAGCCAACGTCGCAGATTCGCCAGTGGATGGAGGCGGAGACGTGGTTCACGGCGGATGAAGCGGTGAAGGCGCGGTTCGCGAACCGGATTGCAGAGGAGAGTGTGAGCGCGCAGGCGGCTTGGAATCTCGGCGTTTACGCGCATGCACCACAGGGCGCGCTATTGGTCGAGACCGCCCTATCACCGGTTACGTTGAATAAGTCTGAGGAACTTCGTCGGCGCTTCGAGCTGGTGCGACGAAGAAATTAGCGCCACCCGCTAGGCATTCATCGAGACGTACCCACAAGCCGCTCCCCGATAACTCGGGAGCGGCTTTTTTATTTCCCCTTACCGGAGACACATCCATGCAGCAAGGCATCCAGGCCCTGCGCGAGCGTCGCAACGCGCTCGCGAAGACCATTCACGACGTTCTCGACCAGCACCCCGGTAACAAGTGGGGACCCGCTCAGCAGTCGCAATACGATCAGGGTATCGCCGAGATCGATGCGGTCGACGCCGAGATCGGCCGCATCCAGGCGTTCCATGACCGCCTTGCCGATGAAGCCATGGGCGGGATGCTGAAAGAAGCAGGCGAACGCGCCCTGCGCGACGGCCGAGTCGGCAAAGATTCCCTGTTCGCCAAATGGATGCGCGGCGGCGACAAGGTCCTCACCAACGACGACTGGACGCAAATCCGCGCGGCGATGAGCACGACCACAGGTGCCGAAGGCGGTTTCACCGTCCAAACCGAAGTCGCCAAGACGCTGCTCGAAGCGCTCAAGGCCTACGGCGGCATGCGCGGTGTCGCGGAGGTGTTCCAGACCGCGCAGGGAAGCACCATGAATTTCCCGACCTCGGATGGTACCTCCGAGACCGGCGAACAGATCTCCGAGAATACAGCCGCGACCGACCTCGATCTTTCTTTCGGCACGGTCTCGCTCAATGTCTACAAGTATTCGTCCAAGGTAGTGGCCGTCCCGATTGAGTTACTGCAAGACTCCCAGATCGACATCGAAGCCTTCATTCGTGGTCGGCTGGTGACCCGTATCGGGCGCATCACCAACACCAAATTCACCGTGGGCAGCGGCATCAATGAGCCACGCGGCGTCGTCACCGCGGCGACCGCTGCGAAGGTCGGCGCCACAGGCCAGACAGTCACCGTCGTCTTCGACGATCTGGTCGACCTCGTGCATGCGATCGATCCCGCCTACCGCGAGGCGGGCCGCTGCCGCTTCATGATGTCGGACAGCGCGGTCAAAGTGATCCGTAAGATCAAAGACGCACAGAACCGTCCGATCTGGGTGCCGAGCTACGACGCCGGTATCCAGCGCGCCGCCCCCGACACCCTGCTCGGCTACCCGCTCACCGTGAACCAGGACGTCGCCCCGATGGCGGCGAATGCGCGCTCGATCCTCTTCGGCGATTTCTCGTATTACAAGATTCGCGACGTGATGGAGGCGACACTGTTTCGCTTCACCGATTCGGCTTACATGAAACGCGGACAGGTAGGTTTCCTCATGTGGTCGCGCCACGGCGGCAACTACATCGATATTGGTGGAGCAGTGAAGTATTACCAGAACTCCGCCACGTAATTAGCCCAACCTTTTCTTGATGGCACACGGCCCGCTTTGCGGGCCGTGCCGTTTCTGCCTTCCATTTTTTTTGGAGTAACCCATGCCCACGAAAAGAATCCGCCTCCTCGCCGACACCCGCATCGAGGAGGTTCCGTATCGCTGTAACGACCTGGTCGAACTCGACGACAAACTCGCCCTCCAGGCCGTAAAAGACGGCGTCGCCGACGACCACCCTGAGGCCGTGCGCTACCTCGCCGAGGAATTGAGCGTGAAAGTAAAACAGCACACGCCGCGTGAGGACGCCCGCACCGATCCCACGACGAAGAAGCCGAAGTAACGCATGGCCCTGCGGTTAATCACACCCCCGGCGCAGGAGCCGGTCTCGCTCGTCGACGCAAAACTCCATCTACGCGTCAGCGACCCGGCCGAAGATGCACTGATCCGCGTGCTAATCGCCGCCGCCCGTCAGGCCGCCGAGCAAGAACTCTGCCGTGCGCTGATCACGCAAACATGGGAACTCTTACTCGACCGATTCCCGATCGATGCGATCGCGTTGCCGCGTAACCCCGTGCAATCGGTAACGAGCATCCAGTACCGCGACAGCGATGGTGTGTTGCAAACGTTCGCGGCGACCAATTACAAACTCGACGCCGCATCGCTCATCGCGCGCGTGGTGCCAGGTTTCGGGTTGGTATGGCCGGAGACACGCGAGGAGATCAATGCTGTTTCGGTGGTATTTGTAGCGGGATTCGGTAATGCCGGTGCCACGGTACCGGCCTCGATCCGCCAGTGGATGTTGTTACAGGTCGGGCATTGGTATGAGCACCGCGCGAGCGCCGAAGAGCGGGAGTTATGGGTCACACCGTTCCTGGGCGGACTACTCGATCCTCACCGAGTACCGATGCTGTGATGCCGTTACCTACCATCGGTGAGCTGAACCGCCTCGTCACGATCCGCCGTTGGCAGGATATGCCGAACGCCGCCTTCGGGGTGGACCAGACGTTCGATGCCGGCGTGTCGTTGTGGGCCAAGGTCGAACCGGTCGCAGGCGTCATCTACTACGGCACCAAACAAACCGGCGAGAACGTGACACATCGCTTCACGATCCGTTATCGCACCGATATCAGCGCCGAGCACGTCATCGAGTACGCCGGCAACCGTTATCGCATCCAGCGCGTGAGCGACCTGAACGGCGCACACCGCTTTACGGTGATGGAAGCGCAGGAACTCGGAGCCATTACGTAAATGCTTGAGATTCACGAGACGATCGAAGGCCACAGCCGTATCGATTTCGACAAATCGAAAGTACGCCGTGCACTGCGTGGCATCGGTCGCGATGTCCAGAAAACCGCCCGCCGCTTAATTGCCCGCCGCGCCATCTCACACCCCGGCGAATACCCCGGCCGAACGAGCGGCGAGCTATGGCGCAGCATCAAGGTCCGCGTCTCGCGCTCGGGCTTTCTCGTGAAAATCATGCCAGAGAAAACGCCCACCATGCCGGCGTACTACCCAGCGTTCCTGTATTTTGGTTCGCCCGCACGCAATCTTGCCCCGCGCCGGAATTACATGATCGATGCGCTGGAGTCCCGTAGAGATGGCGTGCGTACGACATTGCGCGGTGCACTGGCCGACTCGCTGGTTCCGCGCGCATGAAACTCGCGCCGTTGGTGGAAGCGATCCGCCAGCGCTGCCCGTCGTTCGCAGGCCGTGCCGCCGGCGCCGCCGAATTCAAAGTATTACCCGAAGCGGCGAACCTCGCGGTGCCCGCGGCTTACGTCATCCCGCTCGATGACCACACCGAGCCGCAGCGTTCACAAAACGGCTATCGCCAGGTACTGCGCGACAGTTTCGCGGTCGTGATGGCGATCTCCAACAGTGCCGATGAACGCGGACAGGGTGCGATCAACAGTGTCCACGACTTACGTGCCGAGCTTTGGAAAGCGCTGCTCGGTTGGGAGATGGATGCCGCCTACAGCCCGATCGAATACGAAGGCGGACAGCTGCTGCATCTCGATCGCGCGCGACTCTATTACCAGTGCGAGTTCGCGGCCGACGTCGAGATCGTTACTCCGGATACCTATCACGGAGAGCAACTCGCCGCCGCGCCGGCATTTACGACGGTTCAGATTCGTGTCGATGCCATCGACCCGATGGCCGATCCCAACATCAAGTACCCCGGCCCCGATGGTCGCATCGAGACCGAGCTAACCATTCCCGTTCCCTAGCGTTCAGGAGCACCCATGTTCATCAAACCAGTCCTCGGGCGGCATGTGCCGGACCCCGAGCGAGGCGGCGTGTTGCCCATCGAAGGCCGCGAGGTCGAACCGACCCAGTATTGGCTGCGTCGGTGTAACGACGGCGATGTCGTGATCGTTGAAACGTCTGCCTCGGAGGTCAGCCCATGATCTCGTTCAATCAGATCCCGGCCGACATCCGCGTTCCATTATTTTACGCCGAAGTCGACAACAGCCAGGCGAGTTACTTCACCCAGAACCTGCGCACGCTCCTGATCGGCCAGAAGCTGGCCGCGGGCAATGCGCTGGCGGGCGAACCCTATCTCGTGTCGCGCACCGATGAGGCGAAGCTTCTGTTCGGCGAGGGCTCGATGCTCGCGCGCATGCACGAGTGCTATCGCAAGACCGATAGCTTCGGCGAGGTGTGGTGTATTGCATTGGCCGATGCGATTGCCGGTGTGCAGGCGAGCGGTTCGGTCGTCCTCACCGGTACCGCCACCGCCGCCGGCACGCTCTCGCTCTACCTCGCAGGCCAGCGTGTGCAGATCGGTGTCGCCGCAGGCGATACCGCCGCGGCAATCGCCGGTTTCTTGGCCACCGCGGTGAATGCAACACCGAGTCTGCCGGTCAGTGCGACAGCGGTGGGCGGCACCGTGACCTTCACCTGCAAATGGCGCGGCGAGACCGGCAACGACATCACGCTGATCCCGAATTATCGCGGCAATCTGGGTGGCGAGATGTTGCCCGCCGGTGTTGCGCTGGCCATTACCCCAATGATGGGCGGAGCCACCAATCCTTCGTTCACCGCCGCCATCACCGCGATGGGCGATGAGGAATACGACTTCATCGTTCATCCGTATACCGATAGCGCCAATCTCGACCTGCTACGTCTCGAACTGAACGACAGCACCGGCCGCTGGTCCTGGTCTCGCCAAATCTACGGACACGCCTATACCGCACGCCGAGGCGCGTTCTCAACGCTCGTTGCCTTCGGCCTCACGCGCAACGATCCGCACACGACCATCGCCGGGGTAGAACCGGAAGTCCCGGCGCCGATCTGGGAGTACGCCGCCGTGTACGGCGCGCGCAACAGCGTCTTTATTGCGGTCGATCCGGCGCGCCCGACCCAGACCGGCGAGCTGGTCGGTTTACTGCCGGCGCTGCCGGGTAAGCGTTTCGTGCTCTCCGAGCGTCAGACGTTTCTCAAGTCCGGCATCGCCACCAGTTATGTCGGCGGCGGGGTGGTGCGTATCGAACGGGCGGTCACCACGTATCAGCGCAATCCCTTCAATCAACCCGATCCGAGTTATCTCGACTCCGAGACGCTGCACACCACTGCTTACGTGATCCGCACGATCCGCTCGCGTATCACGCAGAAGTACGCACGTCACAAGCTCGCGAACGACGGTACCCGCTTCGGTGCGGGTCAGGCGATGGTGACGCCGAACGTGCTGCGTGGCGAGATGATTGCGGCCTACGGCGAGTTGGAAGCGCAGGGCATCGTCGAGAACGCGGAAGTTTTCGCGCAGTACCTGATCGTCGAGCGAGACCGGCTCGATCCAAACCGCGTGAATGTTTTATTCCCGCCCGATTACGTCAATCAATTGCGCGTCTTCGCGCTGCTGAATCAGTTTCGACTGGCGTACGCCAACTAGATCAGGAAAAGAAAGAAAGGCGGGCCCAAGGGGGAGTCGGCCCGCCCACAAGCGCGCATACCTGCTGCGCACGTATCGGCCACACAGGGAGCTGGATGGCCGATGGGGCGAAGTATAACCAAAAGAATTCCTTGAGGAATCCATGAAACGCATTGCCGGCATTTGTTACATCAAAGTCGACAGCGATCAGCTGGAAGTGAAGGGCAGCGTCGAGTGCCCACTGGTCGATACCAACAAAGAAGTCGTCATGGGTCTCACCGGCCCCGCGGGTTTCAAAGAAACCGCCATCGCCCACTACGTCAAGGTGGCGTCCTTCTTCACCGATGACTTCCCACTTAAGAAAGTCCGCGACAGCACCGACATGACCGTGACCGTCGAGCTGCCAAACGGGCGCGTGTACACGCTCGCCGGTGCGGTGCTCGTGGGCGAGACCGCGGTCAAGGCCGACGAGGGTGAAGTGGAACTTGAATTTAAAGGCATGAAGGGGACGTGGACATGAACGAGACAACGACAATCAAACTGCGCAAACCCATCACCGCACATGGGGAAGACATACAGGAATTGAAGCTGCGTGAGCCCACCGGGGAAGACATCGAGAAGTGCGGCTATCCGCTCGCCATTGGCGAAGGTAAAGCCTATCCCATCGCCGAGTCCGTCTCGAAGCTCATTGCGCGGCTTGCGGCCATTCCGCCCTCCAGCGTGAAACAGCTCGCGGTCGCCGATTACCAGGCGGCGATGGGGGTGGTGTTGGGTTTTTTCGGGAGTGGGGAGACGGACGCGGACTGATCGAGCGGTATTTCGACGTCGCCTATTTCTGGCGCTTGTCGCCCGCGCAGACGTTGGCACTGCCGCTCTCGGCGTTAGCCCTCTACGAAGCGCAGGCGCAGCGCATCGCCAAGCTCCTCACCGAGGCCCAACGTGGCGGATAACTTTCAGTTAAAGGCGATCATTTCGGCGGTCGATCACTTATCGCCGGCGCTGAAAGGCATCCAGCGGGTAGCGCGCGCGACCAATAAATCGCTGCGCGACATCGGGCGCGCAGGCGATACGCTCGGGGCCAAGCTTGGGCTCCCGCTTTCGCTCTTGGGCGGCGCCACGATCGCGAGCCTCACCCATTCGGTCGGCAAGTTCATCGAGCTTGGCAGCGCGGTGAACGACACGGCGGAGAAACTCGGCATCGGTACCGCCACGCTTCAGGGGTGGGAGTACGCGGCCAAGATCGCCGGCGTTCCGACCGAGTCACTGCACGGTTCGATCGAGAAGCTGAACAAAGGCATGGCCGAAGCGGCCGGTGGCAAGAACGACGAGCTACGCGCACTGCTCATCAAGCTCAACATCCCGCTGCGCGATACGGCTGGTCACATCCGCACAGCGGCGGACGTGTTGCCTGAGCTTGCTGATGCCTTCGCACGCAACGAGAACCCAGCGCTGCGGGCGCGCATGGCCACCGTGCTGTTCAGTAAAGCGGGACAGGACATGATTCCGCTTCTCATCAAAGGCAAGCAATCGCTCGCCGAGATGACGAGCGAAGCGAAACGTCTCGGCATCATTATGGACGAAGAATCTGTGCAGGCCGCCGACCGTCTCGGCGACTCGTGGGACAAGTTAAAGCTCGCCGCGCGCGGGCTGCAACTGACGATCGGCGCGCGGCTCGCACCGGTGTTACAGCCCTTGATCGACAAATTGGTCGAATGGATTGCTGCCAACCGTGAGCTCATCGCACAGCGCATCGAAGCGGTGGTGCGGCGCATCAGCGAGGCGTTGGAGCGTTTCGATTGGGAGGCGTTCTTTGCCAGTGTCGGTCGATTCATCGGGTGGATCGAACGCGCGGTGGAGGCGGTGGGCGGGTGGGGCAATGCATTCCTTATTTTTGCCGGCATCGCCAATGCGCAGGTGTTTGTCGCCATCGGGCAAATCATCGGTGCGGTCTACCGGCTTGGGACGGCGTTGTGGGCGTTCGCGGCGAACCCCGTCTTTCTCGTGATTGCAGCCGTGGTGGCCGCGCTCGCGGCGGTGGCCTACCTCGTTTACAAGAACTGGAGCCTGATCGGGCCTGCGATCATGAGCGTGATCGGGCCACTGGCGGAGGCGGTGCAGGAGTTTTTGTCCGCGCTGAAGGAATGCTTCGCAGAACTGTGGGCGGCCTTGAGCGAACTGATCGCGCTGCTCGCGCCGGTGTTGATGCCGGTGCTCAAGGTCATTGGCACGATAGTGGGCGGTGTGCTGGTGCTCGCGTTCAAAGCGTTGGTCAGCATCGTTACCTTGCTGGTGAAGGGCATGACGCTTGCGTTCCAGTTGGGCGGTAAGCTGATCCAGTTCGGTCGGCATCTTTTCTCGGGAGAGTTCCAGGCGGCCGTCGACGTCATTCGGGGTGAAGATAATCCCACGCCGGCGTTGACGCCGGGTGCGTTGCAGGCGGCGAGTCAGACCCAGCGTCTGCAGGGTGAGATGGTGGTGCGCTTCGAGGGGGCGCCACCCGGCATGCGCGTGGACAACGGACAGACCAACCAGCCCGGTGTCGATTTCAATCCCGACGTGGGCTATCGCAGCCTTGCCCTCGGTATTCCTTGAGGTGAGCCCGTGAGCTGGAAGGACAAACTGCAACCCGCCTCCTTCCGCGGGGTGGCATTTCATGTCGAGGGTGATGATCGCAGTGGCGGGCGCAGGCTGCAGGTGCACGAGTACCCGCAGCGCGAGGAGCCGTATGCGGAAGATATTGGGCGCGCGGCACGTGAGATAAACCTTACTGCCTTCGTCATCGGCGCCGAGTACATGGCCGCGCGCGACCGGTTGCTCACGGCGCTCGAAGCCAGCGGCCCCGCCACGCTCGTGCATCCGTGGTATGGCGCGATCCTGATGGCGGTGAAGGAATACCGCGTCACGCACACGCGCGATGAGGGCGGGATGTGCCGCTTTCAGATCACGTTAGTGGAAGCGGGGAGCGTTTCGTATCCGCAGGTGACGGTCAGTACGCAGGCCGCTACGTGTGAGAGTGCCGATACGCTTGCGCAGGCGTCGGTGCAGGATTTCTCGACGGCGTTCAGTGTCGAGGGGCAGCCGGCACCGGTGTATGAATCGGCGCTGGAATCGTTTTCCGGCGCACTCGATACGGTGGCTGAGCGCTTGCGCTTCGTCGACAGTCAGGTGACCCGCGTGACGCGTGCGCTCAATGGCGATTTAGGTGCATTGCTTGGCAAGCCGGGGGATCTGGCGACTCGTTGTTTCAAACTCTTTCAGTCGGCGCAGACGCTGGCGCAGCGTATCGGTCGCCTCGCGAGTCGGCCTGCCGCGCGCGAGATGTCGCGCGGCGTGACGGGGCTGTTGAGTGTGGCCGCGACGTTCACGGCACCCACTGTGTCGGCGAGCACGCCTTCGCAACAGCGCATCAACGACAACCATGCTGCAGTGCAAGCGCTCTTTCGTCGTGCTTGTCTGGTTCAGTCGGCGGGGCTGGCATCGGTGATGCCCGTGCCGGTGTACGAGGATGCGCTCCAAGTGCGCGCGAGCTTACTTGCCGCGCTGGATCGGGAGGCGACGGTATCGAGTGACGCGGTGTTCGTGGCCCTCTCGACGTTACGGTCGAAGGTATATCGCGATTTGACTGATCGGGCGCGCGACTCGGCACGCTTGATTACGTTCATACCGCCCGAAGTAACAGGCGCACTCGTGATCGCCTACGACCTCCACGAGGATGCGCGGCGCGAGGAGGAGATTGTGGATCGCAATCGTATCGCGCATCCGGGGTTTGTACCGGTGGCACCGCTGCGGGTGCTGTCGCGGTGAGCGCGCTCAACACCGTTCGGCTGGTGGTGAATAGCGAGGAGTACGCGGGATGGAAGGAAGTTTCTATCACCGCTGGGATCGAGCGCCAGGCGCGTGATTTCTCGCTCTCTGTCACAGATCGCTGGCCGGGACAACAAGCGATCCCACGACGTGTGCGTCCGGGGGATGTCTGTGAGATTTATATTGGCGCGGACAAAGTGCTCACCGGCTATGTCGATGCAACACCCATCAATTATGAGGCCAAGCGCATTAGTGTCGGCGTGCGCGGACGCTCGAAGACCGCCGATCTCATCGATTGCAGTGCCATCAATGAGCCCGGTCAGTGGCGTGGCCAGAAGCTTGAGCGCATCGCCCAAGATCTGGCTGCGCCCTATGGCATCACCGTAACCAGCGAGACCGACACCGGCGCCCCGATTCTCGATCATCAGATCGAGCAGGGTGAGACGGTGTTCGAGAGCATCGATCGGTTGCTGCGCCAGCGTTACCTGCTCGCGACCGACGATGAAGAAGGCGCGCTCGTCTTTATCGATGTTGGCCGCCAGCGCGCCACGACCGCCCTCGTGTTGGGCGAGAACCTGCTTACCGGGTCGAGCGATCTTGATCACAAGGATCGTTACTCCCGCTACGTCGCCAAAGGCCAACGCCCGCCACTGGAAGGCGACGATCCCGAGGACACTTCGCAAGAATCGGCCAGCATCGACGACGCCGGCGTCACCCGTCCGCGCGTGCTGGTGGTGAAACAAACCGGCCAGGCCGACGAGGGCACGTGTCGGGACCGCGTGGCCTATGAACGCGCGCACCGCGCGGCGAAGAGCCTGGCCGCCACCTATACCGTGCAGGGCTGGCGCCAAGGCGATGGCGACCTCTGGCGCCCGAACCTGCTGGTGCGTGTGCGCGATGCGCTTATCGGCTTCGATAGTGAGCTGTTGATCTCGGAAGTCGAATATCGGTTAAACGATAACGGCATGGTCTGTGAGCTCAAAGTAGGACCGCGGGATGGTTTTCTCGCCAAACCTAAAAAGAAGAATACCGAGCTTGAGAGCTGGGGAGACGTGAAGTGATGGACATCGTGCGTATTGTGAGCCGCTTGCTCGCACCTTATGCGCGGCGTCTTAACAACCTCGTCGCCCGCGGTACGGTCGCCAACGCCGATTCATCGACAACGCTGCAAACCGTACAGCTCAAGCTCCTGGATGGCGAGGCAAAAGATGGCGTTGAGCACTTCGAGCCATATGGCTTTACCTCGCGTCCCCGGTCTGGCGCGGAGCATGTGACGGTGTTCCTCGATGGCGATCGCTCGCACGGAATTACGGTGGTGATTACCGACCGGCGCTATCGCCTGAAGGATCTTGCAGAGGGCGAGGTTGCACTCTTCACCGACGAAGGGGATCGTATTCTTTTTAAGCGCGGACGGACGATAGAGGTATTGGCCGGCACGAAAGTATCCGTCACCGCGCCCGAGGTGGAAGTCGTGGCAAGCACCCGCGTGGCGATTACCTCACCGCTTACGCAGATCAGTCAGCACGTCACCATCGGTGGCGCCTTACAAGTGGCCGGACCCATCACCGGTCAAAGCGGTCTTGCGATCAGCGGCGGCAACGGCGCGGTCGTGAATGGGAACCTGCAGGTGAATGACGGCGACGTGAACGTCAACCACGGCGCTGTCATGGCCGATGGCATCAGTCTCGAAGGTCACGTCCACGGCGGTGTACAGCCCGGCAGCGGCACGAGCGGACAACCGCAGTGAGTGTCTTCGCCCAACCCCTGACCGTCATTGTCGACGGGAAGGCACTTCGCACGGGTATGACGTCTTCGGAACCACTCGTACGTGCGGTCCTTATTTCGCTCTTCACCTGGCGCCGTGCCCAACCCGACGACGAATTGCCCGGATCAGATCGGATGGGTTGGTGGGGCGATTCTTTTGCCACCGTCGATAACGACCGCATCGGCTCGCGTCTCTGGCTTTTGGCGCGCGCCAAGCTTACCGCCCAGACCGTCACGCGCGCCGAAGAATACGCGCGCGAGGCATTGTCGTGGCTAGTGGAAGACGGCGTGGCGAGCCGCGTGGAGGTGAGCGCCGAGCGCGTGGGGTTAAGTGGTCTCTCGCTTCGTGTCGTCGTTGTTCGCCATGACGGTCGTCCTGTCTCGCTTCGTTTCTCGGAGGTCTGGAATTTCCTGAACCGTGTTTAATCGTCCGACGTTGCCACAGATCATCGATCGCGTGCGCAACGACCTGCTCGCACGCCTGCAGATTGAGGACGTGTTACGTCGAAGCGATGCCGAGGTGTACGCACGGACACAGGCGGCGGCCGTGCACTACCTCTATGCCTTCGCCGACTACATCGCACGCGAAACGCTCGTCGATACGGCGACCGACCTCGAACGGCATGGCTCGCTTTGGGGTGTGGAACGCAAGCCTGCTGCCAAGGCAGTGGGCACGGCGACGTTCACGACACAAGTCGGTGCAGTGATTCCGCTCGATGCGTTGCTGCAGGCGTTCGACGGTGTCGAGTATCGAGTGAGTGAAGCCGGCACTGCTACAGGCGCCACGTTGACGGTTGCCATCGAAGCCGTCGCAGAGGGAGCGAGTGGCAACCGCGAAGCGGGGCAGTCGTTGAGTCTGGTGAGTCCGATAGCCGGGGTGCAGTCGAACGCCGGGGCGTCCGCGCTCTCGGGCGGCGCCGATACGGAGAACGACGACGCCTACCGCGAACGCATCCTCACGCATATCCGTCGGCCCCCGCACGGCGGCAACCAGAACGACTACGTTGCGTGGGCCAAGGAGGTGCCCGGCGTCACACGGGCATGGTGTTATCCGCAGGAACTCGGGCTTGGCACCGTGACCGTGCGCTTTGTGCGCGACGAGGATGTCTCGCTCATCCCCGATGCCGTTGAGGTGGCGTTGGTGCAAGCCTACCTCGATGCGCGCCGGCCGGTGACGGCGGCGCTGACGGTGGTCGCACCCATCGCGGTGCCGTTGACCGTAACGATCGCCAACCTCTCGCCCAACACGCCCGCGGTGCGCGCAGCCATTGCCGCTGAACTGAAAGACCTCCTGCGTCGTGAGGCGCAGCCAGGCGGGACGATTTTTATCAGCCATCTGCGCGAAGCGATCTCGCTCGCTACAGCGGAATTCGATCACACGCTGGTGTCGCCCACGGCGAACGCGACACACACCACCGGCGAGATCGCAACGTTGGGCGCGATCGCATGGCTTTAGCGCGCGCCACCGCGCTCGACTACGCGCAGTTACTGCACCAGCACTTGCCGCGCGGGCCGGCGTGGCCGGAGCAGAACAATTTGCTCGCGGGTCTGGCGCAAGAACTCGCCCGGGTTCACAACCGCCTGCTGGATCTGATCGAGGAAGCAGACCCCCGTACCGTTGCCGAGCGATTGCCGGAGTGGGAGCGCATGGCGGGCTTGCCGGATACCTGTGTCACGGTGTCGCAGACGATGCCGGCGCGACGTCAGGCGCTGGTGGCACGCCTCACGATGCCAGGCGGACAGAGCCGGCCGTACTTCATCGATCTGGCAGCGACGCTGGGGTATGCGATCGCGATCACCGAGTTTCGGGTGCATACCTGCGAGCACGACTGCGAACACCCGCTCTACGACGACCCGTGGCGGTTCGCGTGGCAAGCAACGGCACCCCTCGACACGATTCGCGAGCGCACCTGTGAAGACAGCTGCGAAGACGCGCTGCGCGCATGGGGCAATCAGTTGCTCGAATGCGTGCTCACCCGTGTGAAGCCCGCGCACACCCATCTCATTTTTGCCTACGTCTAAGAGGTTCGTTCCATGCAGCGAGTAAAACGCGCCACGGCCGTGGCCGTCCTGCCGGCGCCGCCGCTTGGCGGTACGCCCGGATTCTTTACGGGCGGCAATCCACAAACGGGTCAGGCCGCCACCGTGCCCGGATACGAGTGGCACAACGGGGTCCAGGAAGAACTGTGCGACGTGGTGGAGCAGGCGGGACTCGTGTTGTCGGATACCGATCACACGCAGTTGCGCCAGGCGATCCAGAGCATGATTGCCAATGGACTGACCTCCGCCGATGCGGTGATTTACAAGGGCGTGCTCAACTGCGCCGCCAATCCAAACTATCCGTCTGCTGACGCGGGTCATCTCTATCGCGTCAGCGTGCCGGGCAAGATCGGTGGTGTTTCAGGTCCGAGCGTGGAGGTAGGCGACACCGTGGTGTGTTCGGTGGATGCCAGTGCGGCCGGCAATCACGCGAGCGTGGGCGCGAACTGGAACATCCTCCAGGTGAATATCGATGGCGCGGTGATCGGGCCACCCTCGGTCGTATCGGGTCGCCTCACCGTCTTCAATGGTGTGACGGGCAAGGTCATTCAGGATGGGGGTGCGGCCCTTAGCACCGACGGCACGTTTGCCGCCAACAGTGACGCGAAGGTGCCGACCGAGAAGGCGACCGAGACGCGCATCCAGGCGGTGATTGCCGCACTCGGTCAGCCGGGGCTCGTGCCGTTGAACGCCGGCACCGCGCTCGCCAGTGCCTCGCACGACATCAGCATCGCCGCGTACGCGGCTACTTACAAGAAGCTCGTGCTGGTTATCTCGAACGGCGTGACCTCCGCCAATGTCGAGGTTTGCCTGCGGACCTCGAACGACGGCTCGATATTTCCGGGAGGCGGTGCCGATTACACCTCGACGCTGGGCGGGGTGAACGACTTGATGCAGATGGTGAACGAATCCGGTGGGGGTTCCTCGGAGGGGTTCGATATCGACATCACGATGCGCGACATGGCGAACGCGGCGCACCGTCCACGGTTTACGTTCGATGGGGTGGCCATCACGTCCGGGGGCACGGCCGTCCGTGTCGACGGGGCGGGGTGTCGCACGACGCCACAAAGCACGGCGGTCCTTCGTATTTTTGTACCGAATGGGACGGTCTCGTTTACGTGGAAGCTGTACGGATACAAATAATCAATCGTCTTTAGGAGAAAACTATGATGGCCAGTAAACGTTGGTACGACTTTTTAGAGCGCATGGGACGCTGGTTCAATCTGCCGGCGCGCCTTGTCTCGCCCGTGTGGTCGTTGCAATGGGGGTGGGGGACGCGCGAGAAGCCAAGTTTGAGAAATATCCGCTCCTCCTTTGGGCGACGTAACACCGTGAGTCTGTATTACAACGGGTTGTTTTATTTCCGTTTCATGCTGCCGTTTTACGTCGGCGTCATGGTGCGCTGGTCGGGCGATCCAGCGGTACAGCATCAGTTTCTGCAAACGCACGTCGGCTGGAAATTAAACGGCGAGTTTGCGCTCACCTGCCGCATTCAATGCGATGACAGTGCTTACGAGAGCAACAAGGGACCGCAGTTCAATAACACCGGTCAGGCGCTCGGGTTTGAGGACGGGACCAAGTAGAAAGATTTTCATTCCAAAAGAGATTACATGACCGCACCGATTATTCCTTGGATGGGTGGCAAGCGACGGCTGGCCAAATCTATCCTGCAGAGATTTCCTGATCACACCTGTTATGTCGAGGCGTTCTGTGGCGCGGCCGCGATCTTCTTCACTAAAGAACCCTCAGAGGTGGAGGTCATCAACGACATCAACGGCGAGTTGGTGAATCTCTACCGGGTCGTGCAGCATCATCTGGAAGAGTTCACCCGCCAGTTCAAGTGGGCGCTTACCTCGCGCCAGATATTCCAGTGGGAGCAGACTAAGCGTCCGGAGACGCTGACCGACATTCAGCGCGCGGCGCGCTTCTTCTATTTGCAGAAACTCGCCTTTGGCGGGCGCGTGAGTGGGCAGACGTTTGGGACCGCGACTACCGTCGGGCCGCGGTTTAATCTGCTACGGATCGAGGAGGACTTAAGTCAGGCGCATCTGAGGCTGCAAAGTGCTCACATCGAGAACCTGCCGTGGGCCGCGGTGATAGAGCGGTACGACCGGCCGCATACGCTTTTCTATCTTGATCCGCCGTATTGGCAGACCGAAGGCTATGGGGTGGAGTTCGGTTTTGAGCAGTACGAGCAGATGGCAGAACTGGCCAGGACCATACAGGGTTCGGTGCTCATTAGTGTGAATGATCACCCCGATATTCGGCGGGTGTTTCACTCCTTATATAAGGAGTCACTTCAGGTCGCTTACACCGTTGGGGGTGGGGCAACCGGTAAACCGGCCAAGGAGCTGTTGTTCTGGAATGAGCACTGCGAACAGCGGCAGAAGGGCGTTCATCCACTTCTGATGCGGCAAATGTAAATCGCCGAGAGACTCAGCGTGACGAGGTGTGATCGGGTTTCCAGGGGCCTTGTAAAGCGGCCAGTGCTTTCAAGCGTGCACGTTTGGCACGACGAAACGCCTCTTCCTCGCCGTACTTATCGACTGAAAATTTAGCCTGTCTGGATTTGCCCGGCGCTATCGCCCAGAAGCCCGCCCAGAACCAGCGCGTCACGAGACGGCCGTCTTTCTTATCGCGGCGGGCATAACGGCAGACACCGGGGATGCCTGAGACGTTGTTCTTGCGTCGGATCGAGGCATATTCCCGCCGTGTGAGCGGCGGGTATTTAGCGATCAGTTTATCGCGGTAGGCGAGTGCGGCCTGCAGGGCCCGTTTTTTCCCGCCGCTGACGCCGTCGCTGAAGTGTTTTCGCCATTTCTGGCCGCGGCGTTGCACGGTAACGAACCAGCTGTGTGTATGACTGGCCGCACGGTCAATACGTATTATGTGGTGCGGGAGAGATCGTCTGGAAGGTCGCATGGGCTTGTGGCGGCAGTTTGAAGTAAATCCAGAATGTTGTCACGACCAGGAGAGGTCGCATGAGCGCATGAAGGAATCTCGCATCACCTAAAGAATCGTTCCCGTCCACCCCTTCAGTCGTTATCGAGTCATCCTATGAACGAAACACGGTTTCCCCGCGTAAGGCGGGTCTTCCGGTCGTGGACGATCAACACGGCCACCTTCCTCACACTACTCGGCATCCTGCAGACGAATATCCCGCTGCTCGAATTGTCGTCTCGGGCACAAGGCGTTGCGCTTATCGTGATCGGCATCGTCATGGCACTTCTGCGCGCCAAGACGACTACTTCCTTGATGGAGCGTTAACGATGGCAAGACTCAAGAGTTGGCTTGCCGCGATCCTCGCGTTTGCGGCAGCTTTCTTCGCGGCTTTGTTTTACCGCGAGAAGGCAAGTCACGAGACCGACAAGCGCGAAGCGATTGAGGGTGTGCGGCGAACCGAACAGAAAGCTAACCAGGCCCTGATCGAAGGGCTGACACATGAACAGGAGGCTATTGATGCGGCGCGCGCTTCTCATCGTCGGGATCATTTTGAGCAGCCTTAGTGGCTGCGATACGGTTCCGTCCCATCCCGTTTTACCGCTCCCGCCTGCGCTTACGCTTCCCCACATCCCCGAGCCCGATCTACAGTGCTTAACTGACGACGTCTACCGGCGCCTCATCGAGCGTGATGCGATGTTGCAGGCTCGGGTAAAAACGTTAGAGGGGATTATCCGTTCTACCCATCAGTAGCGTGTTCGGCCACTGCATTAAACGATGGTCGTGCAGAAAAAAAAGCTGCACACAAAGGGACTATGTATGACATACGAAATGGGTGGGGTGCATCAGTATTTCGATGCGTGCGCCGTGTATAGAATACTTCGATCTTCTCTCTGCCGAATAAGCGATAACAATGGACCCGACCACTAAAGAGCTGATCCTCTACGTCATCGTACTTATATTGGGCACCCTCATCGGATGGATCGGCCGAGATATTTTTGCCGGGTGGGAACATCACAAACGGAGGCGCGGAGAAACGAAAAGCTGACGTATTAGTCGGTATCGTCGTCCTGATCTTTTTTGCTCTTCGCTAACCCAAAGCGCTCCAGCTTGTAATGCAGAGTGCTTGGAGAAATGCCAAGTAGCCGCGCGGCCTCAGACTTGTTGCCCTTGCTACACTTCAGCGCCTCTGAAATTATCTTCGCCTCTTCCTCTTCCATGCGCTGACTCAGGGGCCTGCTCCAATCTGGCCTCCGTTCGGACGCCAACTTCAAAACCGGCGCAGATTTGCTCGGTGGGCGAAGTCCCAGCGTCTTGCGCGCCACATGGTTCTCGCGCAGGAGACGGAAATTATTGTCCCGCAGAAGCGTATTCTCCTCCTGTACTCGGGCCAGCTCCTTTCGTTGTTGTTCGACCGCCTCGTTCGCATCGCGCGTCTGCGCTTGCGATTCCGCCAGCTCCGCACGCAGAAAGGCGATGCGGTCAAGGAAGAACTCCGCTAGGCTGTCGAATAACCGCTCGACCTTCCTGAAGTCGAGCGGGGTATAAACCGATTCGTTGAACGAGTCGCCCAGCAGCAGAAAACTCGCCGCCGTTCGGCTGTGCGGATAGAAGGGAACAATCGCCGCGACACGAAATTGCGTCATCGTGCGATGCAACTCCGGCAACGCCTGTTCGATCTCGTTTGCCACCACGATGCGATCGAGCTTCTCAAGCGGCTCGTGCGGAAACTGCGCAATCTCAATCGACCCTTCCCCCGCGTGCGCCAGCACCGGCCGCCAGCCTCCCACCAATGCCACCGGGCAACGCAGAATGTTCGCCACCCGGGAAAGCGCCTCATCCGCCGAACGCAAATCCGCCAGCTCCGTGACGGTCGCCTGAATGCGTTGATAAAAGACAGTCTTACGCTGACGAACCTTGGACCACGGAATGAAGAACTCAATATCGAACAAGCGATACTGGTGAGTGGCATACGTGGTGATGGCGAGAAAAATCGTAATCGCGATCGGGTTAAACACCGACGAGGAAAGCTTTGCCAGACCAAAGTGATTGGCAACGATCAGGTAAACGTTCAGCAATACAAACGGCAACAACGCGGCGAGCCACCACCGATTGCGAAGTCGGCTAATGACCGGCATGCGCGAGGCGCGTGCACCGTAGGCAAGGTAGACCAAGGAAGCCAGCAGGTAGAGCGGGGCGTAAGTTTCAAAAAGGAAATACAGTGGCCCCGGTGTACGCAAGATAGTGTATTGCCCAAAGTGCGTGAACCCAGAGACCAGCTTGTCGGTGCCCAACAGTAAAAACTCCAGTATCGGCACCGGGACATATAGTAAGTATACATAGCGCCCCCATTGCTCCCACTGTGCTGGAGTCGTGCTCAACCGCAGTGACAGGTGCAGCACCAGCGCGAGGAACGGAATCCCGATCGCGAAATACAGATACCCGCAGATCTCGGTAGTCCGGTCCAGCCCATGCTGAACCAGATTATTGAAGCCGATGAACTCAACCAGATTGTGTGCAGAAAATAGAATCAGCAGCGCCATGAACAGACGTGTGGTCGAGTCTCTGCGCGGCGCGCGAAAGGCGTACGCCAGCAGAATGACCTTAAAGAGAAGTGCAATGAGTGCGGGGAGCGCCTGGTCGGCCATGCGATTATTCCTTGGCGCAGGCGCTCACGTGACTATGCCTTGTCATACTCTCCCTTGTTCCCTGGCAGGTGTTGGAATTTTTTGCCTGCCCGACTATATAAAATGATGAGCCGATTTCAAAGTCCGGCCCGACCCCTCTGGCTTCCTTTTTTTATTTCTGTTTTCGTGGCCGATGTTTAGGCCACTTTCCTCAAGCTTAACTGCGTCCAGTCCAGCTCCCGTGAACGCTTTGTCGGGAACGACGACGAGAACTGATGACATGGTTGCGGTTCGCATAGCAAAAACCTATACAAACTTTTCCCCGTGGCGGGATCAACGGCGTACTTTTGCGACAAGAGTAGGTGCGCTTCTATTAGGTTAAGGCTTACCAAGTAGCCACAGGCGTGCGAGTAGTCATAGTACGTCAAATCGCTCACTTTGCTGAAACAAAGCATCGACTCATAGAAATCGGCGTGCCCCGGCTTGCAGGAGGCGACGAACCGGTCGATACCGGCATGGTAGAAGCTGTATTGCAGCACGTAGCTCATCAGGAACAGTACCAGTTTGCGCCGAGAGCCTGTTGAGCGGTCCATCGCAAAGGCCGAGACTTCGGCAAGGCGGTCTGCTCGGCTACGTAACTGTCCCATGAGGGCTAGTTGTGTTCCATCCGAAGGTAGCCCTGTCGGTGAGTCCTCAATGATGCTCATCGTCCCGACGAGCTTGCCATCCTCCAGTACTACGAACACCGTGCGCGACGGGGTGTGCAGAAAGGGGTTGGTCTCAATCTGTGTCTCATCATTCTCCCAGAACCCATCTGCCACGTAGTTACGAAACACCAGCCAGTTCGCCTGGCGTATTTCCTTCGGATCGGTTGCGACACGGATGAGGACATTGCGGTTGGACAGGGTGGGGACTTTGGCTCGTGTAATCACCGGCTTCCTCCTGGTTATTGATGGCAAGGGCCTCAAACCAGGAAGGGGCACAGCGGGACGGCATCCATTCCTGACCCAAAGCCAGGGGCTGTCGTCGGCTCTTCACGGCTGGACAGTTCCCCCGACGCCATAATTCAGAATTTCGAAAACGGTGGATAGAGGGGGAAATGGAACGGTGTAAATTCAATACCTTAGTTCAGCGCAATCTTTCGAATTTTAGAAAAGAACCGGCAACAGGTCTTTCGAAGATTTGAAAGTACGGGGCACGCGCGATGTGCTATTCCATTACTGATAACAACAAAAAGGACACCGCGCTTGGACGGAACTGCCACAAAAAACCGAGTGATCTCCCTGCGTAAGCGGATGCGTGAGATAAGACATCTGTTGAGAAACTCGTTTGCGGAAATTCGAATACTGCGGTATCGCAATGCACGGCTGTTTCAGCAGCGCCTCGATCAGCTTCAACACGAAATCGCGATACAAACTACGCAACGAGGGCTAAGCAGTTCGCTCGACTATCTGGAGGAGTTCGAACGCCGCGCTATTGAGCTTGCGCTCGAACACAGTGACGGTGACGCTTGGCAGGCCGCCATGCTGCTCGGCATGTTGCCAGAGGAGTTACAAAAGAAGAGGGAACGTTACGGGTTGCTTGTCAGCGAGAAGGAAGAGGGCTGACAAGATTTCACTTCAGCAATGTGAAGGACTGTTCACCGATTGCGCGAAGGTTGGATAATACCCCGCACCAAAGTGCCTTGACACAGAGAGACGGTAAATGAATGATGAGTTCAACCGCCACACTGTGAGCTGGTACTGAGAGTGTGGTCTCGCCATTCTTGCGGGACCTGTAACAGAAATTGGATGAAGACGATAACCCCTGCCTTGTTCCTTTTTGTGGCATCAATGACCACTCCTCTGTTGGCGCAAGAGCTCAGTTCGACGTCGCGTCTTGGGTTGCCGGCGATTCTCCGTTCGACCGATGGGGATAGTGATCCAATCAAAATTGCACTTGGGCGCAGACTGTTTTTTGATGCGAGGTTGAGCGGTGACGGCAGCATCAGCTGTTCTTCATGTCACGTTCCCGAAAAAGCGTTTACCGATGGACGGGCACTTGCGCAGGGAATCCGTGGGCAGCGCGGTACACGTAACACCCCGACAATATTGAATGCCGCATTCTTCGAAAGTCAGTTCTGGGACGGTCGGCGAAAAACGCTTGAGGAACAGGCAGCTGACCCCTTTACGAATGCGCTTGAACATGGACTCACAGACCATGCGACGCTGCTTCGTACCATAAAAAGCGATGAACGCTACGTCCGTGAGTTTCAACTGGCGTTTTCCGCCAATCGGAGTGCCATTTCGTTGGCGCATGTCACCCAGGCAATCGCCGCATTCGAGAGAACGCTTATTGCCGGAGATTCTCCGTTCGATCGCTATTTTTATGCAGCGGAGAAAGATGCGCTTTCCGACTCCGCCAAGCGCGGCCTGGAGCTGTTTCAGGGGCGTGCCGCCTGTGCGAGTTGTCACATAATTGGCGAAAGACATGCCACGCTCACCGACAATCGCTTTCATAGTTTGGGTGTGGGGTATAAACAAATCGAATCCACGCTCGCGGCAACCGTGACGAGCACGGCACGACTCTCCGACGCGGCGCTCATTCAGCGTATTGGTACCGATGCGCACATTGCCGAACTCGGACGTTTTGTCGTCACGCGCCGTCCCGAAGACATCGGAAAATTCAAAACACCCGGCTTGCGAAATGTGGCGCTGACCGCGCCTTATATGCACGACGGAAGCGTCGCCACGCTGGAAGAGGCGGTAGAACTTGAGGTGTACTACCGCAGCCTCGAAGCTAACCGACCGCTTATTCTTACTCCGCGCGAGAAACTCGATCTCGTCGAATTTTTAAAATCACTCACGAGCCCTGAAGCAAAGACCTTGTTGCAGCATTAGTTGACTTACATTCTTCAGTACCTTCGCGAAGTGTGGTGAGTGAGATTCAGAAAAGTTCTTTCATTTTTTTGTTTGGGCATTGACATCTAATCTGCGCGCTCATACAGTCGTCCCGTTTCCGAACGCGACACTCAATCCAATGAGTGTGAAGAAAAGCGTAACGGATTTACGTTTGTAGCCGTGGATACCGCGGCCACACACGACCAATAAGAAGTTAAGAAGAAATACAAAGGGAGAGGGCGATGCACCATACGCAGGGGGCGAGCGCACGTTTTTCTTACCGCGCTATTGTTAAACACTTCTCTTTTAACTCCTTCGTTCAATGTGCTAATCGCACGCGCGAGAGGTTTTTCGCGGCGACGCAAACCCCTCTTCGCAAAGTACTCGGCTACCTCCTTGCCGCGACAATTCTTTTGTCGGCAAGTCTTTCCACTGCCCAGGCCGACGTTCAATACGTTTACGACGAAGCCGGGCGTTTGGTGGAAGTCATCGCGCCGAACGGCGAGTCGGCCCAATATCAATACGATCCTGCCGGCAACATCACTGCGATTAACCGCCTCGCTGCGACAGCGGTATCGATCGCGGAATTCACCCCCAACAGCGGCCCCATCGGCGCGACGGTCACCCTCTGGGGAAGTGGGTTCAGCACGACGGCAAGCCAGAACACGGTCAAATTCAATGGCGTTACCGCGACGGTCACTACCGCCACGGCGAACAAGCTTGTCGTTACCGTTCCTGGCAGTGCTTCAACGGGAACGATCTCGGTCACTGCGCCAGCAGGTGCCGCCACGTCGACCGGCCTGTTTACTGTTGCCTCAGGCAGCGCACCGACGGTTGCGAGTTTTACCCCAACCACAGGTTCAGTCGGCACTGCGGTA